>Ga0265298_10002444_pt1 | contig 25863 bp, 20 predicted proteins | sample AusTroGonzalo_MG_3_FD_193486 | JGI IMG/M metagenome (GOLD analysis project Ga0265298, IMG submission 193486) | Bovine rumen microbial communities from tropical cattle in Woodstock, Queensland, Australia - Gonzalo_01 | ecosystem: Host-associated > Mammals > Digestive system > Stomach > Rumen ...
GTTTGTCGTCGACGTAAGTCTCCTTGTAAGCCTGCCACAAGTGATCTTCGAGCATATCGGGCTTCATGATCTCCCAGCCGAGGGTGTTGCGGAAGACTTCGGTGAACGAGCCGGTGGCGGCCGCGCCTTCCTTCATCATCTCCTTGATGTATTTTGGATTGAGGACGGTGCTGCGGGCTTCGACCATGGCGGCTTCTCCGGCTTCCTGGATCCGGGCGCCGCCGGGATTGCGCAGATCGTTGAAATAGGCCGCGGGATCCTTGCCGGTGACGTGACGCGCGGCGAGGCTCAGCCCGCCGGTGAATTCATAGACGTGATCCAGTGAAAGCGGCCCCCAGCTGTTGGAGGAACGGGACTGCACCACGGTATCGGTATTGGTCAAGGCCGCCTTGAAAACGCCGGGGATGTGTTCTCCCCAATGCCCTTCGGTGTAAAGCGCACCCATGTTGTTGAGGTAGAGATCGGCAATGACTTTGGTGTCTTCCCATTTGCCGGTGTTCTGCGCCATGCCGGTCACGCCAGTGCCGAAATTGCCGTTCACACCGCCGAAAATACGGCTGTTTCCGAGTTCCTTGGCCTGCTCGGCGGACATCCCCGAAGCGATCATGGCTTTCACGACTTCGAGCGAACCTGCCTTGACATAATTGGCGAATTCGCCGTCCGGATCCATCGCCGCCAGACGCACCGCCTTGTCGATCAGTTTCATCCGGCTGGTCGCCGCGCCCCGGAATTGTCCGGAAGTCTGGATTATCACGTCAATGCGGGGGCGTTTGAGCTCGGACAGCGGAATGAGCCGCACATCCTGCACCCGACCGCGGGAATCCCAGATCGGCTCCACACCGAGCAGGTAGAAGATTTCCCCGATATTGGTCCCCTGTGTGCGGATGAATTCGCCGCCCCAGAGCGAGAACCCGACTTTTTTCGGATATTTGCCGGTAGTGCGGAGCTTTTGGGCGATCAGCGCCTCGGCCAGCTCCTTTCCGACTGCGTAACTTTCTTTTGTCGGCGTGCGTTCGGGGTCGATCCCATAAAGGTTTTTTCCGGTTGGAACCGTGTCCGGATTGAGGATAGGATCTCCTCCCGAAGTTGCTTCCAGATAACCGCCGGAAAAGACGTTCAGGATCGCTTTCAGTTCCGACTCGGTGGATTTGAGCAGGTCGGCGCGGGCGCGGAAAGCGATCACTTCGGGAGCTTCCTTCTCCTTTGGCGGCATCGGATGGCCCATCATTCCCATCATGCCGCGCGGCCGGCCGCTGCCGGGTCTTGGTCCCGGACGTGATTTCATCATCTGCTGCATGGCCGCCATCATGGCGGGCGGGATGTCGCGTCCGTCCGGCAGTTTGCCGGATTTCATCATCCGCTGCATCGTCTCGGGAGAAGCTCCTCCCATCATGCCGCCCCGTTTCCGGACTCCGGCAGACTGTGTTTTTTTTGCCGGAACGGTTTTCTTTTTGAACGGTTCCGGATCGATCAGCGCCTGCCGGGCACGGTCATGCGCCTTGAGCAGATAATGCTGACGGTAGAAAGATTTGTTTTTGCGTTTGTCCGCTGAAACTTTTCCCGCGGCGACGTCTGCCTTGAACATGGCATCGGCGATCGCGTCGACCGTCATCAGACGCGCGGTCTCGTCGGCTTCTTCTTTGGAATAGGGCCGTCCGATGATATACATGCCGCGGTTGACCTTGGCGTCGGTGATCTCGTGCAGAAAATGTTCGATCCGGCTGAGGTCATCGGCGGTGAGATTCCCTTTGGCCAGTTCGCCGGAAAGCTTCAGGTCGCGGTCGATATGTTCCTTTTTGACGAGTTCGATGATGGATTTTCCGTAAGCCGCTTTGAGCTTGGCGTTGTCGGCGGTTTCGAAGTGATAGAGTTTATCCTGCAGATCGGTGATATAGCCGAACCCTTCCGCGTTCATGAAAGGCGGAGTCAAATGGCTGACCATCGTAGCATAGGACCGCCGTTTGGCGATCTGCGCCTCGCCGATGTTGTTGATGATGTAAAGATAATAATGCGGCATTTCCCCGACCAGAACATCGGGCCAGTCATAACTGGACAAGGCGACCTGTTTCCACGGGGTGAATTCGAGGCTGCCGTGCGTACCCAGGTGCATCATGGCGTCGGCCTTGAAACCGTGCCGAATATACAGATATGTGGCAATATAGGTGTGCGGCGGAGCCATCTTGACGCCGTGAATGAGTTTGGTTTCATCGCTGCCTTCTCCGGGGAGCGACTGCGGCATCAGGATCACATTGCCGAAACGGATCCGTCCCAGCAGCATATTCCCGTCGTTGGTGCGGAAACTCTTGCCGGGGAAATCTCCGTAACGATCCGTGACGCTTTTGTAAAGGTCATCCGGCATGCTTTTCTTCACCCATCGCGCATATTCCTCCGGTTTGATGAGCACGGTCTGCACATGTGCCGATTCGAGTTTTTCCCGTCCCATCATGATTCCGGCATTGGTACCGAAAACCGCATTGTTGGTCTTGAGCTCGCGGTCGAGCTCCTCCACACTGGCCGGAAGCGGGCCGGTGGTATAGCCTTCGGCCTGCAGACGTTTGAGGATGTTCAGCACGGATTGCGAGATGCCCAGTCCCGCCGTCGCCGCTTCCTTGCTGATCGAACCGTAATAGATCAGGGCGATTTTCTTGTCTTGGTTGGGGATGCGTTTGAGCATGGCGGTTTTGCGGACCAGTTCGGCGAAACGTTCCAGCCGGTCCGGAATGGTCCGGAATTCCAGCAGACCGCGTTTATTCCGGAAGAGTGCGGAGATCACAAACGGCACTGTGCCGCCGTCCAGTTCCGGCATGGTCACGCTCTGACTGAGCATTCCCCCGGTCATTCCCTGCTGGTCTTTCAGGAACTTCTCATATTCCTGATTGACTTTGATCGGGCAGAACAGCGGTATATTGTGTTTTTTCAGATAGGCAATTGCCTCTTCTCCGAGCCTGCCGTGAGGCTGATAGATCATCAGGTCCGGCTTGATCTTGTCCAAGTCCGCGGCAATGGACCACATGCCGTTGGCGGCAACCACGTTGAGCCCTTTGTTTTCCAAGGCCCGGATCAAATCTTCCAGCGCACCGCCCCCGTTGCCGGAAAGCAGACAGACCACCGGAGCTTTTTCACGGTATCGCCCGCTTTTCCGATACCAGCTCAGATACTCGGCATAAGTCTTGAATGAATCCTCTTCCCGTATGTGGAAATAGGTTTTGTATTCGATTTTTTGCGGCGGCAGCGGCTTCGGAGCACGGATCCGTTTGCCGTCCACCGCATACCGGATGTAGTCGAGCATATTACGGAAATTCTTTTTGCCGCCGTAACGCAGATAATTCTGGATATCCTCTTTCTGTTTCGCAGTCAGGGAAGCCAGTGCGGTTTCCGAACGGGTGGACGCGGTGGTGTAGACCGGTATCCTCAGTTTCGCCAGGATCCGCTGCTGCTCTTCCGTAAAATTCAACCCCATCCCGAAGAACAGCACGAAATCAAAGTTTTTGAGTTCGGGACCGCTTTTTTCGGTCCAGCGCAGGGGGACAGCTTCGATCGCGGGATTGATCTCCTGATCCAGTAACGGCGCCAGAATGTATTCCGGATAATTGGCGAACGCGATCCGGGTGGTTTTCGCCCAGCAGTGCCAGGTGATATATCCCGCCGCGGCCAGCAGGACCACGATCCCCGCCAGACTCAAAGTATGGATTTTTCTTTTCATGTCATTTGCCTCCTTCCGGCACATAGATCACTTCTCCGGATTCCAGCTGATAGGCGATCCCGACCCGCCTGCCGCGGCCGGAACTGGAACTTTTTTCCGATTTGTACCGGGTGATTTTATTTTTCTTCTTCACTATGATTTCCATGTTCTCCTTACCCGCGTTCTTGACGAATGTGGCATCCTCCGCGGTCAGAAATTCGGTCATCCGGCTTTGAATGGCGAACGCCACCATCAGCGCCACGGCAAACACCATCGCCGCATCGAAGAGATTGACCAGATTTGCCATCGGGTCGCTTTCATCCGGACCGCCGAACGGCGCGTAACGGTCACGCATCCTCATGAATTCTTCCCTTTCAGATGACGGTCCAGCACGTAATAAAGATTGGCGATTTCTTCCGTATACCAGTGTTTTTTAGCCGAGGACACCAGCAGGGCTATGCCGGCACAGACACAGCCGACCACGGTCGTGGCGAATGCGATCTGCATATTGTACGCCATGTTCGCGATATTGCCCGAGGCCAGACCCGCCAGTGCCGGTCCCATCGGGATCAGCGTCCCCATCAGTCCCAGCATCGGCGCCGTTTTCGCCAGAAAACGCGAACGCTCCAGACTGCGTTCATACTCCTGTTGATATTCCGAGATCCGTTTTTCACATTCGAGTTCATCCCAGTTCAGTTCGATCAGTTCCGCCACCTGCTCGGCAAAAATACCCTGATCTTTCAGCTCATCGGCACGGAGTTCTTCCCCGGCCCGGATTTTTTTGAGCAGGTCATTGCGTCTGCGCCGTTCCTGCAGCAGAGTCAGATACGTCGTGCAGAATCCCCCCAGTGAGATCAGCGAGGCGATCAGTGCCGCCAGCAGCAGAACGATCACCGGCAGCAGCAGACTGTTCGAGATCCAGTTCAGAATTTGAGTTACAGTTGACATTTTCTTTTTTTCCTTCTGTTCCTTTTATATATTTCAAAGATTTTGCATCCGATTCCGCTTATCCCAGTAAATGCAGCCAGACCCGCCAGAACCAGCAGGCTGTTCACCGGAAAACTGTTGTCCCCGCCCGGAGCAAGATGTGCATTCGCCGCCACCGGCAGAAACACCGCAGGCAGCACCAGAAAATATTCCATATGAAGCACCGTCAGGATCCGCTCTTCAAGTTCCCGTCGCAGCAGACGGATCATTTCCTGAATCAGGACCGCCAGCAGCGGAATCCCTGCCGCCAGCAGCCAGGTCAGAGTGCGGAATTTCATCCCCGGCAGCGCATTGAAAAGATACATCTGCAGATAAAGCACGCCCGCGGGCAGCAGCAGCGACGGCAGAAACACCAGATATTTCAGATATCTCAGATAATAACGCGGTCCCTGTTTTGGCAGATCAGTCCGTCCGCTGTCATCCAGCAGCGAAAAGCCCGCCGCAAGCGTAAAGAGTTCCTGGATCACCACCAGTGCGCACCAGTTTTCCAGTGTCGAAGCACTGGACAGATCGCTGTTGAGGGTCTGCATGCTGGTTTGAGCGATTCGGCTCTCAAACAAAAACGGCAAGGGAAACAGCAGGGCTGCCAACAGTAATTCCCATTTCCGGCTCAGCAGGGAAAGTTTGCCGAAACTCTGAACCGAGGCCATGATCAGCACTGCTGTAATAAAGACAATCATTGCATTCCCATATTGTTAATTTCGGATAAACCCGGAGTCCTGTCACCACTCGCAGCGGCAGGACTCCGGATTCATTTTTCTGTTTATTGTCCGGCGTAAATGAATTTCCATTGCTGATTCTTCTGATCGGCCAGGATAAAGGCACGGGTCCCATCCGGGGTTTTGAAGGTGATGAAATACCCCGTTTCGCCAGGGCGTTTTTCCACCGACCAGTCCGGATGATCTGCAAGACTGATATAACGCAGATAATCATAACTGTCTTTCAACCCGGCATGTTTCAGGTCATAGACCTGGGCGGCGAAAGCCCGCGTATTCCCGGATTTGATGTTGCCATAAACGGATTTGGCAAAATCGATCAGTTCGGTTTCCGTTTTTCCTTTGACTTTTTCCGGAATGGATTTGGTTCCTCCGAAAATAAAGGAACCGATCGACCACATGCTGATCCCCAGCATCAGGATAAAAGCGAATTTGATCAGTTTGGACATAGCAAATAATCTCCTTTCAGATGCCGGATCATTCGGTGTAATTCGGATTAAAGGGTTTAGTCGTCAAATCAAAATACCCCACCATGGTACCTTTGTCGCCGCCCAGAAAATGCTTCGGTTCCACGTGGCCGTCCAGCCAACCCAGATTGGCAAAACTGGAATGCCGGAAATGGGTCGTTCCCGGCCCGTCCCCACGCATGGCTACCCCATTCGGGCACAGATAGGCAGTTCCGCTCTCCCACGACTGTGCTGCATCTCCGAACAGAACAATGGATGATGGATTCTTGATGGCTTCGGGTTTGGTTCTGCCGTTCGAAATCGAAAGATCGGTATCACCGATCGTGCCGCTGAATGCAAGTCGGTTGATTCCGATTCCGCCCGCTCCTTTTGCTGCTGTAGGATCTCCAAGCTGATACTTCCTTTCCCACGTCGGACACAACAGCGCAACTTTTCCAACGTATTCATGCAGCAGTCCGCCGGAAGTCAGATCGTATTTGAAATTTCCCATAGAGCCAGTCCGTATTCCATAGAAATACGGTCCCGAGGATGAAAGTGCAACCGGGCAGATCACCTGATAATCGTTCTCATATGAATGATTGGCCAGCGTAAATTGTTTGATATTGTTGATGCACGATGCCGCGTGAGCTTTGTTCCTGGCACTGTTCAGCGCCGGCAGCAGCATTCCCGCCAGTATGGCGATGATCGCAATAACTACGAGAAGTTCTATCAGCGTAAATCGGAATACCGTCTTTTTCTGATGGTTTGAGTGATGGATGAGATGTGATGCGAAATCAAAAATTGTGTTGCTGTTAAGCATAATATACCCTTTCTGTTGATGCTTTGAGCGTCTTTTCGACGACCTGAAACTGGGCTTATGCTCCCCGTGAGCGGAAAAAGAAAAGAAACTTCCGGCGCACCCGGATAGTTGAAATGATTATTTGTCGGCTGTATCTCCTTCCTGTTTCTCTTCCATGTCAACGATGAAACGGTGACTGCGGCTGCATTGGATCGTGACTTCTTTCTGGCCCCTTTTCAGGATCTTGGTGTTCACTTCCAGATGTCCCGAACCGTTATGGCTCAAAAGATTTTCAAAAGACGCCAGCAATCTCGCCTTGGCCTTTTCTTTGTCATCTTCACGCTGCAAAGTCGAATTCATTTTTCGTTCTTTTTTTTATTTTGTTAGTTTAATCTAATTTAAATTTCTCAAAAAAGAAAACCCGTTTCCGAACCCGCGGATTTTCTTGTGTGGTAATGTATATCACCTAAAATGAAATGTCAAGTTAGTTTTAGCAAATTTTTTGAAAATTTTTTCGGGATGCTGATCCATCGTCGAATCGGGACGTAAATCCAGGGGTTGCGGAAAACCGTTCCCGCCGCTTATTTGGCGGCGGTGGATTTGATCAGGATCTCTTTCTGCCAGCGTTTGCCGGCGGCATCCAGATAGAGCAGATAGAAACAGCCCTTTTCATCCAGCACGGCGGTCACCTTGATCTTCGGGAAGGCGAAAACCGCCTTAGGATCGCCGGTCGTGCGCGGACGTCCTTCTTCCGGATCGACCCCGGATTGTTCTTTCAGGGTGGAGAGTGCGATTCGGGAGACCCGGCCCTTGCGGTTCATGACCGCGCCGAAGAAATGATCCGGATCGTCAGGCTGGGATACCAGCAGACCGAAGGAATTTTCGCCGAATTCCTGATGCCAGCTGCTGCGGAAGGCTATTGCGCGGCGCTGCAGACGGCTTTCCGGCGCGGCGATGACCGTCTCGCCGGCGATCAGCAGATCGGCCGTGACGAATCCGTCCGGCAGCGGCGTGCTTTCGATGAGCCGGAGGTTCGATTTCCGGTAGAGTTCAACGGTCTGGTCGCCCGATACGGCAAACTGCGAGCCGTCACGCGAAACGGCGAGCACTGGCGAATGATTGGAACTTTTGATTTCTTTCATCGCCAGACTGCCTTTTTTCAGCAGATCCGGATAGAACTCGATCCGGCTGCTTTTTTCGGATTCGCGGGCAAAAACGGCAAACAGGCCGCCGGCTGGATCAAGGTAAACTCTCCGGACGCCGGGCAGGGCCAGAGTCTGTTTTTCCCGGCCGTTCCGGGGATCCAGCAGAATGATCTCATCGGAACTTTTGAACGCTTCCTGTCCGCGGGCCGCCAGCACCAGCGTATGATCGGGTGCGGCCGCAATGAAACGGACATCTTTTTTCCATAGATGATGAACCGCCGTGATGGTCCAGGAACAGGTATCCAGGAAGACCAGCCGGGTGCCGAACGGTCCCTGCGGTTCGCCCAGCGTCTCGGCGATGACGATCATGGTGCGGTCGGGGCTGATCACTGCGGCGGGCAGCCGGACGCCTGAGGCTATTTCGCTGTGCCATTGCGGCGACCAGCGGATGATTTTTCCGCTGTTGAGCGGTTCCAGAAGTGCCGCAAACGAGCCTGCCGGCCGTTTGGTGCGGAACGCGTCGCGCTGAAGCTGTTCTTTCTTGGAAATCCTGACCTGCTGCACGGCGGCGCCCGGATCGTCTTTTTTCAGGATATTGACATTTTCCTGGGTGTCACGGACTTCCGGTTTTTTCTTTGTCTGTTCAGCATTGGAATAACGGACCTTGAACGAGCCTTCTTCGGAATCGGCGAAGGTTTTGACGGCCGGTTTTTTCTTTTTGGGGGCAGGGGCGGCGGCTTTTTTCTTTTCCGGCTCCGGATTTTTCTTCGGTTCCGGCTCGTTGTCGCCGCACCCGGTGAGGCTCAGGAGAGCTGCCAGACCAATTCCCGTTATCAGCCGATTACAGAATCTTTTCATGATGCGGACCCTCCTGGAGCGGAGCCGCGGCAGACCGCGGCGGTGATGGTTATTTCTGATCGAGCCAGCCGGTGATGACCTTGACGGAATCGGCGCCGGTCTCCATGCCTTCGAAGGCTTCCCCGATGAGGTTATTCAGCTCGCCTTCGGCCAGCTTGTGTCCCATGAATTCGCCCACAACCTTTTCCAGTTCCTCTTTGTTGAAACTGTATTCGGCGACCAGCGTTTCGATCTCCGCCGCCGAGGCGACTTTCGCCAGCTTGCCGCGGAATTCCTCATCACTCATCAGACGCACTACAAAGGCTCTTGCACTTTCCATCGACATTTTCTTCATTCCTTCCATTGGTTCGGGTTGTGATAAGTCAATATATCATTCAATTCTCAAAAAGCAATGCCGCCAAGTCCTCCGGACGCACAATTCCGACCGGTTTTTTGCTGCGGTCCAGCACGGCAAAGAACGGGATCCGGCGGAAACGCATCCGTTCCAGCAGTTCGCCCAGCCTCAGATTGTCTTCGATGAAATACAGTCGCACCGCACAGGATGAAACCGGCATCCTGTCCCATTTCCGTTCGTCCACCGAATAGATCACATCGTAGACGCTGTAAACGCCGATCCATTCGCCGTCCCGGTCATGGATCGGCACCTTGGTCAGATTGTGTTCCTGGCAGAACTGGAAGGCTTTCCGGATCGTCATTTCGGCCGGGATCGAGAGCACTTTCTCCCGCGGCACCAGGATCTGACGGATCAGCATGCCCGGCACATCCATCGCCCGGTCCAGGATCGAGGCCGTGGCTTCGTCCACCGATCCGCTCAGACGGCTTTCCCTGAGATACAGCCGGAAATCTTCGCGCATCGTCACGTTCGGTTCCTTCTGTTCGTCTTTGGCGTGACTGGCGATCAGCCGGCTCAGGGTCCCGGTAAATGCGGAAAAGATCCGGACCGGCAGCCAGAGCAGCAGATAAAACATGTAAAAGACCGGCACGAACCGGGCGCAGCGTGAGGTCGCGGATTCCCGGAACCAGTTTTTCGGCACGATCTCGAAACAGAGCATCAGGATGCTCAGGAGAACTCCGGCAAGCGTCAGCGCCGTGCTTCCCGTCAGATTCAGCGTGCGGAACAGCTGTTTCGCCATCAGCGAGGCCATCACCACGCTGATGTTGACCCCGATCAGCGCGGTCGCGATCATGATCCCCGGCCGGTGCAGAAAATACACCAGCAGCGCGGCCCTCCGGCTGCCTTCACGCGCCGCATGTTCCGCCCGCGGACGCAGCACTGAGATCATTCCCGTTTCCATGCCCGAGAAAAATCCCTGGCAGACCACGAACAGCAAGGTCAGGAGCAGATAGGTGATCATACGACGGACCCTCCCTCGATGTCGGCTCCGAGCGCATCGCCCGGTTCGAGCGTGACCAGCATCCGCGAGATCCGGTTGCCGCTCACCGCATGGGCATACATCGTCACATGGTCGAAGGAAACGCTGTCCCCCTGCTGCGGGATCGAGCCCTGCAGTTCGCAGAAGATCCCGTTGAGCGTGGCTGCCGAGAAGCGTCCGGGGGCGATTTTCAACGACAGTGACGTTTTCAGGAATTCCAGCGTGGCCATGCCGTCGAACATCCATTGGTTCGGGCCGACTTTGACCACGTCGAATTCGGTCTGCTCGTCCAGTTCCACCGAACGGCCGGCAAGTTCGGAAAAAATGTCCTCCTGAGTGATCAGTCCGGAAACCGCACCGTATTCATCCGCCGCCAGCGCCGCATAGGCCCGCGCTTTTTTCAGCGTCCGCAGCGCTTTTTCCAGCGTGGACGCTTCCGGTATGAACAGGGCATGGTCCTGCACACAGGCCGAATGCAGCCAGTTTTTCCGCGCTTCCTCCGGCAGGGAGAAAAACAGCCGCGCCGACAGGATCGCATCCGCATTGTCCAGCCGCTCGTCCCGGCTCACCGGCAGATAGGGCATCGCGTGTTTCCGGATGATGTTACGGATGGTTTCCGGCGTGTCTTTCGGGGTGATGTAATACAGCTCGGAACGGGTCCGCATCACGCTTTCCACGGTTTTCCGCCGCAGCGCGATGGTCTCTTTCATCAGCTTCCCTTCCTCCGCCGTGAAACTGCCCCGCTCCACACCGTTTTCGATGAACGAAAGATATTCCTCCGGTTTCAGTCCGACGTTTCTGGCATGGCCGAGCAGGTCCAGTATGCCGTTGCAGGCGTGTTCCACCAGCGCGGTCAGCGGTGTCAGGATCCGATAAGCATAATAGACCGGCCGCGCCGCGGTCTCCGCCCATTTCTCGCTGAACACATAGGCGATGGTCATCGGAGTGACTTCCCCCAGCAGGAGCAGGATCACGATCCCGCTGAAGGCCGAAGCCGCCAGCGTCGCCGCCGGCGAAAGATGCAGTTTCTCCAGCAGCGTCTCGTCCAGCATCGAGACCATGCTGTTGACGAACATATTGCAGAAGATGATGGTGATCAGTGTCCGCGACTGCGAATTCATCAGTTTCCAGATCAGGCGCCGGACGGGAACCGGGGAATCTTTGTAGGACAGCACTTTCGGACGGCTCAGCGAGAACAGCGCCATTTCCGCGCTCGAGCAGAATGCGCTCACGCCGATCAGCAGTATCATCACTGCCAGCTCCAATACCATCGTTATAGAATCCGAACCCATTTCGTATGCTGCTGTCTCAATCGTCCTTTATGGACTGATAATGTAACACAATTTCGCTTTCATACAAATGCGGGAAAGGTTTTTTTCAAAAAAAAACACGGCCCCGCACTCCATTCCGATGCCCGGGGCCGCAGGAAATACCTTCCGGTTTTCAGCGGATGACTTTGATCCCGTTGATCTTCGCGTAATTTTCGATCAGTTCCACATTGTCGCCGTAGGTGACGATGTAATGCTGACCCATCACGTTTTTCAGGAAGCCTTCCGATTCGCCGCTTTCGAAGAAAACTTCGATGCTCGGCAGCTGCGGAGCCGGGGGCGCCCAGCCGGCTTCTTCCCAGGTCTCCGGCGTTTTGGCCACGCCGCGCACGGCATGCAAGACCAGATCGCCGTCCACCTGCGCCAGACGCACGATCGTGACCGGACCGGTCTTGACCTTGGAGACGTTCAGCAGGCCTTCGCCGAAGGAACCGAACGCATTCGGCATGACGGTGATGCCGCCGTCGGTGACCGAGGCCGGCACGTAATCGGGCACGCCCATCAGCGCGCTCTTTTCGGTGAATTCATAGAATTCCATGTAGGCAGGGGAAACGCCGGTCAGATATTTCATGATGAGCTCGGTGACCGCGCCATAGGAATCGTTTTCCGGCACGGACGGGATGTCGAGATTGTCATGCAGCAGCGTCAATGCGCCCGCCGGGGCGAATTTCATCAGTTTCTTGACGCCGTCCACATCGCAGAACGAGAAGGCGTCGTAGCCGCGTTCCTCGATCTTTTTCTGGAAGGCGAGGGAAAGGCGGACGGAATTTTCCACCGTGCCCGGTTTCGGGTCGCGGATGAATTTCCAGTTCTTGCGGATCTGTTCGGCTCCGGCCTTGATCTCCGCCTCGGAAATGTTCCCGATCAGCTCCTGGATCTCCATCAGATCGAAATGTTCGATCTCAGCGCCGACTTTGCGTTTGAGCAGATTGCCGTCATACAGGGTGCCGAAAAGGCGCATGTCGCGATAGCCGCTCATGCCGATGAGCACATGGTGCATCCGTGCGGTGGCGGAAGCGGCGCGCACGAAAGCGGCGGCTTCGTCGTAACGCGGCGCGGCGTCTTTCTTGTTCACCAAATACTTGAAGTTGTAGCCCATTTCCTGCATGGGAGCGCGGAGCGCAGTGGTTCCCGCCTGGTCGGCCGTGGTGACGAAATGTCCGTTCGCGCGCCAGCCGCTCAACCCCCACAGAAGAATCGGTTTATGCTTGAAGGGTTCGATCACCTTGATGACCGCCCAGGTCGGGATCCAGCCTGCAATGCAGACCACGAGAGAATCGAAATCGCCTTTGGCAAGTTCTTCCACGGCACGCTGCGCCTGCTTGCCTTCCGGATCATCGCTGACCGGGGCGGTTTCGGTGAGTTCGATACCGCGTTTCCTGAGTTCGTCCGCGGCGGTTTTGCAGCGGCCGTCGATGAATTCGCGCGGGGTGTTGACTTCGCCGAATCCTACGAATCCGGCCCGGATCTTCCATTCTTTACGGATCATGATTTACCTCCGAAGGTTGGCATCAGAAGCTGATTGAGTTTCTGATATTGTTCAAACGATTTCTGATAAATTGCGATATTTTCTCTCGAGGACGGTTCCACGCGGAACGCGACCTTGACCATATGGGCCGCGGCCGCCGCGCAGTCCGGGAAATCTCCGCAGGCCGCCGCGCCCAGCATGGCCGCGCCCAGCGAAGTGGCTTCCTGACATTCGGTCACGGTGACCGGAAGGTTCAGCACATCGGCCTTGATCTGGAGCCACAACTTGCTGCGCGAAGCGCCGCCAAGCGAACGGATCTCCGTGATCTCGGCGCCCATCGCCCGCAGCGCTTCCACATTGTCCCGCAGCAGATACGCCACCGATTCCATGATCGCCCGCGCCCAGTGTCCGCGTTTGTGCGCCAGCGTGATGCCCCAGGCCGTGCCTCGTGCATTGGGGTTGCAGTCCGGAGAGACCGCGCCCGCGCAATGCGGCAGCAGGATCAGTCCTTCGCTGCCCGCCTTGACCGCCGCGGCCGCCGCGTCGAATTCCCGGTAGCTCATGCCTCCGGCGAATTCATCGCGGAAATGTTTCAGCAGCATGCCCGCGGTCGGCGCCCACGGCAGCAGCACATACGAACCCGGAATGAAGCCCAGATAAGTGCTCAGCCGTTTCTGTTCGTCGTAAACCAGCGCGGGGAAGGCGGCGCAGAGCGCCAGCGTGCAGCCGGTGGTTTCCGAGATCATCCCCTTGCCCGCGCAGCCGCTGCCGAGATTGCCGCAGACATGGTCGATCGGCGCGGCCGCCGCCAACGTGCCCGGCGCGACCGGAGAATCGTTGGCAATGCATTCGCCTATGACTTCACCGGAATCTTTCAGTTCCGGCAGCTGATTTTCGCTCAAACCGAGCGCTTTCAGCATGGCCGCGTCGTATTTCCCGGTCCGGATGTCGTAATACAGCGCGGACGGCATCAGGCCGCGACAGGTCGCGTATTTGCCCGTCAGCTTATGGATGATGTAATCTTCCACCATCAGGTATCTGGCGGTCTTCGCAAAGACTTCCGGTTCGTGCCGTTTCAGCCACAGGATCTTGGCCGCCGGCCAGCAGGGGAGCATTTCGGTCTGTCCGGACATCCGGAACAGCGCTTCATTGGTGAATTTTTTTTCCAGTTCGGCGGCCTCGTCGTGCGCCCGGTTGTCCAGCCACACGATGGCCTTGCGCACGGGCTTGCCCGCCGCATCGGTGAAGATCAGGGTTTCCGCCTGACCCGTGACCGCGATCGAACGGATCTGCGCCGGTTGTATTTTTGCCTCGGCGACCGCTTCGGCGATCGCTTTTTTCGCGGAGATCCAGTATTGTTCCGTCTCCAGTTCCACAATATCCGGCGCGGGCGTTTCAAGCGTGTATTCCGCCAGTCCGCTGCCGGCCATGACTCCCTCCGGAGTGAAAACCGCTGCTTTCACTCCTGTGGTGCCCATATCCAGTCCGAGGTAGTATTTCATTCTTCTTTCCCTTCTGAAATGAGTTCGATCTGATTCAGGTCCAGTTTCCGGACAAATTCGGAAACGATCGCCTGCGAGCCCGGCGTTTCAAGCGTGATCTCACTGAAACGGAGCTTGTCAATGGCGGTCTCCGGATTGCCCTGCAGCTTGATCGGCTGTTTCGACCTGATCCGGAAATTGGAAAAGGTCATTCCGCCGATATATTTCAGCTTGACGCCCTTTTCCGCATAGATCCGGATCGGACAGCGCTCCGTTTCGATGACGAAATTGGTGAAAACGAGGTCGCGCAGATCCAGGAATCCGGTATCGTTCCATTTCTTGCTGAGATAGCGGACCGGATTGTCGATATTGATCCCGTTGCCGCGTCCCTTGAACGTGATGTTGCTGAAGGCACAGCGGCGGATGGTGTCATCGCTGGGACAGCCGATCCGGATCCCCTGGCACCAGCTGTCCAGCACGCAGTTGGTGACCGTCACGTCCTCGCAGACCGCATGGTCGTCCGGAAATTTGCGGATCGCGCGGACGATGAGGCAGTCGTCGCCGGTCCGGAAGAAACTGTCGCTGACCGTGACGCGTTTGCAGCTGACGATGTCGAGCCCGTCGTTGTTGATCATCTGCTGGCAGCCGGTGACCCGGATGCGGTGCACATGCACGTCTTCGCAGTTCAGCAGATAGAAGGTCCAGCCGGGCGAATCCGTAAAGGACACGTCCTCGAACTTGACATTCCGGCAGCCGAAGAACTGGACCATGCGCGGCCGGGGATGCGGGGGCTTGGCGAAGAAGGAAGTTGAGGGGACGTTCGTGTCATAGAACTTCGGACCCTGTCCGTCGATCTCGCCCTGTCCGGTGACCGCGATATTTTCGGCATGGAGGGCGGCGAGCAGCACTTTGCGGCTGCCTTCCGGCGCGATATTGACCAGATCCGGATCGCTGATGTCGTCATACTTGTCCGGCGTGTCGAACCCCTGGATCTTCGCCCCGGCGGGGATATGCAGTTCCACATTGCTTTTCAGGTAGATCGTGCCGGAAAGATAGATGCCGGGTTCCAGAACGACCCGGCCGCCGCCGGCCGCATGGGCTGCGTCGATCGCTGTCTGAACGGCGCTTCCGTTTTTTTCTTTCGGAATGAAATCCGACATGTTATGCTGTCTCCGGTTTCAGTCAAAAAGCTTGTTGATCTCGCTCACGGTGATGTCCGCCAGCTGGTAGCCGCCTTCGGAGCCGACCTGGCCGTTGATGATCAGGCCGCCGTAGCCGCCGAATTTTTCGGCATCAGGACTGGGCAGATATCCGGCCGGACGGTCTGCGCCCGCGGCCAGCTGCACCAGAAAAGTCTGCGCCGCATGGCTCCGCGCCTTGATGTTCTGCCCGTAATACAGATAGAGTTCGAACGGATTGGACGCCACGGCGATATCGCCGAGCCGCACCACATTCATATCGAAACCGACCTCCGGTTCCTGATCCTGAATCTGATACCGGCTGATGACCGCTTCGGCGTTTTTGATCAGCACAAAGTGATGCAGCTTGCTGTCGTAGGGACCGGGGCCGTTGATCTTTTCCTTGGCATGGGTTTCCGCGCAGAACGCTTCGAACGCCTCTTTTTTCGGCATGATCGCGGTCAGCCGCGCCAGCTCGGCCTGCGCGTTCTTATAATCAACATAGGAAGCGCGGCGGCGCGGCAGTGTCACGTGCATGGCCGTGTGTTTGAACACCGGTGCATAATCGATCTTTCCGGGCACGGCGGAGACCACTGCTGTGCGGAGTCGCTTTGCAATCTCGTCCACCCCGTCCTCATGCCAGAAATCCGGTTCGGTGGTGTAGTGGCGCACCAGGTCGCGCGGGGACTGACATCCTGCCGAACTGACCTGATAGAGCGTATGGAAGTCCTCGCCGAAATCCTTTTTCAGCAGTTCGCGGGTTGCCCCGGCAAAGTCAGAGGAGACTTTGCAAGTGGCTTCCATGACCTGCGAGGGACAAGCCACGTTCAGGAACATGCCGGTTTTCTTCCCCTTTTCATCGAAGGTGAAGAGCATGTCCACGCCGGAATCTTCGCCGGCTTCCATGCCGATGAAATCCGGTCTGGTGGTGTCGCCGTACATTTCCGCTTTACCGTTGGCGTAGACCGCGCGGCGGCAATGCCCGACGCGGGCGGACCCGAAGGCGCGCGCAATGCCGCCCGCCTTGCGGTTATGCCAGGCATCGACCAGATTGCGGGCTATGATCGGAATGATGAATTCAGCGTATTCTTCCGGCGAAAGCGCCTCCTGGTTGCGTTCCCGCCACACGTTCGAAAGACCGATCGGGGTGGCCGACGGTCCGTTGTGGGTATGGATCGCGTTCAGAAAGATCTTTTCCGGATCGATCTCCGGTTCCAGCGCGGCCGCGGCGGCGCGGACTTTCCGGTGGAAATCCTGCTGGAAATTCACCAGGTCGACTGAGGCGGTCAGGAACTGTTCCTTATCGGAACTGAACGCTGCGGCGACCGTTTTCAGCCGGGAATGGATCCCCGTTGCCGTGCGGGCGTAATACTGGCCGTACAGTGCGATTTTTTTGTCCGTCACCGGAGTGATATCCGCTTCACTCCATCCGATCATCAGTTCCGGCATGGTTGGTCCTCCCGGTTATTCGAACAGTGCGTTGATTTCCTTTACGGTAATATCCGCGAGCATGAACCCGCCGTCGGAGCCGCACTGACCATTGATGATCATGCCTCCGTAACCGCCGAATTTTTCGCCGTCCGGACTGGGCAGATAGCCGGCATGGATCGAAGCGCCGGAAGAGAGCTGCACCAGGAAGGTCTGCTGCGCTTTGCTGCGGGCCTTGATGTTCTGTCCGTAATAGAGATACAGTTCGAACGGATTGGAGGCGATCGCGATATCGCCGATGCGGGCCACGTTCATGTCGAACGAAATGGTCGGAACTTCGTCCTGGCTTTCATAACGGGTGATGACCGCCTGCTGGTTCTTGATACAGACGAAATGTTCGGTCTTGTCGTCGTAGGGACCGGGGCCATCCTTTTTCTCCGCCGCATGGGTATTGTCGCAGAATTCCTTGTAGGCGGCATCTTCGCTCTTGATCGCGACCAGCCGGGCGAGCTCGGCCTGTGCTTTCTTGTAATCAACGTAGGATGCACGGCGGCGGGGCAGGGTGACGCGGATCGATTTCTGTTTGAACACAGGTTCGTAATCGATTTTGCCGGGCTGCGCGTTTTTGACCGCGGTCAGCAGACGGTCGGCTATGACCGCCACGCCGTCCTCGTGCCAGAAATCGGGCTCGGTGGTGTAATGGCGCACCAGGTCGCGCGGGGACTGGCAGCCGGCGGGACTGATCTGATACAGCATGTGGAAATCATTGCCGTATTCCTTCTTGAGCAGTTCGCGGGTTGCTCCGGCAAAGTCGGAGGAAACTTTGTAGGTGGATTCCATGACCTGCGAGGGACATGCCACGTTCAGCAGCATGCCGGTCTTTTTTCCTGCTTCATCATAGGTGAAAAGCATGTCGACGCCGGAATCCTCGCCGGCTTCCATGCCGATGAAATCCTGTCTCGTCGTGTCGCCGTACATTTCCGCGGTGCCGTCGGCGAAGACCGCGCGGCGGCAGTGTCCGACCCGTGCGAAACCGAAGGCGCGCGCCACGCCGCCGGCCTTGCGGTTCTTCCAGGCATTGACCAGGTTCTGCGCCATGACGGGCACCACGAAATCGATGTATTCCTGCGGAGTGTAGACGTTCGGATCGGTCACCGCCTTGACCACGCCGCCGTGGGCGCCCTTGACTTTCATCGGGACTTTCGCCGCCGGGGCGTTGTGGGTGTGGATGGCGTTGATGAAGATCTTTTCCGGATCGATGGCCGGTTCCAGCTTGACTACCGCCTCGCGGACGGCTTTCTGGAACACTTCCGCCACGCCGCCGTTGTCCATGGAGGCCAGCAGGAAATGTTCGTCGCCGGAACTGAAGGCGACCGCCACGGTTTTCAGGCGGGAATGGATCTCTTTGGAAAGCCGCACATAATACTGCCCGGCCAGGGAGATGAATTTATCGGTTTCGGGCGTGATGTCCGCCTCGCTCCATCCGATCATCAGTTTGCTCATGATAACGTTCCTTTCATTCAAAAAGTTTATTGATTTCTTTCACGGTGATGTCGGCGAGCATGTAGCCGCCGTCGGAGCCGACCTGTCCGTTGATGATGAGTCCGCCGTAGCCGCCGAATTTTTCGGCGTCGGGGCTGGGCAGATATCCGGCATCGATGCTGGCGCCGGCGCAGAGCTGGACCAGGAAGGTCTGCTGAGCATGGCTGCGGGCCTTGATGTTCTGACCGTAATACAGATACAGTTCGAACGGATTGGAGGCAAAGGCGGCGTCGCCGATGCGGGCCACGTTCATGTCGAACGAAATGGTCGGGACCTCGTCCTGGTTCTCATAGCGCTTGATCACGGCCTGTTCGTTTTTGATCAGCACCATGTGATGCAGCTTGCTGTCGTAGGGGCCGGGGCCGTTGAGTTTTTCATTGGCGTGCGTCTCGTTGCAGAACTCTTCATAAGCCTGATCCAGCGGCATGATGGCGGTCAGGCGGGCGAGCTCGGCCTGCGCCCGCTTGTAGTCGACGTAGGACGCGCGGCGGCGGGGCAGCGTGACGCGGATGGAGTTCTGCTTGAAGACCGGGGTGTAGTCGATCTTGCCGGGGACGGCGTTGATGACCGCGGTGCGGAGCCGGTTGGCCATTTCGACCACGCCGTCCTCATGCCAGAAATCGGGCTCGGTGGTGTAATGGCGGACCAGGTCGCGCGGGGACTGGCAGCCGGCGGGGCTGATCTGATAGAGCGTATGGAAATCTTCGCCGAAATCCTTCTTGAGCAGTTCGCGGGTGGCGCCGGCAAAGTCGGAGGAGACTTTGTAGGTGGATTCCATGATCTGCGAGGGGCATGCCACGTTCAGCAGCAGACCGGTCTTTTTGCCGGCTTCATCGAACGTGAAGAGCATGTCGACGCCGGAATCCTCGCCGGCTTCCATGCCGATGAAATCAGGCCGGGTGGTGTCGCCGTACATCTCGGCTTTGCCGTTGGCATAGACTGCGCGGCGGCAGTGTCCGACGCGGGCGAAACCGAAAGCCCGCGCGATGCCGCCGGCTTTACGGTTCTTCCAGGCGTTGACCAGGTTCTGCGCGACGATCGGCACCACGAAATCCACATATTCCTGGGCGGACAGCACGTTCGGATCGGTCACGGCTTTCGCCACGCCGCCGTTGGCGCCCTTCATGACCACCGGCGGATGCGCCGACGGGGCGCTGTGGGAATGGATCGCGTTGATGAAGATATTGGTGGGATTGATCGCCGGTTCCTGTTTCACCACGGCGTCGCGCACGAGTTTCTGGAATGATTCCGCCACGCCGACGTTGTCCATGGACGCCATGAGGAAATGGCTGTCGCCGGAGCTGAAGGCCAGCGCCACGGTCTTGAGCCGCGAGTGGATCTCTTTGGTCAGGCGGACATAATACTGTCCCGCCAGCGAAATGGATTTTTCCGTCACCGGAGTGATGTCAGCCTCACTCCAGCCGATCATGAGTTTGCTGTTCATAATGTCGAACCCTTATGTTGGTTGTTGTTTTGAATTCAGACTTTGACCCAGCGTCCGGAAGCCGCCGACTCCTTGACTTTCGCCAGCAGGTTCTGGATGCAGACTCCTTCTTCCAGCGGGGCGGGAGCGGCCTTGCCGTCCGTGACCGCGCGCAGGAACGAATAATAGCAGTGGATATGTCCGCGCGTCCAGCCGATCACCGCTTTCGAAGCGGGGAACACGGCGGGTTTCGCGTAACGCTGTCCGCAGTCGATCGCGGTCCAGCCGCGGACGCCGCCGAACGGTGCGCCCGGAGCCGTGTTGTCGTAGAAATACAGCCGGTCCAGGTCCATGGCCTTGAGCATCAGCGCGCCTTTGGTGCCGTGGATCGTGAAGGTGATGCCGTCCTCGGTGCCGGTGGCGATCTTGGACGCGGTCACCGTGCCCAGTGCTCCGTTTTTCAGCCGGACCAGCGTCTGCATATCGTCCTCGGCGTCCACCTTGACCATTTTATTCGGATCGTCCGCGGAGGGACGTTCCGGATAGACGATCCTGGTGACGGCGGAAAGCGAATCGAAATCGCCGAGCAGATAATGGAGCAGGTCGAAGATATGGCTGCCGAGGTCGGCCGCCACCCCGCCGCCGGCCGCGCCGGAAAGTTTCCATTTCAGTGGTGTTTTCGGATCGGCGCTGCCCGAATGCGGGAACGAACCGTGAAATTCCAGGATGTCGCCCAGCCGGCCTTCCTCGATGAGCTGTTTCGCCCGCATGGTGGCGGGGAAAAACCGGAACTGGAGCGTCATCTGGGAAGTGCCGCGATAGGTCTTCAGCGCTTCGGCGATCTGCGCCGCTTCCCGTTCGTTCGCGCACAGCGGCTTGTCGCAGTAGATATGCTTGCCGTGCGCCATGGCTGAGAGCAGCTGTTCCAGATGCCGGTTGTTCGGCGAGGCGATGTCCACGATATCGATATCGGGATTTTCGGTGATCTGCCGGAAATCGTTCACGGGCACGGCGCCCAGCACCGCGGCGGCTTTCTGCGCCGTCTCGGGACGCGAGGTGCACACGTGCGTGATCTCTGCGGAGAAATCGCCGTCGTCATAATACAGCGGGATATCGCGCACCGCACAGGCGTGAGCCCGTCCGATGTAGCCGAATCCGAGCAGTCCGATCCTGAGTTTTTTCACGGCCGGAGTTCCTTACAGCGCCACGGTGGAGCTGTTTTTCCAGCTTTCCAGAGCGGCGGTGAAGAGTTTGTGGGAGAGCGCGGCTTCTTCCGGGGTCACGCAGGAGACGAACTTGCCTTTCGACTTGCCTTCGGTGATCTCGGTGACGAACGAAGCCCACATCTGCAGGATGCTGTCGGTGAATCCGAACTCGAAAATGCCGCCGGTGATGGTCTTGAACGCGGTCTCATAGCCCATGTCGATCTGCTGGACGGCCTGGTCGCCGCCGTTGTATTCGAGCAGTTCGAGACGGCGAGGATTCTTGCTGGTCCACTTGGCGCAGCCCTTCATGCCCTTGACTTCGAAATACCAGGTGTCGGTTTCGCCCGGAGCGATGCGCTGGGTCTTGATCGTCAGCGGGAAGGAATGGCCGAATTTTTTGTCTTCCACTTCACAGAGCAGCGTGGCGTTGTCCCAGGTGACGCACGGCACCATTTTGCCGTCCTTGCCGGGCCGTTCCTTCACCAGTTTCGAGAGGACCGCGCGAACGTTTTTCGGAATGAATCCGGCGCGGAACGGGAAATGGCAGGCGTGCATGCCGAGGTCGCCCATGCAGCCGTATTCGCCGTTGAACTCGATCATCCGTTTCCAGTTGATCGGCTTCATCGGGTTGAGGTCGGAGGAATGCAGGAAGCCGGAATTGACTTCGATCAGCGCGCCGAAGAAATCGGTTTCGAGCAGATGGCCGATCCGCTGCATCGGCGGATAGAACGGGAATTCCGAGCTGCAGCGCACGATCACTTCCGGATGTTCCTTGATGCACTTCATGATGGCGTCGTTGGCTTTCTTGTCGATGCCGAACGGCTTTTCACCGAGCAGATGGCGGCCGGATTTGATGATGTCGCAGTAGATCTGCTCATGCAGGTTGTGGGGAACGGCGCAGTAGACCGCTTCGACTTCCGGATTGGCCAGGAGTTCCTTGTATTCGGCGGTGATCTGCTTGATGGTCGGGAAATTGTTCTGATACCAGGGATAGAGCGCGGGATTCTTGTCGCAGACGGCGACCAGTTCCGGTTTGGCGTTGATCTCGGTCAGATGGCACCAGCGGGAGGTGGCACTGGCGAATTCGCGGCCCATCAGGCCCGCACCGATGATTCCGAATTTGATGGTTTTCATTTGAATGGTATCCTTTCCATTGGGTTATCGATTGATTTTTCCGTTGATGAGATTGTCTTTTCCGAAATCGCTCCGGTAAAGCGCGGTCCCGCTGCAGCGTTCGGTGCGGAGACCGTATTTCCAGGCCGGATCCTGCGTTTTCCACCGGATCCGGAACTGGTCGAAGGTGACGTTGTCGGCGCATTCCACATAGACGGGAGCATCGGGGCAGGGGGCGGAAGCGCTTTCACTGAACTCTTTGGCTTCGGAGGATGGCTTGCCGCCGTCGGTCCAGTCGAACAGCACGTCGGAGAAACTGATGTCGCGGATGTCGCCTTCCGAATAACCGATCACGCGGATGCTCGAGCAGGCCTCGCCGCGGATGTGATGGAAACTGATGTCGCGGATCGGCTGCGTGGCCGGTCCGTTGCCGTTGCCCCATGCGTTGATCAGCAGCGCGATCGGCAGCTGGGCATTGATCCGGATGTTTTCGAACTGGATATTCTCCAGCAGGGTGCCCGCGACCGGTCCGTATTTGGAACACAGGGTGATGCCCATGCGGGCATCATGGATGATGCAGTTGGAGATCACCGCGTTGCGGATGATGCCCGCGCCCACGCCGATCCGGAACGAATTGCAGATCGTCCGCAGGACGCAGTTGGTGATCGTGATGTATTCGCAGGCGCGTTTGACCTTGAGTTTCCTGTCGTTGCCGCGCAGCGTGATGCAGTCGTCGCCGCTGTCGATCACGCAGTCGCTGACGGTGACGAAACGGCAGCAGTCGATGTCCAGACCGTCCCCGTTCCGGGTGTAGGGATGGTTGTAGATATGCAGACCGGTGACCTGGACATTTTCGCAGCCGTGCAGAAAACAGGTCCAGTAAGGCGCATGATAAAGTTCGACATTCTGGATCCTGACATTGGTGCATTCGCAGAAATAAACCATCTGGCCGGGACGCCATTCGATATTCCTGCTCCAGATTTTGGTCCAGTCTTCGGGAACTTCGTAAAAGGCTTTGCGGTTGCCGTCGATCCGGCCGGGTCCTTCGATATAGACGTTTTCCTGTTCCAGCGCCACGATGAAATGGGCGCCGGAGGACTGTTCCCTGACGCTGAAGGAGTTCTGGGGACAGAAATCATCCGCGTTGTAGTCTTCTTTGTCGGGACTGGCGAGCAGCACGGCGCCGGCATCGAGATGAAGTCCGCCGTGGGCTTTCAGATAGAGGGTGCCGCACAGATAGGTGCCGGGCGGGAAATAGACCATGCCCCCCGCGTCGATTGCTTTCTGCACTGCCGCCGTATCCTTGGTCCTGCCGTCGCCGACGGCTCCGAAGTTCCGCACATTATTCATGATCTGCATGATCCTGCGTTGCTTATGAAAAAGAAAATGGTTCAGACAGGAAAACCCCTCCGGCGCACGTGATGCCGCCGGAGCGGGGATTTTCCTGACTTATGATACCGGAATCAGCCGAGCAGTTCCTTTTCGGTTTCCGCGATGGCTTCTTCGATGAGGTCCATACCTTTCATGGCAACCTCGTTGGGCATGATGATCGGCGGGCTCATGCGGAGGATGTGACCGGCCGGGACCCAGGCCAGACCTTTGCCGAACGCCTTCTGATAAACCATCTTGCCGGCTTCGTCGAACGGAGTCTTGAGCTTTTTGTCCTTGACCAGTTCGATGCCGAGCAGACAGCCTTTGCAGCGGGTGTCGCCGACGATCTTGTATTTCGTGGTCCAGTCGGCCATGCGCTTCTTGAACAGGACTTCGAGTTCCTGGGCATGTTCGAGCAGACCTTCTTCTTCGATGACTTCGAAGCAGGCGAGGGCGGCGGCGCAGGCCATCGGGTTGCCGCCGTAGGAGGTGGAGGCGCTGATCTTGTCCACGGCGTCGGCATAGGGTTTGCGGACTGCCATGCAGGTCACCGGGAAGCCGTTGCCGAAGCCTTTGCCGAGCGTGACCACGTCGGGCAGCACGTTCCAGTGTTCGCAGCAGAGGATCTTGCCCGTGCGGCCCATGCTGGTCAGCACTTCGTCGGCGAACAGCAGGATGCCGTGTTCATCGCAGAACTTGCGGAGTTTCGGGAAGAAATCATCCGGCGGCATGATGGAGCCGCCCCAGCCCTGGATCGGTTCCAGCACGAATGCCGCAACTTGGCCGGTGGTGGATTCCTTGATGAATTTGTCGTAGAATTCCAGATACATTTCGGTGTCGAGCGTGCCGTCGGGACGGGTCCACCACGGACGGTAGGTGTCGGGACGCGGGACCATGTAGAATCCGGTCGGACGGGCGGGGCCGCTGAACTTGGTCATGCGGGCGCAGCCGATGGAGTGGCCGCTCTTGCCGTGGAAATCCATGAAGCAGGAGAGGAATTCATGTTTGCCGGTGGCGGCGCGGCAGGTGCGCAGTCCGGCTTCGACCGCGGCGGTGCCGCAGTCATACAGCTGGAAGCATTTGAGGTCGCCGGGCAGGGTCGCGGCCATTTTTTCGAGCAGCTTCACCTTGATTTCGGTGGTGAAGTCATGGCAGTTCATCAGCTGTTTCGCATATTTTGCGACGGCTTCGGAGATCTTCGGATGGCAATGTCCGAGCGTGGTCACGTAGATGCCGCTGGAGAAGTCGATGTACTGGTTGCCGTCGACGTCTTCCATCATGCAGCCCTGGCCGCGTTCGAAGGCGACCGGGAACAGGCGAACCTGTCCGGAGATGCCGCGGTAATACTGCTTGGCGCGGCCATGCAGTTCATTGCTTTTCGGTCCCGGGATCGTTTTGGACACCAGGTGCGGATAATAGTTGAGGTCGAGCTGATACGGTGCGGGATTGTACTTTCCCATTTTTCGATTCCTTTCTTTTATTTTCAGGGTTCGGGTTGTTGAGTGTTATTATACTGCTTTTTCCGTGTTTCGCAAGAAAAATTCCCGGTCCGGCATTATTTTTCAGAAAAGAAAATGTTATTTTTTAACATTTTAAATTTGCATCGACGGGCTTCGGATGTTATTTTATAACAGAAAAAAATGAATTTTCGAAGGCAGATATGTATCAACGGCAGAAAAAGATACTGGACATGCTCCAGAGCGGGAAACTCCTGATCCGAACTGCAGCCCGGGAACTGGGGGTGACGGAAATGACCCTGCGCCGGGATCTGAAGGCGCTGGAAGATCAGAAACTGGTTCTCCGGGTGAAGGGCGGGGCGATCCCGCATCCCGCCAGGTATGAACCCGAGGAATCGGTATCCGAAAAACTCGACCGTAAATTTGCGATCGCCAATGCCTTGTTCCAGCGGATCCTGCCAGCCGAATCCATCTTTCTGAGCACGGGCTCGACCAGCCTGGCTTTCGCGAAGATCCTGGCCCGACGGAATGTGCTGCCGATGACGGTGATCACGAATTCACTGCCGGTGGCGTCCGCGCTGTTCCGTTCCTGCTGCAAAGTGATTCTGCTGGGCGGCGAACTCCGGACCAATTCTCTGGATCTGGTCGGGCCCATTGCCGAACGGAATCTGGAAGAATATCATGTGAACTGGCTGATTTCAGGCTGCGACGGCGCCTTTTCCGATTACGGGTTCTATACTTCGGACGTCAGCCTGTCCAATCTTGAAAAGAAATCGCTCGGCATCGCCGAGAATGCTGCGATTATAGCGGACAGTTCCAAATTCGGACGCCGGGCGCTTACGCGGTTTGCTTCGCTGGCGGAT
>Ga0265298_10002445_pt1 | contig 25859 bp, 24 predicted proteins | sample AusTroGonzalo_MG_3_FD_193486 | JGI IMG/M metagenome (GOLD analysis project Ga0265298, IMG submission 193486) | Bovine rumen microbial communities from tropical cattle in Woodstock, Queensland, Australia - Gonzalo_01 | ecosystem: Host-associated > Mammals > Digestive system > Stomach > Rumen ...
CTTGCCGGCGGTGGCGCCATTTTCAGCTTCTACACGCATTTCCAGGTTCTTTTTGGTGCTGTCGGTAATGACTTCGCCCAACAGTTCCGCGAATTTAGCAGCATGTTCTGCTTCTTCGTAAGCGGCTTTTTCCCAGTACAGGCCGATTTCCGGATAGCCTTCACGGAATGCTACGCGGGACATAGCCAGATACATGCCTACTTCGGTGCATTCGCCGTTGAAGTTGGCGCGCAGATCGGTTTTGATATCTTCGGGAACATCAGCGGCTACGCCTACTACATGTTCAGCAGCCCAGGTCATGTCGCCGGCCTGCTCTACAAATTTGGAAGCGGGGGCTTTGCACTGCGGGCACTGAGCCGGGGGTTCGGTTCCTTCATACACATAGCCGCAAACAGAACAAACGAATTTTTTCATGATGATTACCTCCGTATGCTTTATATTTAAAGAGATTATTTTTGGCACGGATGTTACCGTTCCTTGCACAGAAAGTATAACATTACCGGAAAACCGTGTCAACGAAACAAATTGTGAACTAACGTGCATAACTTGTTAACGATTTTTGAAAACGCTGAATGAAACGCTTGTCAAAAGCAGATAAAAAGGATAATATTATAATGTAGTTTTATTTGCATTTTTAAGGAGAAGTGAATGAAAAGCGATAACAGCTTTCTAAAAGGCACGCTGATCTTGACGATTTCCAGTATCGTAGTCAAGGTCATCGGCGCGCTGAACTGGATATTGTTGAGCCGTGTGCTGGGCGGGGAAGGGATTGGCCTGTACCAGATGGGATTTCCCATTTATCTGATGGCGATCACGGTTTCTTCGGCCGGCATACCGGTGGCGATTTCTATCGTGACGGCGGAAAAGGTAGCGCAAAACGATTTCAGGGGCGCGGAACGGGTGTTCCATGTTACTCTGCGCCTGCTGTTCGTAACAGGGCTACTGTTTTCCCTGGCGCTGTTCTTAGGCGCACAGAAACTGATAGACTGGAGGTTTATTAGGGATGCCCGGGCCTATTATTCTATTATTGCACTGGCCCCGGCTGTATTTTTTGTAACGTTTCTGGCCAGTTTCCGGGGCTATCTGCAAGGGTGGCAGATTATGACGCCTACCGCCTGTTCCGAGATTACGGAACAGCTGGTACGGGTTGTGACGATGCTGTTTTTCGCGTCGTATTTCCTGCCGCATGGCCTTGCGGCAGCGGCCGGCGGTGCCAGTATGGGTGCCGGCGCCGGCGCGTTCTGCGCGCTGCTGGTGCTGATGTTTTTTTACCATCGGCTGAAAAAGGACCTGAAAGCGAAGCAGAGCCTGCAAAAGGCGGATGCGGTACAGGAAACATCTTCTTCCATCATTGCGCGTCTCCTGAAGCTGGCGTTGCCTGTTTCCCTTACCAGCCTGATGCTTCCCATCGTGGCCAATCTGGATCTGCTCATCGTGCCCCAGCGTTTGGAAGCTGCCGGCTTTGACGTGCGCCATTCGACGAAATTGTTTGGGTATCTGACCGGTATGGCGGTACCGTTGGTCAATCTTTCTACCATATTCACAGCAGCGCTGGCCATCAGCCTGGTGCCTGCCATTTCGGAAGCCCGTGCGTTGGGGGGACAGGAAAATATCCGTCACAAGACCGGCATTGCGTTCCGCGTTGCCATGATCGTGACATTCCCCTGCTTTATGGGACTGTTCTGTCTGGCGGAAAAGGTGGCCGGGCTGATTTATAACGCCCCTGGCGCCGCGCCTGCCATCCAGGCTATGAGCATCGGTATCGTACTCCTGGGCATGCACCAGGTCAGTACGGCGGTCCTGCAGGGTATGGGGCGAACCGGTATCCCTGTCATGAACATGATCGTTGCCTGTGTGGTTAAAGTCTGCCTGAATTGGACGCTGACAGCGATCCCCTGGCTGGGGATCCGCGGCTCTGCCATAGCTACGGTGGCAGATTTCGGTGTGGCGGCGCTGATTAATATGTATTTTATTTATAAGCTGACCGGATATAAATTGTCATTACCGGGTGTGGTAAAGCCGCTGCTTGCTGCCGTGGTTATGGGTGCCGCGGTGGAAGGGGTCCTGTATACGGCGTCCGCCCTGGGAGGCTGGGTCCTGCTTTTGTGTGTACCGGTTGCCGCCGTTGTATACGGCGTGGTGCTAACGGCAATCGGTGGTCTTACAAAAGAAGATTTGGAGAGTCTGCCGTATCTGGGAAACCGTATCTTGTTGATCGGGCAGAAGCTGGGCGTGTTTAAAGAATGATGGGGAACAATATGGAAGATAGAAACATAACAGAAACAAAAATGAAAACGGATTCGTCTGCTGTAACTGAGGAACCGCAGCTTGTGCTGACGATTCCCCAAAGTGACGGGGAGACGAAAGTTTTAGCCATTGCCCGCAAGAAGGCCGTGAAGCTGACCTGCCTTTGCGTCCTTGCAGTGGTGACGCTGGCCGGAGCTGCCGGGTTTTATGGCTGGCAGTATCATTATTCCAAAATTGATAAGACGGCGTATCAGGAATATCTTGATCATAAAGCGGAACAGGAGGCAAAACTCCAGTCACTGCTGGAAGATAATGAAAAAATGCTGCGGGATATGAGCGAGATCCATACGCTGGAAACAAAGTTGCGCCGCGCGGTGATCCAGAACAGCGGCGACAGGGAGTTTACCAGTAACCTGGATTCCATCGGGACAACGCCGGGCGCTAAGTCAACAGACCCGGCTTACAGCGGCAAGGGCGGGCCCGGTGCGGATATCACCATGCTGGATGTGGCCGCGGCCCAGAATAAAAATCTGACGGCCCAAATCGACCGTCAGAAGAAAAACATGCATGAGTTGCTGACGATTATTGAAGGGCGGAACAATCGGCTTTCTATTTTACCGGACCTGTGGCCCACGGACGGCGGTGTCATCAGTTCCTATTACGGAGGTCGGACGGGTCCCATCAACGGCGGTTTTGACTGGCATCCCGGCCTGGATATCGCAGTGGATATCGGTACGCCGGTATACGCCGCGGCTATGGGAACGGTGGAGATGGCCGGCTGGAACGGCGGCTACGGGCAGTTCGTTAAAATCCGTCACGGCAACGGTTATGAAAGCGCCTACGGACATATGAGCGGCATCTCCGTAACGACGGGGCAGCAGGTACGTAAGGGCGAGATCATCGGTTTTGTGGGCAGTACCGGGTACAGTACGGGACCCCACCTGCATTTTGAAGTGTTTGTAGACGGGGAGAATATCGACCCGCTTTATATGTTGAAGAAAGCAAAATAGAAAAGTTAGTAATATGACAAAATAAATTAGCCGGAGCGTATCCCTTTTAAGGATAAGCCCCGGCTTTTTGCCGTTTTCATAAGGAGATGTTTGAAAGATTTTTGTTATACTTCTAAGCAGGAAGAGGCGGTGTTTCCGTAAGTTTAAGCTGCTTTTTGTTTTTGTACATTTGCTCGTCCGCGCGACGCAGAACCTGTTCTGCGCCTGTATCTACTCCCGGCTGGAATTCAGCGATCCCCCTGGCTACATCTACTTTTTCCCAGGGATTGGAATCCGCTGCGGCGGATTCCTCTGCTTTTTTATCAAAGTCCTGCAGCAGTTCTTCCCGGTGCTTATAATCCGTTCCCTGAAGCAGGGCGGCAAACTCATCCCCGCCCAGCCGGAACACCGGGCTGTGGAGAAATGTCTGGCAGATAGCACGGCTGGCTGTGCGCAAATAGATATCGCCCCGTTCGTGGCCGTATGCGTCATTGATTTGTTTCAGCCAGTTGCAGTCAAACATGACAATGGCAAACTCCGGACAGTCGTTGTTCGCACCCATATGAATGGTGTTATTCAGGCGTCCGATATAAATATCAAAGGCTCCTTTGTTCTTGATTCCCGTCAGGGCATCCGAATAGGCCCGGCTGTTCAGGTCGCTGATATACAACTTCAGACGGTCCCGCATCTGCCGGAAGGATGCGGTCACAATGCCCACTTCGTCATCGCCTTCATAGTCCAGCTCCGCGTCGAAATTGCCGGCAGCCAGTTTCTGGGATGCGTTGGCAAGCTGCAGCAAGGGTTTTGTCAGTGCTCCCGCGATAAACAGGGTGGCTAGGATAAATGCGGCAAGGATAGCGATGGCTGCCAACAAGATAAAGCGGGTCGACTGCCAGAGTGAGGCAAAGATTTCCGTGGTCGGCGCTGTAACTGCCAGCTTCATTCCGTTGGACAGCGTGGTAAACGAAAGCTGCCTTTGTTGCCCGTCAACGTTATAGCGAATCAGGTTATCTCCATTGTTCGGAGCCTGGAACATGGCCGGGCTGAGGTCGCTGCTGATTTCTTCCAATGTCTTGCCTGCGGATACGGTTGGATGGTAAATGATCCGGCCTTTGTCACTAAGCAGGAAGGCGAAGCCGGAATCGTAGACCCGCATAGACTGGATCGGGGAGGTTATGCTGTAAAACAGTGTATCCATGCCCAGCACGCCAATCAGCACTCCGTAATTATAGATTGGTATAACATAGGAAACTGTGGGAAGCCTTCCCAGAAGATGGGCTTTGTAAGGGCCTACCCAGCAGGCCCTGCCCTGCGTTACCGGTTCGTAATACCAGGCGCTGTTCTCTTTGTCAAGAGGATCCGGACGGGAAGTGATCAATGAATGATTTTTGACAAAGGATGATTTGCCGATTTTTGAATAGAAAAAACCTGGTTCCGACGTACAGATCTCCGGATTTATAAAGTAGTAATAGCTTACAATGCCACTGGTATAATCAGCGATGTTGCCGAAAGCCTGCTGTACTTCTTTGCAATGTTTTTCCATAAAGGCGTCCAGCTTTTTTATTTGTTCCGGTGTGCGACCTGTTATATCGACAGACGCGGCTGTTACGCCGAAATCTTTCAAGTTAACAGAAGAAAGCGAGTTACCGGCAATATGGGCAGTTATATCTACTGCTGTTTTCAGACTGTTGAGACGCACATCGGCCGTTTTCTCTGCATTTTGACTTAGCAGATTCATCGTTTTTACCGAGCTTCTGTCACTTTCTTTTCCGAGTGTGAGTGACCCGATTATACTGAAAGCCAGAAAGCTGGTCAAAATCCCCGCAATAGTCATTGCGGTAATTTTTATACGGATGGAATGCATTTTAGTTACCCCTTGGCAGGTTGGTAATTATAAAATAAACTATTTTTCTATATTAATACTCAAATATATTATAAAACTTTGAATTCTGCTTGTAAATGTAAAAATTAGAGTGAGTAGAATATTAAGTAACTGTCTAAGGACGCGCCTTTAACAAGGCATGATTTTTGTGCTATAATGAAAGAAAATAAAAACGAATGTTTAGAATTATTGGTTTGTTTTATGGCTGTCGTTCGAATTCGTGAATCAGCGATTTCGAAAAATAGTGTTTCTGGAGTTTACTGTCATGCATGCAATTATTAACGGTCGTATCGTACTACACGATAAAATTTTGGATGACTGCGCGCTTTTGTTTGAAAAAAAGATAACAGGAATAGTTTCACGTGAAACGTTGGATGCGGCGTGGAAGAACGGAAAATGCTGGCAGGGAAAGCCGTTGACACTGACCGATGCCCGCGGCGCGTTTGTATCGCCGGGCTTTATCAATCTTCATATTCATGGATGCGCAGGCGCCGACACGATGGATGCGAAAGAAGATACGCTGCCGGTTATGAGCCGTTTTTTGATACAGACCGGTGTTACGTCTTTTTTGCCGACAACAATGACCGCTAAGATGTCGGCAATACAAAAGGTTCTGGCACGTATCCGCGAAAACATGACACTGATCACCCGGCGCCGGGATGAAAAGCATGAACCTTCCGTATCTGCAGAGGCTTCTGCGTATGCAACGGCCATCCCGGATCGTTGTCTGCTGCCGGGCGCTAAAATCCTGGGCGCGTATCTGGAAGGGCCTTTTATCAGTAGCGCATATAAGGGGGCTCAGAAGGAAGAATATATTGTTCCGGCGGACTTTACACTGATTCAGGATTTTGCCGATGTGATTAAAGTCGTTGCGCTGGCCCCGGAAACGTTGGAGCGGGAACCGGAACGCCTGCGTACTTTTATAAGGCAGTGTCAAACGCATGACATCATCATTTCGTTAGGCCACAGCGCGGCCGGCTATGATACAGCATTGCGGGCGGTTGAAGCCGGAGCCTCCCATATTACACATCTGTGCAACGCCATGACGGGCCTGCATCATCGACAGCCCGGCCTGCTGGGCGTTGCTCTTGATACAGGCGTTACCTGTGAGCTGATTGTGGATAACCAGCATGTGCATCCGGCAATGCAGAGGCTGGTTTACCGCGTAAAAGGCGCAGAGGGAATCGAGCTGATTACCGATTCCATGCGGGCTTGTGGTCTGTCTGACGGGGTTTCGGAGTTGGGGGGCCAGACGGTGTATGTAAAAGAGGGGGCGGTCCGATTGGCAGACGGGACGCTGGCCGGAAGCATTGTTACCTTAAACAGTGCTATGGCCAATTTCCGAAACAACACAGGAGCGACGGTTCCGGAGGTTGTCCGCATGGTTACGGAGAATCAGGCCCAGGAACTGGGGCTGTTTGAAAAAATCGGCAGCCTGAGTCCCGGCGCAGCGGCGGATATTACCGTATTTACCGAAGATTTCAAGATTTTACGAACCTTTGTGGATGGCTGCGAGGTTTACAAGAATCCGGATTTTTAGTAAAATTATAAAAACAAATATATATAAATGAAGTGAGGGACATTTATGTTATTAAATGAGATTTATCAAAAGCATCCGGATAATAAAACAGCGTTTATTTTTAAAGACGAGCTTACAACCTATGGCGAGTTTCGTAAAAAGGTTAAAGAATGGGCAATATTTCTCCAGGCCCAGGGTGTGAAACAGGGAGACCGGGTCGGTCTGTTCAGCAAGAATTCCCCGGATTTTGTGGCTGCGTATTTTGCAGTGGTAAAAGCGGGAGCTATCGTCGTGCCCTTCAATTTCCAGCTCATTGCGCCGGAAATAGCCTATATCGTCAAGGATACGGGGATGAAGATCCTGCTCACGAAAAACCGGCTGGATATTGACCAGGCCTTACTGGATCTGGGCTGGGAACAGGAAGTGAAACAGTTTACCTTTGAAAATCTGGCAGCGCCCGCAGGTGTGGAGCTGATAGAGTATAAAATGAATGAAATGACGCCGGCGGCTATCATCTATACTTCCGGAACGACGGGACGCCCCAAAGGCGCTATGCTGAGCCAGGGAAATATCGTGCATAATACCCAGGACTTCATGTCTCTTACGCCGATGCGTGAGGATGACATCGCATTGTGTGTGCTGCCCATGTATCATTGCTTCGGTTGGATCTGTTCGGTTTGCTGCAATCTCTACGTAGGAGCTACCCAGGTTGTACAGGAAACCTATCAGTTCAGCGATGCCATGAACCTGATTAAAAAATACCGCATCAATACCATGTGCGGCGTACCCACCATGTACCAGCTGTTCGTAAAAGGAGCGGAAGCGGAAGATCTGGCCAACTTTACGCTGTTTGTCAGCGGCGGCGCGGCGCTCCCCCTTGTTCTATATGATGCGTTCGCGAAAAAATTCGGCCGGCATGTTATGGAAGGATATGGCTTATCCGAGGCTTCGCCGGTCGTTACGTTTAACCGCATGAATAAGAACAAACAGGGTTCCATCGGGGCGGCTATTCCCCATGTGAAAGTGAAGGTGGTGGACGAGAATTTCAACGAAGTGCCGGTCGGGGCAGTAGGCGAACTGTGCGTGAAAGGTCCCAACGTGATGCTGGGCTACTGGAACCGGCCGAAGGAAACGGCCTGGACGATGCGGAACGGCTGGCTGCATACGGAAGACCTGGTGTACCAGGACGAAGATGGCTGGATATTTATTGTTGACCGGCTGAAGGACATGATCATCAGCAGCGGTGAAAACGTGTATCCCCGTGAGGTGGAAGAAGTGCTGGCGGCTCATCCTGATATTAAGGAAGCCGCGATTATCGGTATTCCGGATAAGCTGCGGGGGCAGGCAATCTGCGCTTACATTGTACCGGAAGACGGCTGTGCGAAGGATAAGCGAATGATTCGTAAATACCTGCTTTCAAAAGTAGCCGCGTATAAAGTTCCCAAGGAATTTATCTTCTGTGATCAGCTTCCTCGGAATAATACGGGAAAAGTCCTGAAAAACGTGCTGCGTGAACGGTCGCTGAACGATTTAATTAACCGGAAAAAGTGATTAACGCAATGTTGTAATTTATAAAGATACAGCTTTCTGATTTAAAAGGCTATTAACAGGCAAAATAAAACTGTCACCCTGTCTTTTCGGCAGGATGACAGTTTTAAATTTGCGTTTTACCGTTTTGTAATCAATTCTTTGCCGGCCAGCAAAGCTTTTTTGTTTGCTTCTTCCGTTCCTTTGGGAACGCGGTTCAGCACGGCCTTTTCTAATGCCTCTTCCGATACGCAGTGGGTCAGCGCATTCACCGCACCTAAGGCCACGATGTTGGCAAATAAGGATTTGCCGCAGGTTGCTATTGCCGTATGGGTGATGGGCAGGTCAATCCGTTCTTTGTAGGTTCCCGGTACTTCTTTAACAAACAGGGAATCCGTGATGACGACACTGTTTTCACCGCAGTCTTTCGTGTATTTGTTCGCGGCTTCCTGGCTCATGGCCAGCAGCACGTCCGGGCAGGTCACACGGCCAAAGTAAATTTTGTCATCAGAGATAATGGCTTCCGCCTTGGAGGAACCGCCCCGGGCTTCCGGCCCGTAAGACTGGGACTGGATGGCTTCCTTGCCGTCCAAAATTGCCGCTTCCGCTAAGATGATACCGGCTGTGATAAGGCCCTGGCCGCCGGTTCCGGAAAATCTAAAATTATGTTTCATGATTATTTCCCTCCCTGTGCGCGCCGGATGACTTCATCATACGCTTCCGTATATTCCTGCACTTCGTTGGTTTCAAACAGTACGCCGATGGGGAACTTCCCGGCCGCGATGGCTTCCGCTCTCTTCTCGTCGTCCATCTTGTCCCAGGCCGCCTTCATCACGCCGTGGTCCCGCTGCCATTCCATCATCTTCGCCGCGGTTCCCGCTTTGTTCTGCCGGCCGAAGTTGATTGGGCAGGCCGATACACATTCAATGATGGAGAAACCTTTGTGGGCGATGCCCTTGGCGATTACGTCTACCATCACCGGTACATGGAAGGTGGTAGCCCTTGCGCAGAAGGTAGCGCCGGCAGCCTTCGCCAGTTCCAGCAGGTTGAAGGACGGTTCGATGGTCAGGTACGGTGCCGTGGTGGCTTTGGATCCTTTGGGGGTCATGGGCGAATACTGGCCGCCGGTCATACCGTAGATGCTGTTATTATAAACTACTAATGTTAAATCGATATTGCGGCGCGCCGCATGGATCAGGTGGTTGCCGCCGATGGCCGTGCAGTCCCCGTCGCCGCTGGCCACGATAACCTTCAGTGCCGGGTTGGCCATCTTTAAGCCGCTGGCGATAGGCAGTGCCCGCCCGTGCAGGGTATTGGCCGTATTGAAATCCAGATAGCCGGAAGAACGGCTGGAGCAGCCGATACCGGAGATTAACGCAACTTCATCCTTGGACAGGCCCTGTTTGTCCACTGCCTTTACGATAGCGCCGGTGATGACGCCGTTGCCACATCCGGGGCACCAGATGTGGGGCAGGCGGCCGGGGCGAAAATATTTCTCAACTAATTGTTCCATTCCCATGGTCATGTCTCCTTTCCCTTACCGGCCCATAGCCTTTTTGATCTCCGCCAGCAGTTCCTGCGGCGTAGCGGATTCGTTGTCGTACTTGCCGTAAAGTGTTACCGGGCACTTGCCTGCCACGACCCGTTCTACTTCCAGCACATACTGGCCGTAGTTCAGTTCGTGTACCAGGATGCCTTTTACTTTGCCGGCCAGTTCTTTCACTGCGTTTTCCGGGAAAGGCCAGATGGTGATGGGGCGGAAGAAACCGACCTTCAGCCCTTCCGCACGGGCCATGTCCACTGCTTCATAAACGGAACGGGCCGCGCCGCCGAAGGAGAGGACGGCGAACTCCGCATCTTCCATCTTATAGTTTTCAAACGTAACGATATCTTCTAAGTTATTGTAAATCTTGTCGTGCAGACGGTTCAGTGCGTTGACTGTCCCTGCAGGTGTACCTTTGGGGAAACCGGTCTCGTCGTGAATCAGGCCGGTCACATGCCAGCGGTAGCCGCTGCCGTAGTCCGCCATGGCAGGTACCAGGTTGTCTTCCGTAGTACCGTAGGCCAGATACTCTTCCGGTTTGCAGGTGGGTCGAACCCGGTCAATCACTTCAACCGTGCTGTAATCATCCGGCAGTTCGATCTTCTCCCGCATGTGTCCGATGACTTCATCCATGAGGATGATGACGGGTACACGGTATTTTTCTGCCAAGTTTACGGCACGGATGGTGAGCCAGAAGCATTCCGGCACGCTGGAGGGAGAAACCACGATGACCCAGTGGTCGCCGTGGGTACCCCAGCGGGTCATCATCACTTCGCCCTGGGACGGGCTGGTGGGCTGGCCGGTGGCCGGACCCACACGCTGTACGTCTACGATTACCACGGGAATCTCCGATGTGCAGGCCAGGCCTAACATCTCCTGTTTCAGGGAGAAGCCGGGACCGCTGGTGGCAGTCATGGATTTCTTGCCGCCCATGGAGGCGCCGATGGCAGCACCTAATCCTGCGATCTCATCTTCCGTCTGCATAAACTTGCCGCCTACCTGGGGCAGGCGCGCCGCTAACTGTTCGGCAATTTCCGTAGAAGGGGTGATTGGATAGCCGCCGTAAAACTTCACGCCGGCCGCGATGGCGCCTTCTACTACTGCCTGATTGCCTTGTAACAGTAATACTTTGGACATAACAGTTTCACTCCTTTTACTTTTCTACGAAAATCGCGTAATCCGGGCAGCGCATCTCGCACTGTCCGCAGCTGATGCAGTCTTTTTCCTTATCCTTGATGATGGCGCATTTACCGACTTCTGTTACTTCCAGCACCTTTTTGGGGCAGAAGTTTACGCAGATGCCGCAGCCTTTGCAACGCTTTGTAACCAGTTTCAGCATGTAAAACCCTCCTCTGAATAATGACCCCTCGGTTGATTAAATATAGTAATATTTGTTACACATTTTTTTGTATTATCTTATTATACATTATTCTGCTCCGTATTCAAAGTAAAAAAACAAAAAATTTATCTAAATATGAGATAACGTTTTGCAATTTTGCACAAAAGCCGCTATAATATTTACTACGTATGATATATCCGGAGATTTGTACAGCATGAACAGGAAAGAAAAAGAAATCGAAACGAGAAAGCGTCTGATGGCTGCCACGGAAGAGGTTTTTTCCCGCAGGGGATATGCGCAGGCGACCATGGATGAAATTATCACACTGGCGGATACGGGAAAGGGAACCCTGTATAATTATTTTGGCAATAAAGATAATCTGTTTTATACACTGGTCTCCCGGAAGCATGAGAAGCTGATGGAACGGATGTGGGCCGCTGCCGGGGAAAGCGGGCGGAACATTGAAGAAAAACTTACATCCATCATGACGGTCTGGGTTGAGTTTTTGTGGAAGAATACAGTGTTGTGGCAGGTTCTGGTCTTTGAGATGACAGGTATGAACCGGGGTTATATGGGGATTGAGAAAGAAAAGGGAACGCTTCAGCTTGTGACCAGCTGGGGTGACCGGCCCCCTCCGGAAGAGACGGCAGCAGTCTTGCGGTATCACCGGTTGCTGGCGGAAGAATCAGAGCCTATCGCCAAGGTTTACGAGGAAGGTATCCAGCAGAAATTTTTTAAAAAGAATGCCAGTCGCAAGGATATCGCCATAAATCTTCTCTGGGCACTTGCCATGGTCGTATTTTACCTTAACGGGCAAAAACATGATAAACTGGATGCGGAAACTCTGGCCCGCGACTTTATCCGCTCCCGCCTGTACGGGCTGGCGGCGGACTCGGAACAACAACGTGAAACGGACGGCAGGAAAGGGATTTGAGTTGTAATGATAAAATTAGTTAACGTAGAAAAGACATATTTTAGCAAAGCCGGTAATATCGAGGCGTTGCAGAAAACGAATATCGAAGTGAAAGAGGGAGAGATTTTCGGTATCATCGGCTTATCCGGTGCCGGCAAGTCCACGCTGATCCGCTGTATCAACATGTTGGAGGTTCCCACGGGGGGACAGGTATTTGTGGATGGGCAGGAGCTTACGGCCATGAATGAATCCCAGCTTCGCAAAGCGCGTCAGAATATCGGTATGATCTTCCAGCATTTTAATCTCCTGGCGTCCCGCACTGTATTTGACAATATCGCGTTTCCCCTGGAGATTCAGGGGATGCCGAAAGACAAAATTGCGGAGCGTGTGGGCGAGCTGCTGGACCTGGTGCAATTAAAGGACCGTGCGGATTATTATCCCAGTCAGCTTTCCGGCGGCCAGAAGCAGCGGGTCGGCATTGCCCGGGCCCTGGCTTCCAACCCGAAAGTACTGCTGTCAGACGAAGCCACCTCTGCGTTGGATCCCCAGACCACAAAATCAATTTTGCAGTTGCTCCGGGATATCAACAAACGGCTGAACCTGACCATTGTGATGATTACCCACCAGATGGAAGTGGTGAAGGAGATCTGCGACAGGGTAGCGGTTATTGAAAACGGGGTCATCATCGAAGAAGGCAGCATGTATAAAGTGTTTACGGAACCCCGGGAAGAAACTACGAAAGAGTTTGTAAAGACGGTCAATGATATTAAGATTCCGCCTATGGTTGATACTGCTTCTATGAAGCAGGAGTATTTCCCGGGCGCGCGGCTTCTGGTGAACATGACATTCCTGGACAGCGGCGAAAGCGGGGCGGAAAAAGAAAAGTCCGCGGGAGCAGACCAGCCTCTGGTATCAGCCCTGATTAAAAAATACGGAGTGGACGTCAACATCATTTCCGGGAAAGTGGATTATCTGAAGGACACTCCCTATGGAACGCTGCTGGTGGAAATTATGGGTGATGAAAAGAGCATACGCGATTCCGTACAATATGCCAGGGAAGCAGGGGTAAGGCTGGAGGTGATCGGCTATGTCGGCTAATATGATAGATTTACTTTTGAAATCGTTGGGCGAAACCTGTTATATGGTGCTGATTGCTATCGTGCTGGCGACATTGATCGGCCTGCCCCTGGGCGTGATCCTGACCGTGACCCGGAAAGACCACATTATGCCTAATTCTTTTGTGAACAGTGTATTGGGTGCTATCGTCAACGCAACCCGTTCAACCCCGTTTATCATCCTGATGGTTGCCATTATTCCGTTTACCCGCATGATAGTAGGTTCTTCCATCGGAACCACTGCGGCTATCGTGCCGCTGACCATCACGGCGGCGCCGTTCATTGCCCGCGTGATTGAATCGTCCCTGCTGGAAGTGGACCGGGGCGTCATCGAAGCGGCCCAGTCAATGGGTGCCAGCCCGTTCCAGATTATCGGGAAAGTGATGCTGCCGGAGTCTTTGCATTCCATCGTCCTGGGTATTACCCTGGCGCTGATTGCGCTGATCGGCGCTTCTGCCATGGCCGGCGCGCTGGGCGGCGGCGGTCTGGGCGACCTGGCTATCCGTTACGGATACCAGCGTTTCCAGATGGATGTCATGATTGCCACGGTGATTGTTTTGATTATCATGGTGCAAGGCGTACAGAGCCTGGGCAATATGCTGAGCCGCAAGCTGAATAAAAATAAACTTTCGTAATTGTCCAGGATAGTTAACGAATCAATGTTACTGTTATTCCGGCGCCCGGGTTCCGGCGGGCGCCGGTTTTGAATTTTTATCTGCTATTCAGGAAATTTTACGGGTATGTATTGACTTTCACACAATAAAGTAGTAAATTGATAAATAACGAATTTTATTTATGATTTTTATCAGAAGATAAAAAACTGATGTGTCCTATTTCATAAAACCGTGTAAAGAGCAAGGCTTTTTAAAAACAGTTTCCCGGCTGTAAGGAGGATTTGAGCTATGGCAGAAAAGATTGAGAACCATTTAACGGAACAATTGTGTGAAGCGATTGCATCGCTGAAAGACGCAAAGCAGATTGCCAATTTTTTGGAAGATATCTGTACTATAAGCGAGTATAAAGCGTTAGCACAGCGTTTTGAAGTGGCGAGGCTGTTGGACAAGGGTGTAAAATACGGAGATATTGTGGAGCGTACGGGAGCCAGTACAGCGACGATCTCCCGGGTGAAGCGCTGTCTTGTTTACGGCAAGGACGGTTACGAAACAGCACTGGCTAACATGAAGAGAGGGCGTCATGAAACTAAACCGGCCAAAGTGGTACGCAAAGCGCTGTTTGAAAAGGCCAGAGCCGAGAGAAGGAGAGAGTTACGGGAAAATGGCTGATACAATATTGCAGGTTCCTTACGGTACAAGGGATGTGCTCCCCGGGGAAGCGGCTGCCCGCCGGCAGATGGAAGACCGGATCTGCAGTCTGTTTACCCTCTGGGGCTACGATGAGGTGGCAACACCGACATTTGAATATCTGGAGACCTTTGCCGGAACGGGTCAGCCCGGGGCCGGTGCCTTTAAGTTTTTTGACCGTAAGGACAGCATTTTAATGCTGCGTACGGACATGACGGCGCCTATTGCCCGGCTTGTTGCCACGCGGATGCGCAAGGACAAAGGTGTGAAACGCCTGTCCTACCGGGCCCAGCTGTTTCGTTACGAGGAAGCGCAGGCCGGACGCCAGTGTGAGTTTACCCAGTGCGGTATCGAAATGATGGGAGCTTCCGGCGCCGCGGCAGACGCGGAAGTGATTGCTCTTGCGGTGACTACCCTGTTGGAAGCGGGATTGAAGAGTTTTAATATTACATTGGGACAGATGGAATTCATCAACGGGCTGATTGAGGCGGCTGCGCTGACGGATGACCAGGCAAAAAAGATCAAGCACTGTCTCATCAAACGGAACGCTGCCGGGTTGCAGGAAGCCGTGGAAGAAGCAAATATACCGGAACAGCTGGCTTATATTTTTAAAGAGCTGCTGTTCCTGCACGGCGGGCCGGAATTGCTGGAAGATATGCAGAAGCGTGTGCTGAGCCGCCGCTGCTGGGATGCGCTGGAAAACCTCCGGGAAATTTACGAACTGGCGAAATCCTACGGCGTGGCACAGTATCTGAGCTTCGATCTGGGCCTGACCCGCAGCCTGGATTACTATACGGGCATGCTGTTCGAAGGCTATGCCGCAGGTATGGGTTATTCCCTCATCGGTGGCGGACGTTATGACAATATGATGCAGCGCTTCGGTGAGCCGTGCCCCGCAACGGGTTTCGCCCTGGGCATCGACCGTATCGCCCTGACTCTGGAACGGCAGGGAAGCCGGATTGCGAAACGGCCGGAAACCATCCTTGTGGCCTACGGGGAAGGAAAAGTTACGGAAGCCATCCATATGGCCAGCGCGCTGCGCGGTGAAGGAAAGCGGACGAAACTGGGCAGCTGTCCCATGACAAAGGCGGAAGCCATGCAGTCGATGGAAGAAAACCACTGTGATGTGCTTCGTTATGTGGAATAATAGAAACCAGAACTTTGTGTATACCGTCTGAATTTCTGCGGAAAAACTGCAACGGCGGAACGGAGAGAGTGAAATGGAAGAATATATAACCATAGCCCTGCCCAAAGGAAAACTTTTCAAACGCAGCCGGGATCTGTTGGCCAGGGTCGGCTACAGTGCGGAAGGCGTGTCCGAAGATTCCCGTAAGCTGGTGATCAGCAACGAGGAGACAAAGGTTCGTTTTATCATCACCAAGACAGTTGACCTGCCGACGTATATTGAATACGGCGCTGCGGATATCGGCATCATCGGCAAGGATGTGTTGCTGGAGGAACAGAAGGATGTATATGAGTTGCTGGACCTGGGCTTCGGCAAATGCCGCCTGATGATGGCGGTGCCGGAAGCGAAAAAACGTCCGGAGCTGAAAGATTATGCCCATCTGCGGGTGGCGACGAAATATCCCCGCTGTGCCCGGGAGTATTTTGATAAACTGGGTATCCAGATGGAGATTGTGAAACTGAACGGTTCAATTGAACTGGGTCCGCTGATCGGACTGTCCGAGCTGATCGTGGATATTGTGGAAACAGGGACCACCATCAAAGAAAACAAGCTGGTGGAAGTAGACAGTATCTTTACTTCTACGGCCCGGCTCATCGCCAACCCGGTCAGCTTTAAGCTGAAGTTTGACCGGCTGCATAAATTAGTACAGGATTTGCGAACAGTGCTGGAGGAAGAACAGGCACAACGTTCATAATATAATTACAGAAGGGAAAAAAGGCTACGATGTATATCATTGATGCAAGAAAGATGAATGCGCCGGAAATTGCGGCGCTGTTAAAGAAAAAAGCTTTTGATGAAACAGAACTTTCTCCCGGGGTGCAGGCGGCCTGCGACCGGATGTGGCGTGAGCATCTTACCGCTTCACAGATCGTGGATCGCATTGTGGACAGTGTACGCAGGGTAGGTGACGAAGCTTTACTATATTTCACCAACACCATTGACCGGGCAGGTCTGACTGCGGAGACGCTGCGGGTCACGGAAAAGGAATTCGACGAGGCCCGTACCCTGGTAGATCCTGCGGTAATCGAGTCGATTACACGGGCCATCATGAACGTGAAAAAGTTTCATGAGGAACAAATGCCCAAGTCCTGGATCACCAACCGCGCTCACGGCAGTATTTTAGGCCAGAAGGTTACCCCGTTGGACAGTGTGGGTATTTATGTACCCGGCGGAACAGCGGCGTATCCTTCCAGCGTCATCATGAACGCGGTACCTGCCAAGGTGGCGGGTGTGCCCCGGATCGTTATGGCAGCGCCCCCCGGCAAAGACGGGAAACTGAACCCGTATGTGCTGGTTACTGCAGAAAAGATTGGCATCAGTGAAATATACAAGATGGGCGGCGCACAAGCCATAGCCGCGCTGGCTTTTGGTACGGAGACGGTTCCCAGGGTAAATAAAATCACCGGTCCCGGCAACATTTTTGTTACGCTGGCTAAAAAAGCGGTATACGGGCATGTGGATATCGACATGCTGGCCGGACCCAGTGAGATCCTCATTGTGGCGGATGATTCCGCCAACCCAGTCTACCTGGCGGCAGACCTGCTGAGCCAGGCAGAACACGACCCGCTGGCCAGCGCTATCCTGATTACCGACAGCGAACGCATCGCCAAAGCCGTGTCTGAGGAAGTGGAAGTGCAGCTGAAGGAACTGCCCCGGGAAGAAATCGCGGAGGCTTCTTTACGGACTATGGGCAAAATTATTTTGGCCAAAAACATGGAGACCGTGGTGGCCATGGCCAACCTCAGCGCGCCGGAGCATCTGGAAGTCATGACAAAAGCACCTTTCCAGCTTATGCCGCTGTTGCATAACTGCGGAGCCATGTTCCTGGGAACGGATTCCCCGGAACCTTTGGGCGATTATTTTGCCGGACCCAACCACGTGCTTCCTACCGGTGGTACCGCTAAGTTCTACAGCGTGCTGAATGTGGAAACGTTTATGAAAAAGACAAGTATCATCGCATACACCAATAAAGCACTGCTGGAAGCTGCTGACGATATTATTGCCATGGCGGAGGCGGAAGGACTGCGGGCCCATGCCAACGCGATCCGGAAACGCGTGGGAGACAAAGCGTAAAAGTATTTATACACGAGGTGAACACAGTGTCAGAGATTGCGATACGTTCCAGCCTGGCAGGGTTGGAAGAATATGAAGTGGAAACCATAGAAGCGAAGATCATTGTCAACGCCAATGAATCCAATTATCCGGTGCCGGCCGCCGTGCAGGCAGAGCTTGAAGAAAAAACAAAAGGCTTTGCTTTCAACCGTTACCCGCCGATTAAATGCGAAACCCTTGCTGCGCTGATTGCGGAGACCTTAGGCGTCGATATTGATAAAGTGCGGATTGGCAACGGTTCCAGCGAATTGCTGCAGATGGCCTGTTATGCGTTTGGCGGAGCGGGCAGGAAAATCGCGGTTCCGTACCCCTCGTTTTCCATGTACGGTGTGTATGCCCAGATGTCGGACAGCGAAGTGCTGCGCTATCCGCTGAATGTGGAAGGTTTTTTGGATCCGGAAGCGGTCATCACTTTCTGTAAAGAAAACGAACCTAATCTTCTGATCTTAAATAACCCTAACAACCCTACCGGCAACTACAATCCGCTGCCGGTGATCGAACAGATTATTGCCAATGTGGAATGTCCTGTCATCGTGGATGAAGCCTATATGGAATTTGCCAGAGGGGAAGGGGTGGATCCCCGGGACCTGCGTCCCCTGAGCCAGCTGAAGCTGGTGGCGGGTTCCGCACTGGCCCTTCTGAATAAATACAATAATTTCCTGGTCTACAAAACCTTTTCCAAAGCATACAGCCTGGCGGGTATGCGGGTAGGCTATTCGGTAGGCAGCATCACCCTGAGCCGTATTCTGGGCAAGACGTTGCTACCCTATCATGTAAACGCCTACAGTCTGATGGCGGCGGAAGCCTGCTATAAAAACAGGGACGCGTTCCGGGAACAGATTGAAGAGATCCGGTCCCAGCGGGAACTGATGATCGCGGAATTCAAAGAGCTGGGCATGAAGGTATGGCCTACGGAAACAAACTTTATCTGTTATAACCCGGAAGGCAAACTGCAGGAACTGCTGGCAAAGGCCTACGATGAACAATTCGGGTACAGCAATTTCAGCCAGGCTGCCAAGGCCGGGAAGATGATTTTCAAAAGAATGCTGGCGGAAAAAATCTTGCTCCGGGATTTTTCGGAGCACCCGGTCTTGCAGGGGTGTATCCGGCAGACAGTCGGACTGCCGGAAGAAAACGCAGTCGTCATGAACCGCATTAAGAATCTTTGCAGGGAGTGTTTGAAATATGAGCAAATCAACTGAAGAAAAAAAGGCGCGCTGTGCCGCTATTGAGCGGAAGACAGCGGAGACCCGGGTCACGGTAAAACTGAATCTTGACGGTGAAGGAAAATGCGATATCGCCACCGGTATCGGGTTTCTGGATCACATGCTGACCCTGCTGGCGAAGCACGGGTTCATGGACCTCACGGTAAAGGCAAAAGGCGATTTGGAAGTGGACTGCCATCACACGGTGGAGGATATCGGCATCGTGCTTGGGGAGGCGCTGCAGGAAGTTTTGGGAGATAAAGCGGGAATTCATCGTTATGGCAACTGCTTCATTCCCATGGACGAAACGCTGGCCCAGGTGTGTCTGGATTTTTCCGGCCGGCCGTTCCTGGTCTTCGGCGCGGATATTCCCAAAGTTAAATCGGGAAATTTTGACGCGGAGATGACAGAGGAATTTTTCCGGGCTGTGGCTATGCACTGTGGCCTGACCCTGCATATCCGGGTGTTGTATGGCAGCAACGTGCATCACATCATAGAAGCGATTTTTAAAGCCTTTGCCCGTGCCGTGGCGGAAGCCGTTGCCTGTGATCCGCGGGTAAAAGGCGTGATGAGCAGCAAAGGCGTGCTGTAAAGGGTATCCAAAGAGGGAGCGCTCCTGGCTGCAGGCGGCATCGCCGGGAGAGCATGCTGATGATTTTTGGAGTTTTATATGATGGGTAGTAAAAGCATAGTAATTGTTGATTACGGTATGGGCAACCTGCACAGCGTCAACAAGGCGGTGGCTCTGGTGGGAGGCGACCCGGTCATCACCGGTGACAAGGCAGTGATTGCCGGAGCGGAAAAGATGATCCTGCCGGGGGTGGGTGCTTTTGGCGACTGCATGGCGAACCTGGAAAAAGCGGGGGTGATTCCTGCCATCAAAGCGCACATTTCCGAAGGCAAACCCTTTTTGGGCATCTGTCTGGGCATGCAGGTGCTCTTCGAAGAAAGCGAAGAAGCGCCAGGCGTTACAGGGTTGGGCGTGTTTCCGGGAAAGGTTGTGCTCATTCCCACATCGTTAAAAATTCCCCACATGGGCTGGAACCAGCTGCAGTTAAAGAGTTTTTCGCCGTTGCTGGCAGGCAGTGATGGCGAATATGTGTATTTCGTCCACAGTTACTGCTGCCGGCCTGAGGATGAGAACGTTATAACCGCTGTCTGCGATTATGGTACGGAAGTGGTGGCTGCCGTGGGCAGAGCTAATGTTTCCGGGTTCCAGTACCATCCGGAAAAATCCAGTACTGTGGGATTGGAAATGCTGAAGCGGTTTGTGGAATTATAGTTTATTACGGGTGACGCAGGGAGTGGCTCTGCTACAAGCCGTAAAAAAACAATATTTGGTTTAAATCAAATTTAGAAAGAAGAGACATTACATGATTATTTTTCCGGCGATTGATTTGCGGAATGGAAAAGCAGTCCGCCTGGTGGAAGGCGATTTTAAGCAGGAAACGGTATACGCGGATGATCCTGCTGCCGTGGCGGAACAGTTCCGGGAGGCCGGGGCGGAGTTTCTCCATGTGGTCGATTTGGACGGCGCCCTGGCCGGGGAGAGCCGCAACGTGGAAGTGATCCGGCGGATCCTGGCGAAAGCGGGGAACATGAAAGTGGAAGTAGGCGGCGGTATCCGCAACCTGCAGGCGGTTTCCCGTATGCTGGACCTGGGTGTGAGCCGCGTGATCCTGGGTAGTCTGGCAGCCCGTAACCCGGCAGAAACAAGGGAAATCTGCAAATATTTTCCCGGGCAGGCCGTGGCGGGCATCGACGCTAAAAACGGTGAAGTGGCTGTAGAAGGCTGGGGTGTTTCCGGGGGCATGAACTATCTGGAATTAGGGAAACGGATGGCGGAGATCGGCATCAGGCATATTATTTTTACGGATATCAGCCGGGACGGAAAATTGCAGGGCGTAAATGTGGAAGCGACGGCGGAACTGGCGAAGGCCAGCGGCGTAAAGGTCATCGCCAGCGGCGGCGTGGCATCTATTGAAGATATTAAGAAAGTCATGGCCCGGGAGCAGGACGGCATTGAAGGCGTGATTATCGGCAAGGCCCTGTACGCGGGTAAGGTGGATCTGAAAGAAGCGCTGGCCGTGGCAAAAGGAAAAGCGTGAAAATATAGCAGCAGCCGGGGACTGCCGCTAATTTTTGAAATAATTGCGAAATCACGCTGCGGCGCGTCGTTTCGCGTCATATAGTTTGCTATAATAAAGGGGAAAAACATGCTGACCAAACGGATCATTCCCTGCCTGGACGTAAAAGAAGGCCGGGTAGTAAAAGGTACGAATTTTGTAGGGCTGCGGGATGCAGGCGACCCGGTGGAACTGGCGTCCATTTATGATCAGGAGCGGGCGGACGAGCTGGTATTTTTGGACATCACAGCCAGTTTTGAAAAACGCAAGTCCATGCTGGACGTAATCAACCGGACGGCAGGCCAGGCGTTCATGCCCCTTACCGTGGGGGGCGGCATCAGCACCGTGGAGGACATCCGCAACTGTCTGAACGCGGGGGCGGACAAAACGTCACTGAATACCGCTGCGGTAAAAAATCCGGACCTGATTGCCCGCGGGGCGGAGCTGTTCGGCAGCCAGTGCATCGTGCTGGCGGTGGACGCCAAACGCTGCGGCACGGACAAATGGGAAATCTATGTGAACGGCGGACGCACACCTACAGGCATTGACTGTCTGGAGTGGATAAAAAAAGCGGTAGGCCTGGGCGCCGGGGAAATTCTGCTGACCAGCATGGACGCGGACGGTACCAAGAACGGCTATGATATTCCCCTGACCCGCGCCGTGGCGGAAACGGTGAATGTTCCTGTCATTGCCAGCGGCGGCGCAGGCACGCTGGAACATTTTTACGATGTCTTGACAGTGGGGAAAGCGGACGCCGTACTGGCCGCATCCGTCTTCCATTACAAAATGTTTACGATCCGGCAGGTAAAAGAATTCCTGCGGGGCAAAGGGGTAGAGGTGAGACTGTAATGAAAATCGATGTTACCAATCTGAAGTTTGATGAAAAAGGCCTGATCCCTGCGATTGTGCAGGATGTGTACAGCGACGAGGTGCTGATGCTGGCCTACATGAACGGCGAGAGCCTGGCCAAAACGGTGGAGACCGGGTATACATGGTTCTGGAGCCGCAGCCGTCAGGAACTTTGGAATAAGGGGGCGACCAGCGGACATCTGCAGAAGGTGGCTTCTATCACCTATGACTGCGACGGTGACGCGCTGCTGGTAAAGGTGGACCAGACCGGCGCGGCCTGTCATACCGGACACCGTTCCTGTTTCTTCAATCCCCTGTGGAATGAAGGGGAAGGCAAAAACCTGCCGGTGCCGGAACCGGATAACGAAAGCATCTACGGCGTGCTGGCGGAACTGTACCGCGTGATACTGTACAAACGGGAACACGGCGGCGAAAAGAGCTATACGAAGTACCTGTTCATGAAAGGCCAGGACAAGATTCTGAAAAAGGTGGGCGAAGAGTCGGCAGAGACGATTATCGCCTCCAAGAACAACAGCCGCCAGGAAGTGATCTACGAAATGAGCGACCTGTGGTATCACTGCATGGTGCTGCTGGCCTATCATGGCATCACCCCGTCAGAGCTGCTGCATGAATTGTCCGGAAGAAGATCGAAAGAGAACAACAGCAAATATTAATTGGCATCTCCCCAAAAAGAAAACGAGCCTTTGGCAATCACGCCAGAGGCTCGTTATGTTTTGTTACAAATGCCGCGTCGTTGTTCAGGCAATCACTCCGGTTTCTTTTCCTTTGTCCAGTTTTCTTTCCGCTCCCGGCGCAGCATCTGCGTCGGTTCCAGATGCTTCTGTTTGGTTCCGGCTGCCAGTTCGGCAACACCGGTCAGCGGATTCAACGGTTTCTTCTTTCCGGTGCAAACCGGGCAATGGCACTCGTTCTTGTAGTTTTCCGGTTCTGTGTAAGTGGTTATTACGCCTTCATAATTCCGCAGGATTACTTTTCTGGGTGTCTGGGAGATTAAATAGTTAGGCATTACGGGGGTTTTTCCACCGCCGCCGGGGGCGTCCACCACAAAGGTAGGCACGCAGAAGCCGGAGGTGTGTCCCCGCAGCGCTTCCATGATTTCGATACCCTTGGAAACCGGCGTCCGGAAATGACTCAGGCCCAGGCTTGGGTCACAGTTATAAATATAATAGGGGCGCACCCTGGCGCGCACCAGGGCATTGACCAGTTCTTTCATTACATAGACACAGTCATTGACCCCGGCCAGCAGAACGCTCTGGTTGCCCAGAGGGATGCCGGCGTCGGCAAGGAGCGCGCAGGCCCTGCGGGATTCTTCGGTGAGCTCGTTGGGATGGTTAAAATGCGTGTTGCACCAGACCGGATGATATTTTTTGATCATGTTGCATAACTCCGGGGTGATCCGCTGGGGGCATACTACAGGCGTCCGGGAGCCGAAGCGGACAATCTCCACATGGTCGATCTTCCTTAATTCCGAGAAAACCTTCTCTAATGCCGCGTCACCCAGCATCAGCGCATCGCCGCCTGAAATAAGTACATCCCGGATTTCCTTGTGGCTCCGGATATATTCGATGCCCTGCATAATCTGGGCCATGGGAACAACGCTGTCGTGCTGTCCCGCAAATCTTCTTCTGGTGCAGTGCCTGCAGTACATGGAGCACTGGTCCGTGACGAGAAGCAGGACGCGGTCCGGGTACCGGTGGGTCACACCGGGAACGGGGCTGAACTCATCCTCTGCCAGAGGGTCCGACTCTTCATAAGAAGCAAAATATAATTCATCTGCTGTAGGAATAGCCTGTTTCCGGACAGGATCGTAAGGATCGTCAAGGTCGATCAGCGAAAGATAATACGGCGTAACGGCCATCCGCAGTCTGCCCAATGTGGCCTCGATGCCGTTGCGTTCTTCCTCGGTCAGGGCAATGCCGTATTCTTCCAGTTCCTTTACGTTGGTCGCCCGGTTCGCAACCTGCCAATGCCAGTCGTTCCATTTCTCCTCCGGAACATCGGCAAATAATCCGTTCTTTGTTTTCATGCTGATATTCTCCTTACCCTTCAAAAGGTTGTTGCAGACATTTTACCACACCCTGTCTGAAAAGTGAAAGAAGAAAATATGAAAAATCCTGTTTATGACTGAAACGGATATTGTATGTTATAATAATAAAAAAGCATGGAGAATGCGGTTCAGGTCACTATAATCCAGTTGACAATTATAAAGAAGTGTTTACAACGGAATTACGAAGTTCTTCCTGTTTAAAGAGGGAATCATGGATAAACAAAACGATATAAAAAAACCGGGTTTTTTCGATTATCTGATGCCACTCGGCCTGTTAACATTATCTTATGTATTATTGTGTTATTTGCCATGTGAGTTGACGATAAAGGGCTGGATTGTGTTTGGCGTATCTGCATTTCTGTTCTGCCTGGGCTATTTTGGATTAATACAAATTATTCCGGAACCTAAATCAGCAACCGGCGCAGTGGTAAGAAAACTGATAATGACAACGCTGGCCGTCGCAATGTTTGCTTTCGGTCTTTATTATGTATATAGGGATCATGGCAGTGAAAAAAGTGTGGTGATAGCTATACTTTTGCTGATACAGTGTGTCGTCATGTGCGGTTTTGGCAGCAGTGATAAGTGCGATGAACTGTTGAGCCCTAAATTGATGAAGTTTTTAAATTATGTACTTATGGCTGCCATGATTGTTGCCGGCATATGGTTCTTTGCTCAGGAAATTATCGACGAAGCGGGAGGAAGCAGCGGCCGCGTGGAAGTAGCAGCGATATTGTGGGGTGCGGCCGGGACTTTATGGTATAGCCGGCACGGCTCTGATGAGCGCTGAGGAAGGATATGTTATGAATTATCTGTGTTTTGATATTGGCGGTACCTCTGTAAAATACGGTGTGGCCGATGAGACGGGAAGGCTTCTGCTGAAGGGCGAGATTCCCAACGAAATAACGCAAAAAGGCGTGAATGGTTTTGTGGATAGTCTGGTCTGCCTGGCGGAACAATACCGGCAGGAGTTTGATCTGCAGGGTATTGCGGTTTCCACTGCCGGCATTGTGGATCCGGAGCGGGGTGTGGTTTTGTATGCGCCAAAGTATTTCCCGGGATATCCGGGGACGGAACTGCAGAATTTGCTAACAGAAAAAACCGGGTTGCCCTGCACGGTGGAAAACGATGTGAACGCCGCCGCTCTGGGTGAATACTGGCTGGGAGCAGGAAAAAGAGCAAAATCCCTGTTCTGTATTACCGTGGGAACCGGTATCGGCGGCTGCATTATTTTGGACGGCGGGGTTATCCATGGCGCTTCCTACAGCGCCGGGGAGGCAGGGCTCCAGCATATCAGGCCGGAGGGGAACTGGGAAGAAATTGCTTCTACTTCCGCTTTGATCCGCAATGTGGCAAAAGCCAAGCAGATGCCGGAAAGAGAGCTGAACGGCAAGAAGATTTTTGCCATGGCGCAACAGGGGGACGCGGATGCCCTTGCGGGCATAGCCAGACAGATGGAAGACCTGGCTGCGGGCATCGCCAACATCTGTTATATTCTGAATCCGGAACGAATCATTATAGGGGGCGGCATCGCGGCACAGGAGAAGTATCTGTACCCGATACTGGACGGAGCACTGCAGAAAAAGTTGCTGCCCCTTATCTATGAAAAGGTGACGCTGCGTTTTGCCGCGTTGAAAAACGACGCGGGAATGATTGGTGCGTTGTTTAATTTTTTGATGCGGGAAAAGGAAAGAAACGGGTAGAAAAAGAATAAAAAGTACTTGACATAATATACCCCGGTGGGGTATATTATTTTTGTCAAAAGAAACCCCCTGGGGGTATAGGAGAAGGTTTGATAATGGCAAACGAAAGAGAAATCAGCTGTGCTATGGCAGCGGCGTCCGGTACAGAGGAGACCGTGTCCGGGTCTTCCTGCTGTGGCTGTGTAAAACATAAGTACCGTGACGTGAACAGCAAAGAATACAGGCAGATGATCCGCCG
>Ga0265298_10002446_pt1 | contig 25847 bp, 35 predicted proteins | sample AusTroGonzalo_MG_3_FD_193486 | JGI IMG/M metagenome (GOLD analysis project Ga0265298, IMG submission 193486) | Bovine rumen microbial communities from tropical cattle in Woodstock, Queensland, Australia - Gonzalo_01 | ecosystem: Host-associated > Mammals > Digestive system > Stomach > Rumen ...
AGTACTTGCAGTCTTAAGCTTTTCCTCTAATTCTTCTAATAAGGAGATATTTTCTGCTGCTCTTTTAGTTAAGTTTGCATACTCTCTCTCAGCCTTTTTTAATTTTTTACGCAAATTAAGTAAAGATTGATAGGTTGTATCTTCATAATTTAAAGCCTCTCTTAAAGCTTTAGAAAAGTCTTTATCTGAAAGATTGCCTCCTTCTTCAAAAGCTTGAATAATTTTTTGATTATTTCTATCATCTAATATAGCCATTAGTTCATTCCTGCTTGTGCTCTTGCAGCTTGTATAATTCGTTCTTCTTCTTTCAAATCATCTACTAATAATTTAAGTAATGATTTTCTTTCTGTTGGAGTTATTTCGTCTAACTCAATAAAAGAAGTATGGATACGTTTACTTATTTGATATTTTTCCTGAATTATATTCTGCATTACAAGTGACTTAAATTCAGGATCATCTACTATTAGGTCTAAAAAATGTTTCGTTGATACGAAAGGGTACAAAATATTCCGTTCCACAAATCTTGCAATTTGTAGGATGAATAAGACTTGTCCCTATAGAATTATTCATGTCGTCAATATGATTAATTATTAATAGAGCATCTGAAAGAGGTAAATCTTTTACCCAATCCTCTAAGAAAACTCTATTAGGAGCTTCACCATCTATTTCTGTTATACATGACATAATATTAAATAAAAGAATAGGATTTTCATCAGACCCCTCATGTCTTCTTCTATATTCTTTTACTTTTGTTTGAATTCTATCTAATATACGAGGTGTTTGATATGTAAGTGTAACTGTTTGTTCAGAATTAGGTAAATATACAGTCTTTAAACTTTCATACTCATCTGTATACTCATTAACCCCAAGACTATCTAAATCTATTTCTGTAGGCTGTTCAAACCCACAAAAAGGACACTTACCTCTTAATGTATAATTATTACCAAATGTAACTACTCTTAACTTAAATAATAAATATTGATAATCACCTAAACATAAATCATAAGCAGATATTCCTAAATCTGATTCTAAACAATCATCTAATATTTCTGCCATTAATTTATGAGAACCATCAGTAATAGAAAGTCTAAGCATCTCATGTTTAGCTTTCATACTACTAATAAGTCCTGATGGATCTACTTCTATTCCTTCATATATTTTTCCTTGAGAAGGTAGATAAAATTCTTCAACTATTCTAGCGTCTGACATATTTTGTTTCTCCTTTAGTTATTAAAAAAGCTGACACAGAAATAGATCCATGTCAGCCTAATATTTGTGTTACACGAATCTCATATTAATATACAATAAATAAGTTATCTTTTTAATTAAATCAATAATAAGTTATCTTTGAGATTCTTCATATATAATTTAGCGTTGATAGCGTATTAAACTTCTTCCTCTTCATACTCTGCTAAGTCAGCTTCAAGATCATCAAAAGTCATTTGACTATCATCACTTTGATTTTGTTTTCTAAATCTATATTCATTTCCTTTTTTAAATCTACCCTTTTCTCTAGCAAGTTCATTTGCTTTTCTAATATCTTCTTCATCAGATGCCATTTCCTCATCATCTTGGTCAAAGATACTAAGTTGTCTATTATCATATTCTTTTCCGTAGAGAGCAGGATAAATATATTTTTGGAATAATCTCTCATCATGCTTTTCCATATAATCAGCATAGTTATATATAACTGAAGCTATTTTTATAAGCCATGACGCATCACTTAAACATAATATAATATGTTTACATCCAGGACCTTTATCATTATGTGGATTTGTTATTTTAGCAGGTCTATTTTCTGGATCTCCTATAAGTAAATTATTCTTTGTTGCCCAATATTTAAATCTATATCTAAAATCTGGGCAAGTACAATTTATATAAACATCTTCACTATTAAAAGCTTTTGTTAGTGCTTTTAATATACATTTACGATCTATTTTATCAAGTCCTCTTCTCTGTAATTCATTTTGTATTTCTATAAGCACTCCTACAAAAGATATTCTTACTTGATAAATATTAGTCTCGCCTTTTACATCTATTAATAAATCTAAAATATCCGTCTTGAAGAATTTGTTCATATCAATATTATTGAAATGTTTAATAGACGGTGCTATTTTAGATTTTTTTCTTCTATGATACCTATTCTTACCAAACATCTGATTCCATGGTACATAATTTGCACCATTTTTAGATTGAGTAAGAAGTGAGGATCTCTTATCTTCAAGAAGGATTCTACTCATTATTTTACCAATGAAGCTGGGTGATATATTTCAACCACCCAGCTTTTAAATTAATTAAGCATTAATTACTTCATTATATGATTCGACAATTGCTCTATCATATTCAATAGTGCATCTAATTCTTCTTGCACTATTTCCATTATCAGCTGAAAATTGATCTTCATCAATATTACTAATCCAACATCCATCAAGTCTCCATGTTCTTACTCTTACAGTATAATCAGGAGTATATTCTGAAAGCCAAGCAGTATACTTGTAGTCTTTTTGCTGACCAACAATTTGCTTTTCTGGATTTCCAGACTTAGCCTGCCAAGCCATAAGAATATCTTTTGTTTCAGCTCCAATGAAGTCATAGCATTCAAGTGAACCAGAAGGATAACTAATTACTCCAGCATATTTAACTGCAGTATTACCTCTTCTAACTTCAATAGGAGTTTGTTGGAAATGAGGAACTGATGATGCTGATACAGAAAGTCTAATCATTTCCTGTGCATTTGGAAATGTTTTATTATCATTTCCATAAGCTGTAAGTCCTCTAGCTAAAGAAGGATCTATTTGAAATTCAAAGTTATTTGATCTCTGAATTTCATAAAGCTCTTTATTTGCAGAGAAATGATAAGAACCTATGTCTGATTTTACATTAGCAGGAATTGGCATTATTTATTTCTCCTTTATTTTATTACGCTGTTTCAGCTACAGAAATATCATTATTCTCAAGAGTTACTCTGAGTTCAAATACTTCTACTGAGTTAATAGGTCTAATTGTAATATTAGCTAAAACTTTATAAGCTGGAACACGTTGTCCACTTTCTGGATCTACATTATATTTTACAATATTATAATCAGAAAGAATATAATTTGAAACCATTCTATCAAGAATAGGTGAAACAAGAGCTTTAAAGTTTAACCAAAGAACATCAGTGTTTTGTTCAAACATAAGTGTCTGTGAAGCTTCGTATAATGTCTTCTTAATATCTGAAGTAAGATCTCTGATATTAAGGAATGATGTAGCTTGTGTACCAGCACTATTGTTTCTAAGTGTTCTGTTACCCCAAATACAATATCCATAATTTCTGATATAAGTAATAGGGTTAATTGAGATTGCAGACTTAGAATCTTGATTTTCACCAGGAATAATCTGATATGAATCTGCAACGTTGTTTGTAAGATTGTAATTTGTATGAAGTCCACCACAATATGGTACAACTCCTCTAGCAACACCAGATACTGCTAACCAAGGATTATAGTTCTGAAGTTGTTGTGCAAGAGCACTTAAGAATGCAAGTGAAGCAGGCATATGAGCATCATAGCTATAAGCACTTCCACCTGTAATATATGTGCTCGTACATGTATACCAAGGAGTAAACATAGCACCATATGAACCTATAATTGTACCAAGAGATGTTAATGAATTTCTTACTCTACTAACTACTGAATAGTCATCAGTCTCATAAATACTTCTATTAGGAGAATTTGTATGATCGATAAGAGCAACAGCATCAGATCTATCAGCAGCAAGTCTTACCATTTGTTCAGCGAGACCTGATGTACCCCAAACTTTACTATCTGCATCAGGATCTGCTAGTGGACCATACTCAAATGTTGGATAACCACCAGATGTGATATACTTAATTGCGTAATCACCCATTGAATCGAATGAATAGTCTGACGGATTTACTGATCCTGTTTCTCCTCTATTAGCAAATCTTGCTTCGAGACCTTCATACATTGATTGTACTGAAATTTCTGCTCCTAAATAATAAGTCTTACTTAAATCTACTTCAGTATCTTGAGTCTTAATATAGTCATTTCCAACTTGGATACTCCAACCTTGTGCTGAAGGATTTGCTGAAGCATTAACTGGATTATTAAGATCTACAGGTACAAAATCTGCATTCATTTGTTCATAGTAAACTGGAATACCAAGTGATAAGAGATATAACGCATATCTATATCCTGGATCAGCATCACCAAGAGAAGTTTCTGTAGGCCCCTTAAACATGAGAGCTGGTTGAGTCTCATCATCATAATAAGTTTTAACTTTTCCTGTTGAATCATCAAAATCTATAAATGCATCATCTGTATAGAAATAATCAGAACCTACTAGGATTTTATAACCATTAGCAGCAGGACTAAAATCTGATGTGAATACTATTGAACCAACTTCAGGTGTATCTGGAAGTTTTTTCATAGTAAATGTACTTTTTTCATTAGCATCCACGCGATCTGCAAAATAATATATTACTTCTGCTGTAGGAGTCCACTCAGCAGTAGTAATTATACCATCTGAATAAATTCCTAATGCAGCTATATTAGATATTGCTGCTTCTGCTGAAATAGGCTCACTTTCAACATAATCAAATTCATATGAACTTAAATTTGCTACTAAAGTAGGAGTTGTAGGTGGAACATAATCTGGAATAGCATAACTTGGGAATCCAGATACTCCAGAAGTAGCTATTGGATATGGTTGATCTTTAGTAAATGTTGGACATACTTGTCCAAATTTATTTAAGAACTCATATCTAGTTGTTACTAATGTAGGATTTCTAAATAATGATTTAGTATCACCTGTAAAACTTGGAGTTGCACCATTTGTAGCGAAACCAGGAACATATACTACATCAAATGAAGAAAGTGCCTCAACATTAGAAGTGTTATCAACTTCTGTGATAATTATTCTTTCCATTTAATAATTTCCTTTTTATAGCTATAAAAATTAATCTAAATTATCATCCATTCGTATTTCAATTTCCGCTGTGCGGTGTTCTCTTAAATCCCATAAATAAGCATCATTTATAATGATTAAAAATGATAGCTTAGTATAGTTACCTTCAATGAATCTTTGTTGTTCATTGGAATTGTCTTGTATTGTTGTATTTGCTAATTCTATTCGAGCAGTATGTACAAAATCTTCCATTTCTTTTGTTTTAGGATTATACATACCTACTTTAGGAACTTTAATTTCTAATGCTGGATAATTTACTACATTAAAAATTAAATTTCTTATTAATATATCAGCTTCTTTTGCATATCTTGTATATACATTTACTTGATATGCTATTGATATAGGAATAGCATTTAATGTATCTCCATATTTAGAATTTATATTAAATGTTTTTCCATCGTAAGATAATGGTCTTCTTATTTGACCTGAATTTATTATCTCAAATCCTCTATCACGCTCTATATAAATTAGAGGTAATTTGATTGGCTCATCATTTGTCTTATCAGCAATGACTTCAAATAATCTTGATGTTTCACTAGGTCCATAAACTTCAACTTGTGCTTTTTGAGTCCAATTTTTAAACTTCTCTGTTAGAGCTTCATCATATAAATATGTTGACATATTAATCTCCTTCTAACTCTAACCATTCAGCTTCAAGTTCTAAATCATCTCTTACATAGTTTGTTTCAATATGTAGCTCTTCATCTTGAAGAATATTTAGATCTTCACTTTCAATAACTGCTTCTGCGTCAAGTTGAACTACAGAATCAAATGCATCTTCATACTCAGGAACTATTTCACAAGTGACTGAAGCAGGATAAACCATACTTGTAGCCATCTTAACTACTCTAAATAATCTTCCTTTACCGTCATCAAGTCCACTTGGGACTATAAATAACGCTCCATGTTGAAGTAAATCTAAGTCATAATCTACATGAATAAATGAAGAACTTTCATTAAGCTCTGAAACCCAGCCCATCTTTTTAATAGTTCTTTGAGATGGATGTTCATCAAATATACAGCCAATCAAAACTGGAGGAAAATAATTAGCATCTATTTCAGCATAAGTTGTATATTTACAGCCAGGCTTTGGAGCTCTATATAAAACTCTTATACCTATAAGTTTACACATCTCTCTGAAATATTGTCTATGCATCCTTATATCAGGAGTTAAAAGAGTACCATATTTTTGATGATTCATTTATTAACTCCTTATAATATTTTAATTTAATGTTTATCATTAAATTAATTCATCATCTTCATAATAATCAATATCATAGTCTGCTATCATATCTTGTAAAAAAGCTTCAACATCATCATTAGGTAACCATCTAATAAGTGCTTCAAGCATTCGCTCTGGTCCCATCATTGATAATATTTCATCGAATCTTGAATCAGATGAAAGAATTCCTTCAGTTAATGAGTTATGCGCTGCCCAAAATTCTTCAGTAAGTCTTTGCATTATATCCTACTTTCTCTTAACAGTGCCATAAACTCTTACAGACTCATTAAGTTCGTTCTTACTTCTGTAATTGTAGTTAAGCGATTCACAAACCAGCTTTTTATTATTTATTGAAGTGTTAAGCTTATAAGTCTTATTTCCTCTGCTTATTTGCTTATTGTAACCTTCGTATTTACCATCACCTATTGATTCAAAGATAAATTGAGTTTCTTTAATATTACCAGAATCAAACTTAATAATACCTTCAATCATAAGCTTATTATTTTCTGTGCTAATTCCTGTAGTCTTGAATCCAACTACATTTTCATAGCATTCTCTAAGATATGATTCTCCAAGACCATTGAATGATAATTCATCGAAGTCTTCAAAGTCTTCATCTTCACTATTTTCTTCTTCAGTCTCTTCAAATTCGATCTCAGCTTCACCATCTTCTACAGAATTAGCATCAGCAGCTGCTTCTACCTCTTCAACTGTTTCATCTTCAATAGGAACAATCATCTCATCTTCTGAAACAGGTTCTTCTTCAACAACAGCAAATTCATCTACTTCTTCAATAGCAGGACTTGTTTCTATAACGACACCACCATCTTCTTTAGTGGTCATTGTCATTGTTTCATCTTCTGTAGTTACTGTTACATCTTCAATGTCTTCGTTGATAGGTTCTTCGTGTTTGTCACCATGAAGCTCTTCAACACCTTCAAGTTCATCAACGCCTTCAAGTTCTTCAACACCACGGATCTCATCATTGTCATAAAGCTCTTCAACACCATCAAGCTTCATTTCTTCTTCAAGCTTTTCTTCTTTGTGACAACCTTCTGTTAATGATTCTTCTAAATCTTCTTCATCAACACCATCTATAGCGCCTTCAGGATCTACTGCTGGAATTTCATCATCAGCAGGAGCTTCTTCTTCAGGATTCTGAAGTTCTTCAGCTTTTTCTTCGTTGAATGGAGCGATCTCACCGATAATAGTAAAACCTTCGTTACTCATGCAATATGGACATTCAATATCGTAGCAAGCTAAACCTTCATTATCTGTTCCTACAGATATTTCAGCTTTATCTACAAAAATATCACTATGACAAACTGAGCACTCAAGAACTACTTTACCTACATATGAATCTTTTAAATCTTCAGCAGCTTCTGCTTCAAGATCGTATACATCTGTAGATTCTTCGTCTGGATCTACACCAGCTTCATCCATAAAGCCTTTAAGTTCTTCAAATCCATCTTGATTAAGAGAAATATCTTCTGATTCAAGAAGATTCATAGCCTTAAAAGCTTCTACAATATAATTACTCATTTTATATATTTCTCCTATTAGTCGATCGGATAGAATAAATCCGAATTATCTAACATAGCTTGTCTTAATTCTTTAAGTTCTTCTTGACCTTCTTGTAAGATAGTTTCTCCATCTTGTGTCCATAAAGCATTTGATTGAGTATATCTAGTTCTTATTCTACCAACCGTTACTTTAGTAAGGGCTAAAGAAAGTCTTATTAATATATCTTCCCAATACTCAGATTCAATATCTTCTACTGACATAAGTACTGGAATATATTCTATAGTTATCTTCTGTGGTGTACCTACTGATGTATTAATATACAACATTCTTGAATGCTTATCGAATCTAAAAGCTAAATCTGTAGATGTGGTATTTCTTATCTGCTGAAGTGTAGTCCATGAAGCATAATTATAAACAGCATCCTGAAAGTATGTAAGATTACCCATACCAGAAATTAATTGCCATTGAGCTACTTGCATTGGATCATAGCTTGAACTATCACCAGTTGTAGCACCACCTAATTCATCATTACGATAGATAGCAACTACATTATTTACCTCATCATATTCACGTAAATCAATACATCTTTTAAAAGGTACGGTTATTATTCTAGTGACTGTTACATATCTTTGTAACTCTCTTAACGCACTTGTAATAACTTTATCTAGTGTTTCATCTGTTAATTCAAACTCAAGTAGGTCACCAGTTAATTTTAATCTTATTTCTTCTCTTATATCGTTTAAACTAGTCATTTAACCTACCTTTTTCTTAAATTAGCTTACTGTAATAGCAAACTCAGCTGTCTTTGCACTTGCTGTATGTGTTACAGTAACCTTAGTATCTGTTGTAGCTAATGTTGCACCATTTTCTGGAGAAGTAGTATATCCTTCTGTAATAGTCTTTTTTGAACCATCTGTATAAACTTCTTTAACTACCATTCCAGTAAGATCTAATGTTTCACCATCACTATAAGATGTCTTTGTAGGAGCTGTTACTTCGATACTTGTTATAACAGGAGTAATTTCTCCACCAATTATTTGAGTATCTCCAATAAATACATTTACAGCTTTATTATCAGACTTTCTGATAATTCCACCATGACCGTCATCAAGATATGTATCAGCTTCTGTTACAGTTAAAGTGCTGCCTTCAGCATCTTTATAAGTTAATTGAACATCATCTGCAGTTGGAATAGTACTAGTAGTAGTTCCAAAAAGATGTCTTGTTTCATCAACTTTCTTTTCATATACTAACATTAATTATTTTCCTCTTCATAATAATCTATAATAGTCTATACAAGCATTATTGCTTCTTTTACTTAATATTATCCTGGCAATCCTATATAATCTTTAGCATGCTTAATTCTAAAATCTAAATCATCAAAAAATTTATTTACCTCACTCTCATTTGTGAAGTCTAACTTTTCAATGTCTTCTTTAAGCATTCTTTTTATTATAGCTAAATCAAAATTAAATCTATTTATGTAATGATCTTCTACATCATATCTATTTTCTAACAAAAAATTAAATGCTTCTTTTCGTTTATCTAATTCATTTTCTATATTAAACTTTAAATTATTTGATTTAGCTGATAATACTTTAGACTCATTTAAATGAGTATCATTTATATTATATAATCTATCAAAACTATTATTTATTGATTTTAAATCTAACATTTATAATAACCAATCTACATCAGCATTATCAAGTGATTTAAATCTTTCAGTAAAATCTTTTAGATATTTATAACTACCTGAAGCTTTAATATCTCTTGCTACTTCAGCAGCTGCTTCGTCATTATATTCTGCTTGTTGAACCATTCTATTGTATTCATTGGAGCAGCTTACTATTTTTGATTTAAATTCTTGAAGACTACTTATTATATCATATTCATCATCAAAAATATTTAAATTTTCTAATGAATCTTTATATACTCTAAAAGCAGCTTGTATATCTTTATAATATACTTCTAATAATTTAGCGGCTTGTTTACCTTTTACTGAATTTAATTTATCTTTATAGCGTACTGGAGCAGGTATATTTACATAACCACTTTTATCTAATTTTACAGCACTATCTCCATAACCACCTTGTCCATATTTAATAGCTTGATTATTATAATATCCTATATCATCTAAATATGCACTAGGGATTCCTTTTCTAGCATACTCTGTATTGTCTTTATAGAATTTTCTTTCTTCTTGTCTACGAGCATCTCTATCTTCTTCTTTTTTCTTTAATTCAGAAGTATCGAGTTCTCTAGGATCAAAATATGCTTGATGAATTGATAATGTTTTTAAAGCTTTAGCAGAAAAATATTTAAATGTCTTTCCTTCCATCTTCATATATTCATCATTTCTTTGTTCACGAGGAACATCTCCTATATTAAATTTTTGAAGATCATTAAATCCAGGAATATATACTTGATCACCAGGAAAGCCATAAATAGGAATAAAATCAGATCCTTTAGGAGGAAGACCTTCATGTACAGTTACATTAAAGAACCCTTTAGCTAAAGCATTATTAAATAATGATTTATCTTGATCTGATTGGTATCTATTGTCTTTATCTTTTCCATAATCAGGATGAAGCCCATTTCTCCAATCGACACCTTTTCTTTTTCTAGAAGTATTATCCCAAACCCCAAATTGTTGTTTAGATCTTATAAGACCAACTTTAAGCCAATTAGGAAAAGAAGGATTGAAAGCTTCAGTTAATATAGACTCATTAAGAGAATATTTCTTTTCTAAGCTTTCATTTAAGCTATTTAATTTTACGAACATTCTCTATCTCCTTTATATTAACCAGTTTACTTCATGAGGAATAGCACTATGATTAAACATGTCATTTAAACTTGAATATTCCATAGTACTTAAAGCTTCATCTTTTATAATAGATAACTTTTCTTTAGCTTCTTCTTTAGTCATAGAATTATTATCTACTGCTTCTAAAATTCTATTGATTTTTTTCATATAGACTTTATAATCACCAGCTAAATATCTTACATCTGTAAGACTAGGTAAAGAAGAACCGTTATAAGTAGTAGGATCTTCTATTTCCATAGTAGCTTTCTTTACTCTTATCATAATATTTTCAAGCATATCATGCCATTTATCCATTACATTAAATACATCTAAAGCATGAAGCTTTTTTAATTCTTCTTTATATCTATCTGGACTTACTATATATCCAGATTTATCTACTTTAGATCCAGAAGTTTTTACTCCGTGAGCAAAATGATTTGATTCTTTATCATTCCACTTAATCATCTCTGGATGTTCAGCATACATATTAGACATACTATTAAATACTTTATCTCTATATGCACTCTTTTCTCTATACATACCAGGCTTAAGATCATCTTTCTTTATATAAGCAAAATGATTAGCCCTCTTCATTAATGCAGTAGGATTAAGATAAGTAAAAGTAAACGTCTTTCCATCCTCATCTCCAGTATAGACTTCTCTATCATTTACACCTTCAATATAGACTTGTCCATTAGGGAATCCCCAAATTCTGAGAATATTATCGCTTTGAATTAAAGGATCTTTCTTTGATTCAGGAACAGGAGCTTCTATTATTTCAGTATTTTGAAGATCTATACCAGCTTCTTTGGCTGTATTGAATAATGAAAATTTCTTATAAGAACTATTATCACCTCTTGGTCTTGATATTTTATTATAATCAAAAGCATTTTCTTTGCCATCTGATTTACCAAGATAGCGAGCGTTTTGTCCCTCTCTATCTACACCTAAATCTTTTCTACTTTGAGTAAGAGCATCTTTAAACCATTTAGGAAACGTATCTCCGTAAGCTTCATCTAAAGAGTATTTTTTATCTAAGCTTTCATTTAAATTTCTTAAATATACCATTTAGATTCCTTCCTCAGTAGTCTCACTTTCAGCTTCTTTATATCTAGGATCTACACCTAAATGCTTTTTAAGCCAATCAAGATCTCCACCGCCTACTCTTAGTGAACCTGGTTTTCTAGGAGCTGATAATATATAGCAATCATCATTAGCTTTAAAGCAATCTGCTCCAAGGAATCTTACTGACTCTGGTAAATAGATCTTATGAAGATTAGGACAATTAGCAAAAGCTTCTCTTCCAATCTTTTCAAGACTGTCACCAAGAACTACTGTTGTTAAATTTCCACAACCTTTAAAAGCAGCGTCTCCAATAGTTCTAATATTATCTCCTATAACTACTTCTTTTAAAGCCGAATTAGCAGCAAAAGTATCAGCTAATACTAAAGCTTCAGTTCCAGTAGTATTTAATTTTTGAAGATTTTTTGAATTAAACAGTAGAGCTGGAACTGTTTCAAAAGCGTCAAATATATTTATACCTGCATCTATAAATATTTCTGTAAGTAAAGATATTTGATCTTTTGGTAAATAATCATCATCCCATCTCCATGATTGATTGATTGAAGTATATAATCCTTTCAAATCATTCTTCTTTAAAAAAGACTGGACTTTACTACTTGATAAATACTTTTCAATCTCAGGCGTAAGTTGAATTTTCTTTGCCATTTAATTTACCTTATAACATAAATTCTTGATTTAATTTTCTACCTTTAATATACTTCTCAAGATCTGGATTATTATGACCTCTATATAATAGCCATCTTGCACCAGGTACTTTTACTGGAGTACAAGGGATAGGATCTGACATTCTATCTCCATCAAAATTTCTATCATATCTATGAGGATAATAAGCATTTCCTTCAAGAGATATATCATCATCAGTCATAATAATAACATTATCAGGTCTAGTAGATCTTATATGTTCTAGTATTTCAGGACCAGCTCCTGTACCTCCACCACCAAGATTTCCGCCTTCAGCTCTTGATTTAGTATCTATAGTATTAGCAAAATAGAATACATCTATTTTTATTTCTTTACGTCTAACGTAATTATTTAATACTCCTATAGCTTCTTCTCCAGCTTTTATAGCGTCAGCTCCCCAAGAACCTGATTGATCGAAGTAAACATTAATTTTAGGAATTTCTTTATTTTGTTCATTTCTTTTACCTTGTCTTATAATTCCTGTACCTTCATAAGACATATTAGGTCTAGACCATGAACTTGTTCTTCTTTCTCTTATTTGAGATTTTACAAATTTCTCTAAGCTCATCTCAAATCTTTGAATAGGAGAACCATAACTTTGAACAGCACCAACTTTCTTTCTAGCTAATTCTCTATCTACTTTTCTATTAGTTTCCTGAGTAGCTTCTTCTCTAGTCTGTTCATCATCAAAAAGACTTTGAATATCTTTTATTCTTTGAGCTCTTTCTTCATCAGTTTCTTCGTCTTTTAAAGCATCTTCATCATACTCTTCACCAGTATCTTTGGCTTTTTGAGCTTCTTCTCTCTCTTTTTGAATCTGCTGTTTACGTTCTTCTGCTTCTCTATCCTGAAATTCTTTATTACCTTGCTTTCCAATTTCAGGTTTAGCTACTGGCTTATTTCCTATCTTTACATATTCTTTTCCATTATAGATATAATAATCTCCAGTAGTATCATCCATATAAATATGAAGAGATGATTGAGCTTCTAATAATTTATTTTTATCCATTTACACCTCTTCACTTGCTTGACTCCAAGGAATGAATTTCTCTTGATTATCATCCCACATATATGTATTGCCAGTCTTACCGTCTCTTATTTTAAATCCATGAGGAGGTCTAATTTTTTGTTGAGGTTGTTGTTGGTCTTGATCTGAGTCATCTCCTCCTCCACTTCCACTGCTAGGAGGGGCCATTTGAGGCTGAGAAGAACTTTGTGACTGAGAACTATTATCTCCTTTGCTATCTGATTCAGATTCATCAGAAGCATCCTCTTCATCTTCTCCTTGGCTTCCGCCACCAGAACTTTGACTTTGGTCATTTTGTTCTTGCTCATCTTGATCATCGCCATTACCTGATCCATTTGATGAATCTTCTTGATCTTCATCTTGATTTTGATTTTGATCTTGGCTTTGGCTTCCTTGATCATTCTGATTTTGATTTTGGCTTTCTTCTCCACTATCTCCTTGTGATTGATCACCTTGACTATCACCTTGAGACTGTGACTGATCTTGTGAACTATTATCTGATTGAGAAGATGAATTATTTCCGTTATTGCCTTTTTGATCACTATTATTAGAATTATCAGAATTATCAGAATTATTATTTTGGCTTTGATTTCTATTATTTTGTTGGCTTTGTTGACTATCACCAGAACCACTATTATTATTCTGATTGTCATAAGTATCATCGCTAAAATCACGGATATTTGATACTACAGGAACTACTTCCTGCCCATCTAAACCAATAAATTTACCATCTACAAATCTACCATGATGTACTACACTTGCCATTAATCACCTCACATATTTAATTCACCAACACCATATACAATTCCTGTATCTGGATCAACAAATGTAGTTTCATCTAATAATATTCCATCAGTAACTTTATTTTCTATCTCTTTTTTAAGAAGATCATACATTTCTTCTATAGAAAGATTTGTCCATTCAGGATGATCATCTTCTGTAACAAGACCTGATACAGTTTGACCATTTATTAAAATGTTTCTAACTGCTTGTTTATCTTTAGCAGTATAACCTCTATTAGAGATTTCATAGTCACCTGCAATATTATCTAATCTATAAGGATCTGTATAAATAATTTTTTCAAATTCTTTAATAGTCATATCATCTAGCTTATCAGGATCGAGACCTCTAAGTTTAGCTAAATGTTCTATCATTCTTTTGTGGTGTTGAAGATATGCATGCAATATTTCATGTCTTACTAAGACTGAACATTGATCAGCATCTACCTCTCTATTTATAACTATCTCACCTGTCTTAGGACTTAAATAAGCAATATGACTAGGATCACTAGTGAAATGAAACTCAAACTTATCAAATATTTTTGCATATGTAGGATAGCCTTGTTTCTTTAAAAGACGTTCTATATATGCTTTACCATTTCTTTCTTCCTTAGTCATACCCATTATAGTTATACACCTCTATACTTATTTAATTTATCTAAGTTATTTTCTCTCTTTGCTGCAAATGGGTTCTCATATTTTTGGAATACTGAATTAGCTTCATCATCTACATCTTCATAATCTTCTAATATGTCTTCAACCATTTGAAGTTTAGTAGGATTACATGTATGAACAAATAGATCTAAGAAGTCTTCTTTTGTACCGTCACAATCCCATAAGCACTGTGAAAGTGTTCTAGGGTTAAGAGCAGGGAATCCATTTTCATGAGCTTCATGCTCTTCTCTCTCATCGTCCCAATAGAATTGCTCACTACTCATAAGAGTATTAGCAATAGCAGCTTGGCCTTTAAGAATCATTAATTCTTCAGGATCATCTCTATTCTCTCTGATTTCTTTCTTGAAATAATCATCATAGAACATTTTCTGGAATTCATTATCAGCTTCTACTTGATAGAATTTAAATCTTGTCTGCATAGCCATATCTAATTCAGTAACATCATACTCAATTGAAGGAGGATTCATAGCAGCAACAGTAAATTTAAATGGAAGAGTTCTCATTCCATTAGGTCCCTTAGGATCTACAATCTTATGATTCTGTACAAGAGTAAGAAGAGAACCAAGTACAGCTTCAGAAGCTCTGTTGATCTCGTCTAAGAATAATACTGCATTAGGATTATCAAGTCTATGGAACTCTTTATTTCCTAATCTTTGTGCATATTCAGGATCACTATCATCTCTACCAATAATACCAGCTAAATCAGTTGGATCTAATGATTGTACTTGATATTGTTCTAGATCAAGACCTCTTTGCTTTGCCCAGTTCTTAATTCTTTCTGTCTTACCAGTACCAGCTCTACCAACTAAAAGAACATTGTCACCAGATACTCTATCTGTTCCATTCTTAGAATTTTTCTTTTGAATTCTATTAGCATTTCTTAATGCTCTATCTAATGCTTCTTCAACTTCACCTTTTGCGCCATTCCAAGCTGCATATTCTACTCCACCAATTGTTTCAAATTTTGTAGCTATCTTCTTTGCAGTAGGATCTTTTTTAATAGTCTCAGCAGCAGTAGGATCTTCTTGTGCTACTTGACCAAGAGTAGCTTCATCTAAAATAGATTCGTTAATTTTCTTTATTCTCATTAATTGATTCCTTTAATAAGAGCTTCTCTTAAATCTTTTGATGGAATACCATGTTTAATTGCATGATTCTTTAAAAGCATCTCATGTCTTTTTAACTTGTCTTCATCAAGCTCTTCGTCTAATGAGAAATTAGCAGCCTTTCTAAATTCTTCTGTATATTTTCTCATTCTACTTTTCTTTGCTTCAGCAAGTCTTTCTTCTCTTGAAAGCTTTTTACTCTCTAATACCTTTTTAGGTTGTTTAGCTAAAATCTGTTTTCTAGCTTCAATTGAGTCTACGCCTTCTTTTAATAGTGAATCATATTCTTCTAATATATTTGATAATGATTCATTCATGATAGGTTCATCAATGTCTTGTTCAACATCATCTTCTATCATGTCTTCTTGAAGCTCTTCTTCTAATCCAGCTTCTTCTATTTCATTACCAGCATATGCTTTTATATTATCCCAATATGATTCATTTAAGCTCTTATCTTCATCTAAAGATAGGCTTTCATATATAGCATCTGTATATATACTCATTCATATTCCTCAATAAAAAAGTTACAATAATAATTATCATTAAATTTAGCGACTAGAAATAAAAAAGAAGTACATAAATCTATGTACTCCTTCTATTATTATTATACAATATTCTATTTTATTTTTTATAGGTTCCTACATATTTATTAACATAATTTTCTATTAAAAATTTCTTTATATCTGAAGAATTATAATATCCATAATATACTGCTACTTGCTTTAATATCCAATCTCTTCTATTTATAAATTTTTCTGTTAATACTTCTCCTTCTGGTAGATTTGCTTTTTCTAAAAATAGTTCTGCTTGATTTATCAAATCAGCTTCTTTCTTTAATCTCCAATATTTTGTTTGATCTTCTTTAGATAGATTATTATAATCTTCATGTAAAGTATTTAAATATATTTGTCTTTCTGCTTTATTCATTTCTATAAGTTTCATATTATTTACCTCTTTCTTTCTATGTCATGAATGACCTCCTCAATACTTACTAATTTCATATTATGAGCATCTAATGAGACGTTATAATTTTGTGGATATTCAAACTTATTTTTGCTATGTGTATGTCCATGTAAACACCATATAGGTTTGTCTTTTTTATTTGTTACTTTTGATGGGTAATGTGATAGATAAAAAATATATTTTCCATATTTTATTCTATCTGCATATTTTACATCTATTGTATTATATAGATTCTTATAAATTTCTATTCTTGCATCTGTATCATGATTTCCTAATATGATATGTAGATCTCCTTTTAATTGTGTTAAGAATTTTTTTCCTTTTTCATTATTTCCTAACATCAGATCTCCAAGTACGTATACTATATCATTATCTTTTACTTTACTATTCCAGTTATCTACTATTTCTTTATTCATATCCCATACATTTACGAAACCTCTTGATTCATAAATGAATTCTCTATTATGGTTAAAATGCAGATCACTTGTGAAATATATCAATTAATAATCTCCTATCCTTTTAATGTTACTTTATAAGGCTTACACTCATAGTCTCCTGAATTAATAGAAGTTGGAATAAATACTTTCATTTCTTCTACTTTTTTTTGACTGGTTTCTTTATAAGTTTGACTTTTTTCTTTACTTTCTATCTCCCAATTAAGATATACTCTAGCTTTCTTTAAGTCTTCTATCTCATTTTTCTTATCTGCTCTAAGAATATATTTAATTACATTTCCTCTACAATACCCCTCAAATTTTTCATCTCCTAAAACTGATCTAATTACATCAATAACTTCTATATTCAATCCTGCCATCTGATAATGGCTTGGACTATTAATATTATCACTCATTACTCGTCCTCTCTTTTTCTCATATCTGCTCCGCATCTGTCGCAGAAATTTGTTTTTTCAAATGATATGTTTCCGCATTGGTCGCATTTCCATTCATCACAAACCCTTAATGTATTATTAGTGTATATCCACTCCCCGTGTTTCGGCTCGATATGCTCTATCGGCTCAAATCTGCAATATGTCGGAACAAACTCGCATTTGAGTTTTAAATGCTTGCACCTCATACACTCCTCATCATATGGATTAAATTCATCATCAACTAAATCCTTGACTAAAATTTGACTATCATTGACTAAATTTGTCTGTGGCTCGGTCTTTGGCTCATACTTGTCTAAAGCATTCCTTACCTTCTCGACAACAGCACAACTACCACACCCTGTTTCGTTGTATGAACATTCTCCAAACATAGTCATTATGCAGTTGTGTTCGTCGCCGTATATTATTGGCTCGTCCTCAACTGGATCTCGTTTACATATTGGAAACTCGATGTCACAACCGCCTTTCCAATGTTTACAGCCTTTACAGTCCATTGGTGGCTCGTCCTTATGGTCTGCCTTTGGCTTTGTCCATACACTTCCGCACTCGGCATAATACTGTCGGTTTAGTGCTTGAAGTGCCATATAGTACTCGCATTTCCCCTCTTGGCAATTATCCATATAAGCATAGTCGCAGGTCTCTTCACAATGTCTGAAATAAATAGCCTCCCACGCTTCTTTATATGTCATCACTCGCCCTCTCTTTCTCCACGGCTACAGAAGTCATCGTACCTCATCTGCCTTGTGTTCGGGCATCTGTAGCAAATGCCATAAGTGCCATCACCATTAGTCTAGTGCTTACACTCCTTGCATCTGACTACCTTGGGGTGTTCGTATTCGTAAATTTCTTCGGGAGTCTTGCCAGTTTTTTGTAACGTCTGCCAATATATATAATCGTTAAAACTCACGGCTCTCTCCTTTCTCCGTCAGCACAGAACCAATCATCATCGTGATATACCTTGCACGGATATTCTTCCCTGTGCTTACATTCTCTGCATCGGACTATGTCGATGTGTGATGCTGTTGCTATCGCAAGTTTAGAGTATGAAATAAAATCGTCTTCATAGTCACTCCACTCTGTATCACATTCAAGCGCATCTGCATCTATGTACCTACTCATCGTCTGCTCCTTTCATCCGCAACAACTTTCTCTTCCACGCTATAAATTCCATACAACAGCAACAAGGTATAATCTCTTTGCAAGAACAGTTTGTGCAAGGCGATTCTTCGCTGACAACTCTAATAGCCTTTTTCATCGTCCGCTCCTTTCATATCCGCACCGCAGTTAGGGCAGTAGTTGCAATAATTGATTCCTATGCAATCGAATCCGTTGAATATGCCTGCACCATACTGATAACCGCATCTATCACACACTGCATATCTCTGCAAATCTCCATTATGCTTTGATATTTTCCAAGTTCCTCTGACCACGCTCACGGCATCTATGGTAGGAGATTCATCAATGATGACCATTATGTTTCTTTCGCCCTCATCAAAACCCTCAGCATAGTCTTTTGACGTATCTTTATCGTGCCACAACGAATCGTCTTTTAATTCTTCATAGCATCTTTCCATTAGCGCATCTGCATCAATCAGTCTCATCACTCACTCCTTACCCTTTAAATACATCTATAAAGGCTATAATTACTATTGCTATCATTGTCGCCATAGCTATTAAAGCAAGCACTTCTAACCCTGTTATAAACCATTCGTGCATCACTCACACTCCTTTATATTTATGTCTTTTATACATAATTATTATAACATATTTATGTATAATTGTAAATATTTTTTTAAATTTTTTATTCTCTATCTATATGCTGCCAAGTTATTAAAAATCCAAACATTATCATATTAAATAAATTTGCTTCAAAAAGTGTAAGCTTTCCTTGAATCAAGTACACAAAATTAATTATTAAAGTGCTCATGTATAATAGACCAACTATTATAGACCAAACAAGTTCTTCTTTAGTTTTCTTATTCATGATTTTCTCCTTATGAATTCTTAATATTTTCTATTTCTTTTAATATTTCATATTGATTTTTATATCCATACCAATCCCATATATCTGAATATCCACCCTTTACTTTATTATAGCATTTATCACAAAGTGGATAGTACCATCCCATAGTTATTTTTGTAGCTGGCTTTCCACAATGACCACAAATAAATTTTGAAAGTTCTTCATATTTCTTAATAACTTTTTCAGTATTTTCTCCATAGCCGTGAGCATAAAGACAAAGCTTAGCTAATTTTTCTTTTATTTGACTAAACTCAAAAGTATCTTCACAGCCATCTTCTTTAATAGCTTCATCAAGTTCTTCTATAAGATCAGATCCAAAAGCTCTCAGCCATCCTGGCTCAAATTCTCCAAGCCAACAATTAGACCAAGTGAAAGACTTATCTGAATCATTTACTTTTAGCCAAGGATATTTATTTATATACTTTTCACAAAAATTATTATTCATCTTTACTCTCCAATGTAATAAGTTCTGAATATGGAAGCTCTTTTATTTTGTCACAAAGTTCTCTCCACTCATCAAGCTTATGATTTCTTCTTTGAAAATATATATTTCTAAGTACAGCATAATTAAGAAATATAGTTCTTTTTTGATTATAAGTAGAAGGTAACATTTGAATTATCTCCCACCAATCTTCTTTTGATTTAGTTCTTAAATACACATCTCTATTAGCATTAAGTACTGAAACTATATACTCCAATTGATCCATATTAAAAGGACCTAAATGATCATGTGAAAAGTCATCTATCTCAAACTCTTTTGCATGAATCTTATGCATAGTACTTGTACTTAAAGATACTGTACCTATCTTGTATGTATCAAATTCTTTCCAAAAATATAAAGGAGCAGTTATATTCATACAACAAGTTATAGCTCTCATAAATTTAGAGTGCTCTGGTCCAGCATTTACTAATTTTTTCATTAGTTCTAAATCATTTTCTCCAATAGAAGGTTTAGCTAATGGAAGAAAAAATGAATCACTTCTATCCCAAGAATTCATAGCATTCCTCATCCCTTCTATTACCATTTCCCAATCTGCTGTACATTTTAATTTATCAATTTCTATCATTATATGAATACCTCACAAAATAAAAACAGTGTATAATATCTTAATAATATTATACACTATAATTCTTCTTTTGTAAACTATATTTTAAGTAGATTTTCCCCATAAAGCTACACCATACATATATGTTCCATACTGATTACTACTAGTCTGTTCAGTAGATCTATTATGAGTAGTATATCTTATAACTACTGAATTAGAGGTACAGATTTGAGCATTTATTTGTGCTGTTGCTGTATTACTAACATATGTACCCCAAGCTCCTCTAAGTAAACGAGTATAAGTTCCATCACTAATACCACCTATTAAACTTTGTGGAGACGTATTTAATAGAGTACCAAATTCTTGTTCAGCAGTTGTCATATCAGTATAGTCTGTATATCCATAATAAGTTCCACCACTAGTTCCACTAGTAGTTTTGCCTGTATATGGAGCAGATGAAGCAAATACTTCTATCCAAAATATACCATATTTATATGTTGTAGAATTAGGAGATACATAATTTACTACCCAACAAGTATTGCCTGTTGATGACATTCCACAAGCAATTCTTCCAACTCTTTGCTGATAACTAATATATTGATATTGTTGATTTTCTACTAAAGAACTACCATACACAGATAATGGTTCTGAGCCTAAAGCTCTAGTTAATTTACCTAATAATGCTTTTGTATCTAACATTAAACCTCTTTATAGTTAATTCTTTTCATGTACAACTAAACTATCGGATATAGTACTAGAATTAGTAGTGTGTGGTTGATAAATAAATAAATTAATCCAACCATTAGAATCCGTTAAAGTTGTTGAAGTAGTTAATATTGCATTTAAAGTTACTGTTCTTGCTGCAGTAAAAGCTGCAGAACATCCTATAACTCTTGAATTCATAATACTTAATAAACAAAGTGGAATTGATGATGTGTATGCTAACGGTAATGCTGTTGAACTAAAAGTAAGTGTTGCAGCTTGACGATACTGAGTTCCTGAAGTAGATGTACTGCTTGCCCATGTAGATATATAACCTGAAAATAAAATATATACTCCAGTAAGTTGTCCATGATAATATTCATTTATAGAATATGCTGAATTTGCAGATGATCCTGTAGGTTGTTCTATAGCTCTTATTGCATAAAAATGAGAACTATCTACCATAGTATAATTATCAGAAGAGGCATAATTATTTAGATCATGCATAGCATTATTAAGTTTTGCTAAGCCATTGTGCATAGATGAAAAACTTGAAAACCTAGTATTTCCTGGAGCTATATCATTAATTAAATCCCCAAAAGTTTCTGTATTCATTAATTTAATTAAAAGTGCTTTTATGTCTAACATTAAACCTCTTTATAATTAAGTCCATGAAACTTGATTATATGTATAATCAATTGAATCTGTGCTTTGTAAAAATGTTTCGGCTATAAGTGAATCTGACCAATCTCCATTAGAATTTCCCCAAGCTTCATATGTAAAAGTTATTGTACCACTAGAATTTGCTGCTTGTCCATTTATAGTTATTAAACCTGTTCCTGTACTTCCTACTCTCATATTTTTTAATATACATCTACCTTTCCATATTGCCTCATCTCCATATAAAGATGCAGCAGTTGAAGTATAAGTTTTAGCTGTATCATTATAAAAAGTATATGAAGAAGTCCTACCTGCTCTACTTGTTGAAGAAGTAGGGTTAGGAGAATGTATACCTCTAGTTAAACAAAAGCCATCTGACGTACGTAAACTATATAAAATATTTCCACTTGTTGCATCAGTTAAAACAATATGTCTATGTAAATTTATACAATTTGACATATAATATGGAATTTTAAATATATTAGTGCCACTATAAACTATTAAATTAAGTAAATTATTAGTAAATGTTATATCTTTAAATCTATAAATATAACTAAAATAAGATATTAAATAATCATAATAAGATTTTAAATCATTTGCCCTTGTTACTAATTTTTCAAGTAAAGCCTTTACTGATATAATTCCAGATAGTTTAGTAAATTTAGGCCATATTATTGATGTTGTACTATTATAGTAAGGTGAAACAGATATTGTTGGATCATAAATACCTTCAGCAATAGCTTGATAATTTATTTCTTCTGATCCATACTCAATAGATGGATTTGAAGCTGCAGTTTCATATATATAGCCAATTGCTATTCTAGGAAGACCTCTAAAATCTGTAATAGCTGTACTTCTAAAAGCATAATCCATTTGAACATTTTGTCCTAATATAGTAGGCAGTTTAGTCATATAAGTACAGCCATCAAAACAATAATTCATATTTGTAACAGATGCTGGAACTATAAAACATCTAGGTACAGATAAAGTAGTACATCCTTGAAAACAATATTTCAAAGTAGTTACTCCTGGAGGTAATTTTGGAGGAAATAATAATTTTGTACATCCACTAAAGCATCCTTCCATATCGGTAACTGTATTTGGAATTCTTGGTGGCTGATATAGTTTAGTTTGATTTTTAAAGCACTCTTTTACAGAAGTAAGTTTATAAAAACTTCCATTATATAATATAGAGTCAAATAAACCAGGTACAACTGCTTTTGCTGTACCACTATATACAGCAGAACAAGTATGTGTAGAATCATTTAATGTATATGTATAATCATTTAAAGAAACTGTATACGTTGCCATTTAATTTCCTTTAAAAGAAATATGTAGGGTTATCTACTCCCCATAGTGACACTATATAACAATAAGTATTTGCATTACTTGGTGCTGCTCCTGCTCTATGTGCCTGAAATCTTATAGTTTTTCCATCTGAACTAAAACAAATGTCTGAATGCATAAAAGAAGATGTTCCTGTATTTGCAGTCGTAGTAGCTGATCCAAACCCTACTCTACTAAGTAATGTTGGTGAACCACCTACATTTACTAAACTAGATAAATTAGCAGTAGCTATAGTATAAAAATTTGGATGAGCAGTATGTTCAGAAGCACTTTGATTAAAATATGCTCTATAAAAACTTCCTGAGGTCGCACTAGGAGGATTTGACGAATCTTGATGACTTAGCCATTCACTATATTTTACAGTAAACCATGAATATACTTCTACTAAATAGTATTGATAATTTGAAGAAGCAGGTGTACCTAAGGCAGTAACTGTCCAGCAGGTTTTTTGGTCATCTGCTATGCCTACTCCTACTCTAGCACCTTTTCTATCAGAAATAGAATATGGTATAACATCTCCTGTAGGAATAAAAGAAATTATAGGTTCTCCTCCTATAGAAGTTATTAATTTTACTAATAATTTATTTAAGTCTAGCATAATTTATCCTATTTTATAATTCTTGTGACTTCAGTTTTAGGTATATAAATAAGCACATTAATTCTTGAATCTATATAGTCAGTAGAAGTTGTTGAGTATAAATATATTTTAAGAGTACTTGTTCCTCTAAGGCATCCATGTACACCTAAAACTCTATTATTATAGACAGAACAAAAAACAGCTGCATCTACATTTGAACCTCCAATATAAGAATTTATTGGTGCAGGTAACGTAATATCAAAATGAGTATAATGAATTCCATTTGAAGTACTCATATCTGCATGTCCAAGTATCTTTCCATTATATATAACATAAAGACCGTTTTCTGTATACGTACCTGATGAATTAAGCTGCAAATCTTTCCAATAATATGCAGTTCCTGTTGTTTGTCCTGAAATATTAACAGATCCTGCAGCACTATTAACAGTATTTAATGAACTTTTTTCTTTATAAGAAGAAAGATAATTTTGAAACCTTCTAAAAAATCTTATATAGTAATTCAATCTAGCAGATAAAGATACATCTCTATCAGAGATCATCAACTTTTCATCTCCTCTATAAGTTCTAACTGTTTCTAACATATTATATAATAATTTATCTAAATTAAACATTAAAATCTCTTATTCATAATAATTATCATCTGAACTAGTACGAAATAAGCATAGTCCTAAAATAGGAACATAATTAAAAGTAGTATCTGATGTACAGCAGTAAACATACTCTATATTTATAGAAGGGGTTGTGCTTAAACTTTTTACAAAAGTTCCAGTCATACATATAGGATTTCCTCTTCTTTGAGGTTGAATATATCCACCATTCCATATATTTCCTGTAAACCATGATGATGATACAGTTTTATATTCTGCCTCATCTATATTATACATAGTTTTGCTTCCAACAGAAACGTCTTGATAAGCATTAAAGTCATTTTTAACATAAACAAGAAATTTTATAAATCCATCACCATATGTATCATATTGTAATATATAATTATTAACATTATCTAAAGCTGCAATATTTCTTCTTAACTTTCTTAAAGTTTGTGGTGATAAATATGCTTTAAAAGTATGAGATCCAGATTGACAAAGTGTATGCTGATTATCTTTTACTAATGATACTATAGAAGAAATAGTGGAATTATTCGATGAAGTAATTATATTATATAGCTGTGTTAATAATTTTACTAATAAGGCCATTAAATCAAACTTACTTCCACTCACTGGAGTGTAATTAATTTTATGAGGCCATATCTTTGAAGTAGCAGAACTATTTGGAAAAAATTCTGAATCATAATTTACTGTAACTCCACCAAGCTCATATCCATCCCTTCTAGGATTAGGACAATTATATAATAATCCACGAGCGCTTTCTCCATTTTTGCTACGTTGAAACATATAAGAAGTATCAGATATATTTTTACTTAAAATACATACTTTATCTACCCAATTATCAGCATTCGCGCCTGTAAACATTTGAAATAAATTAGTTGCTGACTCTGGAATTATATAATAATCTAAAGAGGTTTTCATTTTAGAACAGCTATGAAAACAAGCAGTTAGATCTTGTATTGTTGGTGGAAGCTTTGGAGGATATTTTAATGAGGTGCAGTTATAAAAACAATAGCACATACTAGTAACACCAAATGGAATTACAGGAGGCTTTTCTAAATTAGTACAATTCTTAAAACAATTATCTAAACTAACTAATTTATAAAATTTTCGTGTAGTAATATAATATACTGTACCAAATAAACC
>Ga0265298_10002447_pt1 | contig 25831 bp, 24 predicted proteins | sample AusTroGonzalo_MG_3_FD_193486 | JGI IMG/M metagenome (GOLD analysis project Ga0265298, IMG submission 193486) | Bovine rumen microbial communities from tropical cattle in Woodstock, Queensland, Australia - Gonzalo_01 | ecosystem: Host-associated > Mammals > Digestive system > Stomach > Rumen ...
AAGTGAAACTTTTTGTCTGTTATTCGTTTCCATTCATGGAATCCATCATTCTCTGCACGGCATCCGCCCAGTTGGATGTTTTCGCGGCCGGTTTCGCTGCTTTCGGAGCTTCATCCGTGGCCGTCGGAGCGGTTTCGGGGTTCTTCGTCACCGTCGCTGCTGCCCGTGGTGATGTTTCAGCCGTCGTTACGGCACTCTCTTCTGCCTTCGAAGTCATTTCAGGAACCTTCGAGGCTGCTTCGGCCGTCTCTGTCACTGTCTCCGGCTCTTTCTCCGGGTTTTCGTCTTTCTTCGGCGGCTCTGTCGTATTCCGGTTCGGGTTCTCACGCATCACGGGTTTTCCAAGCTGATCGTTTTTTCTGGGTTCGCGGTTTCTTGACGGGTTATTCCGCCCGTTCCGCCCGGCGTTTTCTTTCTGAGCGGCGGGTTCATCGTTTTCCCCTCCCGCAGGCTTTCCTGTGGCGGTCTCGCCTTTTTCCTTTGTCCTGGGTTCGTAAGCTTTGGGTGTCTCGTCCGGCTTTCTTTCGATTCTTTCAATCTTTTCAAGCGAATATTCCTTGATTTCACTGGAATCACCGTTGACAATCCGGACAAAAACCGTTTCCTTCACGATGTTCAGGTCGCACACCGTGCCCGTCCCGTCGGGCGTAATTACTTCCCTGCCGATTCTCGGCATCATCTTTCTCGTTTGCTCATAGTGATCCTGTTCGTATTTCAGGCAGCACATCAGCCGTCCGCACACGCCGCTGATTTTTGTGGGATTCAGGGAAAGATTCTGTTCCTTTGCCATTTTGATGGAAACAGGCTGAAATTCGTCCAGAAACGCGCCACAGCAAATCTGTCTCCCACAGGGACCCAGGCCGCCAATCATCCGCGCTTCGTCCCGAACCCCGATCTGCCGAAGCTCAATCCGCATCTTGAAAACAGACGCAAGGTCTTTCACCAGGCTTCTGAAATCAACCCGTCCGTTGGCTGTAAAATAAAACAGCGCCTTGCTGTTGTCGAAAGCGTATTCAACCGAAACAAGCTTCATGTCCAGCTGATGTTCGACAATCTTCTTCTGACAAATCGTAAAGGCTTCTTTTTCCTTTGTCCGGTTTTCAGCGCTGATCTGAAGATCTTTTTCATTTGCAATCCGGATGATTTTTCTGAACTGGACGCCTTCCTGATCTTCCACGGTTCTGCCCCCGACGACAATTTGTCCCAGGTCAGCCCCTCGGGGCGTGTCGGCAACCACGTAATCTTCCGGTCGCACATCCAGCCCGTTCGTATCGTAGTTATAGATTTTTCCGTTCATCTGGAAACGGACTCCGACGATGATAGCCATAAATTTCCTTCTCCCATAAATGCAAAAATGATTTTTTCAAGCACAGCCTGATAATTCGTGTTAAACTGCAGCTGTTTTCTGGCGTCCGACAGCGCTTCGGACAGGCGCAAAAAGCTTTCTTTCCCGGCCTTTTCGGAAAACCGCTGCCACTGTGCCGGAAATCGGCTCAGATCGGTTCGTGCGGCTCCGAATCTGTATTCCGTCATCTGCCTCACATAGGATTCCAGAATGGTCATCAGCTTTTCGCTGTCCTGTTTTCGGTCTTTCCACTGGTTGGAGATTTTTATCACTTCACTTCGGGAGGTGCTTTTCAGAAACTGATTCAGCACTTCTTCCCGAAGTTTCCAGTATTCATCGTCCGAAACAAGCTCAAGTGCCTTTCCGATCGACCCGCCAGCAGCCGCGGCCGCTTCCAGTGCTCTGTCTTTCGGGGCGCCATTCCTTTCAAGCACCGAAAGAATGTATTCATCCTCCCATGCCCGCACCCGGACCGTTCTGCACCGGCTAATCACGGTGGTCAAAAGGCTTTCCGTGTGTTCCGTAATAAGGATGATGCATGTATCCGCCGGCGGTTCCTCCAGTGTCTTCAGCAGGCAGTTCTGGGCCTGTGCGGTCATTTTGTCGGCGTCGCAGATCAAAACGATATGCATGCTCCCGTCCGTCGGCCGCACGCTGCAAATCCGGATCATCTCGCGGATATCCTCAACAGGGATCGTAGACCTGTCTTTTTTGACTCCCGGTGCAATCGGATTACCTTTTTCAATCCGGATCAGATCCGGATGCTCCCCGCTTTCCGCCAGCCTGCAGTTTCTGCAACAGCCGCAGGGTCTGTTTCCTTCGGCCGAACACAGCAGCGCCGCACCCATCAGCCGGGCTAGCGTGCGCTTTCCGGTTCCTTTTTCGCCGCAGATCAGATAGGCGTGAACGTTTTTCCGTTCCGCCAGCTGTCCGAAAAGCACCCGGAATTCTTCGCCGTGTTGCAGAAAACTGTCCTTGATGGAAATCTCGTTCGGTGTCATACTTTCAGGAATTGTTCGATGCTCAGAATGAACAGCGTCGCTCCGCCGACGGTCACCTCAACGGGATAGGTGGTATATTCACCGTGCGTCATTCCCGTCAGTGCGGCAGGCGCAGAGGTCATTGTCTTCCGGCTCTTGCATACGGTTTCGATCACATGTATCGCTTCCTGAATCCTGTCCTCCTCAACGCCGAGCAGCAGCGTCGTGTTGCCGGCCCTCAGAAATCCTCCTGTGGTAGCGAGCTTGGTCACGCTGAGCCCGATCTGCATGAGTTTGGACAGCAGCTTGGAGGAATCTTCATCCTGAACGATTGCAATAATCAGTTTCATAAATGAATCCCGTCCTTTCCTGCATAATCAGTTTATTTTACCCGATATTTCCTCCGAAATCAAGGAAAATCCGTCTGCGGCTCCTGCCGCTTCTTTACAATCCGGCTGTTTCTTTGTAAACTGGTTCACGGAGGGATGCTCATGCGTGAAAAACTGCCCTGTTATGCGTCGGCTGCTTTTGGGCTGGAAGGCCTGGTAGCCGGGGAACTCAGAAATCTGAAGCTTGCGGATGTAAAGGCTGAAAACGGAGGAGTCCGTTTTTCCGCCTCTCCCGAAGATCTTTTTCTCTGCAATCTGCGGCTCCATTTCTGCGACCGTGTTTTTATTCTGGCCGCCGAAGCGGTCTGCACCTCTTTTGAGGAACTTTTCCGTCTTGTTTCCTCCGTACCCTGGCAGGAGTTTGCCGACGGAAGCGAAGCTTTTATGGTCTCGGCCAAATGTGCGCGCAGCCGGCTCATGTCGCCCCGCGACTGCCAGTCTATTACCAAAAAGGCGATCCTTGAGAAACTGAAGAAAACCCTGCATCTTTCCGTTTTCCCCGAAAAAGGTCCTCAACTCCCGGTGCAGGTTTCCGTTCATTCCGATGTGGTCAGAATCCTGATCAACACCTCCGGGGAAGCCCTGTCCCGCCGGGGCTACCGCACCTGGAACGGAGAAGCCCCGCTGCGTGAGACACTGGCCGCCGCCCTGGTGCATCTGAGCCCTTGGAATCCGTCCCTTCCTCTTTATGATCCCTGCTGCGGAACGGGAACCATTCTCATTGAAGCGGCCTTCATGGCTTCCCGGATTGCGCCCGGCATCCGCCGTTCTTTTGTGATGGAGCAGTTCGCCCCCTTCCACGCTCTTCCCTTTTCCGTTCTGCGCGCCGCTGTTGCTGCCGAAGCCGTCTCTCCCGCCCTCTCCGTCTGCGGATCCGATATCGATCCGGAAGCGGTGGAACTTTCCCGCCGTCATATCCGCCAGGCCAATCTGACCGGAACCGTCCGCACGGAAACCCTTCCCTTCCAGCAACTGACCCTCAGCGAGCCGAAAGGCGTCTTTATCTGCAATCCGCCCTACGGCGAACGTCTCAGCGACCAGAAGTCCTGCCGTCTGCTGTACAGGGATCTGCACGCGCTGCTTCTTCGCCATCCTGGCTGGTCCATGTGCGTCATCTCCTCGGATCCCGCCTTTGAGCGGTCCTTCGGCAAAAGATCCGCAAAGAAAAGGCGGCTCTACAACGGCCGCCTCGAATGCACGTATCATATCTTTTAGTTTCCGCTTTCCAGCCGCTGCTTTTCGGCCCTTCTTTCTTCCGGATCGTCCAGAATGATCACCCGCGTGCGATACGGAATATGGGTCCAGATCCAGTAGGCGTTGATCCCGTTTTCTTCTCCGGGTTCGTCCTGAATCCGGATGCATGCGTGGGACGCTTTCTGACCCAGCCCGGTTTTGCCTTTTGTAAAGTCCCTTCTCCCATCAGATGAATACGGAATCTGATGCAGCAGATTTCCCCCGTCGTACTGGATCACAAAATCGTATTTGGATCCCTGCGTTGAAAAATCAACCCGGTGCAGACCGGTCAGGAAGCACCCGGCAGATGTTTCCCGGTCATAGTGCCCCTTGTCCATTTTACCCGTGGAAACGAGCAGCCTTTCGATGCGCTGTCCATGATGATACAGCGTCAGACTCTGGTCTTTTTTGTCGATCAGAATCCCGTATTCCGGGTTCGGTTCAACCGTCTTCAGCCGCCCCAGCGGCACCCATCCTTCAACGTATTCGCCTTCCTCGTGGTTCCAGGCGCCGATTCTGGCCCATTCCGCGCTGATTTCCAACACCTGCAGCCCCTGGCTTTGCCCGTGCAGCGTGCCCAGGCTTTCCGCTTTTTCCTCCGGCGCCGCCAGAATCTTCTGATGCTCGAGATAATCAATATCCACGACCACCGACGGCTGCATCATCGCGGCCCAGATGTCGCTGTCGTCCGCGCCTCTTTCCGGCATGATGTCTCCTGTCACCGTAACTTCCGGCGCTTCCTCTTCCTGTTCCGTAATCTCCAGTGAAAACTCCGTCGCCTCATCCTCTCTGGAAATTTCATAAAAACGCGCTCGGTATCTCCCCGGCTCCGGCAGATTTTTGCCGGCCATCTTCCCCAAAGTGAAATGTTCAATCCGCCCCGGATGTACGTTGCGAAACCAGGTATAAGCCGCTTCCCCGCCGTCCTCCGGCGTTAGTTCCATGGCAACGGTTCCCTCATGGATGGCTTTCATCTCGACAAACCAGTCATCGGGTTTCTCCAGGGAGGCCTTTCCGCCGGACGGAAGCACAAACTGCAGATGCTGAAGATTTTCAACGATTGAGCTTTCAAACACATAGGAATATTCTTTTCCCTCTTCGGTTTTCAGCAGGAAATCAAAGATATAATACTTTTCGGCCAGCGGCTCTCCGTTCTTGCCGCACGCATCCCATGCCAGTTCTGTGTCTCCCTTTGCCACGTTCTCCCGGATCACCCGGAACACGCCGTTCGCATCCCGGATCGTAACGGAAAACACGCCGTCCTCCGGCGCGTGGACCAGAAAGGCGTTCTGGCCGAATCCGCGCATCTGCCCGATCCGTTCCACGCGGAATTCGCTCTCCCTGCCAGCCGGCTCCGCCGTCGCAAACGAAAACAGGAAAAAAAGAAAGCAGCAAACCGCAGCCTGGATTTTGATCCTCCGATGCATCTTTCTCCTCCATTCCGCGTTTTTCTGTCTTGACAAAGCCGATCATGCGCCGTATAATTCACCTGTTCGCCTGCGGTTGTGGCGGAATCGGCATACGCGCACGTTTGAGGGGCGTGTCCGGCAACGGGTACGGGTTCAAGTCCCGTCAACCGCACTTGATCAAAACCCTGTGATCTTTTGAATCACAGGGTTTCTTCGTGTGTGGTGGAGATGAGGGGAGTCGAACCCCTGTCCGAAAATCCGTCCGATGAATCTTCTCCGAGCGCAGTCCGTGGTTTGGTTTCCCCTATCCGGCCGTCCGCGGACAAACTGCCGTCAGGGTAGCTTCATCATTACGGACACCGCTGCAAAGCTTAGGCGATGCTCGTTCCCTGCAATCTTGACGCCGGTGACCTGATCTGCAGGCGGTCAGGGCCGACGCGCGGCATTAAGCCGCGAAAGCGTAATTGGTATTGTCAGTTATTGTTTTTCCCCGTTTTTTCGCAGTACAGGGTCTGCGGCTCGCTGGTTCACCCTCCGATATTCCCGTCGAAACCGGATCATCCCCGTGTTTCGTTCCGGGCGCCGTCACCGCTGCCGATTGCGGAGCGCTCGTTGAATCTCGCGGTCGGAATCGCGTTTTGCGATGCTGTCCCGCTTGTCGTGAAGCTGTTTGCCCCGGCAGATGCCGAGGGACATCTTCACCCGTCCGTCCTTCAGGTAAAGCTCCAGCGGAATCAGGGTATATCCCTGTTTCGTCACCGTCGCGTCCAGTTTCCGGATTTCCGCCTTGTGCAGCAGTAGCTTTTTCATCCGCAGCGGGTCCCGGTTAAACTGGTTTCCCTGTTCATAGGGGCTGATGTGCATGCCTTCAGCCCACACTTCCCCGTTGTGAACCCGCACCCAGCTTTCCTTCAGGTTGACCCTGCCCTGGCGCACGCTTTTCACTTCGGTTCCGAACAGAACGACCCCGCATTCCACCTTGTCTTCCACAAAATAATCGTGCCAGGCCTTTCGGTTCTGGGCGATCGTCTTGATCCCTTTCTGATGCGGCATCGTCTTCTTACCTCCGGACGCAGTCATTATACCACATTTTCTTCCTCTTTTCAATTCATTCATTGTCTGCTATACTTTTTCAAGGATTTCCGCCGTTTTTGGGGCGGTTTTGAAAGGATGTGCCTGCCGTGGAAACAACCCTCCGAGATCTTCATGAAATGTCTCTTCGGTCCCGAAAAGCCTTCTATGATCTTTCTGCCGCGTCTCTCAATGCCCGGAATCAGGCGTTGCTCGCCCTTGCCAGGGTTCTGGAGGAGCGTTATGAGGCAATTCAGGCCGCCAACGGGGAGGATCTTCGCGCCGCGGAGCAGGATCATCTGGCCGCTCCGCTGATGCACCGGCTTGTCTTTGATCGAAAAAAACTGAACCAGGTGGCCGACGGGCTTCGCGCCCTTGCCACACTTCCCGATCCGCTGGGCAAAACCACCTATGCCATGGAAATCACCGAAGGTCTTTCGGTTTACCGCGTCGTCTGCCCCATCGGCGTCATCGGTGTCATTTTCGAAAGCCGTCCGGACGCCCTTATCCAAATCGCTTCCCTCTGCATCAAGAGCGGGAACGCCGTCCTTCTGAAAGGCGGGCGCGAAGCTATCCGCACCAACCGGATTCTGTGTGACTGTGTTCGCTTGGCCCTGGAGGAGGCCGGCCTTCCCTTCGATTCGGCTCAGCTGCTCGAATCCCGGGAGGATGTGGCCTCCATGCTGAAGGAAGATGCGCTCATCGATCTCATTATTCCCCGCGGTTCCCGTCAGTTTGTCCGCTATATCATGGACAACAGCCGCATCCCGGTGCTCGGCCATTCCGACGGCATCTGCCATGTCTATATCGACGAATTCGCCGAACCCGCCCTTGCCGTGAAAGTCGCCCTGGACAGCAAGGTGCAGAACGTGTCCGTCTGCAACGCCGCCGAAACCATCCTCGTGCATGAAAAAATAGCCCCCGCCGTACTCCCGCCGCTGTGTGATGCTCTTAAAAAAGCCGGTGTGGAAATCCGCGGGGACGAAGCGGTTCGAAAAATCGTGCCCTGCGTCCCCGCTCAGGCGGAGGACTGGGAAACCGAATACCTGGACTACATTGTTTCCGTGAAAACCGTCGCCTCTCTTGCCGAGGCCGTGGAGCATATCAATGCCTACGGCTCCCATCATACCGACTGCATCTGCACCGCCAGCGAGAAAAACGCTGCTGTCTTCATGCAGCGGGTGGACAGTGCCGGAGTCTACTGGAATGTTTCAACCCGCTTTGCCGACGGCTTTGTGTACGGATTCGGCGCAGAGGTTGGAATCGCCACCGGCAAGATCCATGCCCGCGGCCCCATGGGCCTGGAAGGGCTGACAACCTATAAATACAAGCTCATCGGTTCCGGACAGACCATGGCGGAAATGAAATCCGGCGAGCGGGCGTATACCCACAACCCCCTCTCTGACACCTGTCCCCTGTAATGCGCTGCCCATACACAATCCCGAACAACCCCGAAAGGAATCATTCATGATCAGACTGCAAAAGTACCTTGCCCTGTGCGGCGTCGCCTCCCGCCGGGCCTCCGAAAAAATGATTCAGGAAGGCCGCGTGGCCGTGAACGGTTCGGTCATCACCGAAATGGGCGTTCAGGTGGATGAAACCCGGGATACGGTCACCGTGGACGGTGAAGTCGTCCGTCCGGAGGAAGAAAAGCACTATATCGCCTATAACAAGCCCATCGGCGAGGTCACGACGGTTTCCGATCCCGAAGGCCGCGCCACCGTCATGGACAAGTTTGCGGACTATCCGGTCCGTCTTTTCCCCGTCGGCCGTCTTGACTACGACAGTGAGGGGCTGCTCCTCCTCACCAACGACGGAGACATGATGAACCGGGTTCTCCATCCCAGCCGTGAAGTGCTCAAGGTGTACTGGACCAAAGTCTCCAATCACGTCACGCCGGAGGAGATCAGCATTCTCCGCAAGGGGGTCATGATCGACGGAAAGCTGACTTCCCCCGCCTTTGTGCGGCTCATCCGGGAAGAGACCTTCGATACCGTGCTGCTGATCAGCATTCATGAAGGCCGCAACCGCCAGGTTCGCCGTATGGTCGATGCCATCGGCCATCAGGTGGTCCGCCTGCGCCGCGTGGGCTTCGGGCCGGTCTCCCTCGGCAGTCTCCCCACGGGTATGTGGCGACCGCTGACAGAAGAAGAAATTGCCGCCCTGAAGCAAATCTGACGCAAAACCTTCCGGTTTTCAAAATCTTTCCCTTGACAAAATCCGTTTCGGCGGTATAATTCTTTGATGTGACCATTTGTGGAGAGTTGGCTGAGTGGTCTAAGGCGCACGACTGGAAATCGTGTGTGGGGTGATACCTCACCTAGGGTTCAAATCCCTAACTCTCCGCCAAAAGGCGGCTTGCTTCCGGGCAGGCCGTTTTTTCGTCCCTCTCCGCTTTTCTTTTCTGCGTCCTCTCATGTTTGGTTCGGCGCTCTTGTCTGTGTCTTTCTCGTGTGGTATCATTTGTGCATAGTTTACGGCTGATGCATGATGAAAGCGGTGAAGCTCAATGAAGGATCAGGCCCCGGAAAAAATGCGTGTCTCCTTCGATTTGGATGAAGTTCTGTTCGTTTCCGAAAAAACGCATAAAACAGAACCGCCCCTCCGTTTTCCGCTGAATCATTTTTACAAAGAAAGGCTACGGCTCGGAACGCCGGATGTGGTGAACACCCTCCAGCGGATGGGCTACGAGGTCTGGGTGTATACGTCCTCGTTCCGTTCAGAAAAATATATCAGAAACCTCTTCCGGTGCTATGGCGTCCGGTTCGACGGTATTGTAAACGGTGACCGCCATCTGAGAGAAGTCCAGCGGAACAGCAAAACCGTCCTTCCCCAAAAGCTGCCGAACCGTTACCGGATCTCTCTGCATATCGACGACGAGGCCGTCATCTGTTCCCTCGGGGCCCAGTACGGCTTCAAAACCTATCAGCTCTATGCCCAGGATGATAACTGGAAGGAAAAAATCATTACCCGGGCCGAAGAAATCCGGAAGACGGTCGTCGCTTCCGCGGCCGCAAGAGAAAGCAAAGGAGAAACCTGCAAATGAAAAAATTTTTTTCCGCCCTTCTCTGTCTCGTTCTGCTGCTTTCCGCATGTTTTTCCTTTGCCGAGAACGCCGCCGAAACCACAGATGTTGTCTTTCCGGATCTCTCGGGCATCTGCAGCGAGGAACTTTCAGCCGAAGCCACGCGTCTTTACAATGATTTCTATCTGGATGCTTCCTGGCCGGTGTTGCTGTACGGAACAGATGACCCCTCCCTGCTTCCCGTCTCCGGAAAGCATGCCTTTGTCGTTCTCGGGCTGCAGCTGGTGGACGGAGAAATGACCGACGAGCTGAAAGCCCGCTGCAACGCGGCCGCCGCGGCCGCAAAGGCTTTCCCGGAATCCGTTCTGGTCTGTTCCGGCGGCGCCACCGGAGAAAACAATCCCGCCCGCCACACCGAGGCCGGGCTCATGAAATCCTGGCTCACAAAGCATTGCGGCATCGCCGCCGGCAGAATCCTGACCGATGAAAAAGCCATGACCACTGCTGAGAATGCCCTGAACACTTTCGAAATTCTCCGTCAGCAGGGGATCGAAAGCATCACCCTGGTCACCTCGGATTACCATCAGCGCCGCGCCAATCTGCTTTACGGATCCCTCGCCGCTTTCAACCGCCTGTTCAACGGTTTCGACGTCACCCTCATCGGCAGTTATGCCTGCGTAACCGAAAAAGGCAGCGCCCCGGATCCGCTGGATGCAATGGTGGCCCTAATACAGACCGAGGCGATCCTCACCGAGGTCTCCTCCGGCGTCGCCGAAGCCCGGGAAATGATCGCCAATTTTGCATCCAAAGGCGATCAGGCGGATGCGCTCAACGCGCCGCTGCTGGCCCGCATCCGCGCCTTTAATCCGCCCGCCGCCGCCTGCTGGGAAGAAATCATGAATCTCTGGAAAGAACTGTCAAAAAATCCGGAAGTCAACGGGGATGTGCTCCCCGACGGACTTCCGGACACCAATGAACTTTGCATCGTGGCCCTGGGATACCAGCTGAATCCGGACGGAACCATGCGTCCGGAACTGGTCAACCGGCTGAAGGTCGTACTCTCCGCCGCCAAAAAGTATCCGAACGCCCCGATCGTCTGCACCGGCGGCTCCACCGCCGCGAATCAGAAAGACGCCACCGAGGCCGGAAAGATGCGGGACTGGCTGATCGCCAAAGGCGTTTCACCGGAAAGGGTTTATGCGGAAGGTGATTCCCTCAGCACCGTACAGAACGCGGTCTTCACCCTGAACCTGTTGTCGCTTTATGAGCCGCAGGTCACGCAGCTTGCCCTCATCTCCAGCGATTATCATATTCCCACGGGCATTCTGCTTTTTGAGACCCGGTGCATTCTCACAGCACCGGATCCTTCGACCCGCATCCGTGTTGTTTCCAACGCCTCCTGCCACGGAACGGCCGCTCTGTCTGTCAGCTTCCAGGCCGCCGCCCTCAGCGAAATCGCGGGGTATTGATGCGCTTCAGCAATCGATAAACTTCCGGAATTCCGGCAGAATGCCGATCCCGTCCGGATAATGTGCCGCGAACTGTGGCACCGCGTGGCTCGGGAAGCTGTTACCCTCAATGAAGGTCGGTCCGTCCGGTGTAATCGCCACGTCCCAGGCCACAAAGCGCATTTCCGGGAATTTCTGTGCTGCCTTCAGGCACATATCCTTTGCCTCTTCCCAGAACGGAATCTGGAATCCGATAATGCTCGTGTTGGTAATGGGGTGCTTGATAAAGGTGTTTCCCGCCTTGTCCGCGCCCACCGTCAGCAGTTTCCCGCTCTCAAGGTCAATCCGTGCGGCCATGCCGCCGCAGTCCACGTTGTCCATCACCTTTCCGTTGCCGATGCGCAGAAAAGCATACACAATGCCCTGCTGTTTGTCGCCCAGCAGCGTGGCAATCCGGCAGGTGTTCACCGACGTTGGGCAGAGCGATGCCATCTTCGGGTGCTGAATCACCACTTCTTCCAGAATGCCCGTTCCGTCCTGCAACATCCGGTTTTTGAAGGCTTCACCGCCGTCTTTCCAGTCTTCAGGCTGATATTTGCGGATACCCTGCCCGCTGGATCCTTCCAGCGGCTTCCAGATCATTTCCTTCTGGTTTCTGCAAAGGGCATACAGTTCGTCCGGATCCGTGTCTTCCTTCACCACAATCCATTTTCGCGGAATCCATTCCTTGAACTGTTCGTTGAATTCGGCTTTGTCGTCAAAATAATGCCAGTATTCCTTGTTGTTCATCCGCCGCACGATATCATTGGAAATCCCGCGGGTGATCACGGTGCTGCGCTGCTCGTCGTTCAGCTTATACATCTGCGCAATTTTATAGTCCATGTATCCCGCGTTGTATTTCACGGCGCAGCTGAGCATGTCCTTCATCAGCCAGGCTCTGCTTTTTCCGCTTCTTTTTTTGAGAATACCGGTCGTTTTCCACATGGCTTTTTTGTCCATTTTGCCAACCCGGTCCATAAAATACTGCATACGGGACATCTCAATTCATCCTTTCATTCATCAGACGTTGAAGCGGAACAGGGTCACGTCCCCGTCCTTCATCACATAGTCCTTGCCTTCGCTGCGAATCAGGCCTTTCTCACGGCATGCTGTCATGCTGCCCTGTTCAACCAGCGTTTCATAGGGCACAACCTCCGCCCGGATAAACCCTTTTTCAAAATCGGTATGAATCTTTCCGGCGGCCTGCGGCGCCTTCGTACCGTTCTGAATGGTCCACGCCCGGCATTCATCTTCGCCCACGGTCAGGAAGGATATCAGCCCCAGCAGCCGGTAGCAGGCGGTAATCAGCCGGTCCAGTCCGCTCTGTCCGATCCCCATTTCTTCCAGGAACTCCGTCTTCTCCTCCGGGCTCATCTGGGCAATGTCTTCCTCAATGGCGGCAGAGATGGTAATCATCTCCGCTTTCTCGCTCTCGGCGATCTCCCGGACCGTTTTCAGGAAAGGTATTTCGCTCTCATTCTTCCCGATGTCATCTTCGGAAATGTTCGCGGCATAAATCACTGGTTTGGTCGTCAGCAGGAACCATCCGTTCAGGATTTCTTTTTCTTCGTCGTCCGCGTCATAGGTTCTGGCCGGTTTGCCGCTTTCAAGGTGCGTGTAGATCTTTCCGGCCAGTTCCATTTCTGCGCCGGCCTTCTTATCCCCGCCCCGGAAATTCTTCTCGGCTTTCTCCTTGCGCCGCTGCACCGTTTCCATGTCCGAAAAGATCAGTTCCAGGTTGATGGTCTCGATATCCCGCCCCGGATTCACCGATCCGTCCACGTGGATGATGTTCTCATTTTCAAAGCACCGAACGACGTGAACAATCGCGTCCACTTCCCGGATATGGCTCAGAAATTTGTTGCCCAGGCCTTCACCCCGGCTTGCGCCCTTCACCAGACCGGCAATATCCACAAATTCGATCGTGGTCGGCGTCACCTTCTTCGGGTGATACATCTCCGCCAGCACGTTCAGCCGTCCGTCCGGTACCATCACGACGCCGGTATTCGGCTCAATGGTGCAGAAGGGATAGTTCTCCGCCTGTGCGCCGGCGTTTGTAATTGCGTTAAACAGCGTGCTTTTCCCGACATTGGGTAGTCCGACAACACCGAGTTTCATATTTCTCCGTTTTCTCCTTCCGTTTGCACGAAAATAGCCGATAAGCTCGGCAATTCATTATATAGAAGGGATTCGGATGCGTCAAGCTTTCCAAACCGCCTTTCCTGTGATAAAATAACAGGAATGGTTTTTTTAGGGAGGTATTGTGTATGAACGTGTTTCAGGGAGCCTTGCTGGGTCTCATTCAGGGGCTGGGTGAATTCCTTCCGGTTTCATCCAGCGGTCATCTGCTGCTTGCCCGCTTTTTACTCGGGATTCAGAATGCAGCCCCCGATGTCCAGGCGTCCTACAAGGTGCTGGATATTCTTCTGCATGTCGGCACGCTGATTCCTCTGGTCATTGTCTTCTGGAAAGACTGGATCAATATGCTTCGCCATCCGGTCAAAAACAGGCTTCTGCTCTATCTGGTCATCGCTTCCCTGCCCACCCTGGTGATCTATCTTGCCGCAAAGGTGCTCTTTCCGAATGTCGGCGGCCCGGGCGTCAGCGGCTTTGCTGTCTTTGATTCCGGCTGGTTCCTCGGCGCTTCCTTCCTCATCACTGCCCTCTTTCTTCTGCTCTGCGATCTCATATCCACCCGTCGTCCCCGTTCCGGAAAGGGCGTCGGCCCTCTCCAGGCGGTTGTGATGGGACTGTTCCAGGGCATCGGCATGATCCCCGGCGTCTCCCGCAGCGGTTCCACGATCTTCGGCGGCGTTCTGTCCGGCCTGGATAAGAAAAAGGCCGCTTCCTTCTCCTTTATGATGAGCGCCCCGGCCATCCTCGGCTCCCTGATCATGGAAGGCAAGGACGCGCTGGACGAAGGCTATTTCAAACATCTTGAACTGGTGCCCACCCTTGTCGGCATCCTTGTTGCCGCCGTCGCCGGTTATTTCGCTCTCCGTTTTATGCTGAAGATCATCGCAAAAGTGCCGATGAGCGTCTTCGCCGTTTATCTGGCCGTCATCGGCATCATTTTCCTCGTGATGCAGCTTTCCGGTTCATCCCTGCTCCCCGCCTTCTCCGCCGCGGCGGCCATCCCGTAACCTTCCCGTTCGCGTCCGATCATCCCGAAAGGAGGAAGCCGCTTGAAAAAGGTTCTGCTCTTTGCGTTGGTCCTGTGCCTTGCTTTTTCGGCGTTGTTTCCTTCTGCTCCTTTTTCTTCCGCCTTTGCGGAGCAGGCCGCCCCGACCGCCGAGCCGATCCCGGAGCCGACCCTGAATCCGAATGCGGAAAAATACGATGAAGAACATCCGGACGAGCTTTCTCCCGACCAGCTGTATGCCCTCTCCGCCATCCTGATGGTGGAGGATACCGGCGAAGTTATTTTTGAAAAGAATCCGGATGAAATCCGCTATCCGGCCTCCACCACAAAAATGCTCACCGTTCTTCTCGGCATTCTCATGGTCGATGATGTCTATGCCTACGTCACGGTTTCCGAAACCGCCCTGGATGTTCCCGCCGATTCCTCCACCATGAAGCTGAAGGCCGGCGAGGAAATCCGTTTCATCGACGTGCTGTACGGTACGATGCTGCTCTCCGGCAACGACGGCGCAAACGTCATCGCCGAAACGGTCTCCGGCTCCATCCCCGAATTTGTGAATCTTATGAATTCAACGGCACAGATGTACGGCTGCACCAACACCCATTTTGCAAATCCCCACGGTTATCACGACGACAACCACTATTCAACCGCGCGGGATCTGGCGATCATCGCCCGCCAGGCCATGCAGAACGAGCAGTTCCGTGAAATTGCTTCCGCGGTCTCCTGGTCCATACCCAAAACCAATATGCAGAAAGCCCGCACCATCACCACCAAGAACGAATATATGCTCCCCGGCTCCGAAGAAAGCCCGAACAAGTATTATTATCCCTATGCTGTGGGCATCAAAACCGGTTCTCATTCCCGTTCGGGCTACTGCTTTGCCGGCGGCGCGGAAAAAGACGGCGTCCGTCTGATCTCCGTCGTGCTTTTCACAGGCAAGCGCGCCCGCTGGGCGGATACGATCAAGCTCATGAACTATGGCTTCAGCCAGTTCGTCAGCGTAACGCCCATCGACCTTTACAACATGAACCCCATCACCATCGAAACCAATAATTATTCAACCTCCGATTCCAACCGCGGGAAGATCCTTCTCGCCTGCCAGCTGCAGGATCCCTCCGTTGCCAATCCCCGTATCACAACCACCGCTTCCGAAGTCAAGCGCATGGCAGCAAATCTGACGAATCTGCTCATGATCCAGTACACCCGCGATTTTGCCGCCCCGATCGCTGCCGGTGAGGTCATCGGCACCATGACCTATTTCCCCCAGTATGGCGATCCCGTTGTTTATTCGCTCACCGCATCACGTTCCGTCGCCCGGCGTGAGAACGCTCCGAAAACCCTGGAGGAAATCGTCAACGAGACCTATGCGGATCCGAATCCTTTCCCGCCGTTCTCCGCCGAACTGCTCATGGTTTTCCTCGGGCCGGTTCTGCTTGTGGCTGCGCTTGTCATCGGATTCTTCGTCCTCCGCAAAAAGCATCGCGCCCACAGGATGAAGACGCCCCGGCCTTCCCGCCGCTATGTAAAATAACAGAAAATTATCATTTACAGGCTTCTGTCCTTTTGATACAATAGATAGAAAGAAAAACTTCATTCGGAATTCGGGAGGGTCAGTCATGAGCAGTCAGGTTTCTGGAAGCATCATTTCGGAAGGCAAAGCAATCCTCGGCATCGAGTTCGGTTCCACGCGTATCAAAAGCGTGCTGATCGACCGGGATCATAAAGTCATCGCCTCCGGCAGTCATGAATGGGAAAACGATTTTCAAAACGGCGTCTGGACCTACAGCGAGCAGGCGATTCTTTCCGGCCTCCAGGCCAGCTATGCCGATCTGAAGCAGAATGTTCTGAAGGAAACCGGCGTTCCGCTGAAAAGGATCGCCGCCTTGGGCGTCAGCGCCATGATGCACGGCTATCTTCCTTTCGATGCCGGTATGAAGCTCCTGGTTCCTTTCCGGACCTGGCGGAACACGATCACCGGCGAAGCTGCCGAAAAGCTGTCCGCGCTTTTTTCCTTTAATATGCCCCAGCGCTGGAGCCTCAGCCACCTGTATCAGGCGATCCTGAACGAGGAGCCTCATGTGAAGGATATCCACTTCCTCACGACCCTGGCCGGCTGGATTCATTTCCTCCTCACCGGCAAAAAAGTCCTCGGCGTCGGCGATGCCAGCGGCATGATGCCCATCGACTCCGACACCTGTGATTACGACGCGAAAATGGTCGCAGCCTTCGACGCGCTGGTCGCGCCGAAGGGTTTCCCCTGGAAGCTGAAGGAAATCCTCCCCGCTGTGCTTTCCGCCGGTGAGGATGCCGGAACGCTTACGGCGGAGGGCGCAAAGCTGCTGGATCCCTCCGGCGATCTGGAGCCCGGCTGTCCCCTCTGCCCGCCGGAAGGCGACGCGGGAACCGGTATGACCGCCACCAACAGCGTCCGCCCGCGCACAGGCAACGTTTCCGCCGGGACCTCCATCTTCAGCATGATCGTTTTGGAAAAGCCCATGTCAAAGGTCTATCCGGAAATCGATATCGTCACCACCCCCGTCGGCAAACAGGTCGGCATGGTCCACTGCAATTCCTGCACCTCGGATATCAACGCCTGGGTCGCTCTCTTCCGCGAATTTGCCGAACTCATGGGCTTCAAAACCGATGCCGGTGAAGTCTTCACCCGTCTGTTCAAAAAAGCCATGGAGGGCGAAAAGGACTGCGGCGGCCTCGTCAGCTTCAACTACTATGCGGGCGAACCGGTCACCGGTCTCAGCGAGGGTCGGCCCATGCTCATCCGCACACCCGACGCCAGAATGAACATGGCCAATTTCATGCGCACCCAGATCTACGCCAGTCTCGAAACTCTCAAGGCCGGCATGGATATTATGGCAAAGGAAAATGTTCCGATTGATGAAGTCTACGGTCACGGCGGTCTGTTCAAAACCGAGGGCGTCGGCCAGAATCTGCTGGCCGCTGCCATCCACGCCCCCGTCACCGTGATGGAAACCGCCGGTGAAGGCGGTGCTTGGGGGATCGCCCTGCTGGCTGAGTACGCGATTCTCCGCGGTGAGGGCGAATCCCTCGAGGATTATCTCCGGGATCATGTCTTTGCCGGCATGAAGAAACTCACCGTCGCCCCCGATCCCGAGGATGAAAAGGGCTTCGACCGCTATATGGAACAGTTCATGCGCTGCATCCCGGCCCAGAAAGCCGCTGTCGAAGGTCTGAAAGCATGAATGCCGTAAAAGCCGCCGCCTTCGATCTCGACGATACACTGCTCAGGGATGATCTCACCATTTCCGCGGAAACGGTGCGTATTTTCCGTCAACTCCGCGATCAGGGGTTCGTCTTTGTGGCCGCCAGTGGCCGCACTCTGATGAGCATGAAGCCTTTCGTCGACGCGCTGGGCTGCGTTTCCCTCTGTATCGGCGCCAACGGCGCGCTCATCTGGGATCCGGCGGACGGCAGGGTGCTGCACCGCGAAACCTTTTCCGTCGACCTCTGTCACGAGATTGCCCGCTTCGGCAATGAGTTCGGCTGTTACCAGCAGACCTATTCCGACGACCGGTTTTTCTTCAACGAGGTTTCAGACTATTCCCGGCGCTATGCAGCCATGGCCAGTCTGCCCGGCGAGTGCGTCGGCGATCTTGCCCAGTTCATCCGCGAACCCCGCAGCAAGATTCTCATGATGTCGGATGAGGACACCGTCGCCCGGATGCTCGCCCTCGGGCAGCAGCGCTTTGCCGGCCGTGCCTCAGTCACCTGCTCCAAGCCCTATTTTCTGGAGTTCAATCCACTCAGGGCCACCAAGGGCATCGCTCTGGAGAAAACGGCGGCGTTGCTGGGCCTGAAGCCGGAAAACTTCGCCGTTTTCGGCGACAGTCTCAACGATCTGCCCATGCTCAGAATCGCCGGTCTCTCCGTCGCCGTATCTAACGCCAGGCCGGAGGTCATTGCCGGGTGTGACCAGGTCTGTCTCTCCAATAATGTGGACGGCGTCGCAAGGTTCCTAGAGCAGTATTTGGCGGAAGTCCCGCAGCAGGAGGTGCAGGCATGATCAACGCCCGTGCGTTTCAGGAAGCCCTGAAGCTGGATTGTCTTGTCTCTTCCCCCTTTGACGAGTGGGATCTTCGCACGCCGGATCTGAACCGTCCCGGTATGCAGTTCTGCGGTTTCTATGAGTTTTTCGCCTTCGAGCGTCCCCAGGTCATCGGCAAGGTGGAAATGAGTTATCTCGACAAACAGTCTGCCGGGAACCGCCGCAGCATCCTGGACAAATACATGTCCTACCGGATTCCCTGTATCGTAATCTGCCGGGATCTCACGCCGCCGCCCGAGCTCCTCGAACTTGCGCAAAAGCATCAGATTTTCGTCTTCCGAACCCCGGCCGTCACCAGCAAGTTCACCGTCAACGCCATCCATTATCTCAACCGCTGCCTCGCTCCGCACATCACCCGCCACGGCATTCTGCTCGATGTCTACGGGGTCGGTGTCCTGCTCACCGGGAAAAGCGGCGTCGGTAAAAGCGAAGCCGCCCTGGAGCTCATCAAACGCGGTCACCAGCTGGTGGCCGATGATGTGGTGGATATCTGCCGGATTTCCGAGGAAAGGCTCATCGGCACCTGCCCCGAGCGCATCCGCCATCTCATGGAAATCCGCGGCATCGGCGTCATCGATGTCCAGGCCATGTTCGGCATCGGCGCCGTCACCTTCAGTAAGTCCATCGACCTCATCATGGAGTTGACTGTCTCCGGTCCGGATGACAGCGACGAACTGGACCGCATCGGCCTGGACGACAGTTATGTCGAGATTCTCGGCGTTTCGGTTCCCTGCCAGAAAATCCCGATCAAGCCCGGCCGCAACCTTGCGATCATCGTGGAGGTTGCCGCCCGTAATTTCAGTCTCAAACGCGCCGGTATGAACGCGGCGCGGGAACTGTCTTCTGTTTTTCATGATTCATAATATCAGGAGGTTTTGTATGATTCGAATCGGTATCGATGTCGGTGGAACGGGCATCCAGTTCGGCGCAGTGGATAAGGACCTGAAGATCATCGCCGAGGAATCCATCCCCACCAACACCCATCTCTCCATCCCCGAGCAAATTGCCCAGATGGCCGCCGCCGTGGTCACCACGGCCGCCCGGGCGGGTTTCTCCCCGGACCAGATCGAAAGTGTCGGCGTCGGTATTCCCGGCATCGCCAACCCCAAAACCGGTGAAATCGACCGGTGTCCCAATATGGGTTGGTTCCACGTACCCTTTCGCGAAGAGTTCCGCAAGCATCTGTCCATCCCGCTTTTCATTGAAAACGACGCCAATGTCGCCGCCCTGGCAGAAAGCGTTGCCGGCGTCAGCGCCGGAACGTCCTCCAGCGTCTTTGTCACCATCGGCACCGGCATCGGCTCCGGCATCATCATCAACGGCAAGATCTGGAGCGGCTTCCACGGCGTCGGCGGCGAACTGGGCCATACCATTTTCGAGCTGAACGGCGTCCCCTGCACCTGCGGAAACCGCGGCTGCCTCGAGCGCTATTGCTCGGCCACCGCTCTCATTCGCATGGGCCGCGAGGCCGTCGCGCTCCGTCAGGATACGGAGATCCTCCGTTCCGTCGGCAATGATATCACAAAGGTCGAAGCCCGCACCATCATCGACGCCGCCCGTCAGAATGATCCGGTCGCTGTGGAAGTCTACACCCGCTGGATTCACCAGTTGGCTCAGGCGCTTGCCAATATCGTGAATTTCCTGGATCCCGAAGTCATCGTGCTCGGCGGCGGCGTCAGCAAGGCCGGATCCTTCCTCCTCGAGCCGCTGCAGCGTGAATACGCCAGCTATGTGCTCTACAATGATCTTCCCATTCCGGAGATCAAGCTGGCCGTCCTCGGTTCCGAGGCCGGCATCATCGGCGCAGCCATGCTTTCCTGAACCCTAAACCCTGTAACAAAAACCCTACACTCTCAGAAGGAGCATCCCCATGGCAGATTATCTCTTTTCAATCCGCAGGGACGGTACCGCCCAGCTGGACAGTTACGAAGGAAAAGATTCCCAGATTGTCATCCCGGATCATTATGAAGGAAAGCCCGTAACCGTTATTGCGGACAACGCTTTTTCCTGGCTTTCCGGCATCCAGTCTGTCGTCATTCCCGAAACGGTCGTAACTCTTGGCGAGGCTGCGTTCTCCTGGTGTGAATCCCTTGTCACTGTCTCCATTCCTCAAACCGTCAAGACCATCGGGGAATGGTGTTTCATCGGCTGTTCCTCTCTGAAAAGTGTGTCCGTTCCTCCTTTGGTCCGGAAAATCAATTATTCCACTTTTCAGTCCTGTTCCTCCCTTTCAACGGTCTATCTGCCGGATTCGCTGCACCTGATTGGTCCGGAAGCCTTTGCGGAATGCCGCAGCCTCCGGTTCATCACCCTGCCGAAAAATCTGGCCGAGCTCGGGGAAAACGCTTTCGCTTCCTGTGATGCGCTCACCTCCATCAACATCCCCTCCCACCTCCAGAAAATCGGCAGCGGCGCCTTCTCCGGCTGTGTCGCCCTTTCGTCCATCACCGTGGCGCCGGATCATCCGGTTTTCATGTCCGATGACAACGTGCTCATCAACCGAAAGGATAAGCGTCTTATCTTCTATCCCTTTGAAAAGCATGACCATGACTACATCGTGCCGGACACCGTTGCCGTCATTGATGAGGAGGCTTTTGCCAACCGGGTTCATCTGGAATCTGTCACCTTCCCGGATTCTGTCCATGTCATCGAACAGAAAGCCTTCTACGGCTGCAAAAACCTGAAATCCGTCTACATTCCGGATTCTGTCACCCGAATCTCTCCCAATGCTTTCCATGGATGTTCCGGTCTTCAGGAGGTTCGTCTCCCCGAAACCCTGACATCCATTGAGTATTCTGTTTTCTATGCCTGCGCTTCCCTCGCCTCCATCCGCCTTCCGGATTCCGTGCGTTTTATTTCGTCCTGTGCCTTCTCCGGCTGCAGCAGTCTCCAGTCCCTGCGGTTGCCGGAATCCCTGGTCGAAATCGGCGAATCTGCCTTTGAAGGCTGCCGCTCCCTGGAAGAAATCACCCTTCCTCCGTCGCTGAAAACCCTGGGACCCCATATCTTCGGTTCCTGTTCTATGCTGGAAACGGTCACCTTCAACTCCGGTGTAAAAACCATCCCGGCCATGATGTTCTCCCGATGCGAAAGCCTGAACTGTGTCAATCTTCCCGATTCCCTGGAGGAAATCGGTTCCGAAGCTTTCGTGAATTGTGAAAATCTGATTTCCCTTGTGATTCCGGAACGTGTCTCTTTCATCGAGCCGGACGCCTTCTCCGAATGCCGCCATCTGATGCTCTTTGTCTATCCGGATTCCTATGGGAAAGAGTACGCCGAGGAAAGAGATATCCTCTACTCCGAAATCTGAGGAATCTTCCGAATAAATCGTTTCTCCCTATGCGAAAGAGACTGCCGCTCGGCAGTCTCTTTTGATTATCTGTATTTGCTGTTACTGTTTTGCGCCACATTCGGGGCAGAATTTGGTTCCCGCGGGAATCGCCTTTCCGCAGCTTGTGCAGAATGCGCCGGCGTTCTGTTTCGCGCCGCATTCCGGGCAGAACTTTGCACCCGCCGCAATGGTCGCGCCGCAGGCGGAGCAAACCGCTGCGCTCGTCTGGGGAGCCGCCGCGGGCGCCGCAGTATTGCCCAGGCTCTGCGCAAACATCTGTCCCATCGCCGCGCCCGCGCCCATGCCGACACCCATGCCGGCCATTCCGCCGCCGCCTTCGCTGTTGGCCGCTTCGCGCATCGCTTCGGCTGCCTGGTATTTCGCATACTGGTCCAGGTTGCCCAGCACGCCCATGGATGTCCGCTTGTCCATGGACTTTTCGACCTCTTCCGGCAGGGAGATGTTCTCGATAATGAAGCTGCACAGCGTCAGGCCCAGCGCCTTAATCTTCGGATTGATGCTCTGCAGGGCGAAATTGGACAGCTCGTCATAGTTGGCGGCCAGGTCCAGCGCCGGAATCTTGCTTTCCGCAATAGCGTCGCTCAGTCCGCTCACGATGGTCCGCTTGATCTGTCCTTCAACGCCCTCCACCGTGAACAGGGAGGCGGTGCCGAACACTTCCTTCAGGAAGGTCACCGGATCGGAAACCTTGAAGCTGTAAATGCCGAAGGCCCGCAGGCGGATCATGCCGAATTCGGCGTCCCGCATCATTACGGGATTGCTCGTTCCCCACTTCATGTCCAGGAACTGTTTGGTGTTCACGAAGTAAACGTCGGATTTGAAAGGGCTGTTGAAGCCGTATTTCCAGCTCTTCAGTGCCGTCATAATCGGCATATTGCTGGTGGAAAGCTCATACCGGCCGGGTTCGAAAACGTCCGCGATCTCACCCTCGTTCACAAAGATGGCAACCTGGCTCTCCCGAACGGTCAGCTGTGCGCCCATCATAATTTCCTTGCCGTTCATGTCATACTTGTGAACCATTGTTTTGTTGGAACTGTCGGTCCACTCGATCACGTCGATCAGCTGGCCTTTGATCATGTTCAGAATACCCATTTTGAACCCCTCCCTGTCTGTTTTCTCTATCCTTTATTCCGCCGCTTCCGTACAAAGATCGTACAGCGACGGTAAAATCCTCATTCCGGTAATATGCAGCTCCAGCCCGAAAAACTCCTTCAGATGGTCGATGCCGTCCGCAATGCGCGAGGTAAGCAGCGCCGTCATTTGGTCCTGGGTCATTTCAATTTCGTCCGTGTCCCACAGGCGGCAGCAAAGCACAAAGATCCGCCCGTCCGTATTCACTGTCGGCAGAATATGCACGCCCTGCACGTCACCGCCGAAGGACTGCCGCAGCGTCAGTTCCAGCCGGTCCTGCCCGTAGTGCCACCGGCCCTCCAATTTGTCCTGTTCCGTGGCTGCGGGCTGCGCCAGTTCCATGATCATGCAGGTTTCTTCCGGATCCATCCGGCTGCGAAGCAGATGCATGTTGCGAACCAGGTCGTCTTTGTTTTCAACCCTGCCCGTCAGCAGCTTCCGGAAAAACTCATGCCGACATTCCATCAGCATATCGATTTCCGTAAATCCGTCGTTGGAAAAATCGGCGTGTATCCGGTTCAGCAGGATGTTCAGCTCGTTCAGATACCGCAGGATCTCGTCCTCTGTCTCTCCCGCCTCAAAGATCGGAACGTTCGGATAGTTAACCTGCAGATAGGGGTAAATCTTCTTTGCTTCTTCCGGAACCACGGCGATGCTGATTCCGTCCGCGTGATGTTTGGCCAGGCTGTCCAGCATGCCTTCATAGTCGTGCCGGATGTGTGGCTTTTTGAAGCCGTGGCGTTCCCAGTTTTCGATCTGGTCAAAAGCGTTCAGGATCTCTTCCCGGTCGGAAACAAGCAGAAGTTTGTACATCCCCAAAAAACCTCCATCGGCGGTTTTCCTCGCCGCAGGATATTATACCCTGTAACAGGCGAATATGCAACTTTTCGGCAACATTTTGTGAAAAATCAGGCCATTTTTTTCCGGATCAGCAATCCCGGTACTTCGGTGATCAGCAGCACCAGGAAAACCATGATCAGCGCATAGGCATAAATCTCCGCGTATTCGCTGAAATAGGCGCTGGAATAAACGGCTTTCCCGAGGCTGTCTTTCGTCTGAACCAGGTATTCCGCCGAAACCACGACCTTCAGCCCCATGCCCGCCGCATTCACAAACGCCTGTTTCAGGTAGCCGGAAATCAGCGGCAGGTAAACATGCAATGCCACCTGGAAGCCAAATCGCCCGTTCATCCGGTATACGTCGATCAGTTCCGGCTCCAGGCTTCGGCATCCTTCATAAACCGCCTCGCTGAAAACGGGGATCAGAATCAGGCCGGCCGCCGTCACAGGAACGGACCGGTACTCCAGCATGGACATGATCAGAATGACCATCACGATCATCGGCATCGACCGGATCAGGATCATCATCGGCCGGAAAAAGGAATGGATCCGTCCGCTGATGCCTTCCGCCAGGCCGATCAGAATACCGATCAAAGCCGAAATCAGCAGGGCTTCCAGCACATGAATCAGCGTTGTTCCGATTTTCAGGTATGTGTTCCCGTCACCGAGCAGCCGAAACAGGGCCTGTCCGATTTCAGCCAGGCCCGGAAAAACAACGCGGTTTCCCTTCAGCGCACCCCCCGCCTGAAGAACCGCCCCGATCAGGACGATTCCCAGGCAGAAGGCCGTTGTTGATCCTTTTTGTTTCTTCTGCATCTAATTTATTAATCGGCGCTGAAATAGAAGTCGTCCGCCGGCAGTTCCCCGCCGAACTGTTTCAGGTCAATGCCCGCCGTGGTTTCAATCTGCTCCCGGGCCTCGCCCGCCGTCATCCAGCGGATGCTGCATCCGGGCAGCGCTTTCAGCGCCACCGGCTCCTTCGGCAGGATCTCCATCGCCACCACGTTTTTGGCAACCGCCGCCGGATCCTTTTCGCACATTTCAACGGAAGCCTGAATCTTTTCGAGTCCTTCTTTTATCAGTTCCGGGTTCTCCGCTGCCGTTTTCTCCCGTACGAACAGGCCCGCCTGGGTGAATCCGTCAAAGCCGGTCACCTCTTTGTACAGGTCGTTCACCGGCACAGAAGTAATCGTTTCGTCCTTCATTTTTGCCGCGGTCACGGCCGGTTCGGCGGTCATCACAAAGGTGTCCGCGTCGCCGCTCAGCAGCAGCGCCTGGGTCTCCGCAGCCCCGGCCAGGTATTCAACCTCCGAGGGCACGATGCCCTTCTTCTCCAGCACGTACAGCGCGATGGAAGCATTGATTGTATTTTCACCGAACAGCACCAGCTTTTTGCCGCTGATCATTTCCGGTGTGAAACCTTCGGCCTTGGAGGCGAAAACCAGGTTCCCCCAGGTCACCACCGCCGCCAGCCGGTAGGTGGATTTGCCGGCCTTGAACAGTTTCGCTCCCGCGTTGATGGGTGCAATAATGAAGTCCGCTTCCGCGCTGCCGAAGGCTTCAGCGATGGTGTCGGCGTTAATCGTCTTCACTGCGTCGTTGTTTTCCGCCCAAACGCCGGCAACTGCCATCGCCGGGGCGCCGTTCGGGGCCACGATCAGCATTCCGCCCTCCGCGCCGGCCATCGCCGCCGTCAGGCTCATCACCAGGGCAAACAGAATCGCAATCCATTTTTTCATTTTCTTTCTTCTCCTTTGCTTTTTGAGGGTGCAAGCGCGCTTTTCACGACGATTCCCGGGAGATTCCCAAGCTTTCCGGTCAGCGCGCCGATCTCGTCGTTGGTTCCTTCCGTAATCAGCCCGATCACCGCGGATTCATCCTCATGGTTCGGCACGCCGATCCGTCCCCGGATCAGCTTTCCGAATCGTGAAAGAATCCGGTTGACTTCTTCGATGCAGTCTTTACGGCTCACGATAATGCCGATGAATCCGAGTCTTTTTTCCATTGAGCTTTCCTCCGAAACTTTTTTTCGGTCAAATCAGTTTTCCGTCCGTGCGTGCAAAAATGCACGGCACAGGCCATAAAGCCTATCCCGTGCATCTTCTGACAATCATATTGATTCGCCCCCTTCCCGTCTTGCGCTTTGATGCCTCTCCGCGCTCAATCAGGTTCGCTGCGTACCGTCCCTCTGCCTCACCTTTCAGACCTGGGGTCGGGATGGGGTACGCCTGTATTGTATCATTGCCGCTGTTTTATTTCAACTTTTCCCGTGCAATCTCCAGCGCCTTTTTCAGCTGCACGTCCTTTTCCAGGTCCGCGAAGTCGTAGCTGCCGTTGTCGCCGGCCG
>Ga0265298_10002448_pt1 | contig 25831 bp, 25 predicted proteins | sample AusTroGonzalo_MG_3_FD_193486 | JGI IMG/M metagenome (GOLD analysis project Ga0265298, IMG submission 193486) | Bovine rumen microbial communities from tropical cattle in Woodstock, Queensland, Australia - Gonzalo_01 | ecosystem: Host-associated > Mammals > Digestive system > Stomach > Rumen ...
GCTTAGCTGGTATTGTTTTCTCTCTTCTTCGGAAAGGCGTGGCGTAAGAAGAATGATATAAATGTTCTTACAACATTTCTTTAGATAAATAATGGCTGGTGTGTCTGCTTCTAGTGTTGTCTTTTCAAAGAAAATAATATAATGGTCGTAGAGTTTGTGTGAGTTACACTCGTCAGCGACTTCAAAATAATCTTTCTTAAAAATGAGATGCTTGCCAGGAAGATACTTTAAGCGTTCTTCTGACTGAGGATTCTTTCCAAGGTATATGACACCAACCATAATTTTCTTTAGTTCGGCAAAATCTTTTTGACGCGGATTTTCAACTCCATGGGGTTGAAGGGCTTCACGATATAGTCTTCAGCACCAATCTCAAGAAGGCGAATACGCTCGCTGGTAGAGTCTTCACTTGAGAGCATAATCACAGGAATGTTGCTGAACAGCTCATTCTGTTTAATCCACTCCAGGAAGTCGTCGCCACGCATACCTGGCATACGGATGTCAGAGATGATAAGGTCAGGCGTGTTGCCAGCCTGAAGCCATTTCACACCTTGCAGTCCATCAGGTAACCATTGCACGTCATAGTCGCTCATCAAGTATATAGAGAGCACCTTTGCAATAGTCTCTTTGTCGTCAAGTATTAGAATTTTCTTTTTCATATATGAATAAATCTTTAACCGTTTTGTTACTTTTTTTGTTGATATATCACCGTGCAAAGGTAAATAAAAAAAATGAAACGGCCACAAAATGTTCGAAAAAAATAGCCATAATGCCGTTTTTTTCTGTTTTGTAAAAAATAATTTAGGGAAAAAAACGCTCATCTCGTATATAAAATAAGTATTAAAAACTCTTAATTAAGATATTGCAATGAGGTATTTATTAGGATTTGATGTCGGCAGTTCTTCTGTTAAGGCATCGTTAGTCAACGCCGATAGCGGCAAGTGTGTGGCTTCTGCTTTCTTCCCTGAGAAGGAGGCGCCTATTATGGCTGTAAAAACCGGATGGGCAGAGCAGGATCCTAATTCGTGGTGGGAGTATGCCAAACTCTCTCTAAAGAAAATTATGGCAGAGAGTGGGGCAACTGCCGAGGAAATCAAGGCAATTGGTATCTCTTATCAGATGCATGGCTTGGTTTGTGTGGATAAGAACTACAAGCCCCTTCGTCCGGCAATTATTTGGTGTGATTCCCGTGCAGTGCCTTATGGTGAGGCTGCATTCCGTGATCTGGGCAGTGAACAGTGTCTTTCTCATCTGTTGAATTCACCTGGTAACTTTACTGCAGCCAAACTGGCATGGGTTAAAGAGAATGAGCCCGAGTTATATAATAATATATATAAGGTGATGCTGCCTGGCGATTATCTCGCATTGCGTTTGTCTGGTGTGGCTAATACCACGGTCAGCGGTCTCTCTGAAGGAATGTTCTGGGACTTTAAGGAGAACCAGGTTGCGAAGTTCCTGCTTGACTATTACGGCTTTGATCAGTCATTGATTGCTGATATTGTTCCTACTTTCTCTGAGCAGAGTGTTGTTTCTGAGGCTGCAGCTGCAGAGTTGGGACTCAAGGCTGGAACACCTATTACTTATCGTGGTGGCGACCAGCCTAATAATGCCCTTTCGCTCAATGTGCTGAATCCTGGTGAGATTGCTGCTACAGCAGGTACCTCTGGTGTTGTTTATGGTGTGCTTGGTGATGTTAACTACGATCCGAAGTCGCGTGTGAACACCTTCGCTCACGTCAACCATCAGGCTGACCAAACTCGTCTAGGTGTTTTGCTTTGTATCAATGGTACCGGTATCCTGAATGCTTGGGTACATCGTAATATTACTCCTGGCATCGGCTATGCAGAGATGAACGATCTGGCCGCTCAGGCTCCTATTGGCAGTGAGGGCGTGACCATCATTCCTTTTGGAAATGGTGCAGAGCGTGTGCTTGAGAATCGTGAGATAGGTTGCTCTATCAACGGTCTTAACTTCAATAAGCATTCACAGGCTCATTTGGTACGTGCTGCTCAGGAAGGAATCGTGTTCTCGTTCTGCTATGGTATGGAAATCATGCAGCAGATGGGTATGGATATCAAGAAGATTCATGCAGGTAAGGCTAACATGTTCCTCAGCCCACTGTTCCGTGATACGTTGGCTGGTGTGAGCGGTGCTACTATTGAGCTTTATGATACTGATGGTTCAGTAGGTGCAGCCAAGGGTGCCGGTATGGGTGCTGGTATCTATAAGGATGCTAATGAGGCCTTCGCTTCTTTGGAGAAGTTGCAGGTTATCGAACCCGACGAGAAGCATCGTGCTGACTATGCTGCTGCTTATGCTGCATGGAAAGAGACTTTGAGTAAAAAACTGTAAAAGGAAATTGTTGAAATAAGAAATGGAGACGTTCAATTGAATGTCTCCATTTTTTTTATTTTATTCCTCTTCGTTAGGGCCTTTTAGGATAATACTAGTGGCACCGATGGTAAACAAAGTGCCGCTTTCTATGACGCGTCGTTCGCGTGGCGGAATTTCTACGTTGTGAACAAATGTGCCCGTGTTGCTGTTGTTGTCACGGAGAATATACTTCAGTTGGCCTTGCTTGTCGCGACTCACGTTAATCGTACAGTGATTCAGGTCCACGCTGGGGTCAACCGTTTCGAAGGGTGTATTAATCGGATTGCCTTTCTGATGGCGTCCAATCACGTTATCTCCCATCTGCAGGGGGATAATCTGCTTATAGTGGAACACGTTCTCAATGACTACAATACTCCCGCATGGCATCTCATCGGCTGATGCGTTATTGTCGGCCAGTTGCTTGTTCTCTTCCTTTTGGGTGTTCTTTAGTTTTGATACACCTATGCGGATGCCAAACTGCTTATTGCATTCTGGGCATTGAAATACGAGCGATTGTCCGTCTGTGTATTTCGTTTCGTCAAATGTGATGTAGTTTTCACATTTCGGGCAGCGTACGCGCTTCATCTCAAAATGTTTAAAAGGTTTGCTTAGTCTTTAATCTCCATAACCCATGCGTCAGCAAAGTGCTCGCTTTGGCAGCGTAGGGTGCGCAGGTTGTTGGCAGCCTCGGTCTCGTTGGTATAGTTGCCATAGACTACACGCAGCATGTTTTTCTTGTTTTTCAGCAGACGTGCTTCTTTGTAGTCTTCTTTATTGAGCTGCTCAATGAAGATTTCAGCATTCTTCTGTGTAACCTGGCTGGCAAGAACGATGCAGAAAGAAGGTGTGGTAGATGCTTCTTCTGACTCGATTGCCTCTGTTTGGGCAATGTGATTTTCTGTTTCTACGGATGTTAGGCCGTCCTTTATGCTGTCTGTAGTCTGTTCTGTATTGCTATGATTCTGTTGGGGGAATGCAAAGAAAGCACTTTGCTGAATATCAACAGTAGCATCGCTATTTGATATAGGGGTGCTAATCATGAAAAATGCCACAATAGCTGCAGCGGCAGCAACCGCATTACGCAGCCATGACATCTTAATCGTGATGGCACTTTCTTCAAGCATCTCTGTCGCATCTTGAGACTCTGTTGCTTCGGTTTCTTCTGGCGTCTCGATGGTTAATGTCGGCATTTCAAATGAACTGAGACCATATAAATAAGGTGTCAGAATACCTGCTTCACATGGCTCGAATTCCATATTGCCATCTTCGTTAATGCGGAGAATGCCAATGTCATTGAGCTCATACTCCCTCTTTGCCTCTAAATGCTGTTGAATCTCAACAACCTCAGCCTCAATACGCCTAAGAGCTTCTGGGTAGCTGATGTCGTATGCCTCAACATAGGATTGAACAAGTAGCGAGTCGTTCATTGTGAGACGTGGATTGAAACCAAGCGTACGGAGTGGAGGCAGGAAGGTGTTGTCCGTCTCATCGTAACGGGCATCAACATGGTGGGCCATGAAGCCTCCAAGGCCTGGAACAATGACGCAATCATTGCTCAACAATAGAATCTCAATATGTCTTTCTAGTTCAATCACGTTGCAAAGGTACAGTTTTTTTCTGATTCGGGCAAATAAAAAATGCAAAAAACTTATATAATCTGAATATAAAGTAGTACCTTTGCACCGTAGAAACAAGAATTGGGAAAAACGGATGAATTTTATAGAGACAGCAATAAAAGGTGTATATGTTATAGAACCGAAAGTGTTTAATGATGCACGTGGCTATTTCTTTGAAGCTTGGAAGCAAGCAGAGTTTGAGACTCACATAGGAAAGGTGAATTTTATTCAGGACAATGAGTCAAAATCTTCTTATGGCGTACTGCGTGGTCTTCATTATCAGAAAGGGGAATTTGCCCAAGCCAAATTGGTGCGTGTCATAAAGGGGCGTGTGCTTGATGTGGCTGTTGATCTTCGCAAGAGTTCATTAACCTTTGGACAGCACGTTATGGTAGAATTGAGTGAAGATAATAAGCGTCAGTTCTTTATACCTCGTGGCTTTGCTCATGGTTTCTTGGTGCTGAGTGATGAGGCAATCTTTACATATAAGGTAGATAATATATATGCTCCTCAGGCTGAGGCAGGCATCTGTTGGAATGATCCTGCGTTGAATATCACATGGCCAATTGATGAACATGATGTGCTGACAAGTGAAAAGGATTTGCGCCAGCCACTGTTAAAGGATGCGGTTTTGTTTGATTAATCTTGCGAATCTGAGGTGTTTGCTGAGAATATAATTATAATAAAGATGTTGCGCAATATTAAATATGGTATAACAGTCCTTTTGGTCTTGCTGTCATTTGTTGCTTGTAAGCAGCAAACAACAGGGGCTTCTGGTGATGAGGAGGCTGAAGACCTTGAAGCGAAAGCTATGTTGCAAGGCATCTGGATTGAGAGCGAGACTGAGGATGTGTCGTTTAGGGCAGAGGGTGATACAATATTCTTTCCTGATTCTACGAGTCAACCCTCTTATTTCCGTATAGTAAGTGATTCATTCTGTCTTGGAGATAATCGTTATGCTATTGTCAAACAGACCGAACATCTGTTCTGGTTCCAAAATCAGACAGGTGAAGAGGTGCGTTTGGAGAAGAGCGATAATGGTGAGGACTCGTTGGCTTTCTTCGGTGGTAAACCGGAAATATTATCATTGTCTGATGTCTTGAAGATTGATTCGGTCGTTCAGTATGGAGGCGAGCGTTATCATTGGTATATTGCGGTGAATCCAACGAAGTATAAAGTCGCCAATACAACTTATAATAGTGATGGTGTCAGTGTGGAGAATATCTATTACGACAATATTATCCATGTGAGTCTTTTCCGTGGCTCAACTCGTCTGTTCTCGCAAGATATCAAGAAGCAGATGTTTGCCGACAAGGTGCCTCCGGCTTTCTTGGAACAAGCTATATTAGGTAATATGAAATACGACCACATTGATTCTCGTGGTGTGCATTTCAATGCAAATATTTGTGTTCCTGATGGCGCAAGCTGCTATCTGGTGGAGACGCTTATCGGTTTTGACGGTCAGTTGACAAAGACATTATTAGAATACTAGCATTCACCCAGCCAGTTGTCTATCAGACGACGGGCAATGGACAGTTTCTCTGGAAGTTTAGGCAGGTTGGTACGATGGAACCAACCTGCTTTTTGTAGCTCCTCACGCTGCACGTGAATCTCTCCGCTCTCATAGTCGGCCGTGAAGCCCACCATCAGTCCGCTGGGGTAGGGCCAGGGTTGTGAGTCGAAATAGCGTATGTTCTTGATGGTGAGCCCAGTCTCTTCCATCACCTCTCTACGCACGGCTTCCTCCAGTGTCTCACCTGTCTCAACGAAACCTGCGATGAGTCCGTAGAAGTCGCTGCGGAAGTTGCGGCCGCGGGCCAGCAGCACTTCGTCCTCACCACGACGAATCAGCACGATGATGGCAGTAGCCAGTTGTGGCCATACTTCCTTTCCGCACATCTCGCAACGTTTGCTGATGTCGGTGTGGAAGTGCATGTGTCCGCCGCAGACACCACAGAATTTCGTGTTGCGGTCCCAGTAGAGCAACTCTGCACACTTGCCTGCCTTCAGGTAAAGCGGGTAGGGCAGCTTGTAGTAGCTTTGGCGCAGGGGGCACATTGTAAATCCAGAATCGTCGGATGTCGGGGGGGCATCTATGCTGTAGGCTTTCACCTCAATATCATCAAGGGGCGTGATGTTCAGAATGGTGGTCCAGGGTTTAGTTTCCGTGGGCGGTTCTTCCTGTAGTGGAATGGTATATGTTCCGTCGGCCTGGCACTCCAGCATCAGGTCGTCCTTGCAGAATACAAAGTAATATCTTTTCATTTCTTATTCTCTAAACAATAGTTTGTAGTCACGTTTCGCAGCGGGTACAGTCCATTCCTCTGGTACGAACTTCCAGTTGCTGGCAGCCTGTGGGCTCACGTTGCCTAGTCGTTCTATCTCCTCTGTCAGGTAGTGGCGCAGGTCTAATGGCGACTGGTAGATGATGCGGCTGTTTAGTTGTTCCTTTGGTATGCCGGCCCCCTTGGTTAATAGGTCGCCGCCACCGTTGCCCCTATAGCTGCTCATCACTACTTTGTAGGTCTTGTCTATTTGGAAAGGCTCACCGTTCGACATTCTTAAAATCTTGACTTTCTGTCCGTTAGGCTTCGTTACGTCAACCTCGTAATCAATGCCTGCGGCAGAGTCGAAGTTGAACGTGTAGTTTTGGAATCCGGTGCGCTGCTGGTCATTTTTCGAGTTGCTGTTGAGCAGTAGCAGGTGGTCGTCTGGACTCTTCATCGTGTTTATCCATCTGTCGTAACTCTCTTCCAGATGCCCCAGAATCTCTCGTCCTGTCATGTTCAGCACATAGAGCTGGTTCTCAAAGCGGTAGAGCTTGAACATTTCAGCCATTGTGACATCGCCAGCCTCTATCTTACTGTCGAAGGAGAGGGGGGCATTAAATGAGATGTCGGCTCCTGAGATGTTCAACTGCAGCTGATGGATGAAGTCCATGAAGGCCGAGTTTCCAAAGAAGCAGTCGCGTGTAGTAACAGTTGTTTCAAAATGTCCAATCTTGCGGTCCACGTATGCTTTGATGCGCTCGAATTCTGGTTGGAACTGTTGCAACATCTTCTGGTCTATCTCTTCCTTGTTCATGCTGACGATGTTGCCTTTGATGTCCTTCTTTTTCAGTGTCCCGTTCTCGTAGGTCAGGCTGATCTGTGCATCGGCCACGTTTCTGGCAAAGCACGAAGGGTCGAGCGTCAGCACCTGTTTCCCGCTTTTGCTCTGAATCCAGTCGTTATGTACCTGATGGTCGTGACCGAAGAAGATGATGTCGAAGCCGGGCACCTCGCGCGCCACGTGAGCCGTGGCATCCTCCTCGGCTCCATTGAGCACCAGTCCACCCTCCTTGCCGCTATGGAAAAGACCAATCACCAGGTCGGCATGTTCTGCTTCACGTACCTGCTTTACCCACTTCTTGGCGCTACTCACCATCTCTTCGAATTCCAGTCCTGCGTAAACCGACTCGTTCAGCCAGCAGGGAATGGTGGGTGTCAGCATACCTATGACGGCTATCTTCACCCCGTCGCGTACGAAGAGGGCATAGGGCTTCAGATAGGGCTGTCCAGACTTTGTCTCCATCACGTTGGCTCCCAGTATCGGACAGCGTACCTCTCGAATCCATTTGTCATAGACGGCATGTCCAGGCTCTATGTCGTGGTTGCCTATCGTCTCCGCATCGTAGCGCATATAGTTCACCATCTTCGCAGCAATGTTCTGGTCGGTTGTCATCACGTAGTTTGACCAGTAGCATGTGGGCTGTCCCTGCAGGATGTCGCCATTGTCTATCAGTAACAGGTTCTCGCCATATTCCTCGCGCAGGCGGTCTACGTATGTGTTCACGCGCATCAGCGTGCCCTGCAGCGGTTTGCGTTCTACGAAGTCATACGGAAAGAAATAGCCGTGCACATCACTAGTCTCCACGATGCGCAGGTTTACGGTTTTCGTCTCTGCCATGATATTTGTCAGCAGGCATACTGTCATGATGCCCGTAAAAAGTGTTTTCTTCATATAGCTTAAATTTGATGCAAAGTTACGAAAATTCGAGAGAAATGCAAAAGGTACCGTTCATTTTTTTTTATCCCTGCATTATAGCCGCCCCTTCTTGCGTCCCGTTGGTAGCAAGCGTCCAAAGGCCGAGCGATCAAGGGGCTCTAAATCTTTTGCATTCCAGAGGATAGAAATTGAACACAATGCGTAACCCCCTTCTAAGGTGCCTCTCTTCCCCTCAATATCTGTCCCCCTTTAAGGGGGGACATAGATATGAGGGGGGAGGCGCCTAGTTCCCCCAAAGTCTAGCATCATAAGTCTTAGAGTTAGCGTCGTAAGTCTAAGAGTTATTTTCATAAGTCTAAGAGTTATTTTCGTAACTCTTAAACTTATGCTTCGTAAGTCATAAGATTTCGGCACAGATTTTGCTGTAGGTTTGATAAAAAAAGATAGGAGATAAAGAATATGGCATTCATAGACTATTACAAGATTCTAGGGGTCGATAAGACCATTCCACAGAAGGATGTGAAGAAGGCCTACCTGAAACGTGCTAAGCAGTTTCACCCCGATTTGCATCCTGACGACCCTAAGGCCAAGGCGAAGTTCCAGGCCTTAAACGAGGCGTACGATGTGATTGGCGACCCCGAAAAGCGAAAGAAATACGATCAGTATGGCGAACAGTGGAAGCAGGCCGATGCCTTTGGTGGCGCTGGTGCTGACGGTTTTGGTGGCTTCTCTGGCGGTGCTGGTGGCGGCTCTCCGTTCGAGGGCTTCGACTTCTCGTCCTTTGCTAACGGCAGGGGAGGGGGCGGATTTAGCTCGTTCTTCGAGGATTTGTTTGGCGGTGCTATGCGTGGCGGCGCGGCAGGCGGCTTTGGTCAGCAGCAGCCCCGTGAGACGCAGGCCAACGTCAGCATTGACATGTACACGGCCCTGCTGGGCGGTGATGTCATTGTGACAGTGCCCGACGGAAAGAAGTTGCGCCTGAAACTGAAACCAGGCACGCAGCCTGGCACAAAGGTGAGGCTGCGTGGCAAGGGTCAGAACGGTGCTGACTTGATTATTACTTATAATGTGACGCTGCCCACAGACCTGAGTCCGCATCAGCGTCAGTTATTAGAGGAGATGAGAAGGGGATAGGGGCATTACTTATCACCCTTCAATAAGAACTCTTCGGCTCGCTGAAGGTCCTCGGGGGTATCGATACCCACGGTCTCAACGTTCGTCAGACCAACCTTGATGCGATAGCCGTTTTGCAACCAGCGTAACTGCTCCAGACTCTCTGCCAATTCTAGGGGACTCTGGGGCAGTTTCGTGATTTCTGCCAGCACTTCGCGGCGATAGGCATAAAGACCGATATGTTTCAGAAAGGGGAAATTCTGGAGCCATGTAGCTTCCTCTTTACCTCTGACATAGGGAATGACGCTGCGACTGAAATACATGGCGTAGCCGTTGACATCGCACACAATCTTGGGGGAGTTGGGGTTCTGAACGGCCTCCATACTCTCAAAGGGTTTGCCCAGTGTGGCAATCTGCGTCTGCGAATCATCGAACAGGTGCTTCACCGTCTCTAGCTGTGACTTCTGGATAAAAGGCTCGTCGCCCTGCACGTTGATAATCACGTCGGCAGCGGTGTTTAGTTTCTGGGCTGCTTCTTCAATGCGGTCGGTACCGCTCTTATGGTCGCTACGTGTCATCACGGCACGTCCGCCAAAGGCTTCTACGGCCTGAAAGATACGTTCATCGTCGGTGGCTACATAAGCCTCGCCAAGAACGCTGACTACTTGTTCGTAAACTCTTTGAATAACGGGTTTGCCGCCCAGAACGGCTAGCGGTTTGCCTGGAAAGCGCGTAGAGGCGTAACGCGCAGGAATGATACCAATGAATTTCATTTGCTTTTCTAAATTTTGACGCAAAGTTACAAATATTTCTTAATTCTTAATCCTTTAAACGGGAAATTCTTGTATGTTTACTCTTTTTTTTGTACTTTTGGAGTGTAAAAACAGAAAACAATGAAACTGAAATCATATATTTTATCACTAACACTATTTATCCTGCCAGCATTTGTATCAGCCCAAAAGATATCTTTAGGTAGTTGTATCACTAAAGATGGTGGTGAATACAACGGAGAGATGACAGCAGGAAAACCACACGGAAAGGGAAAAACAGTTTGGAAAAACGGTAATCACTATGAGGGTGAATACATAAAAGGTAAGCGTGAGGGTCACGGAATCTATACCTTCTATGACGGTGAGCGTTATGAAGGCCAGTGGATGCAGGATCATCAGCATGGTCAGGGAACGTACTATTTCCAGAATAATAATAAATACGTAGGTCTCTGGTTTAAGGATTACCAGCAGGGCTATGGTGAAATGTATTATTTCAACGGTGATACCTATAAAGGCAACTGGCATGAAGACAAACGCAACGGAAAGGGTAAGTATGTCTATGCCAGCGGAGCCTATTATAATGGTGACTGGAAGGACGATAAGAAGGATGGTCGCGGATTCCATAGCTGGGCAGACGGTTCGACGTATGATGGCGAATGGAAGAATAATTTGCGTTCAGGAAAAGGTAAGTATATTTATGCCAGTGGCGATGTGTATGTAGGCCAATGGCAAAACGACTTGCAGCACGGCAAGGGTATATACCGTTTCCAGAATGGCGATATCTACGAGGGTGATTATGTAAACGGACAGCGTACAGGCAATGGTATTGTAAAGTTCGCTAATGGTGATCGTTATAATGGTCAATTCCTGAAAGGTGATAAAAATGGACAGGGAACGTTCCAATGGGCTAATGGCAATTCTTACTCTGGTCAGTGGAAGAATGATCAGCCTAATGGTCACGGGAAACTTACAACTAAGGCTGGTGACGTGGTTGAGGGCCAATTTAAGAACGGACATCCCGAAGGTGAATGTATTGGACATTTGGCTGATGGCTCAAAATTCAAGTCTCAGTATAAGAATGGGTTACGTCACGGGCCTGCCATAGAAGAAGATAAAGATGGCAAGCGTATAGAGTGTAACTATGAGAACGGCAAGCGCGAAGGAGCTTTTGTAGAGAAAGACCGTAATGGTGCTGTTGTTGCCAAAGGTACTTATAATAACGGATATCGTAAAACAGAAAAATAAACCTCTTTAAAACTATAATTATGATTATCGACACACTTGACAACCTGAGCAAATATGTAGGATTGAATCCTTTGTTTGCCGATGTAGTAGAGTTTTTAAAGAAGAACGACCTGAATGCAATGGAGGTCGGCAAGTATCCTATCAAAGACAAAGACCTCTTTGTCAATATAGCTCTGGCTAAAGGCAAAGCACCTGATGAGGCTGTTCTTGAGACTCATGTCAAGATGATTGATATCCAGATTCCCATAGACGGTCCTGAGACTTATGGTTATACCCCGTTGTGCAGACTGCCTGAATTGGAGTATAATGTAGAGAAAGATATAACAAAGTATCCGGATTTGATGGCCGAAAGTTTTATTGATTGTCAGCCAGGCATGTTTGCTGTATTCTTCCCACAGGACGGTCATGCGCCCTGCATCTCAATGGCTCCAGAGATTAAGAAAGCTATTTTCAAAGTAAAGGCATAGGCTTATGGCAACGACAAAAAAGATTGCGAAGAAGGCTGAACAGCAGCCTAAGCATATAGGACTTGTACAGAACGACTCATGGCTGGAACCCTTTGAGGAGGCCATCCGCGGACGTCATGATCATGCCGTTTGGAAGCTGAATCAGCTGACGCGTAACGGAAAGAAAACACTGAAGGACTTCGCGTCAGGACATCTGTATTTCGGACTGCATAAGCAATTGCGTGGATGGGTGTTCCGTGAGTGGGCACCTAATGCTACGGAAATCTACCTGATAGGTGACTTCAACAATTGGCAGGAGGACGAAAAATATAAATGTAAGCGTATTGAGGGTACGGGCAACTGGGAGTTGAAACTGCGTGAACGCGACTTGAAGCACGGCCAACTTTACAAGATGAAAGTAAAGTGGGAAGGCGGCGAAGGTGAACGTATTCCTGCTTGGTGCCGTCGTGTAGTACAGGATGATGAGACTAAGATTTTCTCAGCTCAGGTATGGGATCCCGCTCCAAAATATGACTTTAAGAAGCATAACTTCAAACCCAAGAAGAGTCCGTTGCTCATCTATGAGTGTCATGTAGGAATGGGACAGGATGCTGAGAAGGTGGGTACGTATAATGAATTCCGCGAGAACGTACTTCCACGAGTCATTAAGGATGGCTATAACTGCATCCAGGTGATGGCTATTCAAGAGCATCCCTATTATGGCTCGTTCGGCTATCATGTGTCAAGCTTCTTTGCACCTTCTAGCCGATTCGGCACGCCCGAGGAACTGAAGCAACTTATTGATGAGGCTCACAAGAATGGTGTTGCCGTTATTATGGATATTGTTCATTCTCATGCCGTGAAGAATGAGGTAGAGGGTTTGGGAAATCTGGCTGGTGATCCTAACCAGTTCTTCTATCCCGGCGACCGTCATGAGCATCCGGCTTGGGATTCGCTCTGCTTCGATTATGGTAAGGATGAAGTTTTGCACTTCCTTCTCTCTAACTGTCGCTACTGGTTAGAGGAATATCAGTTCGATGGATTCCGCTTCGATGGTGTTACCTCTATGCTTTACTATAGTCATGGACTGGGTGAAGCTTTCTGTGGCTATGGCGATTATTTCAATGGTCATGAGGATGATAATGCTATATGCTATTTGACATTGGCTAACAAGCTGATTCATGAGGTGAATCCTAATGCTATCACTATCGCTGAGGAGGTGAGCGGTATGCCTGGCTTGGCCGCTAAGTTTGAAGACGGCGGTTACGGCTTCGACTATCGTATGGCCATGAATATTCCTGATTACTGGATTAAGACCATTAAAGAACTTTCTGACGAGAACTGGAAGCCTTCAAGTATCTTCTGGGAAGTGAAGAACCGTCGTCCTGATGAGAAGACAATCAGTTATTGCGAGAGTCATGATCAGGCACTCGTAGGTGATAAGACGATAATATTCCGCTTGATAGATGCCGATATGTACTGGCATTTTGCAAAGAAGGATGTTAACGGAGTTGCCGAACGTGGTATTGCACTTCATAAGATGATTCGTCTGGTAACGCTGGCGGCCATCAATGGTGGTTACCTGAACTTCATGGGTAATGAGTTCGGTCATCCAGAATGGATAGACTTCCCGCGTGAAGGAAACGGCTGGAGTCATAAATATGCCCGCAGACAGTGGAACTTGGTAGATAATAAAGATCTGTGTTATCATTGGTTGGGCGACTTCGACCGCGAGATGATAAAGGTTGTGAAGAGTGTTCGTAACTTCCAGGACAAACCCGTTGTGGAGATATGGCATAATGACGGAGACCAGGTGCTGGCATTTATGCGTGGTGACCTGTTGTTTGTGTTCAACTTCTCTCCAACACAGTCGTTTACTGATTACGGCTTCTTGGTGCCTACAGGTTCTTATGATGTAGTGCTGAACACTGATTCGAAGGATTTTGGTGGCTTTGGTTTTGCTGATGATAGCGTGACACATTTCACCAACTATGATCCTTTATATGTAAACGACCGTAAGGAGTGGCTTAAACTTTATATTCCAGCTCGTTCGGCTGTAGTTCTTAAGAAGAACTGATGGCAAGTAGTTATAATAGAATGAATAATGGCACCATCACCCACAAGGTGATGTGTGCTATTTGTTTCCTGCTCTTCTCATTCCTGTGGCTCTATGAGTTTCAGGCTGATGTGCTAGCTGTGGCCCAGCATGTGTTGAGTCACGGGGTGACACAGTATGATAGGTTTGTTGGGGCCTTGGTAACCACTGCTGTGTTGTATGTTCTGCAACTATGTATTGCCGCAATAACCAAGTTGTCAAGGAGAACACATGCGTTGACCTATTTCCCATCAATGCTTATCCTAGCTGTTATCTCAGATGTTAATTCTGACATTGACTTGCAATTCTCTCTAGGTGCCTGGCTGTGGGTATTCCCCTTGTTGCTGGTAGTTTGGGTAGGCGGTGTTTGGCTGGCTCGCCAGATGATTTTGTATGGCATTGATGAAGAGCGTGATAAGAACTTAGTATCCAGAAAACTTTGGCTGAATCTGCTTCAGATGACAATGATGATGCTAGGTGTTGCATTTGTAGGAAACACAAACGCGGTCTTTCATTATAGTGCTCATGCAGAGGTAGCACTCATGAATAATGATTTTGATGAAGCTTTAAGGGTAGGAGAGAAGTCGCTGGAAACGAATGAACGTTTGACGATGCTTCGTGCTTTTGCTTTATCGAAAAAGGGAAAATTGGCTGATGAGCTCTTTGGTTATCCTATAGTAGGAACAAGTGAGACGCTTCTGCCGATGCAAGTGAAACCGCAGATATTGCCGGCTGACTCCATCTGGAAACATTTGGGAGCACGTTCTTCTAAAAGAATCCCTTCAGAGCAGTATTATGAGCTTATGGAACGTGATACGCTGAGCACTCCTGCTATGGCTGATTATCGTTTGTGTGGCTATCTAATAGATCGTAATCTAAAAGCTTTTGTGAAGATGCTGCCAAAATATTATGAGGTATCTGATTCTGTGTCTTTGCCTCGCCATTATAAGGAAGCATTAGTGCTTTATCTTCATCAGACAGCTTCACCATCGATTATTTATCATGATCCGGTACTGGCAGAAGACTGGGATAATCTGCAGCAGTTGAAAGCAGAATATACCAAGGAGCCAGAGCGACAATATCGTATCTTTGACAAATACCAAAAGTCATATTGGTATTATTACTATTATCATAAGTAGAAATGAAAAAGAAAGAGGAGCAGACTTAAAAATCCGCTCCTCTTTCTTTTATAATTGTTGATGCGAGATTACTCAATAACGATGAGTGCATCGTCTTCCATCACGCTCTCGCCAACTTTTACGCAAATAGCAGTCACCTTACCAGCCTTCTCGGCTTGCAGGTTGTTAGCCATCTTCATGGCTTCAAGCACGATAACTGTATCGCCAATATTTACCTCATCGCCTACGGCAACCTTGATGTCAGTGATAACGCCGGGCAGAGGAGCCTTGATGGCATTATTCTTGTTGACAGCTGCTTTATTTGCAGCAGGCTCGTCAGAAGCACTTGAGGCAGGAGCTGCGGGCTTGCCAAGCACGGGCTTTTTCTTCTCGGGCTCAGCCTCTTTCTCCATTTCTACCTTGTACTCTTCTCCATTAACTGTAACGGTAGCGATGTTATCCTCGATGTCGCCTATTGCAACTTCATATTTCGTTCCGTTGATAGTATACTTATATTCTTTCATTTCATTAGTGATTTAGGGGTGTGCTGTCATTGATTGGGCATAACCGTTCCACTGTGTGGGGCGCTCGGCAATTGTGATGATGCCGGTCTCCACGTCATGAACGTTGTTTCCCAGATGCTCATGAAGAGCCATCGCTATGGCAGCATAGACTTCATTCTTTTTCATAATTGCGAATTGTTCAATCCTTCAATTTCTTAATTTCTCAATTACATTGGGATGTTACCGTGCTTCTTAGGAGGCAGGGCATCGCGCTTGGTTGCAAGCTGAGCCAGACCGCGGCAGATGCGGAAACGGGTATTACGAGGCTCAATCACATCATCGATGTAGCCATACTTGGCTGCCTGATAAGGATTAGCGAAGAGCTCGTTGTACTCTTCTTCCTTCTCAGCGATGAATGCCTTAACGTCTTCGCCAGCTTCCTTCTTAGCCTTAGCTTCCTTAGCATAGAGCACAGCAGCAGCACCAGAAGCGCCCATCACAGCAATCTCAGCTGAAGGCCAAGCGTAGTTCAGGTCGGTGTGGAGCTGCTTAGAACCCATCACGATGTGTGAACCACCGTATGACTTACGCAGGGTAACGGTGATCTTGGGCACAGTAGCCTCACCGTAAGCATAAAGCAACTGAGCACCGTGCAGGATAACGGCATTGTACTCCTGACCAGTACCAGGCAGGAAGCCGGGCACGTCAACGAAGCTGACAATAGGAATATTGAAGGCGTCGCAGAAACGAACGAAACGGGCACCCTTACGAGATGCGTTTACATCGAGCACACCAGCGTAGCATGAAGGCTGGTTGGCTACGATACCAACGCTCTGACCATTGAAGCGGGCGAAACCTACGATGATGTTCTTAGCGAACTTAGGCTGTACCTCGAAGAACTCGCCATCGTCAACAACAGCACCGATAACCTTGTACATATCGTATGCCTCGTTGGGGTTCTCAGGAATAATCTCGTTGAGGCTATCCTCCATACGGTTGATGGGGTCGGTGCACTGCTTCATAGGAGCACGCTCCATGTTGTTTGATGGGATATAAGAGAGCAGAGTCTTAATCATCTGCAGTCCCTCTTCCTCAGTCTTAGCAGTGAAGTGGGTTACACCAGATTTCGTTGCGTGAACGCTGGCACCACCCAGATGCTCCTGGTCAATATCCTCACCAGTAACGGTCTTAACAACCTTTGGACCTGTGAGGAACATATATGATGTGCCTTCCATCATCAGGGTGAAGTCGGTCAAAGCTGGGCTGTAAACAGAACCACCAGCACAAGGACCGAAGATACCGCTAATCTGGGGGATAACACCTGATGCCAGAATATTACGCTCGAAAATCTCGGCGAAGCCTGCCAGAGAGTTGATACCTTCCTGAATACGTGCACCACCTGAGTCGTTGATACCGATAACAGGTGCGCCCATCTTCATGGCCATGTCCATCACCTTACAGATCTTCTGGCTCATGGTCTCAGAAAGAGAACCTGCATGAACGGTGAAGTCCTGTGCAAAGATGTAAACCAAACGGCCGTCGATAGTACCGCTACCTGCAACAACACCATCGCCAAGGAACTGCTTCTTCTCCATGCCGAAGTTGTGGCAACGGTGCTCCTTAAACATATCGTATTCTTCAAATGAACCTGGATCAAGGATCATGTCAATACGCTCACGAGCTGTGTACTTTCCACGCTCGTGCTGCTTCTGGATAGCTTTCTCTCCACCACCGAGACGGGCCTGTTCGCGCTTCTCGATGAGTTGCTTGATTTTTTCTAATTGTTTGCTCATTGTTTGTATTTCTTATGGGTCTTATATTAATAAGACTGATAAATTAATGTTCGCAGAGTTCTGTAAGTATTCCACAGGTTGATTTGGGGTGCAGGAATGCGATGTTCAGACCCTCGGCACCCTTGCGAGGCTTCTCGTCAATGAGGCGAACGCCCTTTTCGCTGACTTCTGCCAGTGAGTTAGCTACACCATCCTCAATGCAGAATGCTACATGATGAACACCCTTGTTGCCTTTATCAAGCCACTTTTGAATTGTGCTTTCAGGGCTTGTGGGCTCAAGCAGTTCAAGCTTAACCTCACCGCACTTCAAGAAAGCAGTCTTCACTTTCTGGTCTTCAACAACTTCTGTTGCATAACACTCCAGGCCCAGCACGTCAGTAAAGAACGGCAGGCTCTCCTCGATGCTCTGGACGGCAATGCCCAGATGCTCAATGTGTGAAATCTTCATACAATTAAAAGTTTAAACTTAATTCGTGCTGCAAAGTTACAAAAGATATGTGAGATTGCCTTACCTTTTTTGTCTTTTTTACAAAAAAAGAGAGATTATTGTCGGCAGGAACCGCAATAATCTCTCTTTGCTATACTTAGCTCTTTCTGTTATTTCACTCTTGTGTAAACTTTCTCAGAATCTTCGTTAAGATACCAATTAGTCTTGGCATTTCTGTCGTGTGCCCAATCAATGAAGTCAGGATATGCGTCGGCAATGCTGGTCTTCTCCAGAGGATACTGGAAGTAGTTGGGTACGATAACTGCATAGGGTGGCTCACCGTCTGCGGGCATAGAAATAATCTGACTGGTTTTCAGATTCTTGATAGACACGTTCTTGAGAAATTCCTCTACGCTTTGGTCTTCGTCAATCGTATATGTGAATGACTTCGGAGTAATCTTCTCGGCGTTCTTTTGTGTGTTGATATACTTAGAACCAGCCTCAATGCCAAAGAACTGGTGGAGCTCTTTGTTCTCCAAAGGACCACCGATTCCCTGCAGAACAACCTGGTCGTAACCTCCAAGAGCTATAACACTAACCTGAAGGGTTGTGCTATTGGTGCGAACAACCTGCAGCACTACGTCGTTCATGTCGTAGTCGGCTGTCTCAGGTTCGTCCTCGAAGCACATAGAGTAACTTTCCAACTCAGGCTGTGGCTTCTCGTTGACTTTCTTCAGACCACCGCCGATTTCAATAATCATGTCACTGAAGTTACAGTCAGAACCGTCCTCGAAGCACATGTAAGTCTTGTTGTTGGCTGTAAACAAGGCAATACGTGGGTCTGTCCAATCCATACCTTCCTTAGTCTTACCGCCAATAGACAGGTCCATGGCGCTGAGATAATGGCCTGAGATGTGGTTAACACAATAATTTAGACGACCATCACCATAAGTACAACCGTTTTCCTTTACGTTAATATTGGGGTTCTTGCTGTTCTTCTTCATGTTAAGGAAGCCAACTTTGTAGCCTGCGGGGAACACAGCGCTTGCTGCGTTACTGCCATCAACCAAGTTCGCTTTAGGATTCTCACCATAGAATGGCAACAGGAATTCGGTTCTTCTAAAGAATACACCGTTAGTTGCCTCTTGAGTTGTTTCAATCTTCTCAATCTGGATAGCCTTGAACTTGGGAAGCTGTTTGATGTAGTTCACCTGCTCAACAGAATCCATTCCTTCAATTTCAGACTCTTTAAAATAGTAATAGAATACCTGGTTCATCTTGAACTCAGTGGTGTAAGCCTGGATAGGAATCAGTGTAACAGCTTCCTCACCAGTGGTCTCCAAATAGTTGTTGCTGACTTCGAAGTATTCGCTATTACGAATGGTGCGGGCGTTATTCTTCTTGCCATTAACAGAATATTGGTCGTTGGCATATTTGTAGATGAAGGCATTGACAATGGCTTTTACATTCTCCAGTTCTTCGTCTGCAAGTTCGTCCAACTCTCTGTATATGCATCCCTTGTCTTCTGTGTACATCTTCCATCCATTGTTCAAATTGTTGGTGTTGGCCAAAGTGGGCTCCCACATCATCTCGTTTTCCCAGTTTGAATTCTGCCAAATATCAGTATAAAGCTTTCCGTCAATTTTTAATTCGCCAGCTTCGGCAGCTTCAGCACGGAGTGCATTGAAAGACTTAAATGATCTCAATGTGATAGAGTTGAATGTAGGTGCTTCGTTGATGGGGGTAGCACGCTTAGAGCGGGTGCCAAAAGATACGGTTTTCTTCTGACCAGGCTCGAATACCTGAATGTAGTAGGTGCCATTCTTGTCAACGCAGGCAGCAATGAGCTTGTCGTAAGCATTGGGAGCGTCATAGCTCAGTGTGACGGTTTCGCCTTTCTGAACCTTGCTTTCGTTCAGTACCTTTGCATTGCTGTTGAGGAAAGGTGACTCAGTCAGAATCTGTACCTTTACAATTTCTGCATCCATATCGGCATCAGCCGTAATGGTAACGCGACCTTGATTGATTGAACTCCAATTCTGATTGGGGTCAATGTCTCCAAAGAAAGCTTTCGCATTCTCTTTGATAGCATCTTTGTTAAGTGGAAGACTTGTCTCTGCGGCATTGTCGTGGCTAGTACAATTCACAAACAGTGCTGCCGATGCAAAAAGAATTAATGGTAACTTTTTCATATTTGTGTGGAATTTTATATTGTTCCTGATAATTTTTCTGCAAAGGTAGGCAAATTGTACGACAAAAGGTGTGTTTTGTTGCTTGTTTTATAAAATATTAACAGTTTAAAGGTCGAAAATGATTTTACCGTTTATCTGTCTGCCTGTTAAATAGTTAGGAACCGCCCATTGACGATTTGTAACATCAGTAACCCAATAGTAGCTGTTGACGTTTGAAATGCCAAAGAGGTTCAGACAGTCAACACCTAACCAGACCTTCTTGAATATAGATTCCTTTGCTGCGTTTTTTGAGTCAAATGCTAAATAGCTCATGCCAATGTCTGCACGTTTGTAGGCTGGTGCACGGAAATTCTGTCCCTCCAGCCCTCTGTGAGGTGCACCGAAAGGCAGTCCGTCGGCATAAGCCAGTTTAAGTGTCATCTTCCATCGTTCAGTACCAGGGAAATAATCGGTGAAATGCAGGTTTAGTGCATAGCGCTGATCGGTGGGGATGGATATCCACTGTCCGTTCATCTTTTGTTGGGTACGCATCAGTGAGAATGAGATCCATGAGTCGGTGCCAGGTACGAATTCTCCGTAAAGTTTTAAATCAAGTCCTGCTGCATAACCGGAACACAGATTTTCGCCGTAATAGGTAATCTTGACGTTCTGAACGTTATAGGGGATAAGGTTTGCCAATGCTTTGTAGTACGCCTCGACCGTGAATTTGAAGGGGCGTTCTTTCATTCGGAACTGATAATCCATTGCTGCCATAAACTGCAATGAGCGCTGGCTTTTGATGTTCTTGTTGAGTGTTACGACTGTGATACCCGCAGTGGTGGTCGTGTCGCGTAACTCTTTGTAGAACGGAGCCTGATAATAGATACCCGTTGCAAATCGGTAGGTGATGTCTTGGTTGAAGCTAGGTATGATAGCTAATGAGGCGCGTGGTGACAGGATGGTCTCTTTGTTATACGACCAGTTTGCGAATCTCACGCCATAGTTGAGCGTGAAATGTGTGTTGTTGTGATGCCAGCGCAAGATATCCTGTATATAACCTTCGGTTCGGGTGGACTTAATGTCGTTTTTCGACGAAAGGGTATATATCATATCCAGGCGGTTTCCTGTATGGGGTATGGAATATCCGCTGGAGTCGCGCATCTCATACTCTCTGCTCTGCTCTTTGATATGCTCCCATTTGTAAGTAAGTCCAGCTTCAATCTCGTGTTGGCGCAACCTGCGGTTGTAAATCAGCTTCAGGCTCTGTACGTTTGCCGTGAGATAGTTGCGGGCATGTTCCGCATAGGTGCCTACGCCGAGTTGCTCACTGCTCTGTGCGTCGTTCAGCCAGTATTGTCCCTGAATGTCATATCGCTCCTGCTCTTTGGTGTGGAAAGCAGACCAAAGCAGTTTGACGTGTGTGGAGTCGCCAAGATGGCGGGTGATGCCTGCCGTACCGAAAAGCGTGCGGAAAAGATCCTTTTCCTGTCCGTCGAAATAGACCTTGAATGACTTCACGTCCTCCATTGTGCCAAATGAGGTCTCGCGGTCTTTTGGCTTGAAATTATAGTGATTCTCTGAGATGTTTCCAAGCAGCTCTAATGTCCAGCTTCTATTAGGCTCGTATGTTATATATGTCTGATAGTCAAGTTGATTAGGTCTGTATTCTCCTGTAGTCTCAAGGGAACCGAGTAGGTATCTGTTAGTCTTGTAGCGCAGGCCGTGGCTCATTGAGAATTTCTTGTTGCTCATGCCAATATAGGCACTTCCACCTAAGAGAGAAGCCATTGCAGTTGCCTCAAAAGCCTTCGGTCGTTTGTAGGTAATATCAAGCGCACTCGACATCTTATCGCCGTATTTTGCTGAGAAGCCGCCGCTAGAGAAACCAACTTTTTCCACCATGTCTGGGTTGATGGCTGAAAGGCCCTCTTGCTGTCCGCTGCGGATGAGTAGGGGACGATACACCTCTACGTTGTTGATATATACCGAGTTCTCGTCGAATGATCCGCCGCGTACGTTGTATTGGCTTGACAATTCGTTATGGGTTGATACGCCTGCTTGCTGTTGGATAAGTTCTTCTACGGCATTTCCGCTAGTAGATGGTGTGGCCTTGATGTCTTTTACGTCCAACTGCTCCATAGCGTCTGTCTGGCGTTTCTTTTTTGTAATCACCACTTCCTTGAGCTCGTCCAGTCCCTGCAGTTGGATGATGAGCGTCTGTGTGGTCTTTGGATTGTGGAGCACACGGGTACGAGTCTTGTAGCCAATCATTGAGAACTTCACGACTACAGAATCCGCTGATTGCAGTTTGATTTGGAATTCGCCTTTTAAATTGGTCATTGTTACGGCAGCCTGTTTCAAACACGACACAGTTGCCAGTTCCAGTCCGTTGCCGTCCTCATCGGTTACTTTTCCCTTTAATGTAAACGATTGGGCTACGACTGATAAGCCTGTCATAATCATGGCAAGCGTAATTAGATATCGTCTGGCGAATTGTTTCATCAAAGGTAATAACGTAGAAAACGACGTTTTATTATTTTAGTCGCGGTAAAACCATGATAGCATACTGTTAATCCATCCAATGGTACAATGAAACCAACGGTAGCTGCTGGTGGGCTTGCCACCAAAACTCAGAATAAACTCTCTGAATGCGTTAGTGCGGAACGGCAATCCTACGTCCATGAAGAAGATGTGCTCATAGCCTTTTGCGTGAGAATCTTTGATGGCGTGCCAGATGGTGACTTCTGCTGGATGCAGGAATACATACGACTTCCTGCGAAAGGCTGAATACCATAAATAAGCTTGGTTTTCACTATAAACAATAGCTGAGCATCCAATTATATGTCCGTGATAACGAGTAACATACAGTTGTCCGCTATCGCTTTTGTATAATCCTCTAAAGAACTCGTCTGCAGGAATATATCGCTTGGGTTTTAGCCAGTTGTGATGACGTAACAGCTTGATGAAAGCCTTGAAATCATCTTCTGATTTTACCTCATCGGTGATGACACCACGTTCGTATGCCTGGTTGATGCGCCGCTGTAATCGTTCGTTGATGCGCTCCTCTGGCAGGCGTGAATGCAGGGAGTTGTGAATGCTGTTCCAGCGTACAGGGAAGTAGTGCAGTTCGCGCAGTTGCTTGTAGGCAAACATCTTATTGCTTAGGTGGCTCACTTCCAGATATAGTGTCCATCTGCCTATCTTGGCTGTGAGTTTTTCCAGCATCATACTGAAAAGAGTGGCACGCTGCTCGTCATAGTCAGGATGGTACACGCCTTCTCCTGTTATCATGCAGTGGCGATAGAGGTAAGGTGGAAACCATGATGAACGATAGCGTACCATAGCCAGCATCTGTGCAGCAATGGTACCGTCGGCCGTCTCAATGGTCACAAGGTATGGCTTGAGTCGAGGCGTTTTCTTTGCCAACTTGAAATACTGCGTACTATGGAAGATGTTCTCTTCATGCAGTCCTTTCGGCAGATGGCTTTCTTTTGTATAGATATTGACGGATAGATTGTTCATCGGGCGCAAAAATACAAAATCTTTCTTAAAATGCGTGCGATTTTACTGGAAATTGTTACCTTTGCATGAAAAATAACAAGGAAACTATTATGACAGACTTTAAGACTTTGGCTCAGATTCGCCGCTCACATCGTAAGTTTACGGAACAGGAAATTGATGGTGATGACGTAAAACTCATCCTTCGTGCAGCCTTGATGGCACCCACCTCTAAAGGCCAGCGTGCTTGGCAGTTTGTGGTAGTAGATGACAAGATGGACCTTGAGAAACTCTCTGATGCAAAGGAGATGGGAGGACAGTTCCTGAAGGATGCACCATTGGCTATCGTGGTTCTGGGTGATCCCATGCAGAATGATTGTTGGGTGGAGGACGGTTCTATCGCTGCTATCTCTATGCAGTATCAGGCTGAGGAACTGGGACTTGGTTCTTGCTGGGTGCAGATGCGTGGTCGCGGACTCAATGACGGCACCAGTGCTGACACCGTGATTCGTGGTATCCTTGATATTCCTGAGAACTACAATGTGCTGTGTGTTATCGCCTTTGGTCATAAGGCTGACGAGCGTAAGCCTCAGAATGAGGATAAGTTGAAGTGGGAAAACGTACACATTGAGAAGTGGTAATCGCGAAGTGGGAATGGATATCGTATTTGTAGGAGCTGGCCGATTGGCCACTAATCTGGCGAGAGCCTTAAAGGATGCAGGTCATCATATTGTGGCAGTCTATAGTCGTACGATGACCTCAGCTGTGGCTTTGAGTGATGTGGTGGGAGGCATACCTACGGATAACATTGAGGCTTTGCCTATGGAGGCAGATGCCTTTATCCTTTCTGTGAAAGATTCTGTGTTGCCTTCTGTCATTACTCAGTTGCAGAAGGGCAGGGAAGGGCAGACGTTCCTTCATACAGCAGGGTCTATCCCCATGACGATCTTTGGTTGTCATCAGCATTGCGGTGTGCTCTATCCTATGCAGACCTTTTCAAAGGAAAAGCAGGTGGATTTCTCGCGCGTACATTTTTTTATAGAGGGAAGTGATGGGCAGACGTTGACTTTGGCACGTAACATTGCCTCTGGGGTGTCTACTCATGTACATGAGTTATCTAGTGACGAGCGTCGCTACCTGCACTTGTCAGCAGTCTTTGCCTGCAACTTCGCAAATCACTGTTATGCCCTGTCAGCCAAGATTATGGAGGCTCATGGTATGTCCTTTGATGCGATGCTGCCGTTGATAAAAGAAACGACAGATAAGGTGGAGACGATGCATCCGCGCGATGCCCAGACAGGCCCTGCTATCCGATGGGACGAGAATGTGATGGCTGCCCAGAAAGCATTGCTTTCAGACGAGCCCGAGATGCAGCAGATATATGAATTAATGAGTAAAAGCATACATACACTGGCAAATGATTAATTACGATTTGACCAAGATTAAGGCCGTCATCTTTGATATTGACGGTGTACTCTCAGCTGAGACTATTACGCTGGGAACTGACGGATGGCCTCTGCGCACGGTGAATATCAAGGACGGTTATGCCATTCAGTTGGCTGTAAAAATGGGCCTTCATGTGGCCATTATGACGGGTGCCAATGTTGAATCTGTACGCGTTCGCTATGAGGCCTTAGGTGTGCAGGACATCTACGTGGGTTGTTCCGTTAAGATAAAAACCTATGAGGCTTTCCTTGAAAAGTATGGCCTGAGTGAGGACGAGGTGATGTATATGGGCGATGATATCCCTGATTTGGAAGTGATGCGTAGGGTAGGGTGTCCTGTCTGTCCTAAGGATGCATGCACGGAAGTAAGGGAAGTAAGCCTATACGTGAGTCATCGTGATGGTGGTTACGGTTGCGGTCGCGACGTCGTTGAGCAGGTGCTTCGTGCTCAGGGCAAATGGTTAAAGGACGAAAAAGCTTTTGGATGGTGATGTTTGAGAACTTGAAGAATTATCATATCATATTGGCCAGTAACTCGCCGCGTCGCCGTGAGTTGCTGGGCGGCCTGGGCATTCCTTTCGAGGTAAAAGTGTTGCCTGATATAGAGGAGGACTATCCTGCCGACCTGCCAGTGGGGCAGATTGCAGAATATATTGCCCGTGAAAAGGCATTGGCATATCGTGATTTGATGGCAGATAATGACCTGATTATCACGGCTGATACCATCGTGATTGTGGGTGATGAAGTCATGGGAAAGCCTGTCGATGCCGATGATGCCCGCAGAATGCTGAAAAAGCTGAGTGGCGTAGCTCATCAGGTTACAACGGGCGTCTGTCTGACCACGAAGGAAGAGCAACGTCATTTTTCTGTGACTACCGATGTAACCTTTAAGCAACTTACTGATGAGGAGATAAACCATTATGTCGAGGTTTATAAGCCTTTCGACAAAGCAGGCGCCTATGGTATTCAGGAGTGGATTGGCTATATAGGTGTCACCAGTCTGAATGGCAGTTATTTCAATGTGATGGGGTTGCCTGTTCAGCGCATATACACAGAAATCTCAAAGATGTAAGTCACAACTTGGGAAGTTGCAGGTCATAACTCAGCCACTTGTGATGCATAACTCTTAGACTTAGAAACGTAAAGTGGCACTTTATGATTTTTCCTAAAAGAAAGGGACCTCATTCGTTAGAATGAAGTCCCTTTCTTTTTTTTGTAGTATATCTTTATGTCT
>Ga0265298_10002449_pt1 | contig 25831 bp, 18 predicted proteins | sample AusTroGonzalo_MG_3_FD_193486 | JGI IMG/M metagenome (GOLD analysis project Ga0265298, IMG submission 193486) | Bovine rumen microbial communities from tropical cattle in Woodstock, Queensland, Australia - Gonzalo_01 | ecosystem: Host-associated > Mammals > Digestive system > Stomach > Rumen ...
TCGCCGGAACCACCGGCAAGGATGACCGCCCTGAACTTAGTAGAGTTTCGTGCCATAGACGAGAATCTTGTTGAGGTGGAAGAATTCCTTCTTTGCGCCCTTCTTGCGGCTTACGCGGACCTGCTTGGTGCGATTGCCCTGGCCGTGAAGGTCTATGCGGTAAGTATCCTGCTTGGTGTCGCTGGAGAACACCTCCTTCCAGGACGAACCGTCCTCGGATATCTCCACGACGATAGGAACCTGCCTGTTGCCGTTTACGCCCCCAAAGCGGTTCTCTATGACGATGCCCTTCACGTCCGTCGGACCGGCGAGCATGACGAGCGCCCACGGGTTCTCCTCGCTCTCCGTATGGAACGTCCCCTCAGCGCAAGGCGATTCGTCGATTGCGAGCGGGTAGCGGGCAGGCTTGTCGTGTCCGCATGTCGAGGATGTCTGGATCAGGCCGTCCTTGCTGACGAGGTCCGCGCCGCCGAAGTCCTTCAGGGAATACTTCGCGCCGCTCGTCTGGGGCGGCGACATCTTCTGCTGCAGCTTCACGATGTTGCGGAACGCCTCGATGTTGCCGTTCTTGCTGGCTGAGAGCAGCATGGGACCGAAGTCCATGCCGCCGCCCTTGTCGCCGCCCTTTGCGTTCTTTGTCGCGGCGGCGATGGCCTCGTTGAGGCACTTGGTGAACATCTTCGACCCGTCGGCAGTCTTCGTGAAGTAGTCGCTGCCCCAGCCCATCGTCTGGGAGAAGTAGTCCGACGTGCCGTACTGCGCCTCCAGCGTCGCCTTGAGAACCTCGTACATGGCCTGCTTGTCGTTCGCGATTGGCTCGGTCCACTTCGGAAGCACGGTGCTGATGTCGGCCTCCTCGGATATCTTAGCGCCGCCTTGCCTCAGAAGCGGCGCAAACGCGAGGAGGTCATCCTTGAGCGCATCCTTGCCCTTCTCCTTCATGACGCGCTCGAAGTAGGGGGTGAGTATGTTCCACAGCGGCTGGCGGCCCGTCTTCATGCCGCGCGCGCAGCCGCGCACCCATACGCGTATCTTGTCAAGCGGAGTGTCGGAGCTCATGAGCCATTCGCCGTAGGCGTTCCACGCGCCGTAGTGGTCCGGCTTTGCGGCGCAGGCGTGCTGGTAGTACGTCTCGATCACCTTGTCGTTCTTCTTCGACTCCTCGGCTATGTTGGCGAGCGTGATCATCCTGTCCGCTCCGAGACGCGTCTCGCGGTCGCCCGAGAACGTCCCCTCGAGCGCAGGAGTATACTGCCATTCATGCTTGTTCCAGAAGCACATGTGCATCTGCGAGTGGCCTGTGACGTTGTAGTCCAGCTCCCAGCTGCCGTCAAGAAGACGGCGCAGTGTCCCGGCTGGCCGACTGTCGTGGATGGCATTCCGTGCGAGTTGGCGATGGCGCTGCCGAACTTTGAAAGCTCGCCGCAGACGCCTCCAACCATCTGGGAGTATTTGCGCTTCGGCCATTCATTGGCCGTCGCCCAGGGCTTGTAGTACCACGGACCGTGCACCGAGTCGCCGAAACAGTTCTTGAGGCGGTACTGTATCATCCATGGAGTACCCGAATATTCGCGCATCGGGAGGTTGACGAACTTCTCCAGATGGCGCTGCTGCGCAGCCATGTTGTCCGAGCCTCCTGTCGCGTGGCCCTGGTGGACGGCGAAACGCCACAGCCACACCGGCTGGTCGTAGGCCGACTTGTGCAGGCGGCCCGAGAGGGCCGTTGTGCGGTACGCGTCAAGCACATCCGCCAGCCATGCCTCGTCCTTTTCGGGGAACACCTGCGCCAGGGCCGTCATGAAGCGGCGGCCTTCGTTGTCCGCGTACTTGCCCTCGCTGTATGGCACCCAGCGTCCGTTGTCCTGGAATATGAGCGACTCGAGGGCGAGTATGGCGGCGGCGCCGTCGCCTGGCCCGGATCCTGCGGCGCACCATGCATCGGTGCTGTTTGCAGGGAACGTTCCGCTCCACGCGAAGTCCTCCAGCCACGTCCTGTCTTCGAGGAATGCCTTTACGAACGGGCCGCTGCCGGGTCGGCTTATGAGCTGCTGCCACCCTCTGTCGCCGATCAGACGGAGCGCCGCGTAGCGCGCAAGGGCGAGCTTCTGGGCGTCGTTCAGCTTCGCGCCTGGCTTGATCGTGCCGACCTGGCTGCGGGCGTTGTCGAGAGGGAAGGACTTGGAGCTCCCGGACGCATTGGCCGAACGCTGACGCACCGCCGCATGCTTAAGGCCTTTCGATTCGATGGATTCGCCGTCGAGGATTAGGCGTCCCATGGCGAACTGCCCCCAAAGCGTATCGCGACCGAGGGCGAAAATCTCCTTCATGAGCTTCTTCTGGGGGGCCGTAAGGGGTTTGTCGGTTCCGCTCTGGGTAAGGGCATACTCCATGATCTTGACGAACTGCTTCTGGTTCGGAGTGAAGTGGGTCTGAGGGACCGCCTTGTATTTCTGCACAAGAAGCTCCGCATGGTTTTGGGAGCCTTCCGTCTTCTCTTGAGTAACCTTCTCGACAAGGGCTACGGTCTTGTATTCGTCAAGATCGAAGTGGACGAGCCAACCGTACTTGTCGCCGGCATCAAGTCTGCAGAGCGCGTCCCATTCCTTGCGCCACCCCCAATTGCCTTCGGTAAGTTCCTTGAAATGGAAAGGACCCATCAGGGCGGCAAGGATGTCGAAGCCCTGGCCATACATGTCGGCCGCCTTGGAGGGGTCTTTCTCGGCAGCGGCCTTCTTGAAGAGGGCCGCTGCCTGGGCCTTGCGCTGGGTCACTTTCTGTATTGCCTTGGCGAGCTTTTCGCCGGTGACCGTGTTGGGTACGTTCTCTATCTGGGCGAAGACCTTCAGTTCGCCGCCTACGTTCGCATAGCATGTTATTGCGGGGAAGCGCTTGGTGCGTATCAGAATGCCCTTTACGAGGTCGTTCTTCGCCTTTACGGCGTCCGTCGGGAAGTCCATGTCGTCGTAGATGCCGAAGGCGTATTGCTGGCCGATCTTGCTGCGCGTGAAGGCCGAGCTTTCAAAGGCCTCGCGGACATCCTCTCCGCTCACGCACCAATCGCTTCCGCACTGGAGGATGAGCGCCCCCTTCTGGGCGCGAATCGCTTCGTTATCCAAAGTAGGCGCCGCATGCGCCGAAAGCGTTGCGGCAACAGCAATCACAAGAAGTTTTCTCATGAAGCATATTATACCAAAAGTCGGCTTGTTGTTGTACGTTTTCCGAGCAAATTCAGATTTTTTCGACGTCCAGCGGGGAGACGGAAACTTCTATCGCCCTTCCCAGTATGTCGACATTGAGGCAAAGCATCGCTTCGCGTCCTGCGCGTTTGATGTAGCCTTCCGTTCCGCGGAAAGGGCCTGCCGCTATCCGGACGTACTCCCCTTCCTTGTAGAGCGGCACGGTCCGAACCTCGTTCATCACGCCCTTTGACACGTTTGCGATCTGACGGAGCTGGTGGACCATCTGGCGCGGATTACCGACGGGAATCGTCCTGACGATCAGGTTTGTCTTCAGCATCGTCACGCGCTCTTCCGGAAACAGCCTGGTAAAGACGTAGCCGGGGAAGACCGGCAGCTCTCTTCTCACCTTCCGCCGCTGCACCTTCGTCACCTTCTCGTAGAGCGGCAGATGGCAGAAGAAACGGTAGAAGGCGAGGTATTTCGCAACCTTCTTCTCCGTACGCGGCTTTACGTGAAGAACGTACCAGTCGCGCTTTCCCGGGCGGCCGTTCATATGAGCGACAGGAACTCCTGACGCACCTTCTCGTCATTGCGGAAGGAGCCGAGAACGGCTGAAGTCGTCATCTCCGAGTTCTGCTTCTCGACACCTCGCATCATCATGCAGAGATGCTTCGCCTTTATCACGACGCCTACGCCCTCTGCGCCGATCTCATCCATGACGGCCTTGGCGATCTCCTCCGTCATACGCTCCTGTATCTGGAGCCGGCGGGCGAACATGTCCACGATGCGCGCGAGTTTCGACACGCCCAGGACCTTGCCTTTGGATATGTAGCCTATGGCGCACTTGCCGTAGAAAGGCAGCATGTGATGCTCGCACATCGAGTAGAGCTCGATATCCCTCAAAATCACCATGTGGTTGGTGCCGCTCGTGAACTTCGCGTCGTTTACGACGGCTTTGATGTTCTGGCGGTAGCCGCGCGTAAGGAAAACCAGCGATTTGGCGACCCTGGCAGGCGTCTTCAGCAGACCCTGTCGCCCGGGATCCTCGCCAAGCTCCACAAGAAGCTCCTTGACGAGCGCGGCGATCTTGCGCTCGTCGGGCTGGAAAGGCTTCGCTTCATCTGCCTTCTTCTTCATTGCTCTCCATTGAAAAGCGCGTTTGTCGCGTAGTACGGGTCTGAGGTGTATCTGCATCCGAGGCGCCGCAGGCCCGCCTGGTCGCCCGGAGTGACCATATGGGTCATGTGCACTTCGCAGCCCCTGAGCTCGTTGAGCTTTTCCATCGCAATCTGCGCGGCAGGATTGGTCGCTGACGAAATCGCAAGTCCAATCAGGGCCTCGTCCAGGTTGAGCGACGTGTAGCCGACCTTCAGGATATCCTGCTTCATGTGCGACACGGCCTGGATGATGTAGGGTCCGATGAGGGGGATCTTGGAAGGTATTCCGGAGAGTGTCTTTACGGCGTTTATGACGGCTGCGGCCGCGGCATGCATCTCGTCGGAGTTCTTTCCGGTCACGATACGCCCGTCCCTCAGCTGTATGGCGGCGCCCGACACGATCGTTCCGCCCGCCTTGCCCTTGCCGGCTATCTGAGCCTCCTCGGCCGCCCTGCGAGCGGCCTCGACGACGACGCGGTCTTCGGTCTTGAGGCCGAGGGAGTCCATTAGCTGCTTGGCGCGCTCGACGGACGCGCGGTCGGTGGAACCTTCGGCGAACATGCACTGGTACCTGAGGAAGCGGCGGATGACCTCCTGCTTCGAGGCATGGCGCACGACATCGTCATCCACTATTCCGAAGCCGATCCTGTTGACGCCCATGTCGGTCGGGGACTTGTACGGACACGGCCCCTTCGTCATCTTCTGCCATATCGCGACAAGGAGCGGGTACGCATCGACATCGCGGTTGTAGTTGACGGTCTCCTTGCCGTACGCCTCGAGATGGTACGGGTCGATCATGTTCTTGTCCTGAAGGTCGATCGTCGCGGCCTCGTAGGCGATGTTGAGGGGATGGTCCAGCGGGAGATTCCAGACCGGGAAGCTCTCGAACTTCGAATACCCCGCCATGTTGCCCATGCGATACTCGTGGTATATCTGGGCGAGGCATGTCGCGAACTTGCCGGAGCCTGGCCCGGGGGCGGTGACGACCACGATCGGACGCTCCGTCTTGACGTACTCGTTCTTTCCGTAGCCCATGTCGGAGACGATCTTGTCGACGTCTGCCGGATAGCCCGCCGTCTTGTAATGGTAGTACACCCTTACGCCACGGCGCTCGAGCTTCGAACGGAACTGCTGCACCGCGGGCTGCTCCTGGTAGCGCGTTATGACGACGCCCCTGACAAGAAGCCCGAGATTGCGCAGATCGTCAATGAGCTTCATGGCGTCGGCGTCGTAGCTGATGCCGAAATCGGCGCGCATCTTCTTGCGCTCGATATCGCCGGCGAAAATGCAGAGTATGACCTCGGCATGATCCTTCAAGGTCTGCAGAAGCCTCAATTTCACGTTCGGATCGTACCCCGGAAGGCACCTTGCGGCATGGAAGTCGTTCATCAGCTTCCCGCCAAACTCAAGGTAGAGCTTGCCGAACTTGCCTGCCCTTCTGCGGATCTCCTCGGACTGCTCGCGGAGATACTTCTCGTTGTCGAATCCTATTTTCATTTTCCTGCAGCGCCGTTGATTTCATCAAGAATGGCCTGTATCTTCGGGATGCACCTTCCGCATCCGCCGCCGGCCTTTGTGAAGTTCGTGACCTCCTCCACGGTAGTGAGCTGGTTCTCCGTTATGACCCTCCTCACCTCGTTCTCGGACACGTTGTAGCATGTGCAGAGCACGGTCTCCTCGAGATTGCGATCGGTGTTCTCGCCCGTCTCGTAGTTCTTGATCGCCGCCTCCATCGCCTCGCGCCCCATCACGGAACAGTGCATCTTCTGCGGGGGAAGGCCGCCCAGATAGTCCGCTATCTGCTGGTTGGTGATCTTCTTGGCCTCGTCGAGCGTCTTGCCTATCACCATCTCGGTGAGGGCCGAGCTGGAGGCGATCGCGCTGGCGCAACCGAACGTCTGGAACTTCGCCTCGGCTATGCGCCCGTCAGGACCGAGCCTGAACTGGAACTGCAGCGCGTCGCCGCACGCGAGCGAACCGACGGTGGCGGTTCCGTCGGGGTTCTCGATCTTGCCGACGTTCCGGGGGTTCCGGAAGTGATCCATCATCTTATCGGAGTAGTTCCACATGTCAGCTCACTCCTCTCTGGGAGTTCCTGTAGAACGCGACGAGCTCCTTCACCTCGTCGATCTGCTCCACATCGTTTTCGACGCGCTCCAGCGCCTGGGTCCTGTTGAGGCCATCCCTGTAGATGAACCTGTGCGCCTCTTTGAGCGCATGTATGACATCCCTCGAGAATCCGCGGCGGGTAAGGCCGACGACATTGGGACCGATCACCTTCATCGTCCCGTCGACCATGTCGCCAAGCATGAACGGAGGGAAGTCCTGCCTTATCTTGCACATGCCGCCGACCATTGCGTGCCTGCCGACCGTGCAGAACTGATGGGAAGCCGAGCATCCGCCGACGATCGACCAGTCCTGCAGGTGCACATCGCCCGCGAGCTGCACGGAGTTGGAGCATATGACATGGTTGCCCAGGATCACGCCGTGCGCCGCGTGGCAGTAGGCCATGAACAGGCAGTCGCTGCCGATGATCGTCTTCTCTCCGTCGGCCGTGCCGAGGTGAACCGTCGCGAACTCGCGGATCACGGTGCGGTCTCCGATCTCGACGTAGCTCACGGACCCTTCCTTGTACTTCAGGTCCTGGGTCTTCATGCCTATGAGGGCGTATGGGAATATCTGGCACTTTTCTCCGATTGTCGTGTGACCGTCGATTATGGCGCCCTGCATGATGACTGTTCCGTCGCCTATCGTTGCGTCACGGCCTATGTGCGCGTAGGGGCCTATCTCCACGTCAGCGCCAAGCCTGGCGCCGTCCTCTACTATCGCTGTCGGATGTATGTTTGCCATATTTTCGATTCCTTTCGGTTCTAGAGATTCTTCGGGATGAGTCTTGACGCCATGACCGCGCACAGCAGCACGGCAGACCATATCAGAAGCTCAGGATGGATCTGGTATGTCTTGTGGAAACTGAGCATGAGAATGACTATCAGGTAGTAGCCGAGCGAAACGGCCAGCGCGATCGCCATGCCTATGGTAGATTCCTTTCGCTGGGCCTTTATGCCCAAAGGTATGCCGACAAGCACAAAACAGAAAGACGCCATAGCGAAAACAAAGCGCTTCGAGAGCTCGACCTTGAGGTCGCAGCTGTCGCGCTTCAGCAGTTTTTTCTCGACGCCCCTGGCCTTGCTGTCGCCTCGCCTGTCTGCGATCTTGCCTTCAATGGTCCTTATGGCGTCCAGGAGCTCAAAGAAGCGCAGGTCCTTTTCCTTCTTCTTGTAGCTCGAGACCTTGAGCGCGTCCTTCACCAGATACTGGAAACGGTTCGCCCTGGCCATTGTGGGATGCTCCGCGTCCAGAGGGTCGACCGTCATGTTGTACAGATCAAGCGAAATGTCGCGCCCCTTGCTTTCGACAAGCGCCTTTGACGCGGTGATCATGCGGTCGACGTCCGGATTGGAGTAGTCGATCACGAGAAGATCGTAGAGCCAGTTCCCTTCCTTGGCTCCGAAGTATATCTTCATCTTGGGGAAGTCGTCTATTACGCGGCCGGGCTCGAGAACGTCCAGACCGGTGTCCACGGAGACCTTCGCCTTCAGCGACCTTCTCAGCTCATGCCCGCGCGGCACGATCTCGTTGTTGATGTACATCCCAACGAGAGAACATGCAAGGGCGAATGCAAGAGGCCATTTCATTATCGACATGAGGTTTACGCCGCATGAGCGCATCGCTGCGATTTCGCTGTCGGCGCTCATCCTGGAGAATACCAGGACGCTTGATACGAGAAGCGCGAGCGGCATGGTCCACTGAAGTGTCTCGGGGAAGCTTACGAGCGCAAAGTCGCCCACAAGCTTCATGGGAAGCCCGCTCAGGATGAAGCTTACGATCTGCACCATAAGGCCGATCGTAAGGACGAAGGTCAACACGAGAAACGCGAGCGCGAAACTCGACAGGAACGAGCCGAACACGTATTTCTCGACTGTTTTCATCCGTCTATACCAGTTTCACCAGAAAGTTGTTCTTTTTGCCTTGGCGCAGTATGGTGACGCGGCCGTCGATGAAGTCGCTCTCTTCGAAGACGCGCTTTTCGTCAACTTTGTTCCCGTTCAGCGAAAGCCCCCCCTGCGCCGCCATGCGTCTTGCCTCTCCGTTGGACTTGAACATCCCGGCCGCTGCGGCGACGGCGTATACGCATTTGCCTTCGACGTCAGCCCTCGGCATCTCGGCCGACTTCACGTCCTTGAAGATCGTCTCCAGCTCCTCGGCGCTTTTCCCGGCCACGTTGCCGCTGAAAAGCGTACGCGTCGCGCCGAGCGCCTTTTCGAGACCCTTTTCGCCGTGAACGAGACGCGTCAGCTCCTCTGCGAGCGCCTTCTGGGGTATCCGGGCCTCCGGGTTCGCCTTCATCTGCGATTCGAGCTCCGCTATCTCCTCAAGAGACTTCATGGAAAACACCTTGAGATAGCGGATTACGTCGGCGTCGGCACAACGGAGGAAGTACTGGTACCAGTCGTACTCGCTTGTCATGGAGGCGTCAAGAAAGAGCGCATTGCCCTCGGACTTGCCGAACTTGCGCCCCGTTGAATCGAGAAGAAGCGGGAAGGTAAGGCCAAAAGCCGTCTTGCCGCGCATGCGGTGGACAAGATCCGTGCCGGCAGTGATGTTCCCCCACTGGTCGGCCCCGCCTATCTCCAGCGAACACCCGTAGTTGTCGAACAGGTGAAGGAAGTCGTTGCCCTGCAGTATCTGGTAGCTGAACTCGGTGAAGGTCAGGGCCCCTTCGCTCGCCTCAAGGCGCTTCTTCACGCTTTCCTTGGCTAGCATCTGGGGAACGCGGAAGTTGATCGCGATGTCCCTCAGGAACTCTATCGCGCTCGTTCCGCTGTACCAATCGTAGTTGTCGACCATGATCGCGGCGTTGGGACCGTCGAAATCGAGTATCCTCGAAAGATTCTCCCGTATGCCCTTCTTGTTCTCGGCGACCTGCTCAACGGTAAGCATGTTGCGCTCGGCGCTCTTTCCGCTGGGGTCGCCTATAAGGCCCGTTGCGCCGCCCACAAGTGCGATGACCTTGTGACCAGCCTGCTGGAAGCGCCTGAGCACTATGATCGAAACGAGATTTCCCGCCTGGAGGGACTTTGCGCTCGGGTCGAATCCGCAATAGAGAGTCAGGGGACGATCCAGCGCTTCCGCAATGGCCGGATCGGTAAGTGCATCAACAAGACCTCTTTCCTTCAGTTCTTCTATGAGCTTCATATGAGGTGATATTATACCATATCCCGCACTGTCGCGCTTGAAGACTACAGGATGGAGATTGCGCCCTGCCTAAGGATCTCCATGCTCTCGCCGGAAACGCGAACGACCGTCGAGGGAACTCCCCCCGGACTTACTCCGCCGTCGACGACGATATCGGCCGAAAGTCCGACATCCGCAAGCGCGGCGGGAGCATCGGTAGCAGGTCTCTGCCCTGAAAGGTTGGCGCTTGTGACCCTGAGCGCTCCCCCGCATTCGGCAATAAGGCGGCGCGTCCATTCGTGGTCCGGCACCCTCAGTCCCTCGCCTGCGGCGACAATAGTCAATGCTCCCGGCCAGTGGCTTTCAAGAGCCTTTGCGCAAGGCGGGAACCCGCCGACAAACGCCTCCGCGGCCGCCGCATCGCTTGCAAGAAGAGCGATGGGCTTTGCCTCGCTGCGAGCCTTTATGGCGTAAAGCCTTTCGACGGCAGCAGGGAATCCCGGATGGGCGGCGAGCCCGTACACGGTGTCTGTCGGAATCACGGCGACACCGCCCGAAAGAAGAGTGTCTGCAGCGGCCTTAAGACCGTCATCGTCGCATTTAACGATTCTCACAGACCGCAGACCTTTTTCACGAAAACCGGGTCGGAGACGCCCTTCAGGAGAATGCGCTTGGTCTTTGACGTGTCCCCGCTCTTTATCACGACAGACGACTTTGCGATTCCGAAAGCATCGGCGAGCACTTCGACCAGCTCTTTGTTCGCCTTGCCGTCCACAGGGGCGCAGCGTATGCGGACCTTCACGGCATCATCGCCGAACGGACCGTCTATGCCGGCTCTGGAAGAACGCGGCTGGGCCTTTACGCCAAGTACGATTCCGTCTGGAGTTTCCGTGAAGTACATTCTACTTCTTTTGTCCGAAGTCGGGCTGTCGGCGGCCAAGGAAGCTCTTGTGCTTCTGCCGCTTGTTGTTCGTCCGGTTGCGGTTGGCAGGGTGCACCCAGGGCGCAGGGGGAATGTCGTCGCCGTAATGGAACGGATGGTCGCGGTCCACGGGGATCGTTTTCTTTATCAGACGCTCGACGGCTTTGAGCTGTCCACGCTCCTCGGTCGTGACAAAGCTGATCGCCGCGCCGCTTTCGCCGGCGCGGGCCGTGCGGCCGATACGGTGGACATAGCTTTCGGTCTCAAGCGGAAGCTCCATGTTCACGACTGCGCTTACGTCCGGAACGTCTATGCCGCGGCTTGCGATGTCCGTTGCGACAAGCACCCTGACGGATCCCTTCCTGAAGCCGTCCAGGGCGCGCGTGCGCTGAGCCTGCGTCTTGTCCGAATGGATCGCCGCTGCGTTCACGCCGGACCTGAGAAGCTTCTTGAGCACCCTGTCGGCCCCGTGCCTCATCTTCGTGAATACGATCACCTTGGTCCACTCGGGATGGATCTCAAGAAGATGCAGGAGGAGGGAGTCCTTGAAGCTCTTCTCCACAAACATGACCTTCTGGTTTATCTTCTCGACGGTGGGGGCTTCAGGCGAAATCGTTATCTGGACCGGGTCCTGCACAAGCTCGCCGGCAAGCTTCATGATCTGCGGCGAAAGCGTGGCCGAGAAGAACAGTGACTGCCGTTTCCTCGGAAGCTTGGAGATGATGCGCTTGATGTCAGGCAGAAATCCCATGTCCAGCATGCGGTCCGCTTCGTCAAGGACAAAGCACTCCACCTGGTCAAGGAACAGGATTCCCTGCGTCATCAGGTCCATCAGACGGCCCGGGCAGGCTATCACCGTCTCGGCGCCCTTCTTGATGTCCTTGACCTGTCCGAACTGGCTCACGCCCCCGAACACGCACGCGAAAGGTATGTTCGTGTACTTCGAATAGATCTTTACGTTCTCTGCCGTCTGGGCTGCAAGCTCGCGCGTAGGCGACAGGACGAGTGCGCGGGGATGCCCGATCCGCCGCGGACGGCGCACCTTTACGAGGTGGTTCAGTATCGGCAGCATGAACGCTGCGGTCTTGCCGGTCCCTGTCTGGGCGCAGCCTATGAGGTCGCGCCCCTCAAGCAGGTACGGCATCGCCTTTTCCTGAATAGGCGTCGGAGTCTTGTAGTTCGCATCCGAAACTGCGTGCTGCAGCTTCTGGTCTAGTTTCCCGAAAACGGACCCTTCAAACATTGCGTATATCCGTCAGGCGATTGGCTTTATGTATGTGGCCTTCAGCGCGCGCCAAAGAACGACGCAAAAGGCGGAGAGAGGTATCGCGAGAAGCATCCCCAGGAGCGGCCCGAGGAGAGTCGACCAGAATATGAAGCTGAATATCACACCTGCATAGCCCAGGCCTGTGCGGTTTCCCTGTATCTTCGGCGTGATGAAGTATCCGTCCATGATCTGACCGGCGCACCATACGCACAGCACGAGCATGAACTTCATGAAAGAGCCACCGTTGCCGAAATACGCAAGGGGCAGTGCTACCGGCAGACATGCGAGCGAGCCCAGGAACGGAACAAGGTTCAAAACGCCGAGCGTAAAGCCGATCAGGAAACCGTACGGCAGGCCGACGATCGCAAAGCCGAGCCCGTACATGCCCCCTTCGATGAGGCAGATGACGGTCTGACGCTGGAAGAAGCTCACCAGTATGTCGAAGAACGCATCGATCTGCTCGGCTACAAAGCGACGGGTGTCTTCCTTCAGGAAGAGGAGCTGGTTTGCTATCTCCCCGCCCTTCCTTGTTCGCGTAGTAAGGAAAAAGACGAAGAAGATGAGGGTAAGGATCGCAGTCACGATGCCGCTCAGGAACTTTAGCGCTCCCGTACCGGCCTTCAGGGCGGTAGGGCCGTATGTCGTGTATAGCTCGCCAATGTTCTCGTAAGGGACGCCCAGCTGTTCCAGGAGAGCCTTTCCGCGCGGGAAAGTCGTCCGGAACCACTCGGTCGCCTGAGATATGAGGTGGGGCGCCTGCTTCATCAGGTTGACCGCCTGGTCGGTGATTACAGAGCCTGCATGCCACAGGAGAATCCCTATGGGAACAAGAACCGTCGCAAGCATCGTGACGAGCGCCAGGGTCGGATTGCGCGTGATGCGCCTCCAGAACATGTAGTACGGCTTGAAGAACATAGAGAGAAAGAGTCCCAGGACAAGAGGGACGATCGCGGGGGCGGCCATGGCAAGAAACTTGAGAAGAAGCCACACGACGAGCCCTACGAAGGCTACGACAGCGGCAAGAGCGACCACGAAAAGCCCTCTCGCAACCGTCTTTCTCTGGTTTTCCGAGAACTCGATCATCTGATGTCTCCGTTAAAGAGTTTCCGTTACAGGAAGTTTGCCGACGATGGGGCGCGCATATTCGATGAATGCGGGCGTGACATCATGGCCGTTCTTCGCGATGAACTCCTTCGGAACGCTTCTTGTGAACTTTGCCGCGTCAGCGATCGGACGGGCCGCAAAGGCCACCTGGTATTTCTTGCCCTTGGCGCGAAGTATTGCTATCGTTCCCTTGGAAAGCTCGCCCTTCAAGGCTGCCTTGACGGCGGATTGCCCCGCGGCGAACGCCTCCTTACGGTCGGTCTCCGAGGCGATGCCCGGGAACGAGCGCTGAAGATATCCGAACGTATCGGCCCTGACGCGCTTGACATCGGCCTTCTCCTTCAGGATGCGCGCTAGCGCGTCGCCCAGGGCGCCTGTGCCGGACATCTGGACGTTTCCGTGGCTGTCTTTCTCGCCGCTCCCGAGCTTGGCGCCGATCGCGACTCCGTCCTTGCCGCGGATGCCCTCCGAGATCGCGCAGACGCAACGGCCGTACTTCTTCATCGCCGCCTTTACGTCCTTGACGAACTTCTCCTCGGTGAAAGGAACCTCGGGGAGGTAGATGAGGTGGGGGCCGTCGTCCTCGCGGATCCTTGCAAGCGCCGAAGCTGCGGTAAGGAAGCCGGCGTCGCGGCCCATTATGATGTCGATCTTCACGCCGCCGAGCGCACGGTTGTCAAGATCGTCGCCCATTATCGCAGAGGCCACGAAACGCGCCGCAGAGCCGTATCCGGGCGTATGGTCGCAACTTCTCAAGTCGTTGTCGATCGTCTTCGGGATGTGGTATACGACGAGCGGATAGCCTTCCTTCTCGGCCTCCTCTGCGACGATCCTGGCGGCGTCAGCCGAGTCGTTGCCGCCGATGTAGAAGAAGTATCCGACGTCCAGCTTGCGGAAAGCCTCGAATATCGCGCGACAGTCCGATGCATCGGGCTTTCTGCGGCAGCTGCCGAGGGCCGACGAAGGAGTGTCGGCGACAGCCTCAAGCTTCTTGGCCGATGGCTTTCTCAGGTCGACATAGTCGTTGCCGAGGATTCCCAGTATCCCGTGTTTTGCGCCGAGTATCTTGCCGATCTTCGGCGACTTGCGGGCTTCGAGAACAGCCCCGACGAGGGACTGGTTGATCACCATCGAGGGTCCGCCCGACTGGGCGATTACCATATTCATTTTCTTCATAACGGACATATTATATCAAATTCCATGCTGGGGCGGACATGTCGGAAGGAATTCTGACCCTTGAAGCGGCGCGCGGCGAGTAAGCCGGATTCTGTTTTGTCCGATCATTCATCTGAGCAGTCAACCCGGAATCTGAAGACGTCAGTCTTGACGTCGCCGGACGGGCCGCCCGTCGATTCCCTATTTGACCTTGCTCCGAGGTGGGCTTGCCGTGCGCGCGTCGCTTCGGACGCGCCGGTGGGCTCTTACCCCGCCTTTTCACCATAACCCCGAACGGGGCTGTCTGATTTCTGTGGCGCTTTCCGTCGCGCAGGCTTTCCCTGCGCCCTCCGCCCATTGCAGGCGGACCCTCCGCCCTGTGGAGTCCGGACTTTCCTCTGCCCTAGGGCAGCGATCGGTCCGCAGCGCGCCGCTTCAAGGGTCAGTCAAAGATCATTCGCGGTAGAGCACGCGTCCGCACATGGTGCATGCAACGAGGCCCGCGTTGTGATCGACGAGCTGGGCGACGCTTGGCGGCTGGACGAGGTGGCAGCCGTCGCAGACGCCTTCGTGGGTAAGCGGAACGACTACCGGCCAGCGCTTCGTGCGAAGACGCTCGTAGTAGAGCATGTACTTGGGGTCGGTCACAAGCTTGGCCTTTGCGGCGCGCTCGGTCTGGGCCTCTGCGAGCTCTGCCTTGACCGCCGCTATGCGCTCGTCGATCTCCGCGCAGAAGGCATCGATGCCGCCCTTCTCCGAATCGAACTTCGCCTGGGTCTCGGCGACTCGCGCCTCGGCCGAGGGAATGTCGTCCATCGCGGCGATCTGATTGTTCTCGGTGGTTTCGAGGTCGTGGCTCACGAGGTCGATCTGAACGGAGTACTGCTGGTATTCCTTGTTGCTCTGAAGCCCTGCCTGGGTCGTCTTAAGCTGCTGGATCTTGTCCTTGAGTGCTTTCGCGTCTTCTTCATAGCCCTTGACGCGGTGGTTTACGTATTCGAGATTCGCTTTTGCGGCCTGCAGGTCGGCGCTTACGCCGGAGAGACGCGCCGTTTCCAGTGCCTTGCGGCGGGGAAGATCCTTAAGCTCAAGCTCCAGCTCGCGGATGCGTCCATCAACTTCCTGCAGGTCAATAAGCGATTGCACAACGGTCACGATCTTCTTCCTTTCTGGGGCAGGAGACGGGACTCGAACCCGCAACCCACAGAATCACAATCTGTTGATCTAACCAATTGATCTACTCCCGCCGTCTCTGCTGGAGCCAGGTAAGGGATTCGAACCCCCGACCTGCTCATTACGAATGAGCCGCACTACCAACTGTGCTAACCTGGCCTCTGTGTGAGTAGGTAGTATATCAAAACCCACTCTCCACAGTCAACGGGGAATTTTAAGAAATGGATTCCTCCTTGTGGCGCGATTCTATGCGAATCCAGAGCGACAGCAGGTAGATTCCGTTTGCCAGGAAGAGGAGCCACATCAGGAGCACCGAGATGTTTCCGTTGCCTGCAATCCACTCCCTCACCCACATGAACACCTCCACGGCGTTGACGATGATCCAAAGTATCCACTCCTCGATCGAGCGGCGAACGGTAAGGATCATCGCGGCAATGGACAGTACGTTTGTTATCGCGTCGCATATCGGACGATTCCCGCCGACAAACCGCAGAATGGCCCATAGCGTCAGCACGCCGGCTATGCAGCCCGCAGTCAGGAGGAGGCGTCCGCGCAGCGAAAGGCGCGTTCTCAGGATGCCTTCCTCAGACACCTTCGACTGGTGGCGACCCCACGCCAGAAGCCCGGGAAACATCATGACGAAGTAGTAGATGTAGAGCGCGAAGTCTCCGTAGAACTTGTTCTGGAATGCTATGTAGGCGTAGAGCGGACAGTTGATGATGCCGAAGATGAAGCAGGCGATCTTGCCCTTGCCGGCGAGAACGGTGTACAGCATGCCAGTCAGCGCCGCAGTTATGCCCAACGCATTGTCCTGCCAATACAGCGAAAGTCCCAGGATAGACGCCAGGCAGAAGACAAGCCATGCGATCTCGGTCGGACGCCACGCCCTGAACTGCTCGAAGAAAAGCTCCTTCATGTCCATTTTCATGTCCGTGTCCCCTTTCTTCAGAACGCCACGTCAATGTCGACGTTGCCCCATACGAACTGCTTGCGGTAGTCCGAACCGTCCTCGTCGATTCCGGAGCGGATCCTGTCGTTCGCTATCACCGAATACGCGATCAGCGCATGCACGCCGAAATGGTCGTTGAACCAGTAGGAGAGCTTGCCAGAAAGCTGCACGTACGAAATGCAGGCCTTCACGTCGCCATATCCCCACGGCGGATAGAGGTTGTCGAGATATTTCCTGTCGCCGCCGCCGAAAGTGAAGTCCGGCGTGAAGGTCAGCCCGCAAGGAAGCGCAAATTCGCGCTTGAGTCCCGCAAGGAAGAACGTGCCTTGGGTGACCTTCCAGTCGTGGAACACGGCGACATACGGCGTGATGTAGGGATTGTTCAGCTCAAGGCGTCCGTAGACCTCCATCATCGTCTTGTATACGCCGCTGCCCGCCCGAGTGAGCCCGTGGTACTTGTACCAGATGTGGCCGACTTCGCCGGAGAGTCGCCATCCTTCGGCGAGGTCGAGCCCGTTGCGGTAGTATGCGGCCCAGTCCCATTCGTTCATGCGGCGCATGGCCTCCTTGCGGCGGCAGGTCATGTCGGTGTTCTGCCAGAGCGATGCACCGAGGGTGCCCCACTCGTCGGCGTTGAGGTCGAGTTCGGCGTACGTCCAACAGCATGGATCCTTGTCCTGGCGTCCGCCATAGAGGACGTAGGCGCTAGATACGTCGAACGATCCGTAGCCGGATACGTTCACACCCGCGCGGACTTCCGCGCACGAAACGGCCGCGATCGCGGCCAGCATCAGTCTTTTCATTTTCTTTCCTACGCAGGAATTACCCTGATCAGGTTCACGGGTTTGATCTCAGCCAAGTGGTCCCATGCCACCCAGCACCCCGATTTATGGCGGACATTATACCAAATATCCTGAAGGCCTGTCACTCCCGCAGGCCCGACATGCTTACGGGATAGGACTCCTTGTACTTGTAGGTCTTTTCCCTTTTGGTCTTGGGGTCCTCATAGACGCCGGTCGCGTCCCAGAGGTAGAAGCCTCGCATCTTGTCCTCGCCCTGCACCATGACGCCCTCGAAGCTCACCTTCTTGGACGTGTGCGCAAAGGTCGATTTGTCCGTCGTCGCGTCATAAGACGACTCGTAGTCGTACCAGAACGTGTACGCGCCCTTGAAGATGCCGGTCGCCTGCGTGAACGAAAGCGTCAGCGCACCGTCGTTCGTGCCGTCGTAGCTCCATGCCTTCGTCGCCTTGTCCTGAACTGGCTTCGTCGCCTTCGCGACGACGAACGCACCCTTCTCGTTCACATACGCCGTAAGCCCGTCCTGCCAGAAGGTATCAGCCGCCGCACCCGTCTCCAGGGAGCTCGCCGTCACCTTTCTGCCGCTATCGTTCTTGTACGTCTCCTTGAACGTATACGGCAGTTCCGGAACCTCGCCGAAGGACACGCGCACCGCCTCGTAATGTTCGTTCAGCTTCTTCAGCTTGTCGTAGTAAGCGCCGTTGAAATACAGATGGCGCAGGAACCCGGCCCCGTACTCGCCAGTCGCCTGCGGATTGCGGCTCGACACCACCATGCTGTCCCCGACCAGCGAACCGCGATTCGCGCCAAACCTTGCAGACAGCCAGACGAACCCGCCGCCGTAGGACGACGGTGATGTGCAGATGTCGGCGAAGAAGTCGTAGCAGATATGGTACATGAGAGGCACGGACGCCGACACCGACGTTCCGTCCGAAAGCTTGCCAGCCGCCTTCACAGTGCCGTCCTTCCCGACCGTCAGCGACAGATAGCCGCCGTCATCCACCGAGACGGTGTAGAGCCCCTCCCACCTTGCGATCTCCGCCTTCGCCGCAGCCGCCGATGACTTGTCCTTCCACACGTTTCGCCACAGCGAGAGCGTCGCCGTCTGGGAGCTTTCAAACCACCCCTCCGCCGCGCTGTTCACGATCGTCTCGTCCAGGATGCCCGGATATTCCTTGTGCACGGAGAGCCACACAGGCATGGCCGCCTTACCGGACTTCGCCTCGGCCTCCACCTCGAAATTGTCGCCGCCGTCGGATCTTGCGTAGCTCGTGGCGGAGAACGTCCAGTTCGTGCCCATAAGAGAGATCTTCCCGCTCACCTTGCCGTTCGCCCCGACCGTCATCGTCGCCGAGCCGTAGGCGTCCTCGCCGTACTGCGCCGCACCGTACGCCTGGACAAGCCCGGCAAACGTCCCCTGCGCCCAATCCGGCAGAGCCACAGTCTCAAGCGTGATCGTCGCGACCTGGTTCTTCTCTCCCTTCTTCGACGCCGTGAACGTGACTGTGAACGTTCCCGCCTTCGTCGGAACGCCCGTTATCGAATACGCCTTCGTATTCTTGTCCTGCACAAGCTTGAGTCCCGCGGGGAGCCCCGCCGCCTTGAGCGTCCAGCCGTCCTCAGGCGCGCAATCGACAAGCCCTGGGTCGAACGCCACGCCGCAGACAATCTTTCCATACGCCTCGGTGTCCGGTTCAAGCCCCGGCAGCTTCTCGCTCGTCAGGTTCGGAACCACAATCTCAAACGTCGCCGTCACCGGCTTCTTCACCGTTGCGTTCGTCGCGCTCACCGTCACCTTGTACACTCCCGGCTTCGTCGCCTTACCGCTGATCGCCCCCGTCTTCGCATCGAATTTCAATCCACTCGGGAGGCCCTTTACCGTCACCGTGGGCGCAGAAAGCGAGAGGATCGATTCGGACAAATCGAACACAAATGTACCGTCAGTTTCTGTCTCATAAACGTCCTCTATTTCAAACACAATAGTATTTTCATCCACCGCTCCTACATAGCACCAATGGGCATAGTACGAAACATCCTCTTCTCCCATTAAAGTAGCTGCCGTAACGGCCTCTCCGCCCTCTTCTCTGGTAAACCAGCCAAGGAATCTGTACTGATCGCGCTGAATCTCAGGCAACTCGCCAATAGCAGTGCCTTCCTGGACATCTCGCTCCTCAATGGTATCCGGAACTACTATGGGGAAACCGACAACGTCATCCTCATAAGATTCGCCAGGTCGCAAGAGTTTGACACCATCAGAATAGAGACTCAAGTTTGGCGGTACAAACAAAGCACCCGCCGTCGCCTCGACATTGAATTGCACATATATGACATTTATTGGCACATCCCCCCAGTCATCCAAAGTCAAAAACGTCCATTCGACAACCGTGCCGTCCGACGACTGGCGGCTGACAACTTTCGATGGATAGACATAATCCTCATATACAGAACCGTACTCATCCTCATAGGTATAACGCCCCTCATCGACAGACCACTTTGCAGAATCTTGCGCTTCAGGCGGTATCACGAAGCCCAAAGCCACCTGTTGCCCCCGTAGAATTGATAGACTCTTTCCCGATGGCCATCGCATTCCTATCGAATTGACATATTGCACATATGAATCAACATCGGAAACTCCAAAATAGTTGGTGACGACGTGTCTTGAATAACCATCGTGAAACTCGACAGCATGCAATGGCCGAGGGACGTAGTAGTACGAAATCTTCAGCGACGTAGGGCAATTGGCGAATGCGGAATCCGGCACCTTGCCCTCCAACGTGCTTGGTAGCATAACACTCTGCAACCCGCGGCAATCGTAAAAAGCCTTTTCGCCGATGTGCTTGACAGAAGCAGAGATATAGACATTCGTCAAATCGTCGCAAAACGCAAACGCGCCTTCACCAATAGCCGTCACCCCATCGCCGATCACAATACTTGTGACGCCCATGAGCCCCGGCATGTCCATTGACCCTGGCTCGCAAAGGCCACGGAGTACAGCCGTATTGTGTCCCTCACCTGCAAACGCATCGTCTGCAATGCCGCGAATTCCGTCTTCGCCAGAAATCACGAGTTCGCCGTCGAAACATTTGTCTTGCGAAAGATACGACGAAATTCCATTGTCCTTCAATATCCAGCCATCAACAATTTCAAGCCCAGTGATTGTCTGGTCATCGACACATCCACAACCACTGAATGCGTTTCGCCCTACAGAACGTACACTGTTAGGTATGAGGATTTCATACAAGTCATAACAATTTGCAAAAGCGCTTGCTCCAATCGACATTACACCGTCCGGAATGAATACCATAGTCAAACGATGACACCCTGAAAATGCCGAACATTCTAGTTCCTTAACACCATCCGGAATGTCCACCTTTTCCAATCGCGAACAGTTTGAGAACAAACTCCCCCCTACATATTTGACGCCAGAAGGAAGTGTCGCATAACGTAGCCAGTCGCAACCCTCAAAAGCCCGACATGCGACACCCCGAATCCGAGCATCTTGTAGCGCCTGGTTCAGATATTTGGTCGGATTGTCATTTTCGGTCATGCGGGAATTGTCACATCCAACAACCCACCCATCCACAAGAATCAGTCCTGGAATCGATCCGACATCAAAAACATTGTTAAGATTTTCAACAACGTCCCCGGGAGTGCACATTCCCCTTTCTCTCGTCTTTGTCCACTCTCCGAACGGGTACGCATGAACGTACGTCACGCTATTTGGGATGGATATTGACATCAATTGACATCCTTGGAAAGACCGTCCACCTATGGCAAGAAGTCCGTCTGGCAATTTTATGTTCGTCAATTTGCAGTCGCCGAAAGAATAGTCACCAATAATCTTAAGCGACTTTGGCAGTTTAACATCGGACAAAGCAGTGCAATTGCGAAATGCATAGTTGCCTATTTCCTCAACCTCCTCAGGAATGACAACAGAGGTAAGCTGTGCAAAATCCGAAAATGCGTAATTGCCAATCCGCTTTATTCCAGATGGGATTACGATTGACTTTGCCGTCTTGAGCGCGGGCGGCACGCAGACAAGTTCCGATCCGTTATTCAAAATCAGCATCCCGTTAGCTGTCTTGTAGGCGGCATTCCCTTTCTCGACACTGAACGATCTGATCTTTGTACAATCATCAAAGTCATAGCTACTGACCTCCGTCACGCTCGCAGGAATCGTCACACTCGTTAGTCCACGCGGCACACAGTAGATTTCCGTTCCGTCCTTCGAGAGGAGAAGTCCGTTCGCGGACGAGTATTCTTCGTTCCCTGCCGCAACCTTTATGGACGTCAGTTTGTATGGACCGCTCGTTTCGTCGATTCCATCGGACTCCCAGTCATAAAGGTCTTCACTTTCAAACTCATCGAGACTTCTCGGCAGGGTGATAGAAGTCAATTTTGCGCATCCGGCAAAGGCACCATCGGAAATCCACCGCACTCCCTCGGGAACCGTCACACTCGTCAAAGACTGCGGAACGGCTTCCAGATAAAGATCGCCTTCATCAATTCCCAAAAGCATCCCATTGTTCGACTTGTAATACGGATTGCCCGCCGCAACGGATATGGTCTTCAATGCAGGGCAGCCGTAGAAAACATCAATGTCCTTATCTGCATTCACGTCGTAGATTTCCGCCCATCCCGTAAATGCGTTGCCCTCATCGCAGATGGATTCCACGCTGGCAGGGATCGTCACGCTCGTCAACTTGCTGCAGCCGGCGAAGAAATGGTCCGGCACAGCCGTTACGCCGTTCGGGATGGTGACAGACGTTACATTTCGCGAGACCGCAATCAGTTCCGTGTTGTCCGCACTGACAAGAAGGTTGTTTTCGAATTTGTACGCCGTATTGTTCTTCGCAAGCGAGACTGCTTTGAGATTGTAACAAGCATAAAATGCATCCTCGCCTATCCTTTTCACGATGGCGGGAATAGACACGCTCGAGAGATTGTAACACCACCCAAACGCATTGCTGCCAATGGTCTTGATCCCTTCGCCGATTGTCACGCCAGTCAACGAGTAGCACCACTCAAAAGCTCCGTTTGCAATGCCGCGGTAGCCATTCAGCGCAAGATCCTTGGGCAAATCGTCTTCATCGTAGCCAAGAACCCAGCCGTCGATGGACTTGACCCCATTGTTCCACGAGAAATTAAGATTGGGGCAATTATTGAACGCCGATGGAGAGACGCTGGTCACAGAATCGGGAATCGACACCCACGTGCGTCCCCTCGGTACAGCGACTATCTGCGCTCCATCCTTTGTCAGAAGCAATCCGCCGGAGAACTTGTAGCTCTGGTTTCCGGATGCAACCTCAATGTCCGTCAACGATGTGCAGTTGCGGAGCGCATAGCTGTCTATGCTCAAGACAGAAGCAGGTATCGATATACTCGTTACTCTCGAACAGCTGTAGAATGCAGAATAACCGATTGATTCGCATCCTTCGGCTATAGTGACGGACGTAATCGCCTGGCAAACACTGCCAAACACGTTCTGCAACGAACAATAGCCGTTCACCATGCATTCCGGGATTGTCACGCGGCAAACATTCCCACACGCACCGAACGCCGAACTTTCGACGCTTGTCACAGAAGATGGAATAACTACCTCTTGAAGAGCTCCACAGCCGTAAAACGCTTGGTAGGAAATTTCTTCGAGTCCGTTTTCAAGTTCAAGATTCAACAGCGTACTGCACCCGTAAAAAGCTCTTTCACCAATTGTCTTGACGCTGAATGGAATCTTAAGAGACGAAAGCGAAACGCAACCGTAGAACGCAGACGAACCGATTGATTTTATCGTCACTGGGAGATCAACACTTCTGAGACTTGTACACCCGTAGAATGTTCCCTCTTCAATTAATGACATGCTGACAGGCAACACAACAGATTCAAGGCTCGAACAATTTGCAAACGTGTAAGCACCTACAGTCTTGACGCTAACAGGTATTACCACAGCTCTGATTCCGCTGCACCCGTAGAAAGCACCTCTATCTATTGACGTCACACTTGCCGGGATTGTCACGCTGGTCAATCCGGTGCTGTCTGAAAAAGCATAATACCCGATGCAGATAACGGGATAACCTCCGAGCGTGGCAGGAATAGTCACTGCTCCATGTGGCGAAGGCGAGACAGAGGGCGCACCATTATAATTGCAAATTTCGGCCCCGCCATTGTTGATGCGATACGACCACGTATAGCCAGTACTGGAATCGGTCCATGTGTCCGCCCTTGCGCCGCCCGACGCCATTGCGACGACGGCACATACAATCAAGGTTCTAATTCTATTCTGCTTCATTTGTCCGTTTTCTTCTTTTAGCTTACTCTTTCCCGACCACTTCCCAATGTCCGCCCTTGTCCGGCCCGACACGGCGGATGAGGCCATGTTTGACAAGCGACGCTATCGAAACGCGAATTGTCTCGCGTGTAACTCCTATGGCAGATGCAAGTGAATCGTATGTGCAACCTTTCTGCTGTTTCATTTTCAAGTACACTCGTCTAGCAGAGGGAGTCAATGTCTCAGGCAGATTTTCAGGCAGATTTTCAGGCAGATCCTTCTCCCTAGCTCTCTCCACGCCTTTCTCCGTAGTCATGGCAAGGCGTGGAGAAATCCTTTCTGCTTCTGCCTTGAACGCTTCGTGAATCGGCAGGATAACCGTCATAAACGAGCGGGTTTCGGGATTATAGAACTCTGGGGGTGGCGATCCATTCTCCCGCATTGCGCGTACAATCTTTCCAATTCCCGTGTTCCGCCCTTCGGCAAGGTCAAGTTCCTTTAGAAACTCTCCAATACGGCGATTACGGTAAAATCGGCTGCGAATGTACCCACCTCCCCAGTTGTCGATGTCATTTGCGAAGGCGCACACCGAATGGAGAACCTTTTCAGGATTCCAGTCCTTCTTGTATTCGATCCGCGCACCCTCTACCTTGCGCTGATGAATCAAGTCGTCTATGTTCAGTGGCAACGCCATTCCGCGCCTTACTCCTTTTGCTAATATTATACCAAAAGCCACACCAATCGGAGCGGCAAAAGTTTGGGGCGTGGGGGTGGGAGATGTAATACTAGTTGGCAGGGCGGCGTGTCCCCGCATCGCCGCGGCGCATCAAGGATAACGCACCCTACCAATGGATCAGCGCTCCAAACGCACAGGATAGGACTCCTTGTACTTGTAGGTCTTTTCCCTTTTGGTCTTGGGGTCCTCATAGACGCCGGTCGCGTCCCAGAGATAGAAGCCGTCCATCTTCGGCTCCTCGCCCTGCACGAGGATGCCCTCGAAGCTCACCTTCTTCGACGTATGCGCCATTGTCGACTTTCCAGTCGTGTCGTCGTATGCCGACTCGTAGTCGTACCAGAACGTGTACGAGCCCTTGAAGATGCCCGTAGCCTGCGTGAACGAGAGCGTCAGCGCACCGTCGTTCGCACCGTCGTACGACCACTCCTTCGACTCCCTGTCTTGCACGGGCTTTGTCGCCTTCTCGACGACAAGTGCACCCTTCTCGTTCACCGACACTGTCATGCCGGACTGGCTGAAGGTATCGATGGCCTCAGCCGTCTGCACGGAGCTGGTTGTCACCTTCTTTCCCTTCTCGTCAAAAGACGTCTCCTTGTAGGTGAAACCAAGCTCCGGCGCACCGCCATCCAACGACACGCGCAATGATTCATAGTACTTTTTCAATGTGCCAAGCTTGTCGTAGTACGCGCCCGTGAAACCAAGCCCGCGCACGAACCCCGCGCCATACTCGCCCGTCGCCTCTGGGTTGTGACTCGTCCAAAGCGGCGTGAACGCCACCGGCACCAACCGGTAGGGCGGTCGCCCCGCGACCGCCGTGCCGTCGGACACTATCCCGGCGGTCAGCGCAAACGAACCACCCTTATAGGCCGATGGCGCCGCATATAGATAGACAAAGTAGCCATTTGCGACATCATCATACATGAGCGGCGACGTCGTGCTCACGCTTGTACCATCAGCAAGTTTTCCGCTCGCCTTGACATTACCGTCCATGCCAACCGTCAACGACAGATACCCGCTCCCGACGTCATCCGCGTCAAGCGACATGGTGTAGACACCTTCGTAGCCACCCAAAACTCTTTTCGCCTCGGCTGCGGTAGTCTTGTCCTTCCACATCGTCCGCCAGAGAATCAATTCTGCGCCCTCTGCCAACTTTCCGTACACTCTTGCGTTCTGCAACGGGGTTCCATCCGTTTCCGGCGGATTAATTGCGAACACCGCCAATTCGACGGGAATTACGGCTTTCCCGGCCTTCATGTCGACCTTGATCCTGAACTCTGCCGGTTCGCCTGATTCATACAGAATCGCAGAATCATAGCTGACGGCGCTGAACGTCCAGTTCGTACCACACAGCGTCACCTTGCCGCTGACCTTTCCGGCCGACGAAACCGCAAGCGAGGCCTGGCCGTATTCTTGAACCGCATAATCGACATCCAGGCCCGTAAACGTCCCCTGCGCCCATTCAGGCAGGGAGTGAACAATGATGTTAAGCGTAAACGATGACGTCCATGACAACTTGTTCTTGAACGAAAAGCTTACGGGGTATGTTCCGGCCTTTGTAGGAACGCCGGTTATCGTCCCGCCAGAAAGCTTCAGCCCTGCAGGAAGCCCTTTCGCCGTGACAGAGGCATCGGCGTTGGCCACATCCGCCTTGCCGGGGGCGGAAGACAGCGTTATGACCTGATTCACGCCGGCGTACATCTCAATCGTTCCGCCAGACGCCACGCTGCTTGCCGCAGAAGAGCCGTTCGGCTGAGCGGAACAGGCAACGATGAAGCCCGGATTCTCAACCTGAATCGTTATCGATTTCGTTGCCGTTCCGGCCTCGTTCTTCGTGGAGATGTTCACAGTGTATGTCCCCACCTTCGTCGCCTTGCCCGCGATCGCGCCGC
>Ga0265298_10002451_pt1 | contig 25823 bp, 23 predicted proteins | sample AusTroGonzalo_MG_3_FD_193486 | JGI IMG/M metagenome (GOLD analysis project Ga0265298, IMG submission 193486) | Bovine rumen microbial communities from tropical cattle in Woodstock, Queensland, Australia - Gonzalo_01 | ecosystem: Host-associated > Mammals > Digestive system > Stomach > Rumen ...
CTGCAGGTTATTGTGTCCGCCTTGCTCCCAGGTTTTCGGCAGCGGTGCAAAATAGCCGATCATCGAATTGCCTTTGGTATGTTTGAGATACATGCCCGGGTAGTCGCGCAGGTCTGCCTCGGTGATCACAGCCTTGCGTTGCTTCAGATTGTGCCAGTCATTGTTGTCGGCATGGGTGGGGTAGTAGCCCTGCGCCACCAACAATGGCAGAAAAGCGAGGCGATGGGAATCCATGTCTTTTAGAAGTACTTTGGTGTAGGTGTTCTCGAAAGAGGAACCGAATTGAACGGAGAAGTCTTCCCCTTCATAGGGTTGCCGGCTGACGTAGGGTACAATGACTTCTGAACGGGTAAAGCCTTGAAAGGATTCAATGATACCAATAATATCGTCTCCCTCGCTGAAATTGAATTCTGCCAGTTCATTTTTCACCACAACAGGATCCTTGAAGTGCGTTGCAAAGCGATAGGCCACCCCGGAGTTGTATGCTCTGAAAATTACTTGATAGTTTCCTTTGAAGCTAAGTATTAGTTCATTATAACTATCCTGAATGATGTTCTTCCGATAAAAATAGGCAGTAACATTTTGGTTGACTGTTTTTCTTTCAGTTTTGATGATTTTCGGCTTTTGCCCCAATACCGTGCCATTGCCCAATTCCATGCCAATGCAAGATGGCGTCACAAAAGCTTTCTGCTCATTATCGGTGGTGTAGATTGAATATTGTAACTGCCCCGATGTACAGTCAATCTTTACAGCCAGTTTCTTGTCGGGGGAATAAAGGGTTTCTGTTTGTGCCGTGCCCGTCAGAACAATGCCTAACAGCAGGATCAGCAGTAGTTTTTCTTTCATTTTTTTGTGTGTATTATTGAAAAAGACGGAGCACGCCCCGTCTTTTCATTTTTTTCAAATACTTGTATTATTGATTGACGATTTTCTTGCTAAAGCTGCCTTGGTCTGTTTCGCATTGGAGAATGAAAATACCTTTGTAAGGCAGATCCAAAGTGATGTTCTCAGTCAGCGGTGTCGTTTGCTGCAGCAGTTTGCCATCGATACTGTATAATTTGATGGACAAGGGCTTCTGCTGGAACTGCAGCTGGCACTGGCCGTTGGCGGGATTGGGATAGCAGAGCATCTTGTCTTCCTCTAACAACGGAATACTGTTGCCATCAGAAGTCCATAACTGCAGGTTGTCCACATACAAGGCAGAGCCTTGCTGGCGGTTGTCAACATTGGCGGAAGAGCAGAGGATGATGACCATGGTGTCGGGGTCGCTTACGGTTCCGGAGGGCAGAAGGTCATTCAGAGAGTTATAAACAACCTCAAAAGAAGTATAGTCGGCATTGTCAGTCAGATCCATGCTAAAACCGCCGCCTACCACTTCGCGACGATGGGTGGTGTTGTTGTATTTGGTGCCCAATAACAGGACTGCTCCATTGTCGCCACTAGTGGCTGATATATATTTGTATTGTCCTGTAAGGCGGCCGGGAACCTGTCCGTTAAGGGGAATGCCTCCCGTAATAAACTCGTTCATATCTATCTCGCTAAGACTCTCCAATAGCTGGGTGGGATCTTCCATATTGGCAGAGATAGAGGTGATCAAAGTGAGTAATTGTTCAAGGTTTATTTCACCAGTGGACATAAAAGTCGGAATGACCATGTCTGTCAGTTCGTCATCCAGAAAGGATTGGAAAAGTGAATATGCTGTCGAGGAGATAATGTCAGATAGCTTGAAACTCTGCATTTTGAGGGCGAAGCTCCCATCCGGTACATTGCTGCTTTCTTTGGAGACTTTCAGCAAAGGCAGGTTGGTGTTGATGTCGAGGGTCGCTCCCATGAAGCTGATTGGATAGTCGAGAGGGAAAGAGGGGTAATTCCAATTGCTGGGATAGGTGAAGCTACTATAAATAGGCAGCATCCCATACGCCGCACTATAGCCGCTGCCATTGGACCATTCTTCGAAACTGCTGTTGGTAAATGGAATGTTGGTCTGTGCCTTTGACACGGTCGGAATCGCCAGTAAAAATAATAACGCTAAAGCAAAATTAGTAAAAGACTTCATGATGTATTGTTTTGAAAAATTTACATTGCAAAGATAAACAAAAAAATCAGCAACTTGGTACGGTAATTTCAGTTTTTTTTATTGGGCTGTGTTTGATTCGGGAAATTTGTGTACATTTGCCGCAAAAAAAATTATGAAAAAGATTTACAATTTTATGTTCGCCGCAGTCATGCTGCTGGCTGTTTCTTGTCAAAATGAACCGGCTGTTACAGAAGCCGTTAACGAAGAACCCCAAATCAACACAACTATGGAAGATTTATTGACCAGACGTAGCATACGTCAGTACACTGATGAGATGCCTCCGATGGAGGTGATTGAAGAAATCTGCAAGGCGGGAACCTATGCCGCCACGGGCATGAACCGCCAGAGCCCGATTATCATTGCGGTGACCAACCGCGAGATGCGTGACCGCATGAGTCGCCTCAATGCCCAGGTGATGGGTAACGACAGCGATCCCTTCTATGGCGCGCCGGTTGTATTGGTGGTGTTGGCTGACAAAAATGTGCATACCCATGTGGAGGATGGTAGCTTGGTGATGGGCAACCTGATGCTTGCCGCCCATGCCAAAGGTCTCGGCTCTTGCTGGATTCACCGTGCAAAAGAGGTGTTTGAATCCGAAGAAGGCAAACAAATCCTGGCAGAACTCGGTATCGAGGGTGATTATGTAGGCGTCGGTAACTGCATCCTCGGCTATGTCGCCGGTGACTATCCGGAAGCCAAACCCCGCAAGGAAAATTGGGTGTATTGGGTGAAATAATCATGCAATTACGGAACTTTTTTTAATAACTTAAACTTTTACGCTTATGATTTGGCATATTATTCTGTATCTGTTATTTGGCGCATTGGCGGGCTGGTTGGCTGGCCAGATTATGCGTGGCGGTGGCTTCGGTCTCCTCTGGAACATCATCATCGGTATCATCGGTGGCTTCATCGGAGGTTGGCTGATGAGTCTCTTGAACATCCAAAAAGGCGGTTGGCTTTGGGAACTCATTGTTGCTGTAATTGGTGCCATTGTATTACTGTTCGTTGTTTCTTTGTTTAAAAAGAAATAAAAGCACCGTCCAGACCAGTGTCCTTTGATATTATCAAAGATAGAAAAAAAAAGAGACGTGTTTGCGTCTCTTTTTTTTATGGCTGTCGTCAGTGATTCAGACATTTAGATGTGTGTAATCAATTCCAGAATCAGGCGGTCTTCGTTCCCCTCGAAATTGTCATGGAAGAAGTTTTTCTCGTAGTTGATTCGGATGCCGGCACGGCAGGGCTTCTCAATGAATATCATGGTGAAACCTGCCGTGATTCTTTGCCGGTAAGGTTCCGTAATGTATTCGCCCTCCTCGTTCAACAGTCCTTTGCAGTTGGGGGAGATGGCATCGTAACGCAGGGCGATGGCTACATTGTCCAGCCATGACTTGTTGATGGCAAAGGCGTAATAGGCGAAGCATTGTAGGGCATGGGTGGGCTTCAGCTCATTGTCATACCATTTGTATATATACTCGGCATCGAGATGGAGTCCTCGGAAGTCGTATGCCAAGCCTGCATCCAGGTGGTGCATACGCAGTGCTTCCGGTTTAACGGCGGCGTAGTTCAATGACAGCTGGAAGCCTTTGAACAGGTTGAATGTTCCGCGTGCCACATAATTCAGGGATTTCTGGAACTGCATCTGTTTGCTGAAGCCGGCACTGTTGAATACACCGGCTTTGATCTCAAAGGGCACTACTTTGTCCCATTTGTAGGCCACAACACCGCCCACATCGCTCCAAGCTGTGATTTTCGTCGTCAGAAATGATTTGTCTGAAAAATAATATCTATATGGCGACAGCAGGTTCTCGTTGCTGAAGGGCATTTTATCGTAACCAATCAAGAAAGATAGTCCTTTCACTGGCATGAACTTGGCGTAGATGGCCACGGGCGAGAATTTGCCGCCGAATGTCAGATCGACCAAGGCCATGTAGGCGAACATGCGGTGGGGCGAGCCATACATGCCGATACGGGTGTGTCGCAGCTCAAAATGGTGGGTATGAAGTTCTGTGTTGAACTCGTAGCGGGCCAGAACCGTGGCGGTAAACGTGGGGATTAGGCTCCTTTTGTCGAATTTCGCTTTCGGAATGCTGTCTTGTGCTAGTTTTTTTGATAAGGCAAGGCTGTCGTTCTGCTGGGCGTTAATCGCTGATACACAACAGAAAAGACATCCTATAAGGAGGAAAAGTTTTTTCATACGCATCAAAGGGAATTAAAAGACAAATTTACAGAAAAATCCTGAGTTATACAAGAACGTATGAAATTTGTTGTTGAGACGCGATCCTCCTTTGCTGTAGGGACGCGATAAATCGCGTCCGAAGGAAATATAGGGGAAAGACAAGAGTTTTTTTTTGTAACGTGGGCAAAAAAAAGACCCGCCTGCAACAGACGGGTCCTTTGGTATTGAAATTTTGCGGAATTATTCGAAAGACAAGATGGCTTTCTTGATGATTTCGATAGCTTCGCGCAGTTCTTCTTCGCTGATAACCAATGGGGGAGCGAAACGGATAATGTGCTGGTGGGTTGGTTTGGCCAGTACGCCCATTTCTTTCATCTTCACGCAAACGTCCCAAGCTTCTTTGCCGTTGGTGGGGCGGATGATGATGGCGTTCAACAGACCTTTACCGCGCACCTGCTGGATCATCGGGCTGTTCACCTTGCTCATTTCATCGCGGAAAATCTTGCCAAGGTATTCGGCGCGTTCAGCCAATTTTTCTTCTTTCACCACTTCCAGAGCTGCGATACCTACACGACAGGCAACGGGGTTGCCACCGAAGGTTGAGCCGTGCTCACCGGGTTTGATGTTCAGCATGATGTCGTCATCAGCCAATACTGCTGAAACGGGCATGGTGCCGCCAGACAGAGCCTTACCCAAAATCAGGATGTCGGGACGAACGCCTTCGTGGTCGCAGCACAGCATCTTACCTGTACGTGCAATACCGGTCTGCACCTCGTCAGCGATGAACAGTACATTGTGAGCCTTGCAGAGGTCATAGCATTTCTTCAAATAACCTTCGTCTGGTACATAAACACCAGCTTCGCCCTGGATAGGTTCAACGAGGAAACCGCAAACCATAGGATCTTCCAGAGCCTTGGCTAAAGCGTCAACATCGTTGTATGGGATTTTGATGAAGCCAGGGGTGAAGGGGCCGAATCCTTTGTAAGCATCGGGGTCGATGGACAAGGAAACGATGGTGATGGTACGACCGTGGAAGTTGCCTTCGCAAACGATGATCTTGGCCTGGTTTTCGGGCAGACCTTTCTTGTCGTAACCCCAACGGCGGCAAAGTTTCAGGGCGGTTTCGTCAGCCTCTGCACCAGAGTTCATGGGCAGCACTTTGTCGTAGCCGAAAGTCTCGGTAACGTATTTTTCATACGGTCCAAGGCAGTCGTTGTAGAATGCACGTGAGGTCAGGGTCACTTTCTGTGCCTGGTCGATCATAGCTTCGATAATCTTCGGGTGGCAGTGACCTTGGTTGACTGCAGAATAAGCGGACAGGAAATCGAAATATTTCTTGCCTTCCACATCCCATACGAAGGGACCTTTACCGCGGGCGATAACTACGCCAAGCGGATGATAGTTATGGGCGCCGTATCTGGCTTCCATGTCCATAGCCTGCTGGCTAGAGGTGATTTTTGCTACTTCCATAGTTGGTTTAATTTGATTATTAATTATGTTTGTGTAGTTCGTCAAAAATTTAGCTTGCAAAGTTACGTAAAAATATGGTACGTTATACAGGCATGGTGAAATTTTATTGGCCGATATGCACTTTGCTGCGGTCCTCCTCGGCTTTCTTCATGAGCTTTGAGCCTTTGTAAGAATTGAAATTATATCGTATGCCTAACCATAACATGCGGCTTTTGTTACGGCTGTCATTCCGCAGGATATAGACACTGTTGTCAGAAAGGACTGCCCAATTGTTGGTGTTGAACACGTCGGTCAGCAGGGCAGAGACGGTGAGACTTCCTTTGAGAAAACTCTGGCTGATGCCGATGTCCATCTTGTGGGAGAACGGTATCGTGAATTGCGGGTAGTACTCAGGAGTGGTGAATCTGTATTGCAGTTGGATCTTCATCCCTTTGATAGGCTTGAAATTGAGCTCGATAAGGCTGCTGTTGACCCATCCTTTGTTGCTCAAATCTATTTGCTCATACTTGCCATTGGCATTGACATAGTAAGTGTTGGTATTCAAATCAATATCAATCCATTTGGCGGGGCGAATCGTTAACTGAAGGTCTATGCCTGTTTTTAATTCGGACAAGCCGTTAATATAAGTCAGTAGCAGCAAACTGTCCTTCAGGATGGTGATTTCTGTGATGTAGTTGTGGGTATAATTGAAATAGAGATTGGCGGAAAAATCAACGATTTTAGTATTGAGAAGATAATTAAATTCCACATTTTCAGAAGTTTCTGGCTGAAGATAGGGGTTGCCTTGCTCAAAAGTGGTGGCATCGAGCATGCTCATGTACGGGTTCAGTTGCGGATAAGTAGGTCGGCTGATACGTCGTGAAAATGCCAGGGAGATGCTGTGTTGTTTGTTGATTTTATACTGTCCCATCAGGCTGGGTGCAACAAAAAGGTGATGCTGGGTTTGATTGATGTTTTCTTTTTCGCTACGAAGTTTGACTTGCGAGTATTCGATGCGGACGCCGATTCTTCCGAACAGTTTCTTGCCTTTCGGCGAAGAAAACTGTACGTAAGCGGCAGGGATGTACTCCTTGTGGGCGAGGTCTTTGCTGAAAGTTGGGGAAAAATTCCATTGCTGGGATTCCCGATTGTAGAAATCATGGTAGATGTTGTTTTGCCGATAGGAGAATTTTACGCCTGTTTCCCAGGTTCCGTATTTTTTCTGGATGTTGAAATCCAACTGATGGGCGGTGAGCAGCGGACTGCCTCCGGATACGGATTTGTTGACCGTGTCGCCGTTCAGAAAGTAGTAGGAAGGCCGATGTCCCCATATTTTGGAGATGGAACTGCGGATGGAAAATGACAGTTTGTTGGGTTGTATGATGTGCTGGTAGAAGAGCACTCCCTCAATGTTCTCGCGGTTCCAAGACACATCGCGGTTGCGGTATTCCCGCCGTTCAATACCATTGGTATTATACAGATTGTCAAAATCTTGTTTTGTGTTCAGCCGGGGTATGTTCAGCCGGAGGTCGGCTTGGAGTTTGTTTTTGGAATTGATATGGAAGGTGGCGCCTAAGGCGATGTTGTTGTTGAAGACGGTTCTGGCAGAGCGCACTTCTTGTTCCAAACTGTTGCCGGATTGTACAAATTGCCGGTATAGCTCGCTATGGATGATGTCGTCCTCGTATTTGGTCTGATAACTGAAATTCAGCGAAAAGCCTTTGGTCACATAATGCAATGCGATATTGCCATTCACAAAGTGGTTGAAACCGTAGTTGGCGGCAATCTGTCCGCTGAAGCCTTTGCCTTTTTCTTTCTGGCTGATGATGTTGATGATGCCGCCGGTGCCTTCCGCGTCATAGCTGGCATCCGGATTGGTGATGATGTCAATGCTTTTGATGTTGGTGCTTGACAGTGCCGACAGTTCTTCCAGGGTCGTTGGAACCCCGTCCAGCAGGAGCAACACATTTTTTTTACCACGGATGGACACCTGCCCCTGAGGGTTAACGCTCACCGCAGCGGAGGAACGCAGGATGTCGGCTACCGACCCAGTCATTTCGGTCATATAGGCTTGCGGATTCAGGCTGGTGCGCTCCACACCGCTCTGCTTACTGTTGACTTGGGCTTCCACAGCCACTTCGCCCAGCATCTGTGAGTTTTGACTTAAAACGATGTCCGGTAGTTGAACTTTCTCTTTTGAAGCGTTGAATGTCAGTGATTGGGATGTGTAGCCCACAAAGAAAACCTGCAAGGTGTAGAGTGAGTCAGAGGCCTTGACTTGTAAGGAAAACACTCCGTTTTCCTGGGTGAGGGTGCCCGCAATGTTTTCCCCTCTCTGGCTGACCACCACGGATGCATACTGGATGGGGCCGCCTTTCTCTTCGGTCACAACTCCCGAAACGACGCAATTCTGTGCCACCGCCATACTTGCCCAACTCGTCAGAAAAAATATCAATAAGGTCAATACTTTGAATGAAAACCTCTTGAAAACTCTCATAAATTAGTTTTTTATGGATTTTGAATTTTGGATTTTGAATTCTGAATTCTGAATTCAATTTGCTAATTAACTAATTAACTAATTTGCTAATTCATTAGCACATTGGCACATTCTCTTACCGCTCCTTGAAAAAACCGCAAATCCCCGTCAACCCGCACTCCTCGCACTTGGGTTTGCGGGCGAGGCAGACGTAGCGGCCGTGCAGGATGAGCCAGTGGTGCGCCTTGGGTATGACCTTGTCGGGGAAGGCCTCGGTAAGTTGTTGCTCCACCTTCAGCGGGGTGTCGGCATCCTCCACAATGCCCAGGCGGTTGGCCACCCGGAACACGTGCGTGTCAACGGCAAAGGCGGGCTTGTCGAAGATGACCGCCAGGATGACATTGGCGGTTTTGCGGCCCACCCCCGGCAGGGTCTGCAACTCCTCCATGTTGTCGGGCACCACACCGTTGAAACGTTCCACCAAGGCCTCGGCCAGCCCTTTCAGGTGCTTGGCCTTGTTGTTGGGGTATGAGACCGACTTGATGTGCTCGTATATGTCTTCCACTGAAGCTTTCGCAAGCTCAACTGGAGTGGGGTAGTCTTGGAAAAGGGCAGGGGTGACCATGTTGACGCGCTTGTCGGTGCATTGGGCCGAAAGCACTACAGCCACCAGCAACTCATAGCTGTTGCTGTACTGTAGTTCAGGTTCCGCCACGGGCATGTGTTCTTCAAAATAAGAAATCAGAGCGTCAAATTTTTGCTGTATCTTTTTCTTCATAAATTATAATGTGTGATGATTTCAAATTTTTTTGGTGCAAATGTACAAAAAAATGCGTTTGAGTCTTGCTCAATAAAATAAATAGTTGTAACTTTGCAAGCTAAAACCTCATTGTGAATAAAAATGGAAAAAGAACCGATTAAGCAAGACAATACATCTCATAACAAAAGTAAACTCAAGGTAGGCATATTCTGCATCGCGGCGGTGGTGATCTTCTACCTCGGCGCCTGTTTCTTCAAGGGCGTTTCGGCTTTTGGCAAAAAGACATACTACTATGCGGTTTTTGAAAATACCGGCGGTTTGCAGGAGAGTAACGCAGTGATGCTCAACGGCTACAAAATCGGTCAGGTGACCAAGGTCTCCATCTTGTCCGACAACCCCGTGCGCCTGTGTGCCGAGCTGATGATTACCGAGCCTGTGAATATTCCCAAAGACTCGAAGGTGCAGGTGGCTCCCAAGGACTTGCTGGGAGGGACGGTGGTCAATATTCTCTTCGGAAGTGAAACGGCTTATCTGCAGCCTAAGGATACCATGGCAACATATGTGGTGCCGCAGATGACCGACGGTATTGATGAGCTTAAATCACAGTTGTCCAGCATTTTGACCTCGGTTGACACCATCGCTTTGTCGCTGAAGGATGTGCTGGCTCCCGATGCAGGCGGTGGTGACTTGAAAGGCACGCTGGTTAATCTGGAACAGACGACCGCTAACCTGAACGATATTTTGTCGGGCAATAAAGCCAAGGTGAGCCGACTGGTGACGAACCTGGAGACTTTCAGCACTACACTGCAAAATGCCAGTCCACAGCTGGAAGAGATTGTGGCTAATTTGGACAAAATTTCCGACTCGGTAGCCAAAGCCAATGTGACTCAGCTGATTAACGATGCCCAGAAGGCTATCAGCGATGTTCAGTTGGTGGTGGATAAGGTTCAAAGAGGCGAAGGTACTGTCGGTCAGTTGGTGACTAATGACACTTTATATACCAACCTGGAAAACTCACTGCATAGTCTGGATGAACTGTTGAAAGACCTGAAAGCCAACCCGAAGAAATATATCAATGTGACCGTCTTCGGGAAAAGAGAAAAGAAAGTGGAAAGAAAATTAGCAAATTAGTTAATTAGCAAATGTGCTAATTATCAATGTGCTAATGAAATTCAAAATTCAAAATTCAAAATCCAAAATCCAATAACCCTTTAACCTTCTAAACCTCCTAAACTTCTAATCACTGATCACTGACCCCTGACCCCTGACCCCTGAAATCTGAAACCTATAATTAAAACATAAATTATGAAAAAAACTATGATTATCATCGCCACCTGCGTACTCGGCTTGTCCGTGGTGGTTTCTTCTTGTAAGTCAAAAAAATCGGAAGAAAAAACGGAAACCAAAAGCGAGATGCAGCTGAAAGTTGAAGAATTCGCTCCCGTTGATTTGACTTCGGACTTGTCTGATCTGACTGAGAACGAAAAACAGATTGTCCAGATTTTCATCGAAATTGCCGATATCATGGATGATTTGTTCTGGAAACAGACTTTCGGCGACAAGACCATCCTCGACACAATTCAGGATCCTTATGTTCGTGATTTTGTGGCTATCAACTACGGTCCGTGGGAAAGACTGAATAGCAACAAGAGCTTTGTGCCTGGCTACGGCGAGAAACCACTGGGCTGCCAGTACTATCCTGAAGACATGACGTTGGAAGAATTCGAGGCACTGGAAGATCAGGATAAGAACAGTCTTTATACCGTTCTCCGCAGAGACGAGAATGGTGCCTTGAAGGTGGTGTGGTACAAGGATGAATACAAGGAAGAACTGACCAAGGTTTGCGAATTGATGGACAAAGCCATTGCCTTGGCTGAGGATGAAGGTTTGAAGAATTATCTGATTGAACGCAAGAAAGCTTTCGAGACCGATGATTATTTCAACAGTGATATGGTGTGGATGGACATGAAAAACAGCAAGTTAGACTTTGTTGTTGGTCCTATTGAGAATTATGATGATGTGTTGCGCGAAGGCAAGGCTTCTTACGAGGCTTTTGTGTTGATCAAGGATGATCAGAAGAGCAATGACTTGGCAAAATTTGTGACGATGCTGCCGGAGCTGCAGAAGCAACTTCCGGGTGATGACAAATACAAGACTTTCGTGCCTGGAACTTCTTCCGATATGAACGTGTATAATGTGGTATATTATGCCGGTGATTGCAATGCCGGTAGCAAGACCATCGCCATCAACCTGCCCAACGACGATCGCGTGCAGGCTCAAAAAGGTGCCCGTCGCCTGCAATTGGCTAACGCACAGCACGCCAAGTTCGACAAGATTATGATGCCTATCGGCGAACTGATTATGGAACCCGCTCAGCAGCAGTATCTTAAATTCGACGCTTTCTTCTGGAATGTCACTTTCCACGAGGTAGCCCACGGCTTGGGTATCAAGCAGACCATCAACGGCAAGGGCAGTGTGGACGAGGCCATGAAGAATGAGAAATCCACTTGGGAAGAGGCCAAAGCCGATATCCTGGGTCTGTTTTTGGTTAACACTTTGATCGAAAAGGGTGAAATCACCAATATCACTGCTGAGGATGCCATTACAACCTACATCGTGGGTATCTTGCGTTCCGTCCGTTTTGGTGCTGGTGAGGCTCACGGCAAGGCTAACATGATGTGCTACAACTTCTTCGAGGATGAAGGCGCTTTCACTCGCAATGCCGATGGCTCTTATCATATTGATTTTGAGAAAGCAAAATCCGCTATTTACAACTGGGGAGCATTGATTCTGAAGACCCAGGGCGAAGGCGACTATGAATTTGCAAGCAAATATACAGCTGAGCACGCTTCTGTTTCGACTGAACTGCAGAAAGATCTGGACAGAATCAACAACTCCGGTATTCCGAGAGACATTATCTACAATCAGGGTTGGGACGTTTTAATTCGCTAAGATGAAGCTGTTTCTGGTACCGACACCGATAGGAAATATGGAAGACATCACCCTCAGGGCGCTAAGGGTCCTGAGGGAGGTGGATTTCGTGCTCTGTGAGGACACGCGTACCACCAAGAACCTGCTGAAACATTATGAGATAGACCAGCGATGCATGGCTTACCATATTCATAATGAGCATCAGCAGTTGAAGCAGATTATCGCCCAAATCAAGACTTCGCAGAGTGTGGCTTTGGTTTCCGATGCTGGTACGCCGGGTATTTCGGATCCTGGCTTTTTGCTTCTGCGCGAATGCATCGCCGAGGGAATCGAGGTGGAATGCCTTCCCGGCGCCACGGCGGTGATTCCGGCGGTGGTCAACTCGGGACTGCCATGCGACAGTTTCTATTTTAATGGTTTCCTGCCTCATAAAAAAGGCAAGGAGAGCACCCTGCGTCGCTTGGCGGAAATGAACGAGACCGTGGTCTTTTATGAGTCGCCGCACCGTTTGGCGAAAACCTTGGTGATGATGCAGTCATTCTTCGCTGAGGACACTCCCATATCCATTTCCCGAGAGTTGACTAAGATCTACGAAGAGAACTTTCGGGGCACCTTGGCCGACGCTATTGCACACTTCCCCGTAGATAAAGAGGTGAAGGGGGAGATTGTCGTCGTCGTTGGGGGAAGGAGTTGAAAACTGAAAACTGAAAACTGAAAGTTGACAATTAATAATTACAAATAACCTCGAAGAGGTTAAATTTCAATAACCCCACACGAGCGAAGCGTAGTGTGGGGGGCATCAAACAAATCAACCCAATGGATATCAACGCACTAAACAAACTAACTTACGGGGTGTATGTCATTGCCTCCGGAAATGAAAAAGAGAAGAACGCCTTTATCGCAACGGTGGCGGTGCAGGTGACCTCTCAGCCTGTACAGCTGGCAATCGCTTGCAATAAGAATAATTATACTGCCGAATTTATTGAAAAATACGGAAATTTCTCGGTGTCAGTGGTGAAACGTGAATATGCTCCGGCTCTGTTGGGCAATTTTGGCTTCCAAAGTGGCAGGGATATTGACAAATTCGCCAAATATGACTGCATTTATGGCAAGAATACGGGTGTACCGATTGTGACGGAGGACTGTTTGGCCTGGTTTGAGTGCAAACTGTCCCAGAAAATGGATGTCGGTAGCCATATTTTGTACATCGGCGAGGTGCTGGATGCCAAGACCTTGACCCTGAATGAGTCACCGCTGACCTATGCTTATTACCATGAGGTGAAGAGGGGAGTAGCTCCCGCCAATGCGCCCCATGGTGCGACACCATCCAGTACGGCTCAGGAGGTTGTGGAGGCGAACCATGGCAATTCTTCTCAGACAAATGATAATCAACCCAATAATTCAAATAATAATCAAAATCCAACAGCTATGAAAAAATATGTTTGCTCTGTATGCGGTTATGTGTATGATCCTGAAAAAGGCGATCCCGATAGCGGTATCGCTCCCGGCACTGCTTTCGAAGACATTCCAGACGACTGGTCATGCCCTCTCTGTGGCGTAGGTAAAGAAGACTTCGAACCGCAAGAATAACAATGTGCTAATGAAATTTAGAATTCAAAATTCAAAATCCAAAATTCAAAACTCATAATCCCGTAATCCCGTAATCCTGTAATCATCTAATCTTCTAATCTTCTCACTCTCTCACCCTCTCACCCTCTAACCTTCTAACCCCTAAAACCTAAAACCTGTAACCTGTAACCTGAAAAATGTATAACAAACGCGAAATTGTAAAGGATATTTACTACGTCGGTGTGAATGACCGGCAAAAGGAACTTTTTGAGAATTATATTCCGATTCCCAATGGAGTGGCTTATAATTCATATTTGATTATTGATGAGAAAGTTACGCTGATTGATACGGTGGATGTGTCAATGGCGGGACTGTTTGTCAACAAGTTGGAAGCCGCATTACAGGGTCGTAAGATTGACTATTTGGTGGTGAATCACATGGAACCAGACCATGCCGGCTCCATAGGTTTGCTGAAACAGCTTTACCCCGAACTGTGCATTATCGGCAATGCCAAGACTTTCGGCATGTTGAAGGGCTATTATCCGCAGTTGGCTGCTTGCCAGCAGCTTGTGGTCAAGGAAGGCGATACGCTTTCTTTGGGAAAGCGCAAGCTGACTTTCTACATGGCACCGATGGTTCACTGGCCAGAGGTGATGGTGGCTTACGAGGATACCGACAAGATTCTGTTCTCTGCCGATGCTTTCGGTACGTTCGGTACGCTGGACGGCGACTATCTGGATGAGAACATCAATACAGACAAGTACTGGGATGACATGCGCCGTTATTATGCTTGCATTGTGGGCAAATTCGGTACGGCTACCCAGGCGGCCATCAAGAAGTTGGGTGGTTTGGAAATCCGTTTGATTTGTGCTACCCATGGTCCTGTGCTAAAGCAAAATATTGCCAAGGTGGTGGGCTTGTTCGACAAGTGGAGCCGCTATGAGGCAGAGGAAAAGGGTTTGGTAATTGCCTACGCTTCCATGTACGGCAATACCCAACAGTTGGCCGAGGCCGCTGCCGAAGGGGCAGTGTCTGCAGGATTGAAGAATGTGGTGGTATATAATGTGTCGAAAACTGATGCCTCTTACATTTTGGCAGATATCTTCAGATACAATGGCGTGATTTTGGCTGCCCCGACCTATATGAACGAGATTTATCCGCTGATGGACAGCCTGATGCACAAAATCGAGCAGCGTGGCATCCTCAACCGTTCTCTGGGACTGATGGGCAGTTGCACCTGGGCTGGCGGTGCGTTGAAGAAGTTGACCGCTTTTGCCGAAGCCGTGAAATGGGAGTTGGTTTCCAATCCCGTGGATAACAAGCAGGGTGTTTCTGCCGACGACTACCAGAAGGCATTCGACCTCGGTGTGGCGATGGGGAAAAAATTGTTGCAATAAACCCAATGTAGAGACGTTTCCTGAAACGTCTCTACCGAAAAAACGACAACGAATTCCAATGTAGAGACGTTTCCTGAAACGTCTCTACCCAAAAAAACAATATGAACACCGTCACATTGTCATTGGGTAGCAACCTTGGTGACCGCGATTTCTATCTTGCGGCGGCACGGAATATGCTGGAGCAAAGGGTAGGAGAGTTCACCCGTGTGTCGGAGGTGATGGAAACGAAGTCGTGGGGCTACGATTCTCACGACTATCTGAACCAGGTGGTGGAATGCTCCACGGAATTGGAACCGTTGGAATTGTTGCGGGTGTTGAAGGAGATAGAGATAGCGTTGGGGCGGCCGGCAGAAAGCAAAACCAAGCCTGGCACGCAGGATTATCACGACCGCACCATCGACATCGACATCCTTTATTATGAGGATGTTGAAATGGATACTCCGGAACTGACCATCCCGCACCCGAGAATTCAAGAGCGAGCGTTTATTCAGGAACTGCTGGACAAGCTTAAGTAGGAGGATGGGATCAGTGATTAGGGGTGAAAAGGTTAGAGGGTGAGAGGGTGAGAAGGTTAGAAGATTACAGGATTACGGGATTATGAGTTTTGGATTTTGAATTTCATTAGCACATTGAAAATTGGCACATTAATAATTTAATTCATTTGCTCATTAACTAATTAACTAATTTGCTAATTAAATAATGTATCAATATATCGTCATCGAAGGTTGTATAGGGGCGGGAAAGACCACTCTGACGGAGATGCTTGCAGAGGATCTCAATGCCGAGATTGTGCTGGAGCGCTTCGCCGACAACAGTTTCCTGCCCAAGTTCTACAAAGATCCTTTGCACTATGCCTTTCCGGTGGAGATGACCTTTCTGACCGACCGCTATCAGCAGCTGAAGCAGTTGCTGTCGCAGCGCGACATGTTCAAGGACTTGGTTATCAGCGACTATTTTATTGACAAGTGTATCATCTTTTCCAAGAATAACTTACAGCCTGACGAGTACAATCTTTACACAAAAGTATACGATATCATTTCCACCTATTTGCCCAAGCCCGATTTGCTGATCTATCTGTACAATAATGCCGACAGGTTGTTGCAGAATATTGCCAAGCGCGGGCGCAGTTATGAGCAGAATATAACGGCGGATTATCTGAATAATATTCAGGATAGCTATATGACCTACCTGAAGCAGCATCCCAACTTCCCGATACTGATTGTGGAGGCGCGTGACTTGGATTTTGTAAAGAATCCCGCTGATTATCAGAAAATAAAAAACCTGCTGAATCATGAATATCCAGCAGGTCTGACGAGAATCACGTTTTAATATTACGTTCTACTTTCTGTATTCGAAATGAGGTATCGGCAGGAGCTTGAACAGGTTCTTCCGGTGCTTGTCGTCGATACGCGCTTTGGTGGCGGGATCATCGCATTCGCCTGTCCGGATGTAGCGGTCGAGGACTGCGTAAGTAAAGCCGAGGTTGTCCTCGTCACTTTTGCCGCAAAGTCCGTCGGACGGAGTTTTCTCCACCAGCTCGATAGGCAGGCCGAGTTCTTTGCCAATGGCTTTCACTTCCTGTACGGTGAGTCCGCCCAGGGGTGAGAAATCACCGGCGGCATCACCGTAGCGGGTGCTATAGCCCACCCAGTCTTCGGAGAGGTTGCAGGTGTTGGCCACGCGGCCATTCATGGACTGTGACACGGCGTAGAGGGTGGTCATGCGGAGGCGTGGCGGCAGGTTCTGGATGGTCTGCGTGCTAATCTCCTGACCGAGGGTCTTCAGTTGCTCGGACACGGCTGCCTCAATGGCATTGAAAGTGTCGCCGATGTTGACGCAGCAATGGCGGATACCCAAGTGTTTGATGAGCTTCATGCTGTCGTCGATGTCGGGTTGCACCTTGTTGGGCATGGTCACGCCAATTACGCGATCCTTGCCCAAGGCCTCGGCACACAAAGCAGCCACCACGCTGCTGTCTTTGCCACCTGAAATGCCTATGACGGCATTGCAGCCGGGACCGTTCTCCTCAAACCAGTCTCTGATCCATTGGATAACTTGTCCTTTTACTTCTTTTGCGTTGAAAGTCTGCATGTTGCGCAACCGGAAATTAGTCAATGGTGAAGTTTTTCAACAGGTTGTTGGCGTCTTCCAGCTGCTGATTCAGACCGTTGTGTTTTTCAGAGGCTTTCTTGATTAACTCCTGCAATTTCTTTATTTCTTTGTCGTTTTTTGCTTTTTCTTTGTTGGCCTTTTCAATTTCTTTTTTCAGGTCTTCGATTTTCTGTTTTAACTGATATTTTTCCACAGCCTTGGTGAATTTTCCCATGAGGATTTTGATGTTATCAGCTGCCTCAGGATTGTTCACAGAAGAGATGGTGTTCAGGTTTCCCAAGCTGCAGATGAAGATGATATCGGTGGAGAGGTCTTTCTTTTTGCCTTTTTGAACTGCCTTGAAGTAAATGTCGTAAGTGCCGTCGCCAATGTAGGAGCACTTTTGGGCTTTATAGGAATTGTATTTGTCCTCGTTTTTGGGTTTCACCAAGCCTTTTTCGGCCAGGAATTCGGTGACGGCCGCATTGGCGGCTTTGCCGTCCACATTGGGGATGTTGATCGTGAAGCCATTGACATTGGTCTTCAAAATGGTGACCTGACCTTCGCTAACTTGCTGTGCAAAAGCGAATGATACACTAAGTACTAAAGCGAGAGTTAAAACGAAAAATTTTTTCATGATGTATTTTTTTTAAAGTTATTTGATCATTTTAATTTTAGATTCCAAACTGCAAAGATACACAATTTTTTCAATGTGCCAATAGTTTTTTGTATATTTGCAAATTAAATTAATATACTATTGGATGTTGAAAGAGTGGCGTTTTTGAATATTAATTACCATCAATAAAATTTTTTACAATTATGAAAAAGTCAAATTTGCTTTTCACTGTCGTGCTTTCTTTAGCTGCGTTTTTACTCTCTTCATGCTCGTCTGATAAAAAGGAAGGATCCGTTACTATTTATGATGGAAAATCACAGTGGAGCGATTGGACTTGCAATTCCGCTTTCGGAGAAACAGAAGAGGGTGATTTGGCCTTGTGGCATGTTTTCTTTCATACAGAGATAGATAACTCTTATAGAACCATTACCTTAACAATGTTAACCAGTAAACCGGGAACTTATTCTGGGGTATATGATGAAAACAGCGGAAAATGGTCTAACGAGGTCATCGGTTCTGTACAATTAACCATAGACTACGATGGACAGACCTATCCCGAATGGCTTGGAAAAACAGCCACTGTCACCATTCATGAATACGATAAAGAGAAAAGGGAGTTGAGTGCGACGGTAGAAGCAGAAGTGGTTAAGAAGGGTGCTTCTGAAACTCGCAATATAAAAGTTGAAATGGATCATTTACATTTTGTCTCAGAAGAATAAACTAAGACTTGGTTTTAGCGAGCAATTCTTTCTATCAGCTTTTCTAGCTGTTTCAATGCTTCCTCCACGGGAATAATCTCCGAAATGCGTTCCTTGCCTTTATAGACTGCGGCGAGGCCGTTGGTGGCTCCCACAATACCGTAGTCGGCATCGGCCATCTCGCCGGGACCGTTCACAATACAGCCCATCACGGCAATTTTCAGCCCGGGATAGTGGGCGAAGCGCTCTTTGACCTGCGCCAGCACCGACTCAATGTCGTATTGCGTTCGGCCGCAGGAGGGACAGGAAATGAACTCGGTCTTGCTCATCTTCAGGCGGCACGCCTGCAGGATGGTGGCGGCAAGGTTGTCATTTTCCGCTTGGCTGAAATGCGGGTTCTCGATGCGGATGTCCTTGATTTTTTGCTGATAGTTCAAATAGCCGCTCACCGCCGCCGCTCCGGCAATCCAACGGTCGAAGTCGGGTTCGGGCTTGTGGTAAATGAGGGTTTGGTCAGCAATATGGTAGTCTGTGTCTTTAAGGTCCTTAATGACTTTGATTAATGTGTGTGCAAATGGTGTTTCATTTTCTGGCTTCTCTGTCAATGAAACGCGGATGGTGTTGCCGATGCCCATCATTAGCAAAGCGCCGATGCCGGCAGCGGATTTCACGCGTCCTTCCAGACCGTTTCCTGCCTCGGTGACGCCCAAGTGGATGGGATAGAGCGTGCCCCTGTCGCTCAGCATCTTGTGCAGGTCGAGGGTGGCGGCCATCATGGTGTTGACATTGCTGGCTTTCATGGAGAAAACCATGTTGCGGAAGTCGTTTTTCTCGCAAATGTCCAACCATTCAATAGCTGACATGGCCATGGCGTGGGGCGTATTGCCGTAGCGACTGACAATGCGGTCGGCCAGCGAGCCATGGTTGATGCCGATGCGTAAGGCAGTGCCATGGGCTTTGCAGGTCTCAAACAGCGGTTTGGCCTTGGCCTCCATGGCGTCTAGCGAGGATTGGTATTCCTCCTCGCTCAGATCCAAGGTCTTGAAATTGCGTTTGTCCACGTAATTGCCTGGGTTGACGCGCACCTTCTCTACGATGGCTGCGGCGGCTTCTGCCACTTTGGGGTTGAAATGCACATCCGCAATCAGCGGTGTCTCAATGCCTTCTGCCCGAAGCTGTTCCTTGATTTGTCGGAGGGATTCTACCTCTTTCATGGAGGGCACCGTGATGCGCACCATCTCGGCACCAGCGGCAATCATGCGTTTGCACTGGGCAACGGTCGCTTCTACATCCGCCGTGTCGGTATTGGTCATGGATTGTACCACCACGGGCTGTCCTTCGCCCAGGGTGATATTGCCGATGTGAACGTGTTGGAATTTCATGGTTTACAGTTTTTTAGAAGCCAGATAGCTGAGTTTATACCAATCTATCAGAGGCATGCATGGTTTTTGGCTTAAATGTTGTTGCATCTTCTCCGCTTTCTGCTCATAGAGCCGTCCCACAAGCTTGTCAAGCCCCAATTTTTTGCATTGCTGATACGTCTTCAGTAATCTGTTTTCTTTTAAAAAAGAATGATTAATATTCTGATTTTCAAAAATATAGATTAAATTATCAATGGATAGTCTTATTTTTTTCAGATATTCCTCATTGGTATCCAAACCATCATGATACAGGGGATTGTCGATGTGCAAGTATGGGATTTGCTTCTGCTGTAATTGGTAGCCGAAAAGGGTGTCCTCATGGCCGTAAGTGGTCAGCTTTTCGTCAAATTGTATTTCTTCAAAAACAGATTTGCTGATGATGACATTGAAAGGCGTGAAATGATGGTAGGGTCTTTTGTTGCGTTGCTTTGCACTTTCCTCTTCGCGTCGCTTGCCGTAATACCATCTTAGAAAATATTGGTTATCAGGTTTTTCATTGCGATAGGCTATGCCTCCATTGATCACACAACAAGCTTGTGGACGCATCTTTTCTATAGCATCCATATATTTCTTGATGAAGTCTTGATTCCCGACCATCGCATCACAGTCGATGAACAGCAGATAGGGATATTGTGCTTTTGCCGCCAATAGATTGCGGATTTTGGCGCGACCCATATTCTCTTGATTCTGAATATATTGGATATAGTCAAACCGGGCCAGATTTGCATTTCTTGCTCTAATATCCGAATTGTCGGAACAGTCATCTGCCAGAATAATTTCGTAAAGAATACCCGTTTGTGCCAACTGACGGTCAAGCGCGGTGACTAATGGGTTGACATCGTGGTTGTAGATGGGTATCAGGACAGAGAGCATATTACAGGACTGAGTCAATCAGTTTGCCATTTTCGATACAAATGGTTCTGGAGGCGAACTTGTCGATCATGCCGAAATTGTGGGTGGCCATCAGAACGGTGGTGCCGCTGTTTTTGTTGATGTCGTGGAAAATCTTGAAGATTTCCTCGGAGGTGATGGGGTCGAGGTTGCCGGTGGGCTCGTCAGCCAGCAGAATTTCGGGCTTGTTGAGCAGGGCGCGGGCGATGCACACACGTTGCTGCTCACCACCGGATAGCTGGTGGGGATAGCGGAAGTCCTTGGTAGCCAGGCCAACCAAGTCCAGCACTTCCTCACAGCGGTTGCCCATCGCCACTTTGTCTTTCCAGCGGGTGGCGCGCAACACATACATCAGGTTTTCCAGTACGGTCATATCCGACAGCAACTGATAGTCCTGGAACACCATACCCAGACTTTTGCGCAGTTTGGGGATGTCTCTTCTCTTCAGTTTCAACAGGTCGAAGCCGTTGATACAGGCTTCTTCACCTTCGGAGGGAACCTCGGCAATCAGGGTCTTTAGTATAGAGGATTTGCCGCTGCCGGTTTTGCCAATCAGATAGACGAATTCGCCTTTGCGGACACTCATGCTTACCTGCGGCAATACCAAGATATTACGTTGGTAAATATTGATGTTCTTCAGCGAAATGATGGGTTTGTCTTCAGAACTTGTGCTGTTTTGTGGCACAAGTTGTGTTTTCTGTTCCTCATTGCCTTTCTGAACCGGAGTGATGTCGTTGTTTGCTGTCTCGACATTCTCTTGTGTCAGAGTGTCCTGTATGTTTTCGTTCTGATCCATAATTGTTTTGTTATAGGTGCAATGGCAAGACGTCATTGCTACCAGGATGTTTTAATGTTCCTCAATGTGTGTGCATCTGCGAGATGCAGTTGCTACCATCTGTGAAAATCCGAATTATGCGTCGATGTTGGCGTACTTGGCGTTCTGCTCGATGAACTCGCGGCGCGGGGGTACTTCGTCACCCATCAGCATGGCAAACACGCGGTCGGCATCGGCGGCATTCTCGATGGTCACCTGGCGCAAAGTACGGCGGTGCGGGTCCATGGTGGTGCTCCACAGCTGTTCCTCGTTCATCTCACCCAAACCTTTGTAGCGCTGTACGTGCAGGCCGGCTTCGTTGGCGCCGTTGTTGGTCATTTCGGCCACCAGTGCCACACGTTCCTCGTCGGACCAGGCATACTGCTCGTTGGTGCCTTTCTTGACCAGATAGAGCGGGGGAGTGGCGATATAGACGTGGCCCTCCTCAATCAGTTCCTTCATGTGGCGGAAGAAGAAGGTCAGAATCAGTGTGGCAATGTGGCTACCATCCACATCAGCATCGGTCATGATGATGACCTTGTGATAACGCAACTTGGAGATATTCAGTGCTTTGCTGTCTTCTTCTGTGCCGATAGTCACACCCAAAGCGGTGTAGATATTCTTGATTTCCTCGCTTTCCAGCACGCGGTGCTGCATGGCTTTCTCTACGTTCAGAATTTTACCTCTCAATGGCAAAATGGCCTGGTGCTTGCTGTCACGGCCCTGCTTGGCGGTGCCGCCTGCGGAGTCACCCTCGACGAGGAACAGCTCGCATTCCTCAGCGTTTTTGGAGGAGCAGTCCGACAATTTGCCGGGCAGTCCGCCGCCGCTGAACACGCTCTTGCGCTGTACCATCTCGCGGGCTTTGCGGGCAGCCTGACGGGCGGTGGCGGCCAAGATCACTTTATCGACAATCTCCTTGGCATCCTTCGGGTTTTCTTCGAGATAATAGGTCAGCATCTTGCCCACAATACGGTCCACAATGCCCTTCACCTCGTCGTTGCCCAACTTGGTTTTGGTCTGTCCTTCGAACTGAGGCTCAGCTACTTTTACTGAAATGATGGCAGTCAAACCTTCGCGGAAGTCGTCACCGGTAATCTCGATTTTTTGTTTGGCCAGTTTCTCCAGCATCTTGCTGTCGTCGGCATATTTTTTCAAAGTACGGGTCAACGCGCTTCTGAAACCGGTCAGGTGGGTACCGCCTTCAATGGTATTAATATTGTTGACGTACGAATGGATGTTTTCGGTGAAAGAGGTGTTGTATTGCATCACAATCTCTACGGGAACACCGGTTTCAGCACCGTCGTCCTCCATGTACATGGGGTGCTCCATGATTTTCTCACGACCGCCGTCCAGGTATTTGATGAAATCTTTCAATCCTTCCTTGGAATAGAAAGTTTCGCTTAAGGGCTGTCCATTGTCGTCCTTAATACGTAAGTCGGTAATGGTCAGTGTGATACCCTTGTTTAGGAAAGCCAATTCCTTCATACGGGTAGCCAAGGTCTGGTAGTGGTACTCGTGCATGATGAAGATGCTGTCGTCGGGTTTGAACCAGATCAGGGTGCCGCGACGGTCAGCCTTGCCCACTTCCTTCACGGGGTATAGCGGGTGACCATATTCGTATTCTTGCATGTAGTGGACGCCGTCTCTGAACACTTCGGCGCGCAGCTGTTTGGACAGGGCGTTGACGCAGGAGACACCCACGCCGTGCAGACCGCCGGAAACCTTGTAGGAGTCCTTGTTGAACTTACCGCCGGCGTGCAGCACGGTCAAAACGACTTCCAGAGCCGATTTCTGCTCTTTCTCGTGCCAGTCGGTGGGGATGCCACGTCCGTTGTCCAATACTGAAATGGAGTTATCTTCATGAATGGTCACTTCGATTTTGTCGCAGTGGCCCGCTAATGCTTCGTCAATGGAGTTGTCCACAACCTCATAGACCAGGTGGTGCAAACCGCGCTCTCCGACATCGCCAATGTACATGGCGGGACGTTTTCTAACCGCCTCTAATCCTTCCAACACCTGAATATTCTCCGCGGTGTATTCGTGCTCTTGGGGTTGTTTGTTTTCTAATTCGCTCATAATCAATACTATATTAATTTTTTAAGACTATGCAAAGATAATAAAAAAATCCTAATTTTGCACCAAAAAAATGGCCTTATTTTTTGATTTTTTGAATTGATTTTGCTCTGCATGAAAAAAGTGTTGCTTCCGGTTTCTAAAAGTTTGTATATCAGAAAGTTGATATATGATTTTCTGAAATATCACCGACTGGATGATATCGAGGCTGGTTTTCCGGAGGATGTGCGGATTGTGTATGAAGGTCTTCGTGTAATTCAAAATGTTGAAAAAGAACGAAATACGGACAATGGGGTGGCGCGGATTGATGTGCATGATTGCGGCGCCGCTTACCGTTTTCTGATGGCGCTTCTGGCGGTTACCCCTGGACAGTGGCTGTTGACGGGCACCGAGCGTCTGCTGCAGCGTCCGATAGAGGAACTGGTACAGTGCCTGCAATCCATGGGGGCAGACATACAATGGATTTCTGATAACGACAATGTTGTTTCCTGTAGAGACGTGCCATGGCGCGTCTCCGATGAGGATAATGTTATTTCCAGTAGAGACGCAAAATTTTGCGTCTCTACAAATGCGAAACAGGGCTGGTTGATCCGTGGCAAAAACCTCCACGTTTCCGACCTGACCATCGACTGCCGCCGTTCGGGGCAGTTTGCCAGTGCTCTGTGGCTGATTGCGGAAGAAATCGGTCTGAAAAAACTGCATGTCCTTCCCGAAAATCCATCTTCATTATCTTTTATTGAAATGACCAAAGCGGTGGTGAATGGAAGTGTAAAATTGGAAGATGGACATTTGGCGGACTGGAGTGCTGCGGTGTATTGGTATGCCCGCTTGCTATTGGAAGGTCAGATGCAAAATTCAACTAGGCCGTACTCATCCTCTGGCACTGCTTTTGGTGATGCGCCTGCTTCCTATAAATTACTGCAGCTTGATTCGTCTTCGATTCAGTCTGATGCGGTGATTGCCCGTTGGTTTACGGACTGGGGTATTGAAGGCCGTCAGGAAGAGGATGGCGTGGTTATCACTTATAAAGAGAATTTAATTAAGCCACAGGAGGTAATTGAATTGGATATGTGTCAGAATCTGGACCTTGTGCCAGTATTGGCTTGTATGGCTTGTTTATGGCCTAAAAAGATGATTTTCAATGGGGTGGCGAACCTGAGATATAAAGAATCCAACCGATTGCAAATCATTCAGGAACAATTGTCTGCATTTGCCAATATCAAGGTAAACACGTATGGTGGGGTTGATGATAATCAATTGGTTATTGATCCTTGTGGAGACGTGCCGCAGCGCATCTCTACAACAAACAACGGCGTGAATTCTAGCAAAGACACAAAATTTTGCGTCTCTACAAATGACATGAAATCTGATGTGGATTTTGTTTTCGACGCCCACAATGATCATCGTTTTGTGATGGGCTTCTCTTTATTTGCGCTGTGTGGCAAAGTGCGCGTCAATGGTTTTGATTCCGTAAAAAAATCATACCCCAACTTCAAAGCTGAGGGTGTCGTAGCCGGGACGGATATGCTCGGGTAAGGTCTGGATGATATCCGCGTATTTGCCCAAATTGTGCGAAATGTGGGTCAGATAGGCCATGCGGGGCTGCAACTCGTTGATAATGGCGGTGGCCTGTGCCAAATTGAAATGGGAGTAATGTTCTTTGTGTCCCAATGTGTTGATTACTAAGGTGTCTAAACCTCTCAGTTTATTCATCTCTTTCGGGGCAATGAAGCTGCCGTCGGTGATATAGGCGAAATTTTGGATGCGGTAGCCTAAAATCGGCATGGCGAGATGCAGTACGTGAATGGGGATAATTTCCACGCCATTAATGGTAAAAGGGTCGTCCTTGACGGCTTTCAGTCCCAGCATGGGCACGCCAGGATATTTGTGTTCGGCAAAGGCGTAATCAAAGTTTTTCTTGACAATGCCGATGGTCCTGGGCAGACCATAAATATCTATAGTCTTGTGGTTGAGGAAGTTGATGGGTCTCACATCGTCAATGCCGCCCACATGGTCGGTATGCTCGTGGGTGAGCAAAATGGCGTCGATGTCTGTGATTTTGTTGGTCAGCAGCTGCTGCCGCAGGTCGGGGCCGGCATCGATGAGTAGTTTCACTCCGTCCACTTCCACAAAGGCGGAGGTGCGTAGCCGATGGTCCCTCGGGTCAGCAGAATTGCACACGTCGCAGGTGCATCCCACAATGGGGACGCCCTGCGATGTGCCAGTTCCTAAAAGTGTTACTTTGATCAAAGTAGTATCTTATTTAAGTCCTCTTTTCTTGAGCAAGGGGTCAATGGAGGGTTCTTTGCCGCGGAATGCCACATACAGTTTCATGGCATCGTCGGTGTTGCCTCTTTCCAGAATGTTGGTTCTGAAAGCTT
>Ga0265298_10002452_pt1 | contig 25817 bp, 16 predicted proteins | sample AusTroGonzalo_MG_3_FD_193486 | JGI IMG/M metagenome (GOLD analysis project Ga0265298, IMG submission 193486) | Bovine rumen microbial communities from tropical cattle in Woodstock, Queensland, Australia - Gonzalo_01 | ecosystem: Host-associated > Mammals > Digestive system > Stomach > Rumen ...
CGTGATCAACAAATCAAATGGATTCGCGAAGCGGCCGAGAAAAAAGGTCGTTCGGTGGCAATCTTGCAAGATTTGCAAGGGCCAAAAATCCGCCTAGGTATGCTAAAAGATAATCACCTGGATTTGAAGGCCGGTGACGATCTTGTACTTGACTATGCCATCAAAGAACATGATGGTTCCCTCAATGTGCCAGTCCAATACAACCTCGCCGAAAAGGCCAAAGTTGGCGAGCCGATTTATCTTTTCGATGGCAAAATCCGCACTCACGTAGTAGAAATCGTTACCGATACCGCTATTAAGGTACGTGTCGAAAATGACGGTTTTATTATGTCCAAAAAAGGCTTAAATTTGCCAGAAACTAACTTTGGTGGCGACATTCTTACCGCCAAAGATCTTGCCGATATCGAATACGGTGCCGGCTGTGATTACGATTATGTAGCATTGTCATTCGTACAGTCTGCTAGTGACATCGAAAATTTGCGTCAAATCTTGCGCGCACATGGTTCCACGGCCAAGATTGTAGCTAAAATCGAGACCAAACATGCAATTTCGAGCGACGAACATCTCGAAGAAATCGTCAAAGCTGCCGACGGCATCATGATTGCTCGTGGCGACATGGCTGTAGAAGCTGGCGCCGAGGTTGTGCCAATCGTGCAACGCAAATTGATTGCACTTTGCCGTTCATATTCTAAACTTTGCATCGTAGCTACCCAGATGATGAGCTCGATGGTAGACCAGCCAGAGCCAACTCGTGCCGAAGTTTCCGACGTGGCAAACGCTGTCATTCAGGGCGCCGATGCCGTGATGCTTTCAGATGAAACCGCCAACGGTAAGTTCCCTCTCGAGACCGTCAAAGCTATGAAGAAAGTCATTCTTTATACGCAAAATCATTCCCGCGTAGCACCAATCTCGCATGAGCCAACTGGCGCTTACGAAAATTACGATGCAATTTCAAACGCCGCCGCCCGTCTTGCCGAAAATATCGAGGCCGACGTCATCGTCTGTCAGACCGCTTCTGGCGCATCGTCTCTTGCAATTGCCGCTCAGCGTCCAAACGTGCCAATCATCACCGTCACTAGCGACGCGCGCGTGGCCAACCAAATGGCACTTTGCTATGCCAACTCTGCTTTTGTGCGCCCATATTCTGCTAACTACGGCGCAGAACTAGCTGCCGAGCTTAAGAAATCTGGCTACTTGCAACTTACCGAAGGCAAAAAAGACCTCACTACCGTAATCGTATCCGGCGAAAAAGCCAAAATCGGTGGGACTGACACAATTCGTGTGCGTTTAATTTAAGGAGATTTATGAATTACCAAACCATTCGCGATGCCAAAATTAAAGGGCAAATAGTGCTCGTACGCGTAGATTACAATGTACCGATGCAAGACGGCGAGATTACTAGCGACCTACGTATTAGAGCTAGCTTGCCGACCATCGAATACTTGCGTGAGCACGGCGCCAAGAAAATCATCCTGATTTCTCACCTTGGTCGCCCGGAAGGTCACGACAAAAGTCTATCGTTAAAAGCTGTGGGCGAAAAGCTAAAAACATTAATCGACAAAGCTGATTTTATCGATGACGTGTCTGGTCCGGATGTAGAAGCTAAGGTACAAAAACTTCCAGCTGGTGGCGTGCTTTTGCTCGAGAATTTGCGCTTTTATGCTGGCGAGGAAGGTAATTCGAGCGAATTTATTCGCGAAATTATTGATTCGACTGGCGCAACGGTCTTCGTGCAAGATGGTTTTGCTGTGGTGCACCGCGCACACGCTTCGACTTCAGCCGTAGCCAATCATTTGCCGGTTTATGCTGGGCTTCTAGTAGAAAAAGAAATCGAGGGCCTAAGCAAAGCAATCGAAACTCCAGCTCACCCGCTCGTAGTAGTGATTGGTGGCGCTAAAGTTGACGACAAGCAGCCACTCATTGAGGCATTTTTGCCTAAGGCGGACAAAATTATCGTTGGTGGCAAAATTGCAGCCGATGGTTATAAGTCTGATTCTGACAAAATTTATGTAGCTGAAGATTTTGATGAAGATACTGCCGGCGCGAAGCTCGATATTGGCCCGCTTGCAACGGTCAAAATTGCAGAAATTCTAAAGACGGCCAAGACCGTGGTTTGGAACGGCGTGCTCGGCAAAGTTGAAGATCCAGCCTATGCTACCGCTTCCACCATTGTGGCGGAGCTTTTGGGCGAAAAAGAAGATTGCGACACAATTATTTGCGGTGGCGATACGGCCGGTTTTGTAGAAAACCTCGCCGAAGAACATCCAAAGCTAAAATACGCGCTAGTTTCGACTGGCGGTGGCGCAGCCTTGGAGTTCTTGTCTGGTCAAAAAATGCCAGGTCTAGAAGTGATTGAAAAACACTAAATATTCACGCTATGATATAATATAGTTATGAAAAATCCTCAAACCTACCAACAAATTATTGGTGACACTATTGAACGTTTGCGCATTGAAAAAGGCATGACTCAAGGCGACTTGGCGAAGGCCGTGGGCTCGTCGCAGTCGGCAATTCATCGCATCGAAAAGGGCGGACAAAATGTTTCGCTCGAAATGGTAAACAAGATTTCTACCGCTCTTGGTAGCCAAATTCTCTCTATTAATGACAATAGTTCATCCGGTTTTAGGATTAATGGCGGCGTGGAACTACACGGCGAAATCACCATCAATAGTTCCAAAAACGCAGCCGTGGGCCTGCTTTGTGCAGCGCTTTTAAACCATGGTCGCACCCGCCTAAAACACATTGCTAGGATTGAGGAAGTCTATCGTATTATCGAAGTGCTCGAGTCGATTGGCGTAAAATGCCAGTGGGCGAACCGCCATCGCGATTTAATAATTATCTCACCGCGCGAATTAAAAATTGACCAGCTCGACGTGGAAGCCGCTAGGCGCACGCGCTCCATTATCATGTTTATGGGGCCACTTTTGCACCGTTTTAAGAATTTTGATTTACCATACGCTGGTGGATGTTCGCTTGGCACACGCACCGTTAATCCACATCTTAAAGCTCTTAGTTCCTTTGGGCTGAGCGTAGATGCTGTATCGAAAAGCGGTTTTTATAATTGCGCCGTGGAGCCGATTGATCCAAACAAAGAGGTTTATATTGTACTGACCGAGCGTGGTGACACCGTCACCGAGAACGTATTAATGGCAGCGGCACTACATCCGGGCAAGACCACTATCGTAGGCGCTTCACCAAACTACATGGTGCAAGATGTCTGTTTCTTCCTCGAGAAGCTCGGCGTGAAGATTTCTGGTATTGGCACTACGACGCTTGTAGTACATGGTCGCTCCGAAATTAATTCTGATGTAGATTATTATCCATCTGAGGACCCGATTGAAGCAATGTCGTTTATTGCGGTGGCCTTGGCGACTAAATCTGCTTTCAAGATTTGTCGTGCGCCGATTGAGTTTTTGGAAATCGAACTTGAGATTCTAAAAACTATGCATGCGGATATTATAAAGTCTGAGGAATATTTCTCTTATAATGGCCGCACGAGGTTGGTAGATTTGGATATCCAAAAGTCTGAGCTGGTGGCCCCGGCCGACAAAATCCATCCAATGCCGTTCCCTGGCCTGAATATTGATAACTTACCATTCTTCTCGGTGATTGCAGCCACGGCTAAGGGTCGCACATTGATTCACGACTGGGTATTTGAAAACCGTGCAGTTTATACGACTGAGCTATCAAGGCTCAATGCTAAGGTGGAGCTGCTTGATGCGCATCGCGTGTATGTGGAAGGACCAACCAACTGGCGCCCAACCGAGCTAGTGGCGCCGCAGGCTTTGCGCCCATCTGTGGTGATTTTGATTGCAATGCTGGCTGCGCCAGGGACTTCAATTTTGCGTAACGTTTATTCGATTCAACGTGGCTACCAAGATTTCTTGGCAAGGTTAAGGCATCTTGGTGCGGATATTTCGCCACTACTAGGAATTTAGTCTTTTTCTCTGTAAAATACCCGGTTTTTGTGCGATAAGCATTACCGTTATATTGACAAAAACAGGGGTGTGTGGTATAATTAAAGTAGTTGTTCAAAACTACCGAAAAATTGAAATGTACATTTAAAAGGAGGAGGGATAAGTATGAAGAATCCTAAAAATCGTAACCTAGTAATTGCCGTTTTGTGCGGCGTAGTTACAGTGTTAACAGGTATAGTAATTCTTGTAGCTGCTATAGCAAACAAGAAAAACGTGCCGGCGGACGTAACACCTACACCCACAGCGACAGTATCAGTGGAACCTACGAAGGTTCCTACAGTAGCTCCGGCAAAAGAGCCGACGGAAGCACCTACAAAGGCACCTACCGAGGAACCTACCACGGAGCCCACTGAGGCACCTACAGAAGTTCCTACGGAAGCGCCCACCGAGACGCCTACAGTAGCTCCTACAGAGGAACCTACCGAAGCGCCTACGGAGGAGCCTACACCTACGGAAGAGCCTACTAAGGTTCCTACCGAAACGCCGACAGAGGCACCGACCGAGGATCCGACACCGACACCTACGGAAGTACCGACAGAAGCACCTACAAAGGAACCTACGCCGACACCTACGGATCCGCCGACCAAGGCACCGACAGAGGCGCCGACAGAAGCACCTACCGAGGTTCCGACAGAAGCTCCGACCGAGGCGCCTACAGAAGCACCTACGCCGACACCTACGGATCCGCCGACCAAGGATTACACTAAGTGTCCGGTCGAAGGCATGGATGTAGCTGAATCGGACAGATACGTCCTGGCACTATGGAATCAGTGCCTCGACGAATTGATCCCGTACGCCGAAGGATACGGTTGGTCTACGTGGAACATCTTGGATGCTGGCGGAAATCGCTGGATAGGTATGTCGAAAGATGATGGCCGATATGATTTGGATATTAATATCGGTTATAATGCTGTTACCCGCGTGGGTATCTATGACAATTTAAACGAAACATATGTATGGGCTTTGTCCGAGGCTGCTTACTACGACGTAGACGGTCTAAAGCAGCTAATAAAAGAACATACACCGTAGCTATTCTTCATCGTAAAGAAGCGTCGCGTTTTATGCGGCGCTTTTTTAGTGTATTAACATACTGTTTGTGGTAAAATAAATATATGATTATACATAAGCGAATACTCACATTGGCTACGATTGGATTTTGTACATTTGTAATTTCTTTGGGTATAATGCAACCGGTTTTTGCGAATGACTCTGGCATTGGCGGGACCACTCAAGGTGGTGAATGTAAATATTGGGGCACATGTGAAGGATATGGATTAGCATGGGTTAGCTATCCATTAAGAAAAAACATCGATTCTAGCATGAATCTGCATATGTATTATACTGATAATACGAACAAAGATGGGGCGGTTATTTTTGGAAAATGCGAAAGTGGCAGCGAACTTTATAATTATGGTTATATAGCGTTTGACGAGAATACAAATCCGCCAACTTCGCGCAATAAGCAAGTTGCTACCATAAAGCGCGGCCAAAGCGGCGCGAAGTATCTTAATGAAAACTTTGGAAGTAATGTGCCAGATCTTAGTGGAGCTGTATATAATTATACAGGCGCCGAACAAAAATATCAGGCAACTTTTTCTACGACTTATTACCGTGCCTCTGGTACCCTATATCATCCTGAGGGAACTTATAAAGACGATTTTTCTAATCCAGACGACGAAACGAGCTGCATTGACTTGTATGCTAATGGAGAAAATGGCGGCTACGAATCGGTGGCCTACAACTTTTGCCGTTTGGCTGAGGCCGATAAAGCAAATGATGGCAAAACCAAATATCTGGGCAAAGGCGTAACCTGGGATAACGTCGGTTGGTTCTGCTATACCGATAGCGTTGATTACTCTTCTAAATCGATATTGAATGTTAACGGTGGCGAAAAAATGGCGATAGCAGTTAGTAGTGGTGGCGCATCTGGTATCGAAAAGATTAGTGAACCAGTCAAGGCTAAAGTTGGTAGTACCGTAAAATTGAATTTTTCACATTTTGCATGGGCGGATATCGTTAATACTCCCAAAGACACTACTTGGACGTATGAATATACAATTGATGGCAACAGGAAGGCATCAGATAGTAAGAAAGATATATTAAAGAAAAAAGCAACGATCAATGGTCAAACTGCCTTTATAGCCAAAAATGCACTTGATAAAGATGGAATGATGTTTACTAATGATAGAGAAATAAAAATAAAGGTTGAGGATGTAGGGGTAGAACACGAGTACTGCGAAAGCCAGTGGCGCGAAGCGAATGGTACGCAAAAAAATATAACCAAGGTTTGCATCACAATAATAGGTACTGATACTCCTAGTTCTGGGAACTACTACTCATTAAGCCAAGTCAAGGCAACGATTGGCGGCGTAGCGATGAAGGATACTACCGATATAGTAAACAGCTACGGAGAGGAAAAGGCGCAGTTAGAAGCTACTATTACTGTTGGCGATAAAATCAGTAACATCACTTTTAAACATCGTGGGCTTTCTACTACCGCAAAAAAGAGTAATGTGACTTGGAACAAAATATATGGAACTAAAAATCATTCCAGTATCTTTTGCCCCGATGAAAGCTGTACGGAGCCATTATATTATAGCGGCAAGATGACAAAACAATATAGCCAGAACACGAGTTACTATACGACTAATACTATCACGTTTGAAAAAAACTATGGAGAGATAACATTCAACGCTGCCGGAAAATATCGTTTTTGCGAGGCTATTTTGAGCCCAGATGGCAAAAGTGGCCCAAAGACCACTGCCTGTCTTATAGTTACCGTTGGCGAAGACCCGGGTCCTGATCCATGCGAGGACGGGGATGAAGACTGTCCATGCGAGGGTGAAGACTGTCCATGCGAGGGTGAAAACTGTCCATGCGAGGACGGGGATGAAGACTGTCCACCAGATACTAAGCTAAATCCATTCTGTACCGGCAGCGTATCTGGCAACGTCGATTCTGGAACCACTCTGACAACATCATTTGTGACCAATACATCCACTTCATCGAGCGGATCTTCCGTATGGGCTAAGCCTGGCGATTTAATCACCTTTGCGCACTGTTATTATCCTGGTGCACAGATTCCAAGAATTAACCAGCCGAGCCCAAGTCATGACGATTCTAACCCAACGGCCGAAGAGCTGCAAGACTACGATCCAGATACTCCAAACAATCGTTGGCCACACCTCAGTGCAGGCTGGAGTGCGCCAAACGTCGTGCGTAAACTGGGTGAGCGCACATTCCCTGCAGCTACTTCGAATGAATTTACTATTCAGACCGATAATTCTTGGATTTTTAGAGATTCCGTCAGTCTATCCAGTAATTTTAACGGGAGCAACCCGTTCAAAAATACCGTCGGCAACGGTTCCTCTGGCTATGCCAACATGTCTAGTAATGCAGTCTTGCCGTCTGGGGTTGGTCAAGTCATAACGCAGGGCGTCAAAACCACTTATAACACCGTCACATCTGCAGAAAAGCACACCACGGTCCCTTATACGTGGAACTATGTTTACGATAAACGCGTTTCAGGGACAAAATCTGGTAGCGATAACACTGAGGACGGTTTTACCAATTGCGCGAGTAAATCGTCCGCCGATGCGAGTAGCGTGAAAAACTCCTACAATAGTATCGATGGTTATGAGGATGCGACTGCAGCTGCAACTATAACCAGAAACGAGAAGGTGCAAAAGGAAAGTTCTTCTGATGATGAGTCCGATGAAGATGCTGAGCCGGAATATAACTATTATTGTGAGTGGACCGTAGAGTATTCATATATTCATGCCGGCGCACTCTCAGCAACGGCGTACGGAACAATCACCCATAAGACGGAAAGCGGTACGATAATCCCATACTATGAGTCATCTTATACCCGCTATAGTGGCTACAGTTCATCTGCTAATGTTAAAATTCCATTCAACTACGAAAACTCTTCTTCCGTAGAAATTAGTAGCGATAAAGTGTATGCCGGTGAAACCTTTAATGTTAGCAACGTCACGGTGCAAACCGATCCTAAATATAACAGCGCAACTTCTGGTACCTATGCGACCAAAACTCAGCCTTCTAACGTTAGGTTGTATGTATTCCATGCGACGTATCCAGTTAGCACTTCTGGTTATAGTAGTGATAATAACTGCGGATTTTATGGTGGTGAAGATTGTAGAGAGGTGACAAGCAGTGTAGGTAATATTCTTAACTCTTCTGGCGATATGTCTGGTGCTACTGCAAGCTTCTTTGCTGGCATATCCGTTAACGCCTATGATCTTAAAGCAGGCGAATATATATGTGTTGGCTCTTCAGTCTGGCCAGCTTCGCCAAATGGAGATATGGACATGAACGCTAATGGGTCTGGCTATGCTTACTATTCTACACCGCATTGTAAAACAGTCTTCAAACGTCCAACCTTCCAAGTCTGGAATGGTGGATTGTATGCTGCTGGTAAGGTTGTTGCTAATTCGTTTACCAAGAATGTACTTAATGGATATTCTGCATATAGAACTAGTGGTTCTGATGGACAATATACTTTCTCATCATGGATAGAACAAGGTATCGTAGCAAACAAAAGTGTTGTTGGTCTTGCTTCTGGTGCTGCTACCGGGTTTACTTCTAACAGCAATGGCGTAGCTGCTAACAATCCTGGTGGTATCAGTGGTACAGATTTCTGCGATATGTCTACATTAACGATTCCTAATACATCGTGTAGGAACTTTAATGGTGTGAACTTTGTCTCAGCTGGATTACAACGCGCTAAGAATACCATTTATGATACTATCTACAATGCCATTATTAATGGGCGTACATATAAGGCAGTGAGTGGTAATGTTAACCTTGCTGATGCAAACAACTACAGTGAAACCACTCCTGGTATGCGCTATACAGAATCTAGCGATAATAGTACGCTTACCATCTCTGCTTCTTCCCCACTCACACGTAATCTAAGCCATGTGATTCATACCAAGGGTAATCTTACCATTGCTAGTAACCTAACATATGATATGACTATTTCCTACACTACATCATCACAAGTACCACAGTATATGATCTTTGCAGACGGCGATATTGATATTAACTGCGGCGTTGGCAGGATTGATGCATGGCTAGTGGCTAGAGGAACGATTAATACTTGTGCGGATGTTGAAGCTGATGACGTTAACAATGCGGCTCGTTCCAACCAATTGTTTGTACGTGGTGTATTAATTGCAGACAAACTGGAATTAACTCGTACTTATGGTGCTTCTACTGGCAAGGATTCCGCAATTCCGGCTGAAATCTTCGTCCTGTCTGCGGAAAACCGTTTCTTTGGCAAGAGTTCTTCAAGTGAAGATCCGACACTTTATACAGTATACTTGAGGGAGTTGTCACCGAGGTATTAAAACCTTGCCAAAACGCTTCTTCTGCGCTATAATTAGATTACTTTATTCTACTTGAAATTAAAAAAGGACACTCAATGAACATACAGGAAGAGGAGCGTCGAGCACGACTTTTGAAGATGCGTGCCGAACGTCTTCCAGATATAAAGAAACAATTTGAAGAAGCGCAGAAACGCAATTTTAATTCCAATTTTGCCGAAGGCGGTAAGGATGCGCATCTTGTGAAGAAGACGGCTAAGAAGGCTAGCAAAAAGACTGCACCAAAAGCCGCTGCACCAAAAGCTCCAAAAACTGAAGCTGAGCAACGCAAGGTTAATCTTTCCGTGACTACCAAAAAAGGCGAGATGGTACACCATCAGCGCATGCTTTCGCAAGACGTAAACGCGCAAGCCACTCAACACATCATTGGTATTCCAGTAAACAAATCACGTTACAACGGCTACAACGGCGAGCAAGTTACTAACGCCAAGCTCAAAAGCGCCCGCCCAGATCCAGATTCTGTACGTATCATCCCAATTGGTGGTGTAGGCGAATTCGGCATCGGCAAAAACATGACGATTTTTGAATACAAGCAAGAAATGGTCGTGATTGATATGGGCGTGTTGTTTGCTAGTGAAGATTATCCTGGCGTTAACTACATGATTCCAGATATTAAATATCTTGAAGATAACATGGACAAGGTAAAGGCGATTCTATTTACGCACGCACACCTTGATCACATTGGGGCTTGCCGTCATTTGCTACCAAAGTTCAATCCTTACGTGCCAATTTATGGTACCGACTTTACGCTTGGCATGATTAAGAAGCAGATGTCCGAACTAGAAGATGTGCCGGAAATGAATTACCAAGTCGTGGAGCCTTTGAAGCACGAAAAAATCCAAGTGTCTGAACATTTTTCGGTTGAGTTTATTCATACTTTACACTCGATTCCGGGCAACTGTGCGATTTTGCTCCGTACGCCAAACGGTACGATCTACGTTTCTGGTGACTGGCGCCATGAAGAGAATCCACTCGGCGTGCAAACCGATTACGAACGTATCGACGAAATTGTACGCACCGAAGGCATTGATTTGATGCTTAACGAATCGACTAACATTGATTCCCCAGGCCATCATCCACATTCTGAATTTGACGTAGGTGAGAACCTTGGTAAAGTCATGGATCACTACGTTAATGGTCGCGTAATTATTTCTTGTTTCTCATCACAGATTTCGCGTATTGAATTGATTCTGAAAGAAGCCGCTGCACGTGGACGTAAAGTTGCATTCTCTGGTTTCTCGATGATTAACAACGTGGAAGTAGCGCTTCGCGCAAAAGCAATCAAAGTGCCAAAAGACACGATTGTAAAAATGGAAGACATCGTAAAACTTCCAGACGAGAGAGTTTGTATCGTGTGTACTGGTTCGCAAGGCGAGCTTAACGCCGTACTAAACCGCATGATTACCGGCGCACATAAATACATAAAGATTAAATCTACCGACACGATTGTGTTCTCATCTAACCCAATTCCGGGTAACGAACCACATGTTGTAAATACTGTGGATGGTTTGCTTCGCGAAGGTGCGCAAGTAATTCAAAACGGCAAAACTCACCTTACCAATATTGGGCCATTGCACCTTTCTGGTCACGCCTATTACGAGGATCATGTAGATTTCGTAACTAGACTCCATCCAACTTGCTACATGCCGTATCACGGCGAGTTCTACATGCTCGAGCATAACGCTGAGATGGCCGAGAACGTAATCGGTATCCCGCGTGAAAACATTTTGATTTCGGATGATGGCGACATTATTGAATTTACTAAAGACAAGAAGATTCGTAAGAACGGTCGCATCCATGTTGGCAACAAGCTCTTTGATGACGCCGATAAGCCGGTGCATGAAGCCGTGATTAAAGATCGTATTCACATCTCGCGTGAAGGTATCTTTATCATCGTGCTAACTTTAAACAAGAAGACTGGACATCTTGCGAAGACGCCAGACATCGTGTCGCGCGCATTTATCTATCTCGATAACTCGGAAGAGTTGATCGGCAAGATTCGTCATTATCTTCGCGCCAAGACCGACAAGTCGATTTCAACCGATCCAGAAATGAAGGTCTTAAAGGAAGAGATCAAAGAAGACATCACGCACATCTTGTTTGATGCAACTGGACACACGCCAATTGTGATTCCGGTGATTAACAAAGTCTAGTAATACTTGTGCTATAATTGGGGTATGTTGGTTTATGCTTCTAAACTAATCAATACCCCAATTTTGAGCTTGCAAGCTGGCACGCCGGTCGCTTATGTCAGCAATGTGATTATTGATCCGGACAATTTGAAAATTATTGGCTTCATCCTGGGTGGACCAATGATGAGGCATACCGATGCTAAAATTCTAGACGTGCAGAGCGTCCGCGAATATTCTAAATATGGCATGGTGATTGATTCGATTGAAGAACTGGTGGCACCAGGCGATGTAATTAAAATCGAAAAAGCGCTTAGCTATGATTTTGATTTGATGGGACTCAAAGTTGAGACCAAAAAAGGTCACAAACTTGGCAAGATTTCGGACTATACTTTGACACATGAGGATTTTGCAGTGCAACAATTAATTGTGCAGCGCCCGGCATTTAAGGCGTTTATCGATTCCGATTTGGTGATTCCGCGTAGTGAGATTGCCGAAGTAAACAACGAAAAAGTTATCGTAAAAGACGAAGAGAAAAAGATTAAAGAAAAAGCTGAGAACGCTGAGTTTGTGCCTAATTTTGTAAATCCGTTCCGGAAGAATCCCGAACCAGATTACGCACCAGCTCAAAATCAAAACCCTGACGAACAAGATAGTTAATTAATTTTTCATCGTCATATTTATTGCGTTTTTTGGTGATGACTTTTTGAATTTCTTCGGCGTCGTTGCGAAGATTTTTGTCTAGTACATCATTAATAATGGCGCGGTCGATTCCCTTTTTCATGAGCTCCATCTTGAGACGCTTGTTTGAGATGCCTTTTTTGACAAAACGGTTTTCGACGTAATATTCGGCAAATTTGCGATCGTCCAGATAGCCGCGCGAGACGAGACGATCGATAATCTCGGACGTAAAGCCAGCAACATCTTTTCGCGGACGTTCCTCGCTCCCGTCGTTACGGGGCTCGTCACTTCGTCCTCGTCGTGACTGCGGATGCCCGCGAAAAGAGTTACTAACTTTACGTCTTAGATAGTCTCTCGTTTCGCGTACGGAATGTGGGCGAGTTAGCACCCATTCGAGTGTACGTTGATATAGTTTGCCAAACTCGGAAGCTTTCTTGTATTCAGCGAGTTCATCATCAGTGACTTTGTTATTGACTTTAATTTTAAAATCAACGAGCTGTGCAATGTCGAGCGAAAACGAATATTTACCATCAACAAAAACATTGACACGATTTTCGTTTTTGACAGCTTGCTTAATGTCAGTAATCGTATGAGTAGATGAGCAAGTCTCGGCTGGGTCGGTTTTTAGATTAATGATTTCCATATTTTTGGAGCGCTTTTTCGACGCGATATGCTAGTGACTGGCGCAAGATTTCGTCATCGCGAAGCTCTGGTTTGAGTTCTGGCCAAAACTTTGGCAACTCAGAATAAGGAACCCATTTAACGTCTTGAACTTCGTGATCATTGAATTCGAAATCGTCTGGCAAATCGGTCCAATCATAATAGTAAAGATAAATTAGAACGTTGCCACGTAGGAATGTGGAATCAAATTCGATAGTATCTCTCGTGAGTTTAGCGCCGATTTCCTCGTTTGCCTCGCGCAGGGCAGCATTAATGCATGGCTCTTGATAATTAATATGTCCACCAGCAGAAACATCCCATTTATCTGGATTACCAATGATATTGTGGGCACGTTGCTGGAACAGAAACTCAACTTCGCCATTACGGAAACGGTAGAGCATGATGGCGACGCCGCCAAAAATTTTTACCTCATCATGGGCATAGCGCCTCGGCTCAAGACCTTGGCCGATGCGCTCGCCATTATAATCATATTCCTGCCAAAGCTCGTCGTCGTGCGGCATAGTTTAAGCTTCGGCTTCCTTAGCTTTTTCGCGGACCTTAGCTTCGATTTCGGCCATGAGCTCTGGATTCTCTTTGAAGAGTTTCTTTACGGCTTCGCGGCCTTGGCCAATGGTTTCGCCATTATATTTGAGGAAGGCACCAGCTTTGTCGATAACGCCATATTGTACGGCGAGATCAAGGATATCACCAGTCTTAGAGATGCCTTCGTTATACATAATGTCGAACTCGGCAGTGCGGAATGGTGCAGCGATTTTGTTTTTAACAACTTTAATCTTGGTGCGGTTGCCAGAAATATTGTCGCCTTCTTTGATTTGGCCAATGCGGCGAATATCGATACGTACGGAAGCATAGAACTTGAGAGCGTTACCACCAGTAGTGGTTTCTGGGTTACCAAACATAACACCGATTTTCATGCGGATTTGGTTAATAAAGATAACCGTAGCTTTAGACTTACTAATGATGCCGGTAAGCTTACGCATAGCTTGGCTCATTAAACGTGCTTGAAGACCCATTTGAGCGTCGCCCATGTCGCCATCGATTTCGGCTTGAGGTACAAGTGCAGCGACAGAGTCTACTACGATAAGATCAACTGCGTTGGAACGGACGAGGGTTTCACAAATTTCGAGCGCCTGCTCGCCGTTGTCTGGCTGAGAAATGAGGAGGTTAGCAGTGTCGACACCGATTTTCTTAGCATAGGCTGGATCGAGGGCGTGCTCAGCATCGATAAAGGCTGCTTGGCCACCTTCTTTTTGAATTTCAGCAATGGCATGGAGAGCAAGAGTGGTTTTACCAGAAGATTCTGGACCATAAATTTCGATAATACGGCCTTTTGGATAGCCGCCGCCAAGCGCGAGATCGAGCGAGAGTGAGCCAGAATGGAGCAACTCTACATCCATTTTTGGTGTTTCGCCAAGTTTCATGATTGAACCATCACCAAATTGCTTGGTGATTTGAGAGATAGCGAGCTTCAAGGCTTCGCTTTTGCCATTATCTGATGTTTCTGCCACCGTTTCGGATTTTTTTGCCATAGTATTACCTTTTTTAGAATTAATATTATTATAGCATACTTTACCTTTGAAAAGAGGTAGGGCGTGCCGGTGCGATTATTAGCATAGTGCATAGTAGTGTCAACCCCTAGCGGAGTGGGATAAGCCTAGGCGCGATAGTGGCAGCAAAATATGTTATAATTATAGATATGAAGACTTTAGAAAATGTGCCAATTTCTACCATTACAACTATGCGACTTGGTGGCGTGGCGCGTTATGTGATTGATATTGAAAAACCGGAAGAAATTCCAGAAGCTTATGATTTTGCTAAGCTTTATCATTTGCCAGTTTTTATACTCGGTGGTGGAGCTAATACGATTGGCCGCGATGAAGGATTCCCTGGCGTAATTTTGAGGAACACTATTAAAGGCGTCAATGTGTCTGGAACATCCGTACATGCAATGGGTGGAGAAGTTTGGGATGATGTAGTGGCGGCAGCCTGCAAGAATGACCTAACCGGCATCGAAGCGCTTTCAAAAATTCCTGGCACGGCTGGTGCTGCACCAGTACAAAATATCGGAGCGTACGGTCAAGATATTTCGCAAGTTTTGGATAATGTTGAAGTTTATGACACGGTAGATAAGGCTTTTAAGACTCTTAGCAATAAAGATTTGCAGTTTGCGTACCGCAAAAGCATTTTAAACTCGGGCGAGCGCGGACGCTATTTTGTCGTGGCGATTACTTTGGCGCTCAAAAAAGGCCAGATGAAAAGGCCGTTTTATAATTCCCTCGAAAAATACATTGAGCAAAATGATGAGACGGATTTTTCACCAGCCTCGATTAGGCGTATGGTGAGCGAGATTCGCGGTGATAAGCTGCCAGATCCAGCAACTACACCAAGCGCAGGGAGTTTCTTTAAGAATATTTACGTTTCCGATAAAGTGGCAGAAGATTTTGAGATGCGTGGCTACCCAGTATATCGCAGCGCGTCCGGAAATAAAGTCAATACTGGCTGGCTAATCGAAAAAGCCGGACTGTCTGGCAAAGTTTTTCATGGCATGCGCGTAAACGAAAAAGCTGCACTCGTATTGATTAACGAGTCGGCCAAAAGTTATGCCGACCTTGCCGCGGCGCGCAATGAGATTGCGAATGCAGTATATGATAAGTTTGGTCTGAAGTTAGAACAAGAACCGGTGGAGATTTGCTAATGAAAATTCTAGACGGCCGAGAACTTGCGAGCTTTATTAAGGAACGCCAATTCCATGTAGTGCGCGGAATGTCACGCAGACCAAAGCTGGTGATTATTCGTGATAGCGATAATCCAGTGATTACAAAATATGTAAATTTGAAAAAAACCTATGGCGAAGATATCGGCGTAATAGTGGAAGATTTTTTTGCTAAAAGCACCGACGAGATTCGCGAAAGAATTTTGGTCGCAAATGAAGACGCAAACGTTGATGGAATTATTGTGCAGTTGCCGATTCTAGAACGCGAAAAGACTGACGGAATAACAGCATTAATTGCACCATCCAAAGACGTGGATGGACTCTCGCCGAATGGCGATTTTGATTCGGCTACGGCCACGGCAATTAATTGGCTACTGGCTGGATACGGAATTGATCTTGCTTCACAAAAAATCGCACTAGTGGGGCGCGGTAAATTGGTGGGTGCACCACTTTATAAAATGTGGACAAATTCGGGATTTGATGTGACGGTGTTCCACCGTGGAGATGATTTATCTGCGCTAAGAAATTATACGACGATTGTGTCGGCTACGGGTATTCCGCATTTGATTAAGAGCGAGATGGTGGGGGCTGGCGCCGTAATCGTGGATGCTGGTACAGCAAGCGAAGATGGTGTACTGGTTGGCGATGTAGATAAGGCCGTGCGCGAGCGCAACGACCTTACCGCCATCACACCAATCGTGGGCGGAGTTGGTCCGCTCACGGTGACGTGTTTGTTTGAGCATGTGATTTTGTAGATTGAATTGTTTTTCTTGGCTTTTTCTAGCTTTTTGCTTTGCTAGACTTTTGGCTTTTCTAGCCCTTCAGCTTTTAGCCATCCATTCCGCCGTCGCCGGGGAAGTTGACATGTAGCTCACCTTGCTCATCCTGGGTTGGCCGCGACTGCGGGGCCGACTGTGGAGCTGGTTGCTGCTCATGAATAATTCTAACCGCTTGTGCTTCGGCACCAGTAACGCCATAAATGGCTGCACGCGTTCTAACCGCTTCACGATCCTTAACGTCGAGACTATTTAATAGTGTAGCGTCATTCATGACGTCTTGGAGACGATTTTTAGCTTTAATAAATTCTTCGGAGTCTGTTGCCGGAGGAGTTTCGGAAGCTAGACTGTTGAGATATTCTGTGAAGGCTGCGCCACTTTGGTTAAGGCCGGCTGCATTGCTCTTAACACGTTTCCCCAAAGCTACTTGATATGCAGATGCTGGATCACTACTGGCGTAGCTCGCGAAGTTGCCAGTTGTTCCACCACTACCTAGTGCTTCTAGGTAAATGCTAGCACCGGCATCTTTTTCATTAAGCTTGCTACTTACTGATATGTCCTGAGAATAAATACTACTAAGTGCTTGTCTAAAAGCGTCGCTACTGCTCGAGTCTCTTACCATCTTAGCCAAAGCACCTGCTCCGCCTTTAAAACCAACTATACCGCGTGCGAGGGCGGCCAATTCAGTTCGTTCTGAATCGCCAAAGCTAGTTCTATTCTTTAAAGCTTCTAGATGAGATTCGAATTCGGTAAGAGTATTAACATTGTCGCGATTACGTAACAAAGCGAGTTCAGCATCAACATCCTTACTGCGACTATCTGCCTCCAACGCAGCTTTTTGACTTTCGACATAGGTCTTGTCGCCGTAACGACCAATAACTTTGTTCTCATGTTCAATATCCAACCCTTGCTTTGCTTGCATGGCGTTATAGTAATCGTCCGTAGCATGGAGTTCATTTTCTCGACGTTGTTTCTCAGTGGCAAGTTTTTGTTGATTTCTAGTAGCGCCAACATAATCCTTACTGGCGCGAATACCGATTTCTTGGCGCTGTTTTTCAGCATCCAACTGCTGTTGGTTTCGAGCCGCAACTAGGTAATTAGTATCAACACGAATATCGTTTTCTTGCAATTGATTTTCTCTAGCAAGGACGGCATCGTTGGCGTAGCGCAGGCGATTTTTCTGTGCCTCGCTTAGATCACTACGTCCAGCAAGACGTCTTTGAGCGCGTTTTGCGCGTCTATCTGTAGCTCTTTCTTGGCGGAACTTGGCCCGATTGGCGAAATCAGCCTGGCGGGCCTTGTAACCAGCAGAATTCTTTTGTACTCCTTCCGCTCTAGCTCGAGTCTTAGTACGAAGACTCTTACCGAGTCCAGAGATCTTGGCGCCAATACCACCAAGAGCTTTGAACGAACTCTTGAGTAGGCTTGGAATCATAAAGAATGGAACCACCATTATAATTGTGCCAATAAAGAACGTTACGTAATCCTGCGATGCAGACAAGATGATCTTAGATGCGAGCGTACCGCCACCAACAACAAGACCACAAAGTGGATAGAGTAAGAGTAGCCCCTTCATCGCGTCGAACCATTTAGTGAATAGTTTCTTAGTGTTTGGTAGAGCGTAGCATATAAATGCAAGTGGAGAGATGACTATCAGAATCACTATGGCTGCTTTGCGAAGGCCGAGTAATATAAAGAAGAAGATAACAGCAATAACTGCGACCAATATCAGGATCAGAATCGGAATAATTAATCCGTCTAGCATTCCGTTGGTAAGCACGCCCTGCACGAGTTCTAGTCCACCAAGCCCCACGATACCACCGCCAGCAACAGTAACAAGCACTTTAAACCATTCGGCAGAGCTGTTACAGCTTCCACCACTACATAGCGAGACATTTACTAAGGATATGTCCTTGGAAATATTTACGAGCAAGTCCTTAAGCGATCTGCCTACGATATTCGAGACATCTACCGCCAATTGACAAATAATGAAGGATAAGTTTATAAGGATCGCTACGGTGATGATTTTTGGCAAAAGTTTTTTGATGCCGTAATTATCAATTCCAGCTCCAGTAATTTGAGAAACGATAACTACGAGAAGAAGTATGACCATGGCGATATTGGCAAAATTGACGAAGAAATTCCACGCACTGCGCGTCGCGCTGTCTGATTTGGTCAGTTCAGATTCTACAACTAAGAAATCTTCTTCGACATGATTGTACATGTTTAGCATAGCCCTGGTAGCAGTCTTGACGACTGGACAAATAATCCAGCCAAGCGAGTCTGAACTGGTGTAACATGGGTCTTGGGCGGCTTTGGAAAGTTCAGTTTGGGTCATGCCGTTTGCGTCTGGTCCGTATTCCGCCACGTCTACTGCTTTTGCGGTATCGACATTCAGTTTGAACATGGCGTTCACGAGTCCAGCAAAATCATATTCCGTATCTAAAATGTAGCGTTCATTAGCAGTAAATCCTGACACTTTTTTTCGCGTGTTGTCTGTATTGACGGAAATATCGCACCATCCTGCGCTAGTTTGTATTTTATAGTGGGTTATACCGTCAGAATCTGTCGGCGTCGCACTACTTGGTTTTGTGCTTTGACAATTTCCGTTAGCTACAGTAGCTTTATAGATTTTCGTTAAATATAGGCTGTAGAGCTCGTATTTATCATTGTCTGAAAATTCCTCCTCTGCTGAGCCAAACATTTCTTTCACGGCAGTATTATATGAATCGTGCCGATTGCTTTGTAGCTGATACAACGTTTCTTTGACAGCCTTTTCATCATAGAAGAACTTAATCTTGTATCTAAGTGGATTGTCGTAATTTGAATCAGCAGTCTTAACCACATTACAAAAGGCATAATACTCACTATTGGCGGCGTTTTTAAGGTTGTCTTTCGTGACCGTGTAAAAAGCTCCAGGTATCACATAAGTAGAATAACAAAGTCCACTATGAAATGGTGCCTCCATATATCCTTGATCTTTGTTAGGATATGGCCAAAAGCCAATACCAAACTGTTCGTCGTAATTTACCGTCATGTCGATTGGGGCATCAGTAGCTAAATCATATCTAATAAAATTGCCTGTATACTCCCATGCATCGATTTCGTCTTCAGACTTATTTAAATCGCTATCCCTCCAACAAAATGTGGCTAGATCTTTATATTCTTCCCCATACATGTCATCATTCAAGTATTTAGCCGTAAGACAACTCATTGATGCGCCATTACCAAATTGTTCAATATATCCCATTTTTCGCAAGAACTCTGGGACTTCGCTGCTTGTTGAATCTGGGACCGACACGCCATATAGACCAAGAAGACCGGTCATGCTTCCGTCGTACGTCCCAAACCCGACTTTATCTCCGTTAAATAATTCATAACAGCCAATCTTAGTGCCACGTTTGGTTGTTATGTCCAAGCTATTACCCTGCCCAATTCCAGTAGGGATATATAAGGTGTCTTGTTTCTTGTCTTTTTTCAAAATACTATAATTAAGGCTCGAGTACTCACCGTCTTTAATTTCTCCGTACATTTCACTTTCGTCGTAACAAACACTCATATCATTAAGTAATGCTTTCTTATATAGCTCATCCTCAGTGGCGGCATGGACATTGGATGAGAGCACAAAAGATGAGAAACAAGCGAGCAAGATAGTTACTATGTGAATATTTTTACCTTTTAATGTCATTTAATACTCCCATGATACAAAATATTGAGATATTCTGTTAAGATGTTATATGCCATGCCTCGCTGGCTACGCAACGCTTTATGGTTGACGTCGCTATTGTCGCCTATGTATCGATTTAAGGTTAGATATAGTGAAGCTATTAAATTATCATCGCTCGCAAAATCGTTTTGATAAGTATTATTTCTACCATCGACAGTTTCAGTTGCGACAATATAAAATTTGAGTAATTCGCTTTGACGTTTTTTAGTATTAGTATCCTTAATTTTAATGGCATCAAGTTTCTTAATTAATTTTTCATCATATTCATCATTAATATAGCTTGCGGCATATTCGTCTGTAGGGATTTCGAAGATAGTGTCATCAACGATATTTTCACCTTCTGTGCCGTAGACGAAATATTCAATATAGTTATTGATAGCATTGCGGTTATTGATTTTATCGTTTTCTTTACTAGAATTGATTATGATTAAAGCCATGAGCGCGATAATCAACATTACTACAACACTAATTACCGCAACAATAATCGGTTTCTTAGATTTGGCTTGTTTGCCGGAGCCGAGGATGATGTCGCCAGTGCCGGAAGAGAGTGGAGTAGAGCCGAAGGTGCCGGCTGGAGCACCGGCAGAGCCGGAGGAGATGGCGCCAGAGGAGATAGGACCAGAGACAATTGGCGCTTGGCTACCAAAAGAATTATTGTATGACGGATCCATATGAATTTATTATAGCATAAGCAGAATTTTGTGGAGGATTTTTGTGTGAATTTTGCGGGATTTTTTGGGCCACAAAAATCCCCATTTGCATGGGGATTTTTGCGTTAGTCTAGACAGCTAGACTTGAAGTAAGTGAAGCGGTCTAACTTATTTCTTGCGGCTAGCAATGAAGTAACCAAGGGCAGTCACAATTGAACCAGCGCCAAGGGCGGTGGCAGCAACTGGAGTTGCACCGGTATTTGGAAGTTCACCTGGGCAAGATTTGGCAATCGTTACGATTGCTGGATCTTTACGAGTAGAACCACTAGCAGTGATTTTAACCCAGTTCACCAATTGGTTAGTTTTGCTACAAACGAGGTCGCGGTTTACAACCTTAGCCTCGAAGATAAGAGCGGCATCAGAGTTGTTGGTGTAATCACCAATGTTGATACCAGTAGTGGTAATACCATCAGAAACGATAGCACCGTTTTGGTGGTTAGCGTTCTTAATCTTGGTAGTACCAGCAATGTATTCCATGTTATTTGGAAGGAAATCTTGAACCATAACGTCGGTAGCAGTAGCACCAGAAAGGTTCTTGTAGCTGATCATATATTCAACAACATCACCAATCTTAGCGTCAACAGTTTCGCTCCAGGTAGTAGTACCTTTAATGCGAACTACTTTGGAGATAGCGAAAGCGTAGTCATAGACAACTTTCACACGAACGCTAGCGTAGCCACTATATTGGTAGCAGCCAGGAATCTTACCATCAAGAGCATCATAACCAACGAGAACACCATCAGAAGTGATGATATCATCGCTAAGAGCGCCAGCAGAAGCACCATTGGATTCCCAAAGGGCAGAACCAGCGACATACTCTAGGTGGAAAGCAGCACCGTCGTTAGATTTGAAGATAACATTATCCCAATACTTGTTTGGGGTAGCATTGTCGGCAGAAATGTAACCGTTAACATCAATAGAAGTAGCGGAGTTGCCTGGAATGCTAAAGCTTACCTTGGTGTTTTCAGCAACAACAGTTTCCTTAGGGTTGTTGTTGTGGACGTAAAGGCTAAGGACGTATTCTTTGCCATCTTCGGCAACGATTTCGTTGCTAGACCAAACGTCGTGGGTACCGCTAACGCGAGTACGAACGAAGTTACGTTCATCACCAAGTTTGTGTTCTACGTTGTTTGCATCGACGTAAGAAGCGCCTTCGATAGAGTTGAAGACAACGTTATCGCCGAGCACATCGTTTTCGATTTGGTCGATAGTATAAGCAGTACGACCATTGCTACTGTCGCCCCAAGCGAGAACGCTCACGGCAGGCACGATAGAAGCACCGGCTACTGCAACGGCAGCGGCGGCACTAAGCATAGAAACTTTTTTCATGAAATATCCTTTCATTTAGATAGTTAGTAATTAAAAATTAAAGTTAATATTTGTTGGTGTTGCTAGCCTAATTGTTAATTTTCGTCTTAACCTTCACAGCCAGATCGTCTCAGTTTTCAATGTTCTAGATTCGGAATTTTTGGGATGACCCCGGGTGGCACAGATGTGCCACCCAAGGGATAAAGTACTATGCGCGTAAAGCGCGCATCCCAAGTTTATGCAGATTGTTTATTTTACCATCCGCCGTAAAATCCGCCGCCATCATTGACGGGTTCATCATCTACGGGGATGGTAATTGTAACTGTCCCACCACCTTCAGTAGGAACTTCATCGGTGAAGGTGGTATCGTGCCTCGGCTCAATTGGTGTATTATCATCGGGCTCGATGGTCATATCCCAATGAGTGTCGGCGTCGTCCTTATTTGACCCAGTAGGTATTTCAATGAAAACCCGAGTGTCATCTTCATGAGACGGGGTCTCATCTACATGTACTGGCTCAAAAGGTTGGTACGGGCCAGGCCCGAGGTCGTCCACGCCGTCAGTTCCGGTGCCTCCGATTGGAGCATTTCCCTGATTGTCAGGGATTTTCTGAGGATCTTTGTCGAGACCCTTGGTAGGATCGGGGTCAGTCTCCCCGTCCTTAGGGTCTTTGTCGGTGTCGGCATCCTTGTCCTTATCCGGGTCCACTTCAGGAGTAGGCTTCGGAGTAGGAGTAGGTGTCGGGTTCGGTGTAGGTGTCGGCGAAGGCTTAGGCGTCGATGTAGGCTTCGGCGTCGAAGTAGGCTTCGGCGCCTCCTTCACTCTCTCGAAGACCGCGAAGCGGCCATCGAATTGGTTGATACCATAATAGAGTTTCTTCCCGTCCTTAGTTTCGAACTGGAAGAACCAAAACTGATTGTACTCTTTACTTTCCGGCTCTGTCGACACGGTAATTATTTCACGATCCGCGTCGAGCGGATAATGCTCAACCAACTTAAAATCCTCTGCCGGTTCGTCAAGGGGCTTTGCTGCGGTTAACAGCATTGCATAACGAGCTGCCAGCAGATGCTGTTCGAGCTTTATGCGCCAGGTGCCGTTCTCATCCTTCTCGATGGTCTTATTGAAGTCCATCTCGACGGTGGCCCATGTTGTTTCCTCGGTGATTATTCCAAGTTTACGGAGCATAAAATCCGCCCCTTGGAGATAGATGGGGTTCGCAAGCAGGTTCTCGAGGATCCAGTTCTGTCCATGATTAAAATCATAGGTAACTGCATCCATGATGCCTGTCCATGCTGCCCTCTCATCGAGGTAGCCGATTGTCGATCTATAGTCGAATCTGCGAGGAACGCCAAAGTTTTTGAGCAGCGTCTCGTCATCAAACGTGCTGACGAGCTTGAGCAACTTATCGATTTTCTTCTGTTCCTCCGGCGCATTGGTCGGCGTAGCTGTAGGGTCGGCGTTTGCTGCGGGCGTAGTAGTTACCGTGACGGTCGGACCGTCATTAGTAGCAGCCTTAGCGGCTTCACTACCATTGAGTTTCAGGGGTGCGAGAATTGCTGCGGCTATTAATGCCAGTGAGATAATTCCCATCACAATTCTGAAAGACCTCGTCGTTATTTCTCTCATGGTAGCTATAAAAAGTGCTACCAGAGCAATGGCGGTAGCAGGAATCGCTATCCACCAACGACCATACGCATCGGCAAGACGCCACGCGACAACACCAAGCAACAGAATGTCGACAATGAATGTTACAACATCCCACGGCGCCGAAATTATGTCGGCCTGATACACGTCGTAAACGACGCCTGCCAGAAGCAGCGCTGCTCCAACTATAAGAGCCCATGTTTTACCGGCAAATAATAAAACTGCCAGCATGGGTACTCCGTGTGTGAGAATGATCCCCACGTAGTGGCGATACCCACGAACGGGCTTACTCGGAGTGGCGGTAGCTGCTGCATGATCCTGAACGGCGATTATTGCCCAGCCAATAATAGTGGCTGCAATCGCGATAATAATGTTTATCTTCATTTCTTTACCTCCTGTAGTTTGTACTCGAGAGGCTCATAGGCCTCTCGGTTGAAAAGAAACCTATGAAAAACGAAAATAACAATCTGCATATATATAAACAGGTTTCGGATTGAAACCTGAGATGATCTGGTTGTTAATGGTCGTCGAAGCCTCCCTGTTAACTCTGAGACCTAGACTGATTACATTGTATCATACTTTGTTATTTTTGTCAATATAAACATAATAACTTAAGCGGTTTGGCAATAAAAATACCATAAAAAAGCCCCTAGTAAAATGCACTAGGGGCTTTTCGTTTAACGAGAGAGGGGCTATCAAAGATCAATCTTCGTCGTCATCGTCCTTATCCTTGTCTTTCTTGGGCTTGGAGTCCTTCTTCTTTTTGTCCATAAGCGAGAATTTTTTGGAAATCTCGTTCTTATGGCGAAGATACTTCGCGACGGTGAAGGTGTCTTCGTTTACAACCTTGACTCCGGCAACCTTCGTGATCGCCTTAACCTTAGTGGCAGTGCCTTCCAGTAACGCGTTGATCGTATCTGCGTCGCTATAGAGTGACACCTTCGCTCCAAATACCTTAGTATCGTCTTTGGTATCGCCATCCTTCACAAGGATGAGGGCGCGATCAGTTGACTCGAGGTCGGTAGTAGTGGCATCAGTATCGGTATCGTCGGTATCATCGGAGTCGTCAATAGCGACCGGTGAAGCCTTCTTGAACAGCTCAGCGAGAGACATGATCTCTTCGTCGTCACCGTTCTGAACCTTCATTGCCACCTTGAGAGCGGCGTAGAAAGCTTTCTTGCCATCCTTGGTGAGGCCAGCGACATAGCTCGCAGCCTCTGCAGCAGTCTTAAACTCGACTCCGCCGACGGACTGAATCACAGGGTTGCGCTTAGCATATCGCTTGGTGACCTCTTTAACGTCAGCACCGGCGACGATTTCGTCCGCCATCTTCTGAGCTTCAGCTTCGGTAAAGCCGAACGCAAGGCACATCGTCTTGGTCATGTCGATCTTGTCCTTGTCCGCGTTTGCGTCTACCTCGGTGAAAATGTCGAAAAGTTCCTGAACATCTACGCCTTCGAGCGTAACGATGCCGGTAAGCTTAACGTTTTCCTTCGCCATAGTCTTCAGCTGATCAAGGCTGAGGTATGCGCCAGACTTCGTGTCGCGAAGCGGCGCGGTTTTCGCCGTGTGGCGAAAGTCGCTGAACTGCGAAAAAATGTTGTTTCTTGTGGGCTTCTTCATATTTTTGTCTCCTCCTTGGATTTAAATGGCCCCTTTGGGGCAAACATAAGTTAATGCACCAAAAAAGGTTTTAGGAGGAGTGATGAACTCTCTCGTAAACTTTTAAGGTGCGGTAACCCGAAATAGCCGGATTCTGGTTTTATTTTAGCACAAAAAGTATTTTTTGTCAATAGCTATAACATATACGCGATAAAATAAAAATATGAGAGCAGGCTCTCATCTTTTCGTTTGTTGGTGCGAGTGGAGGTAGTCGAAACCTCATCCCAAGTTTGGAAAACTTGTATACTAACCGCTGTACTACACTCGCAATGTGGGGCGGGAAACAGGAATCGAACCTGCGACCTTCTGGACCACAATCAGACGCTCTAACCAACTGAGCTATTCCCGCCGTCTTTTACTATTATAGCATATTTAGCGCGAGATGCCAGGGTTTTTCGGCATTGG
>Ga0265298_10002453_pt1 | contig 25814 bp, 29 predicted proteins | sample AusTroGonzalo_MG_3_FD_193486 | JGI IMG/M metagenome (GOLD analysis project Ga0265298, IMG submission 193486) | Bovine rumen microbial communities from tropical cattle in Woodstock, Queensland, Australia - Gonzalo_01 | ecosystem: Host-associated > Mammals > Digestive system > Stomach > Rumen ...
GCACTTGCCCATCACTGAGGGTGTCGACCGTCTGATGAACATCCTCAAGACATGTGGCTACAAGATTGCCATCCTCAGCGGTGGATTCACCTACTTTGGGGAATATCTGCAGCGCCGCTATGGTATAGACTACGTGTATGCCAACGAACTGGAGATTGGCGAGGACGGCAAACTGACCGGCCGCTATGTAGGCGAAATTGTCGACGGACATCGTAAGGCAGAACTTTTGAAACTCATCGCACAGGTCGAGAAGGTCAACCTCGCACAGACTATTGCCGTGGGCGACGGTGCCAACGATCTGCCCATGATCAGTGAGGCAGGCTTGGGCATTGCCTTCCACGCCAAGCCCCGTGTGGTGGCCAATGCTGAACAGAGCATCAACACCATCGGTCTTGATGGTGTGCTCTACTTCCTTGGCTTTAAGGATTCCTATTTAGGCGATCAGGGAAAACTATAAAAGTGAAAAGTGAAAAGTGAAAAGTGATAAGTGAAAAGTGATAAGTGAAAAGTGATAAGTGAAAAGTGATAAGTGAAAAGTGATAAGTGATAAGTGAAAAGTGAAAGGTGGACTTTTCTTTAACATTATTAAAGTGGTTCGAGGAGAACGGACGCGACCTGCCTTGGCGACAGACACGCGACCCGTATGCCATTTGGCTCTCTGAAATCATCCTTCAGCAGACGCAGGTCAAACAGGGTTGGGAATACTGGGAACGCTTTATGCGTCGCTGGCCAAACGTCGAAGCACTCGCTGCCGCTACGGAAGACGAGGTGCTGCGCGAGTGGCAGGGACTGGGCTACTACAGCCGGGCCCGCAACCTGCACCATGCCGCCCGCCAGATTGTTGAACTGGGTGGTTTCCCCACCACGATAGAAGGCATCAAGCAACTAAAGGGTGTGGGCGACTATACTGCTGCCGCCATTGGTTCCATTGCCTTTGACTTGCCCGCCGCTGTTGTCGACGGCAACGTCTATCGCGTACTCTCCCGCTACTTCGGCATCGATACGCCCATCAACACCAGCGACGGCAAAAAGCTCTTTGCCGCTATGGCGCAAGAGATGGCACTCCCCTCCCTCAACAGGGAGGGGGCGGGGGTGGGTCTCTACAATCAAGCCATCATGGACTTTGGGGCCATCCAGTGTACGCCCCAATCACCCAAATGCGAAGCCTGTCCGCTGATGGAGAGTTGCGAAGCCTTCCGCGCCAACCGCATTCAGGAATTGCCCGTTAAGCTGAAGACCCTGAAGATTCGTGAGCGCCACCTTATCTATATATATATAAGGTATAAGGGCCAGACTGCCATCCATCGTCGTGGTGCAGGCGACATCTGGCAAGGGTTATGGGAGCCTTTTTTAATTGACAATGGAGAATTGACAATGGACAATTGGGCTACTCAGCATCATTGTCAATTATCAATTATCAATTGCCAATTACTTGCGAAACAAGTCAAGCACGTCCTTACCCACCGCGTACTCTATGCCGACTTCTACCTGTGGGAGCCTGATGAGTGTCCCTCGCTTCCCTCGGACTACATCTGGATTCCAGAGGCGGCCATCGACAATTATGCTCTCCCCCGCCTGATAGAAATCCTGCTCGAATGCGTGCCACACTCCGACCTTCATGCCGGAGAAAGCGTATGACTATCCTAACGTTCTCGTTCTATACTATTGGGGTTGACTTTCGGTAACCCATACCCGTGACGTGACAAATCAGCACGTCATCCTGATTGGTGACACGCACCTCGACAGAAGGAATCTTATGGTGGTTGGCCACGTGGACAGCCTCAGCACGAAGTGTGTCGCCTTCATGGGCACTGGCTACGTACGTGATACTGTTGTTAATACCGAAAGTCAGCTGACCACCATAGTTCATCAGGGCAGCTATCGCCAAGTCTGCTAATGTAAACAAGGCGCCACCCTGACACACATTTCCACCATTCAGGTGTTCATTCGTCACCGTCATCACCGCAACAGCGTGATGTTCGTCAACCTCAGTAATCTGACAGCCGGCATTGGCAGCAAAGCGGTCTGTTCTATTCAGCAATTCCTTAATATCCATTCTTTACATATCATTAATTTAGCTGCAAAGGTACAACTATTATTTGGGAAAAGAAAGAATTATCTCAGAAAAGAACAACGGAAATATTACTCCGGCAAACGAAAATCGTTAAACTATAGGTCGAATTAAAGAAAAAAGTTGTAACTTTGCAGAAGATTAGGTAACGATTAAGAACAAAAACTAACACCAATGATTATGAAAAGGACAAAGAAGATGATGCTGATCACCATGCTTTCGACCGTATGTTTTACCAACGCAGCAGCGCAGGGACTGAACGCAGGTGGCCTGAGAAACATGATAAAGATTGACGGGATAATACCTGTAACGAATATCAACATGACGCAAGGGCCAAAGCTGTTAAGTGATAACTCGGTGGAGTTCACCGTACGTGCCCCAGAGGCTCAGAAGGTGCAGGTAGACATTGGTGGCACGAAATACGACATGACTAAAGGCGACGGTGGCATGTGGACGGTGAAAACGAAGCCGCAGGTACCTGGCTTCCACTATTATTCGCTGATAATCGACGGTGTGTCGGTGGCCGATCCTGCCAGCCAGTCGTTCTATGGCTGTAGCCGCTGGTCAAGTGCCATCGAGATTCCTGAGGAAGGCATGGACGACTTCGAAGTACAGGACGTCAAGCATGGCGAGGTACGTACTGTCCATTATTATAGTAAGGTTGAGGAGGCATGGCGTCCCCTAATGATTTACACACCTGCTGGTTACGATGAGGGCAATAAGGACTATCCGGTGGTGTACATCCAGCATGGCGGTGGCGAGGATCATCGCGGATGGATGGAACAGGGTCGTACGGCTCAGATTATGGACAACCTGATAGCAAAAGGCAAGGCAGTGCCTATGATTGTGGTAAGTTCGAACAGTAATGTGCATTCACGTAACGGTGGCTTTGGCGGTGGCTATAGCTGGCAGGGCATGCAGACGTTCCGTAGCGAAATGATTGAAAATATCATCCCCTTCGTCGAGAAGAACTATCGTGTCAAGAAGGATCGTAAGAGCCGTGCGATGTGTGGTCTCTCAATGGGTGGCGGACAGTCGTTCTACATTGGCCTGCGCGACCAGAGGTATTTGCCAATGTAGGCGTCTTCTCAACAGGCATGTTTGGTGGTATCCGTGGGGCCTCGAACTTCGACTTAGAGAAGGAGGTGCCAGGCATGCTAACCAACACGAAGGCATTTAACAAGCAGTTCGATGTATTCTTCATCAGTTGCGGTGAACAGGACCCACGCATCGAATACACGCGCAATATTGTGAAGAAGATGCGCGACGGCGGTGTGGAGGTGAAGTTCAACTCCTATCCTGGCGACCACGAGTGGCAGGTATGGCGCAAGTCGCTGCACGAGTTTGCACAGTATCTATTTAGATAATATACAATGAAGTACAAGACACTATTCAATCAGCGCAAAGCCCTCCGCTTCCGCCATTTTACACGGAAGGGGTATGCCTTGTTTGCCTGTTTGGGTCGCGTGGTCACCATTGGCGTATTGAGTGTGGCAACCCTGCGTGCAGCAGCCGTCACCACCCCCGATACGCTCAGCGTGGTTGGTGGTTCTGCCACCAACATCGCAGATGACGACTCGCCAGACAAGGAGGCGACGCTCGACGATGTCGAGGTGACGGGCTCACGCGCTCCGCTTGCACTTGGGCAAGCAGCGAGAATGGTCACTGTACTGAGTCGCGACGACATTCAAGCGGCGCCAGTACAAAGTATTAACGACTTACTGAAGATGGCTGTTGGCGTCGACGTGCGCCAACGAGGGCCCATCGGTGCCCAGACGGACATCGGCATCCGGGGCAGCACGAGCGAACAGATTACGATTCTGCTGAACGGCATCAACATCTGTGACCCGCAAACGGGCCACAACGTCTTCGACCTGCCTTGTGACGTCAGCGACATCCAACGCATAGAAGTTCTGGAAGGACCGGCAGCCCGTGTGTATGGCACGTCGTCGCTGGTGGGAGCGATTAATGTCGTTACACGACAAAATGAGAAATTAGAAATGATAAATGAGAAATTAGAGATGATAAATGAGAAATGGAATGGCAGTGCACGGATAGAAGGTGGCTCGTTTGGCTATCTGTCAACAGCTGGGCGCATAGGCATTGCAAACCATAGCCTGTCAGCCAACTACACGCGAAGCGACGGATATCAGCGAGCTAAGTCGGGAGCGCTGAACAGCGACTATCAGGGAGCAAAGGCTTTCTATCAGGGTGGCTACGAAAGCGAACAAGTACGCTTGAACTGGCATGCGGGACTGAGCACGAAGGGCTTCGGTTCGAACACGTTCTATAGCGCCAAGTATGACGAGCAGTACGAAAAGACGACGAAACTTTTCACTGCTCTAAAGACCAATGTTCAATGTTCAATGTTCAACGTTCAATGTGCTACATATTGGAATCGCTCATACGACAGGTTTGAGTTGATTCGTGGTGATGAGTCAAAAGTGCCTTTCAACCATCATCGGACAGATGTGTTTGGCATCAACCTGAACAGCTACTTCGACTGGGCGGCAGGACGAACGGCCTTTGGGGCGGAGTTTCGCAACGAGGACATTGTGAGCAGCAACTTAGGTGAACCGCTGAACAGTCCTCATGGTAACTACAAGTATGGACTGAACCGTTCGAACCTCAGCTTCCACTTGGAGCATAACATCCTGCTTCGACGCTTCACGCTGTCGGCGGGTTTCGTGGCTGTCAAGAACACGTGGTGCGAGATGCCCTTCACGCTGTATCCTGGCATTGACGCCAGCCTTCGATTAGGCGACCACTGGAAGGTATATGCCTCGTATAATGAATCGTTGCGCATGCCCTCGTTCACAGAACTGTACTATAGCGTAGGTGGACATCAGGCCGACAAGTACCTGAAACCAGAGGAGATGCGTGCCGTTGAGGGGGGCGTGAAATACAGTTCACGATGGTTGACTGCTCAGGCCAGCATCTTCCACCATCATGCCCGCAACATGATTGACTGGGTGATAGATACGCGCGAGACTGACCCTGTCTGGCAAAGCGTGAACCACACGAAAGTGAACACGCTGGGCCAAGAGGTCAATGCCACTTTTCACTCTTCACTTTTCACTTTTCACTTAGCCTACTGCCATCTCCATCAGCAGAAGCAGGAGGCTGACTACTTGCAGTCACAATACTCGTTGGAGTATCTGCGCCATAAGCTGACAGCACAGTTGAAGATGCAGCTGACGGAGAGTCTTGACTTGACATTAGGCTATCGATGGCAAGACCGCATGGGACAATATACCACCATAGACGGCGAAGTCAGGGACTATCACCCCTACTCCGTCGTCGATGCCCGTCTGGGTTGGACAAAGGACTGCTATTCCGTCTATCTGGAAGGCAACAATCTGACGGGCCATCAGTATGTGGATTACGGCAATGTGCCACAGCCAGGATGCTTGATAACTGGCGGTATGAAGCTGTTTTTGTAAAGTCGGGCTTACATTATTATATATAGTACGCAAAAAAAGTATAAATTCTCAATTCTCAATTCTCAATTCTCAATTAAAAATTGTATCTTTGCGCTCAGTTTTGAAATTCAAACTTTTTAATAGAACAAAAGCATTATGACAATCAACGAATTCAACTTTGCCGGTAAGAAGGCAATTGTACGTGTAGACTTCAACGTACCCCTGGACGAGAATGGTAAGATTACTGACGACACCCGTATCCGCGGTGCTCTGCCCACACTGAAGAAGATTCTGGCTGATGGTGGTGCTGTCATCATCATGTCGCACATGGGTAAGCCCAAAGGAAAGGTTGACGCCAAGAAGTCTCTGGGCCAGATCCGTGAGGCTGTAGAGAAGGCTCTGGGTGTTCCCGTTGCTTTCGCTCCCGACTGCGCTAAGGCTGCTGACGCTGCTGCTGCCCTGAAGATGGGTGAGGCTCTGCTGCTTGAGAACCTGCGTTTCTATCCTGAGGAAGAGGGTAAGCCCGTAGGTCTGGAAAAGGGTACGCCTGAGTTCGATGAGGCCAAGAAGGCTCTGAAGGTTTCTCAGAAGGAGTTTGCCAAGACATTGGCTTCTTATGCAGACTGCTACGTGATGGATGCCTTCGGTACTGCTCACCGCAAGCACGCCTCTACTGCTGTTATCGCTGACTACTTCGACGCTGACAACAAGATGCTGGGTCTGCTGATGGAGAAGGAGGTTCAGGCTGTTGACAATGTACTCAGCAACATCAAGCGTCCTTTCGTTGCCATCATGGGTGGTTCTAAGGTATCTTCCAAGATCGGTATCATTGAGAACCTGCTCGGTAAGGTTGATAAGCTCATCCTCTGCGGTGGTATGACCTACACCTTCGCTAAGGCTCACAACGGTGAGATTGGTGACTCTATCGTTGAGATGGACAAGCTGGATGTTGCTCTGGGCGTTGAGGAGCTGGCCAAGAAGAACGGCGTTGAACTCGTTCTGGGTTCTGACTGCACCGCTACCAACGGTCTCGACTTCGGCACTATGACTGTTAAGGAGGGTGCTGAAATCATCACCTGCCCTGCCAACAAGGTTCCCGCTGGTTTCGAGGGCGTTGACGCTGGTCCTGAGAGCCAGAAGGCATTTGCCGAGGCTATCAAGGGTGCTAAGACCATCCTGTGGAACGGTCCTGCCGGCGTATTCGAGTGCGACGCATTCACAGCTGGTTCACGTGCCATTGGCGACGCTATCGCTGAGGCTACCAAGAATGGTGCCTTCTCTCTGATTGGTGGTGGTGACTCTGTGGCTTGTGTCAACAAGTTCGGTCTGGCCGACCAGGTATCTTACATCTCTACCGGTGGTGGTGCTCTGCTCGAGGCCATCGAGGGTAAGGTTCTCCCAGGCGTGGCAGCTATCAAGGGCGAGTAACGCATTCGCTAATTGAGAATTGAGAATTGAGAATTGAGAATTATAAAAAGATGAAAAGTCTTTTTATGACCATGATGATGGCCGCAGCGTTGTTCAGCGCTTGCGGCCATCGTGCTTCTACGGAGGCTGCTGCGGATGCTGATTCTGTCAGCGTCGACAGCATCGACAGCATCAAGGCGGACACGCTGAAGGCAGACGATTCGTATATCGAGGTGGAGACCGTCAAGTTCGAGAAGAACGACTCTATGGCTGAAGTGTCCGTGCTGGTGCAATGGCCGACGAAGGGCGAGAAGGTCATCGTGGACAGTCTGCGCCATCACATCTGCGACTTGCTGGGCGATGATTTCATCGACGGTCCCGAGGCCATCAAGAAGTACGGCCAGAATCTGTTCGAGTCGCAACAGGCGGATTGGCACGGCGTCTACGACGAGATGGAACCCGACGAGCGGATGGGCGCCTTCTCCAAGACCCATGAAATCACCATGCTGACCCAGACCAAGCAGTACGTCACCTACTTCTATGAGACATATATGTATGGGGGCGGCGCGCACGGCTACCTGACGCAGGTGGGCTTCACGTTCCGCAAGAGCGACGGTCGGCAGATTCCGCTTTTGAAGAACACCGACTCGCCCAAGTTGGCCAAGCTCATCAAGGAGGGCGTCAGGCGCCACTTCTCCGAGAGTCCCGACAAGCCGTTATCCGACAAGGAGCTATTGGAGTTTCTTTTCACTGCAGAGGTGTCAAGCCTGAACCACCTGCCACTGCCTGGCAATCCACCCTATCTCTCTGACAAGGGCATGGTGTTCCTGTATACGCAATACGAGATAGCCCCCTACTCTTCAGGCATCATTACCTTCGAAATACCTTTCAAGGATATCCGCCCGTTCCTGACCAAAGAGGCCAAGGAACTGATTCCTGAAGAATAATTTTGTGGATTATAGTTACTTCTGGCGCTGCCTTACTGCTTCAAACATCAGTATGGCAGCGCTAACGCTGACATTAAGGGAATCAATCTGTCCCAACATGGGGATACGGATATGCGCATCGGCGGCCTGGCGCCACTGGTCAGTCAGTCCGTCGTGCTCTGTACCCATGACGATAGCCGTGCCGCAGGTCATGTCGGTATCGTAGTAGAGGTGCGAGTCCTGCAACTGGGCGGTCAGAATCTTGATGCCGCGCTGCTTCAGGAAGGCGATGCACTCGTCCGACCGGCAGGCCACGCACGGCACGGTGAACGCGGCACCCACCGACGAACGGATCAGGTTCGGGTTATACAGGTCGGTCAGCGGGTCGCACACCACGACGGCATCGACGCCCGAGGCGTCGGCACTGCGCAGTACGGCCCCCAGGTTGCCGGGCTTCTCGACACTCTCCAGCACCACTATCAGCGGATGCTCGCCCAGCTGCAGGTCTTCAAGCCGCAGGCTCTTGCTGCGCACCTCAGCTATCACACCCTCTGTCGAACCGCGATACGCCACCCGCTCGTACACCTCGCGCGACACCTCGAAGCACCTCACAGGGGGACAGACCCCATGTGAGGTTTGGCTCACAGAGGGTCTGTCCCCCTGTGAGGTCAGCTCTGGACACCAAAACACGGTGTCCACCTCGTAGCCCGCATTGATGCAGTGCTGCAACTCCTGCTGTCCCTCGACCACGAAGAGTCCTGCCTTGCGGCGCTCGCTGGACTTCTGCTGCAGGGCCGTCAGCAGCTTGATCTTCGGATTCTGTAAACTCGTTATCTGTTCTGTCATGCCTGCGAAGGTACGAAAAAAAAGTGGACTGACCAAATTTTCCAGCCCACTTTTTTCCAATTCCTTTTTCAATTAGAAGACGTCGCCGTCCTCACCGCCGCCGCCTCCGCCGCCGCCATTGTTATTACCGCCGCCGGTGTTTGTGCCGCCGCCACCGCCGTTGTTGTCGCCGCCACTCGGAGCAGGCGTCTCGCCGCCTTCCTCCTCGTCATCCTCGTCGCTGGCCTTGGCCCAGACGAGCTTAGCGGCCTTGATGGCGCCCTCCACGTCGTCACCCGCACGGAAGTAGAGCTGAGGCTTGACGTCAGCAAGCATCATATCCTCCTCCTTCTCGAACCAGCCTGATGAACAGCTCGGATAAATCTTGCCCAACGGTCCCAGGTCTACGATGAATCCCTGCTTCAGCGACTCCACCACCGTGTCCAGACACAGCTCGAACGCCATCTTCAGCTCGGCCTTGTGCATCGTCGTGTTCCGTCCGGCGTCCTTCACGATGTCGTCGAACTCCATAGTGCCATTGGTCAGTACGCGGGCTGCAAAGCCCTGTTGCTTCGTCACGGGGTTCTTGCTTCCCGCCTTCTTCACTTTCAGTTTTAATTGTGGCATAAGCAAAAGTTTTAAAAATGTTATTGAAAAGTTTATTTCTCTGTACCCGATTATAACATCGGCCACGCTCAGTTACTCTGTCGGCTACGCTCAGTTGCCCAATCGGCCTAATCCAGTTGCCTTATCGAGTGTGCCCATTTTGAAATCGGCCAAACCCAATCGCTCAATCGGCCAAACCCAATTGACCAACTCTCCGTGTCCGATTCGACAATCGGGTGCACCCGATTCATCAATTAGACGTGCCCGGTTCGACAATCGGGCGTGAGCACCCTTGAACTTCCACATGCAAATATAGAAAAATATTCCATTCAATGTACTAAATCCTCCTATATTTTATAATATTTTAATACAACCGACCAACGCTCCAAATCCTGCCGACAAAAAAAACAGGGAGCCCGAAGGCTCCCCGATTATTCTTTTCTCTTGTATCAGAGGGTCTGTAACCGTGATATACTATATTGGACTACCAACCCTCGTCGACCGTTTCGTCTTCGATGAGTGTCTTGTTCATGCCGTATGCATCCACGCTGCCAGCCAGAATCTGGCACTGCTGCTGAATCTTCACAACCTCCATCGTGGGGATGATATATTCTTTTTTCTTCATAGTCGTGTCCTCCTCTCTTTACTTAATAACTACTTTTTTACCATTCACGATGTAGAGGCCCTTAGTGGGCTGAGCTACGCGGCGACCCTGCAGGTCGTAGTATTCGCCTCTTACATCTTCCATCTGACCTCTTACCTCATTCACGCCCGTCGTCTCGCCGAAGCCGAAGAACTCGGGAGCAGATGCACCAGAATAAGTCAGATAAGCCTTGCCTACGCCGACCTTCTTGCCAGAAGCCAGCTTGTAGAAGCCAACACCCGTCCCGCTCTTATAGTTCAGCACATAGAATGTACCATCGGTCTCCTCTCCTGCAGCAGTAGATACACCCGTCAGGCTGTTGCCGCTGAAGTCGTTGCTGCTGTCTGTTGATGTCAGCGTCATAACAATGGGGCTTGCTGTCGATTTCAGAATGACAGCATTATTCTTCGTCACAATCTGGTCCGTTGTCAGTTCTGTCAGAGTGAGTTTGTCTTCAGTGAGCGCAGCCTTGAACACCTGCGTGTTCGCGTCAGCCTCGAAGTCGTAGTTCTGGTTGTAGAACGTCATCCAGTTGGCACCGCCTGCTGCGTTCGCCGTCAGGTTCATCGTCACTGCTGCACCATCAGCGATTCCGTTAAATGCATATGTACCAATAGTCGGATTGCTGTTAAGTGTGACCGTCGTCAGGTTGGAGCAATTAGCGAAGGCAGACGAACCAATGCTCGTCACGCCACTACCGAGGGTGACCGTCGTCAGACCGGTACAAGCTAGGAAGGCATTCTGGCCAATGGTCTCCACGCTGTTGGGGATGTCGACCGTCGTGAAGCTTGCGTTATTGCAACTACTGAAAGCAGCGTTGCCGATGCTCGTCACGCTGTTGCCGATGGTAACAGATGTCAGACCGGGGCAGTTCATGAAGGCCTGCTGGCCGATGCTCTCCACATTCTCAGGGATGGTTATCGACGTCAAAGCTTCGTTAGTGCAACCATTGAAGGCACTATTGCCGATGGAGGTCAAGGACGTCGGAAGCGAAATCGACGTTGCGTTACTGCACCCCCTAAAAGCACTGTTGCCGATGTGAGTCACGCCTTCCCCAACCACGATGCTCGTAATGCTGGAACGGCTGCCTTTCCAGGGTTGTGCACCCGCGCTTGCATAATCCGCCATGGCACCCGTGCCGCTGATGGTCATCGTGCCATCGTCGGTCAGTGACCATGTGACTTCCGATTCATGACCGGTTGTGCCGCAGTCGCCGCTGGCAACAACAGCGGGAGCCGGAGCGGGCAGGTCGCCTTCGAAGGTTACATTGACGCCTGTAAAATCCGATTGATAAGCCGACAATTGGCCTGCATATACATGGCACACGGTTGCCTTGCTTGCCTTAAAGTCATCGCAACCATCCTCATCCCATGTCAGGTCTGCCGCATTCGGATAACAATACACATCGGTAATATTTGTGCAATATGCGAATATATTAAATATTGATATTCAGTCACTTACGCATTAAACGGTAGAAAAGTGGATTAGGAATATTAGAATGCGTAAAATAAGAGGGCTGATTTAACGTATTTAACCTTCAATAACTATTCGTTAATACATTTCTTCCCTTTTTAACGATAACATTTCAGAGCTTTTGCATCCAACTCAGACAGACGGTCGAGAGCAGCGAGAAGGGTCTCGTCACGCTTGGCGAAATGGAAACGGATCAGGTGATTCACATCCTCTCGGAAGAAGCAACTGCCAGGCACTGCCCCTACTCCGACATGCTCGGCCAGCCACCCACAGAAGTGCAGGTCATCCTTCACGCCGTACTTCGATACGTCGAGCAACACGTAATAGGCTCCTTGCGGGTCGGTGAATGAGAGACCGAACTGGCGCAGACCGTCACAGAAGAACTGCTTCATGTGGGTGTAATGCGCCTGAAGCTCGTCGTAATAGCTGTCGGGGAAGCACAGTCCGACAGTTGCAGCCTCCATCAAAGGAGCCGCAGCGCCAACGGTCAGGAAGTCATGCACCTTCTTCACACGGTCGATGATGCGCTCCGGGGCGATGACATAGCCCAGGCGCCAGCCCGTGATGCTATAGGTCTTCGAGAGCGAACTGCAAGATATGGTTCGCTCCCACATACCGGGCAGCGTGGAGATATAGACATGCTGGTGAGGGGCATAGACGATGTGCTCATACACTTCATCCGTTATCACATAGCCGTCGTAACGGATAACGATATCAGCTATCTGCTGCAACTCCTCGCGGGTAAACACCTTGCCGCAGGGGTTCGACGGGTTGCATAGCACCAGAGCCTTGGCTCCCTGCCTGAAAGCATCCTCTATTAGATTTGCATCGAATGTAAAAGTAGGAGGAACAAGCGGGATATAGACAGGTTCTGCTCCAGTTAGAATCGTATCAGCAGTATAATTCTCATAAAACGGGGAGAAGATGGCGACCTTGTCTCCAGGATTAACCACAGTCATCATCGCTGCCATCATGGCCTCAGTCGAGCCACAAGTCACGACAATGTTCTTATCTGCATCTATCGGCAGTCCCGTCCAGCGGCTCTGCTTCCTGGCCAGTGCCTCGCGGAAGTTCTGCGCTCCCCAGGTGATTGCATACTGATGAGGGCCAAAAGATGCAATCTCTGCCAGCCTATCGGTAATTTCCCGTGGTGGGTCGAAGTCTGGGAAGCCCTGAGAGAGGTTGATAGCCCCGTAGCGGTTGCTAATGCGAGTCATCCGCCGGATAATAGAGTCCGTGAAGCCCGCCGTTCGTGTGGAGAGCGGTCTCATACTCCTGCAACCACTTCAATCTCTACCAATGCGCCTTTCGGCAAAGACTTAACAGCAACAGCGGAGCGAGCGGGGTATGGTTCTGAGAAGAACTCGGCATAGACAGCGTTCATATCGGCAAAGTCATTCATGTCTGCCATGAAAACCGTTGTCTTTACCACATTAGCCATTTTAAAACCGGCTTCTTCCAGAATAGCCTTCACGTTAGTCAACGACTGGCGGGTCTGCTCCTTAATGCCTCCTTCAACGAAGTTTCCTGTAGCTGGGTCGATGGGAATCTGACCAGAGGTATATACAAGATTCCCTACTTTGATGGCCTGACTATATGGGCCGATGGCAGCGGGCGCTGCCTTTGTACTGATGACTTCTTTCATGTCTATCATGTCTATAGTTGTTTTATCTATTTTTTCCAAGCATTTACCACCTCGCCGATATACATGGAGTGGATGCCAGCAGGGAAGTTGGCATACATCTTCTCGGGTGCATCGCTTTTGAAATACTGAGGGTCGAAAGGTGCAGCATACATAATCTTGCACTCAATCACCATTGCTGCCTCCGTATAGTAAGGCGTTCCGTTGGCTGTATAGGCTGTATGAAGCCCAAGAGCCTGAGCCTTGTCACCGTCGCGACCGCTCTTGGTGCCCATGTAGTTCAGGACCTTGCTCTGTTCAACATCGAAGGCCATCACGGTAAAATATTCAGCCTTGTCCATGAACTCCTTGGTGTAGCGTTTCTCGGCGACATAGACCGTCAGAGCTGTACGTCCCCAGAGTGTTCCGATGCCACCCCAGCCGATGGTCATGGCATTACTTTTCTCCTTGTCGCCAGCAGCCAGCAGCTCAGCGTCGTGGAACCATTGGAAACCGTTCTCCGTGAAGTCCTCCCTCACGTTGAACTTCTTGAATCCATTCTCTTCCTGAGCAAACGCAGGAGTGACAGCCATCGCGAAAATGGCTGTCATCGCTATAGCAAACGTCTTAATCCTCATTTCAATACGGCCTTTACGTTTGTTACCATATTCTTGTGCTGCTCATCCTCCTTGGTGAGCGTCGAAGTAAGCTTGATGTCACCTTCCTTGTCCTTGGTGGAGAAGGTGCCAGAGTAGATAATGTCACTGTCGAAGAACAATGTGGCTTCAACTACGACCTTATAGTTTCCCTGCGGAACAGTCTTGCCTTGCTCGTCAGTGAAGTCCCAAGTGAAAGTCTGTGTACCTCCAGTCTGTGGTGTGGCTCCCGTGACGGCATCCAACTGCTGATCGGTCTTTTCGTCGGCCTTTACGGTCTTTACCCAAGTCGGCACACAGGCAGGACGCACAATGTAGCCACGTTTGGGCTGCTCACCACCACGGGCGCGGCCTTTCGTGGTGTATGATGTAACAAAGAGTGTCTTCACTACATCACCCTTCTCGTTCTCAATCCAGACGGCGTACTGGTTGGAACCGGGGCCAGCCTGACGCTGATAGTCGAACGATACTTCAAGGGTCTGAGCCTTCTTTGCAGCTTCACCCTTCTTACTCTGCACCATTGCCGGAATCGCAAGCAGCAGAGCGGCGAGAGCGGCGATAATCATCTTCTTCTGTCTCATAATCTTAGTCTTTTGTTGGGGTTTGATTATAAACTATCCTAAATATCGCCACAAATTTAGCAATAATTCCGCAATAATTCGTAATTTTGGCCTCTGATTTAAGTGATTTTAGGTGTTATGTTGAAGTATATAGCCTTTATATTTGTATTTTTAGTCTTGTTTTTATGCTCTTGCCGTAATAACAAGGCTGATGTGGCACAGTCCTCTGATGCCCAGATGGAAGATACGCTAAGAACCATTACGGCAGATATGGCATACGAGGGGGTGAACAACTATTGCCACAGTGCATATGCCTGGAGTGTAGCAAAGGATAATCCAGATATCATGTATCTGACGATGGGTGAAGAGACGGACTCTACATATCAGGTGGTATTCCGCAGCTACACTGGTGCGTACGTTCATTTCTATGTCAACAAGACAAGTGGCACCACAAAAATGGTGGAGAAAGTCCCGTCCCTCAATGTCGAGGAGGAATCAGGAACCATTGAACTGTTTGATTACTTAGAGAAACAAAACTAAACAGAAGAGATGGATGTAACGGAGCTGCACGACGAAGAGAACCTGCTGGTACAGATGCAGGACAGATGGGAGAATTACGGCAGTCTTGACGGGATTGTCGATACACACGACCCGTTTACTCTTGAAGGTGCGCCGAGGTTTGAACTGTCAGAGAAGATCGACGCTCTACTGAGTCATGCACTCACTGAAGATGAGAACCTGCTGCTACGCCAGACATTAGGCATGGGATGCAAGCAACGGTCTATAAAGGATCTCGCCCAGCAGATGGGAACTTCCCAGAAAACCGTCCAAAAGCAATTGGTAGATATCGTCGAGAAACTGCGACATCATGACGATTCCATCCAACTCTGGAAATATCTGAACCGATAAAAGCAACACAATTAAAAACTTGACATATTGAGTATTTAACTAAATAAGATTAAAATGAAAAAGGGATTATTAGCTTTTGCTGCACTTATAATCATGGCAGCATGTGGTAACAAACAAGCAGCCGCTCCTGAAACAGAGAGCAGCGAGGTAGCGAACGAAGTAGTAACTAACGACACAATCAGTAAAGAAATGAAAGAAACAAACATGCAAGAAGTACAGGCATATTTGAAGGAGTGCGATGCATTCTTTATTGCCACAGCCGACGGTGATCAGCCCCATGTTCGTCCCTTCGGCGTATCAGAGATTATCGATGGCCGTCTATATATCATGACGGGCAAGGTGAAGGATGTTTTCAAGCAGATGGCTGTGAACGGCAAGTTCGAGATCTGTGCCTTGAAGAAATCAGGCAGCGAGTGGATGCGCCTAAGCGGAACCCTGGTCAACGATGAGACACTGGCCGTCAAGGAGGAATTCCTAAACCGCAACGAGAGCTTGAAGTCGATGTATAAGGCTGACGATGACAACATGGCCGTGCTCTACATCACCAATGCAACAGCACGTTTCTGCTCGTTTTCGGCACCTGAGAGAAAGGTAAGTTTCTAACAACATAAAACCAACACAATTATGGATTTCTTAGAATTAGCAAGAAGCAGGTACTCCTGCAAGAAGTTTGACTCGCGTCAGATCAGTAAGGAACAACTTGACAGCATTCTGGAGGCAGGACGCTTGGCTCCGACAGCCAAGAACCTGCAGGAACAGCATGTTTACGTGGTACAGTCGGCAGAAGGACTGTCCAAGGTTGATACGCTCACACCTTGTCGATACGGTGCGCCGACCATGCTCATCGTGGCCTTCGACAAGAACAACGTGTTTACCTATCCCGGCCAGAAATACGACTCAGGCATTGAGGATGCCACCATCGTGACCACTCACATGATGCTCTGTGCAAAGAGCGTGGGAGTGGACAGCTGCTGGGTGAACTTCTTCGATCCCGACAAGATGGCCGAGACTTTTCAGTTGCCAGAGAACGAAGAGATTCTGACCTGTCTCGCCTTCGGCTATCCGGCAGAAGGTGCAGGGCCACTCGCCAACCACAACAGTCGCAAGCCGATTGAGGAAACTGTAACGTATCTGTAAGGAAATAAAAGTAAAATGAGAAAAGCAAGTAGAGAGATGGATGCTTCTTTCGCATTGGAGGTACTGGATAAGGCTCCATACGTGACGGTTAGCATGACACGACCAGACGGAACTCCTTATGGATTGCCTCTGTCCTTGGCTCGCACTGACGAGAGAACGTTTTATTTCCATTGCACTTTGGAGGGTGACAAGTTGGACTGCATAGATCATAATCCGACGGTTTTCCTATCGGCTGTTACCAAATGTGCGCCTACAATTGGCCCAAAAGATGGGAGCTTTACGTTACAGTATAAATCGGCTACTGCCGTTGGAAAAGCTGAGATTGTGACAGACCGCGAAGAAAAGATTGCGGCATTGAGAGCCATCTGCCAGCGTTTTCTCCCTCACCACATGGATGCTTTTGATGATGCCATTGCCCGTAGTCTTGAAAGAACGGCAGTGGTTAAGATTACCCTCACTGAGCCTCCCGTTGGTAAGCGCAAACAGTATGACAAAGAGGGAGAAGAGATGAAATGGGGACGAATGGAATAAAAAGCAAGAATAAGCCCCCAAGGATGCCATCTTACATATACTCAATAAATGAATAAAATTATCAGAGAAGCAAGTCCATAGTCATTACTGTTTTTTTGATTCTATCAAGGGTTTTATTTCATTCTCAAAGATACCCTTTTCGACTATCCGATAGTGAGGGCGATATTCCTCACGGTATTCGGGAGAGTGGCTGATAGCATACTTGCCAGCGGAAAGGACGCTGTCGATAAAAGTGCGATCTTGCTGGTAGTTTGGCAGATTGAGTTCCATCTTGTCAATCATACCAACAATCTTGTGCCATCTGTCGCGCCAGGATTCTACTGTTGGCCGTTTATCTGAGTTGGCTTTGCCTTCGTCCGTCACGACTCGGCCATCTTCGAGCGAGCTCGGATGGCTCTCGCTGTTCCGTCCGTTTGCACTACGGATAAAAGTATCAAGTAGCACATCTTCCGTTATCAGATTCTCTTTAATCGCTCTGATGCTGACACGTATATACTGGCCGTCCACACCACATGGCTCATAGTACCAGGGCATCAGGTCATCAATACTGGTCGTTTGTAACTCCTCGTCAAGATAGGCCTTCACACGCTCTCTGTCTGACACCAGATGCTCCGCTCCCATGTAGTCCTGAAAACACGACTTATAGATGTCGAGCAGACGAGACTTAGGATAGACCTGCATCTGTCTGTTTACAAAACCTTGTATGTCCTGTGCTGATAGTGCAACTGAAAATAGCATGGCTAAAACTACAAATATTGTTTTCTTCATCATCATCCAACGCAAATCCTAATAATTCTCAAAACATTCTGCAAAGTTAGAGAATTTTCGGCATTTATTGGTAACTTTGTGCACATATTTAATTGTATTTATGAGAAAAGTAAGCTTTATTTTGGCAGCAGCCATGTTAATGGTGTCAGCTGCGGTGATGGCTCAGCAGGCATCAAAAGTGTATCTCACAAGGGAGATTTCACCAGAATCGTTAGTAAAAATCTACAAGGCACTGGGCGTAGAAGCCAAGGGTCGTGTGGCAGTGAAGATGTCAACAGGCGAAGGTAGCAATCCCAACTACCTGAAACCTGAGTTGGTTAAGAACCTGATATGGGAAGTGGACGGCACCATCGTAGAATGTAACACCGCCTACAGCAGTGGTGCAGGAAACGAGCAGGATGACCGCAACTCTTCGGCCAACCATTGGAAAGTAATTGAGCGTCATGGGTTCCTGAAGTATTTCCCTGTCGATATCATGGATGAGTACGACGAGATACGTATCCCCGTGAAGGACCAGTCGCACATCAAATACGACATCGTTGGCGGACACATGGCCAACTATGACTTCATGATTGCCCTCAACCACTTCAAGGGTCATCCTATGGGCGGCTACGGCGGTGCCCTGAAGAACCTCTCCATCGGCTGTGCCAGTCAGAACGGCAAAGCATACATCCATTCGGCAGGCAAGATGGAAAAGCTCGACATGAGCAAACTTTGGACACCGGAGTTCATCGGCGATCAGGACGGATTCCTCGAATCGATGGCGGCAGCGGCACAGGCCGTGGTGAACTACTTCCGGAAGAAACAGGGCATCATCTACATCAGCGTGATGAACAACATGTCGATAGACTGCGACTGTGTGGATCATCCCGAACCCGTGAAACTCGAGGACTATGGTATCCTCGCTTCTACAGACCCTGTGGCCCTCGACCAGGCTTGCATCGACATCATCAACCAGCAGAAGGTGACGGCTAAGAACGACCCCACCGACCTGCTGAAGCGCATCGACAAGCAGCACGGTACTCACACCATCGACCATGCAGCCCAGATTGGCCTTGGCTCCAAGAAATACACGTTGGTAAGTCTGGATTTATAATCTAGGAGGGGTTATTAAAACATATGTACAGCTTAACATATAAGGTAATTCGATTATGAAGATAAAAAACATCATGTTTATGGCAGCAGTAGCAACAGCAACTCTGACGGGTTGCGGCAGTAAAGAAAATAAGGTGGAGACAATCGAGTTTGTGGACGACGTAAAGGTGTCACTTGCCGATAGCGGGCGCATAGACTTGAATACGTTGCAATGGACGAGGGAGCCTAAAGCCTTTGAGGTCAAAGGTGACACCATTGCCATCACTACCGCTCCGCACACCGACCTGTGGCAGCGCACCTATTATCACTTCCAGAACGATAATGCGCCTGTGCTGCAGATGAAGACAAAGGAAAAGTTCTTCAGCTTCGTGGTGAAGACCGACTTCACGCAGAGCCATCAGCGTTTCGATCAGTGCGGCATCGTAATGTATCTGGACGGCGAGAACTGGCTGAAAGGTTCTGTGGAGTTCGAGAACGCCGAGTTCCAGCATCTGGGCAGCGTAGCCACCAACAAGGGTTATTCCGACTGGGCTACGACGGCTATCCCTGCCGATGTCAAGACCATGTGGTACCGTTTCTCTCGTCGTGAAGATGACTACTGCATCGAGTGCTCAACGGATGGTGTGAACTTCAGTCAGATGCGCATCTGCCACATGTATGCCGCTGCCGAGGAAATCCAGTTCGGCATCTATGCCTGTTCGCCAGAGGAATCATCATTTACAGCCGTCTTCACAGACATGAAGATTACCGAGTGTGCTTGGAAGGCTCACGACGGCCAGCAGCCAGATAAAGAATAGTGAAGATATGAGAATCGACCACATAGCGTTATTCTGCAAGGACTTGGAACGGATGCGCCAGTTCTTCCTCGACCACTTCGAGGCTGTGAGCAATGAGCTGTATCATAATCCTCGCACAGGCTTGCGAACGTACATTCTAACGTTCCCTCATGGTAGTGCACGGCTGGAGTTGATGCAACGTCCAGACACCATTGATGCAGACCCGTCAAAGCCAAATGTCGGCTTCATTCACGTATCTTTTGCCGTAGGAAGCAAGGAGGCTGTGGAGGCCAAGACCGAAGAACTTCATGACGCTGGCTATCAGATAACGAGCGGCCCAAGAACCACAGGAGACGGTTACTATGAGAGTTGCATCGTCGGCCCAGAGGGAATTCAGATTGAGATAACAAAGTAAATACACCGCTTGAAGGATTTTACATGACAGAAGTATATAATATAGCTATGAAGGAATTAGAAAAGATGCGCAGTGAGGAGTTCTATGACTTTACAAGCGAGGAATGCTTGGCGAGTTACTTTAGGGCCAAACATATTTGTGCAAAACTGCAAACCATGACTGCCGAGGATGAAAATTACAGGGAGACCATCGAAGCATTGATTCCCGGTATTCCTGAATCATCCACCGTTGCACCGCCGTTTCATTGCGACCACGGGCATGGCATCAAATTAGGCGAGAATGTGTTCATCAACTACAATGGCACCATGCTTGACGGTGGCACTATTACCATTGGCAACAATACTCAGGTTGGCCCGAACTGCCAGTTCCTGACACCCAACCATCCCATTGACTATGTAGAGCGTCGCAAGCCCATAGAGCGATGCTCTCCTATAACCATTGGAGAAGACTGCTGGCTGGGTGGCGGCGTAACAGTTTGCCCAGGAGTCACCATCGGCGACCGCTGTATCATCGGAGCAGGCAGCGTGGTGGTAAAAGACATTCCTTCTGATTCCATGGCTGTCGGCAATCCCTGCAAGGTCATTCGGAAATTATCCAAATAGTTTCGCTGACTATCTCCCTTATTTCTTATGCAGTACCTTGTGCTTGAGCCACTCTCTGACAGGCTCGTCATAGAGCTTCAGACAGGCCCATGCCAGGAAGATGGAGAAGATGACTACACCCACGTTCAGCGCGATGTGCATCCAGACGGGGGCATCAGGATTGCGCTCCACCCAAGCCATCTGCATATACATCACGGGATAATGCGTGATATAAAGCGGATAGGAGAGATTACCCAGGAACTCGCACCAGGCCGTGCTCTTGGCATCCGTAGTTCTGCTGCCTGCGCCTATCAGCACAATGAGGGGGAACATGATGATGATGGCGAATGCCTGATACAGTCCGTCGATGAAACAGCCATCCTTCTCTATGGCAGGAATGGAGAACAGCACCACCAACAAGAGCGATGCCCACCAGAAGCCACCCCGCATGCCTAAAGGACTACCGCTGGGATTATCCTTCGTCATGTGCTTAGGCAGAATGCGCGAGATAACCAGTCCACAAAGGAACGGATAGCCCAAGCGCGTAAAGCCGATATATATCTGATCAGGCATCAGACTCCAGCCGCCTATCACCGTGTATTGCGGACCGTTAGGCAGCATGCCGAACACATCCCAGCCCAGCGTGAGATCGAGTGTGAAGAAGATGCTGCCGACACAGAGCGCACCAAGGACGGCAGTAGGAAGCCGGCGCAGGATAAAGGCATAGCAGATGTTGCCGATATACTCCAACGTGAGCGACCAGTTGGGGCCGTTAAACGAGTTCGTCTCACCCCATCCGCGCAGATCCATTCCAGGGCCACAGGGAATCATCAGCAGGCCCATCACCAGACAGAGGAAGAACTTCCAAGGCTCAACCTGAGTAATCAGCGCAAACTGATGGCAGGCACCGAAGAAAAACAGACAGGCACCTATCAGCGTTCCGGCAATCACCATCGGATGAAGTCGCACCAGTCGGCGCTTGAAATATCCCCACGTGCTCATCCTGTCCCAGCGGTCGTCGTAGGCATAGCCAATGACAAAGCCTGAGAGGACGAAGAAGAAATCGACAGCAAGATAACCGTGATTGATAATCTGAGTGCCGAACATGGGATTGTATGTCTCGAAACAATGGAAGAAAATCACCATCAGGGCTGCCACGCCGCGTAGTCCGTCGAGGATTTCGTACCTCGGTTTTGATGCCAGATAAATGTCTTTTTGTGCCATATCACTTATTTACTTGATTTCTAAGCTATAAGTTCCTTGTTCCGTGAGTTTTGGCGAGGTGACGGTGATGGTGACATTGCCTTTCTTTTCCTGCGGCTGAATGATGAGGAGTGCCTGACCACGGAAAGTAGTGGGGTTAAGTGAGCGGAACGAGTGGACGTCGTAGGGATGACCCGTACCAGCGACGGCGATATGGAGGATGCCGGAGGTCTTGATATCGAGGGGGATCTCGGCGGTCGGACAGAGGTTGCCATCGGAATCGACTACCTTGATATATATGTATGCAAGGTCGTTGTGCGATGCGGTGATGTCCTTATTAACAGGCTCAAATTGGATGGCGGCAGGTGTGCCAGAGGTACGAAAGACGACCTCGGCGGGTTTGCCCTTCTTCGAACGAGCCTTGACTACCTCTGCCTTCAGTTCGCCTGGCTCATAGGCTACGCGGAAAGATGCGGTGTAAGTGTCAGGATTAACGTTCTGTTCGCCGATAACGCGACCGTTAATTGACAGGCGGACGCGCTTTTCGCGGGTATAGACGTTGACACGCAGGGAGTCGCTGCGGTGGCCGTTCACGTCGTGCACGACGGCAGCCTTCAGAGTGGCATTGTCGTACTTCTCAGGACGAATATCGACGGGGAGATATCCGCACTTATTTGGTCCGTCATAGTAGGCGTGGTCATGCCAATTCCAGTGGTTCTCCTCCGCTGTCCAGCACCAACCTAATGCATCCTCATATTCGCCATCAGTCACCGAGGGACGTACAGCCATAGCAATGGGGCGCTCGCCCCACACCACATCGCGGTAATAGCTCTGAGGTTTCTTGTTGCCCACGAGGTCTATGTCGCCACACCAGGCATTAAACCAAGGCCATGTCAGCAACTGTATCCATGCCCCGTGATCGCTGCGTTCCAGAGCGTGGCCAAGCCCTGTCTCGCCAATGTAGTCCATGGCTGTCCACACAAAGTCGCCAATGATGTAAGGATGCTTCTCCACGAGTTTCCAATTGCCCGCAATGCTGTTGGGGTACGTTTCCGAACCGTAGATGATGCGATTGGGGAAGAGCTCATGATCTTTCTCGTATCGATCAACCTTGTAGTTATAGCCGCAGACATCAAGATTGGCCAGTCCACGAGGTGAATCCTTTTCCCAGTTCAGACCTGGACGATCCCAGAAGTCACAGAAACCCATTGTTGTGGGTCGTGTGGTGTCGTACTGATGTATGGCCTTTGTGATGGCTTCGGCTATCTCTTTACCGCGTGGCAAGTCCGAACGCTGGGCCACCTCGTTGCCGATGCTCCACATAATGACGCTGGGGTGGTTGCGGTCACGACGAACCATCAGGGCAGCATCGTATTCGAAGTTGGTGGTGCCGATGCCCAGATATCTGCCGTCCTTCACCATCATCTTTTCCTTCGAGAAGTAATTGCTATAGTCGTCCTTGTTTTTCTTTACCTCCCATTGGTCGAAGCACTCATCGATGACCAGCATGCCCAGCGAGTCGCAGGCGTTGAGAAAAGCCTCTGAGGGTAGGCTGTGGCTGCAGCGAATGGCATTGAAGCCCTGCGCCTTTAGAACTTCTACTTTGCGCACCTCTGCACGGTCGATGGCGGCCGTACCCAACAGCCCGTTGTCGTGATGGGCACATCCTCCGCGCAACAGCGTTTCTTTGCCGTTGAGCAGGAAACCCTTATCGGCAGAGAACGCGATGGTGCGGATGCCAAAGGGGATTTCCAGGACATCGCGAACACTTCCAGCAGCATCAAGCAGACTGATGCGGGCTTTATAGCGATAGGGCGAATCGTCCGACCACAGTTTGGCTTTCTTCACCGTCAGTTCCATCTCTACGTTATTTTCGTCCTTTGCGCTAAAGGGTACATTGGCACTTGCCACCACCTTATCCTCAGCATTAACAATCTCGGCCTTCACGATGCCACTTGCCATACTGCCAGTCTCGCTGAAAACCTTTGTGTTGAGTTTCACCCGTGCATCCTTGCCTACCAGTTGTGAAGCATTCACATAGGTGTCCCATTCGTTGATGTGCAGCGCGTCGGTAGTCATCAGCCACACATGGCGGTTGATGCCGCTACCGGCATACCAACGACTGTTCAGTCCCTGATTCGCCGATTTCACTGCCACAGTCACCTTGCGCTCGTTCTGCGTGTTGCGCAGTTCCTTGTGTGCCAGCACCTCGTTGATGTTCACCTCGAAGGGCGAGTAGCCATAAACGTTGATAGCTGCCTTTTTGCCATTCACCCACACCTCAGCTTGATTATACACACCATCGAAGCGTAGTTTTACCTGTGTTTCTTTGAGATACTCGTCCAGCGTTTTTCCTTCAGGCACATTCAGTGTGAAAGCCTTGCGATACCAGCCCTCGCCTCCCACTGTCTGTCCCGTTGCGGTGTCACCGATGCTTAGACGTGAGAAAGGCCCCACCTGCCATTCCTTCCACTCCGTCGTCTGCTCGCGACTGTCGTGTGCAAATGCTTCTGGTTCCATACTGAAGTCGTGAGGTAAGATAACCTCGCGCCACTTGCTGTCGTCTAATTCCACAGCCTCACCATTGATGACATCTCCACGGAAGAACCGCCATCCCTCATCGAACGATTGTTTACGCTGTGCGTTTACTGTTTGAGTAGCAAAAACTACTCCCAGAATGGCCAATTGGCAGATGATAAACTTTCTCATATTCCGATTTTTCCTGCAAATTTAACGACTTTTCTTCAGACTTCCACTACCTTGCCTCTTTATTTAATAAGTTTTATTACATGCACTTGGCCAAGTTGCTTTTATTCCTTCCCGCGATACTCCAAAGGAGTCATACCCATGAGGCGCTTAAAATATTTGGAGAAGAAGGCAGGATTGGGAAAGTTCAGTTCTTCGCTGATCTGAAGGACGGAGTGGTCGCTGTGGCGGAGCAGGACCTTTGCCTGTGTAATGAGGGCACGGTCGATCCAGTCCTTGGCAGTGGTGCCGCTGGTTTGACGGATGACGGTGCCAAGGTAACGTTCCGTCAGGCACATGCGGTCAGCATAATAGGCGATTTGGTGGTGCTCGCGGCAATGCTGGTTGACAAGCTGAATGAAGCGGTCGAAGATGGTCTGCTCGCGCGAGCGGGTGGCTGCCAGAGTGTCGGCTTGCTGATGGAACAGACGGTCGTAGTGGTGCATCAGGGCTGCAACCAGGCTGGAGGCCGTGGGGCGATAATAGTCCTTCAGGTGTACAAGGCTCCAGAGCGCATCGAGAATGTTGCGGGCCGTTTGCAGATCGGCATCGCCAACGGGCAACTGGAAGTCGCGCACCTGGCCGTTAAAAGCAGCGGGTAACTGATTTTGCGCAAAAGGCATAGGGAAATCGGCAAAGAGTCCGACGCCCTGTATTTCGAGGTCATCGGAATAGCTGATGGGATTGATGATCGTGCCTGGGCCGAGGTAAAGGAGGGTGCCTGCCGCGAGGTGTCGGTCCACGAGGTTGAAATTGACGAGACCCTCGCCGCGTGTTATCATGCCCAGGCGGTGATCGTTGATGACGAAGGGCGGCTGTTGCTGCATGATAAGGTGGAACACGAGCGGGTTGCCGTGAATCATTGCAAGTTCGTTGCTGAAGAATACGTTCTCGCGAATTTGCGAGAAATTGTCGGTAAAGATGTCGCGCATTCGCGACACGTCCATCAGTTTTGGCTGTTTGTTCATTATCTTTCTTGTTATTTCATTCGCAAAGATAATGATTTTCCTGCAAATAACATCCATTTTTAGTAGAAATCGTACAAAAAGAACATTATCCGCTCATTATGGGTAGCGATAGTTCGCGAAAATCATCTTAACTTTGCAGCAGAATTCAAAACAGATAATTATGAAGCGAACTATTCTGATAGCGGCAATTACAATTATCAATTGTCAATTATCAATTATCAATTTGTCTGCCCAGACATTGGAGGAGTGTCAGCGTGCGGCGGAGCAGAATTATCCGTTGATACGTCAGTATGACCTCATCGAGAAAACCACCAATCTTACGATGGTTAATATCGGCAAGGGCTGGCTGCCACAAGTGTCGGCCTCGGCACAGGCCACGTATCAGAGCGATGTTGTGGCATTCCCCGACCAGTTTAAGCAACTCTACCAGCAGATGGGGCTCGATATGAAGGGGCTGACGAAAGACCAGTATCGTG
>Ga0265298_10002454_pt1 | contig 25813 bp, 18 predicted proteins | sample AusTroGonzalo_MG_3_FD_193486 | JGI IMG/M metagenome (GOLD analysis project Ga0265298, IMG submission 193486) | Bovine rumen microbial communities from tropical cattle in Woodstock, Queensland, Australia - Gonzalo_01 | ecosystem: Host-associated > Mammals > Digestive system > Stomach > Rumen ...
AAGATCCAGCAGCATATTATGCAGTATTATTTTCTAACGATGAAAAATGTAATATGATTATGGAGAAAAACTACAATTTATGAGTAAGTTTTAATTACACAGCAGATTATGTAGCAGATTATGGAGATAATGGAGAGATAGATAGAGCAAAAAGCTGACAAAAGAAATTAGTATGACATTGTGTAAATGAGATAATAAAGGATGGAAGAAAACAAATAAAAGATAATTACACTGGTAGTAAAAGCCAATATGTAAAGATAAATGTAAGCAATGCAGATTTATATAAGGCTGGTATTTTTCATACACGAGCTTATGTATTTACTAATGTAAAAGAAGATAATATAGGAGAGATAAAAAGATTAGAGAGAGTAAAAACAGCTTGTTTGAATGCTTTGGAATACAATTCACAGCTATGGTGTGAAACAAATGATGATCGCACTAAAGATAAATTACATGAAATGAATGAGCGAATAAGGAATAACAACCTAAAATATATTGAAGAAAATTTAGCTAAATTAAGATAAATGACAGAAGATAAAGAACTAGAGCAATATAATATATATGTAAATAGCCCATTTGAGCGAATCAAAGACTATTTTTGAATGTGAGTACAAGAAGTATTACCAGAATATGAAAACCTATTGCTAGAATGCAGAAGAACATGAGAATATGATCCTATGAAACTATATATGTTTAAGCCATTCAAGAGATATCAAATGATAACATGGCAACAAGCAGAGATTTTTCATGCTGTAACCAGTGCTATAAGGTGAGAAAAACCTAAAAAGATAGCTATTAGATCATGACATGGAGTATGAAAATCTAGTAGTTTGTCACGAGTTATTTTATGGTATCTTTTTGCACATTATAGGAGTATTGTTTGATGCACAGCACCAACAAGCGACCAGATGTATGATGTACTACGAAAAGAATTGGCTATCCGAATATGAAAATTACCACCAGAAATAAAGCCATATTTTAAGCGAAGTAGAAAGTATATAAGGATTGTAGACCCTAACGATACAACAGTATATGATGATGAAGATGAAGAAAATGGATGAAACACACGATTTGCCAGAGCAAGAACAGCCAGTAAAGATAGACCAGAGGCTTTAGCATGACTACATGCTGATGATTTAATGTTATTGTGAGATGAGGCAAGTGGAATAGATGATGCTGTACGAGAATATAGTAAATGAGCATTGACTAACGATAATACATTGCTTGTAATGATAAGCAACCCAACAAGAACAGAGTGATATTTTTACGATGCTTTTCATAATTTAAGTAGTACTTTTCAAACACTGCACTTTAATAGTGAGCAATCCCCTATTGTATGAGAATGATTTATAGAAGATATAAAGCTAGAGCATGGAGAAGATAGTGATGAGTACAAAATAAGAGTTAGAGGTGATTTTCCAGACCATTGAGACCTAGATGATGAGTGATGGATGGATTTATTTAATCTAGATAAGATAGATTTTATACCAGAAGAAGATGTGACAATATTTAATCCTACTAGAATGTGAATTGACCCTAGTAAAGAATGAGTAGATAAATGCCCACGATGCTGTAGAGATGAGCTGATATTAAAGGTAGTAGCCGAGAAAACTAAAAATACAGAAAAAAGTATTGCAAATATGACAGCAACCCTATTATACACTTATGATAAGATAGATACACAAGATGTGGTCTATGATAACTTTGGAGTTTGAGCTAATGTTGGAACAGAATTAGCACTCGCATGATATAAATGTACATGAATAAATGGTAGTGATCCAGCAAATGATAATGCTACCTTTGAAAATGTGAGAGCTGAAATGTACTGGAGATTTGCACAATGGCTAAAGAACTGATGACAGCTTGTATGAGATAGAAAATACTGGGATGATCTAAAAATGATAAAGTATAAGAGGAATTGAAAGTGAAAAATACAGATAATACCTAAAGAAAAGATAAAGAAAAGATATTGAAAGAGCCCAGATAGACCAGATAGTGCGAGCTATACATTTTATAGACTGGAAACAAAGGCACAGAAAAAAGAGAAACAGCCAAGAACTATAGTAAATCCACTAACATGAGAGAAAATCCAAAAAAATGATTTTAGTCGTAACAATATAGAGCTATGGTAGACACAAAAAAGATAGAAGACATGGAACTATGAACAGCAGAAAGCGAAATCAAAGAAGAAAGTGAAGAAATTTTACAGCAATTCAAAAAAAGATTTGAGATTATGAAAACAGCAAGGAGTGAGGCAGAAAGTGAGTGGTCTTATGCTGATAGAGTCATGTATTCTAAACCACAAGTAAGAGCTAACTGACAAATTATACCTAATATGACTATGGAGAGTGCTTTAATAGAGGCTTATCAAGGAAGTAAGCCAGCATGATTACCAATAGAAGTCGCTACAGAGTGAAGACCAGATTGAATCCAAACAGAGATGGCTAAACAGACACTACAGCACTTTATCAGAGTAGAACATATTGAGGAAGAAATAAATGTTAGAGCTGATTATACTAAAGCCAAATACTGAACATGCTGTTTATTTTCATGATTGACTGTAGATAGCAAAATTTTGGCTGAAAAATGAAGTAATGATTATATAGCAGATAAAAAGCTAAAAGTAAGAAAAATAGATCAATATCATATAACAATAAAAAATATTAGTCCACGAAATGTCCGATTTGATGATGTGGCTAAATTTGATGATGCTGAAGATTGTATCCGAAAAGAGACCATCAGTGAAAATATGTTTAAAACTAGATATTTTGACTGAAAATGAAAGCCTATGGAGTGATACATAAATCTAGATCATGTAGTTAGCAACCAATACACAACAGATTGAAAAAAAGATAGAAAAGATGTAGTGCAATTATATCACTACTACAATAAAATTATGTGATATTATTGGATTATTGCTAATGAAAGTGTTGTTATTTATAATTGATATGCAGCAACACAACATGGAGAATTACCAATTATACCTATTCAACACTACTATAACGATAAAAGAATATGGTGAGATGGTATAGTAAAGAGATATGCAGTAGTAAAATGAATAAACAACAACTTAATTACTGATATTATCTGATGAGCAAGACTAAATGCTTGATGATTATTAGTACAATGAGCTGGAGTAGCTACTGAATGAGAAGTATATATTGAGCCATGAGAAATTGAGATCGTAGAAATGACAGAGTGAAACGCTAGAGACATACAACCAATCAATATGCAAGTAAATGTATGACAATTAAATGAAATTTTGACACAAATGGATGACTACTGAATTATTTTGACTGGTATAAACTTCAAAGCACCATATACAAGTCCAGCAAAGACAGCTTTTGAGACTTCTGTAATGCAAGAAGAACAAAATAATAGATTGAAAACACCAGCAATGTTGAGAGATATGTGATTAAGTAGAGCATTTAATATAATGCTATGTAATATCTTCCAATTTGCACCATATCTATATGCTGAGAGAATCCGAGACCAAGAAACATGAAAAAGCACACAAAAAGATTGTTATTATATCCCACTGAAATGAAAAAGAATTGTATGGAAAGACACATGACCATTTGAAAAAGTGGCAGATGTAAGTGACAAAACTATGGAAGATATAATTGATATAGAAGATGTGGATTGATACGAAGATTATTTTGCATTGAGTAACAAATTCTATGATACAGACAAGCTATTATGAGCATGACAATGACTAAAAGTATATATCAAAACAGCTAATACACCAGCTACTATGAAAGCACTTGAAATAGAGAATATGACAAGATATGTACAGACAAAATTACAACTATTGCAAGCTAAAGCATTAGCAGCACAATGAGGTGGAGATGTTAGAGATTTTGAGGCAATAGAAAACAAGATGGATGAATTGTTTGATATAGATCCAGAACATATCATGCTAAAATCTAATGCTGATAAATTCAAAGAACAGACAGCAGAGATAACACAAGCCATCATGAATATGTGACAACAAAATGCTTTATGAATTAACACAAATAATGAAAGTAATAACCAACCATGAGTACAATGACTTGCTGGAATGCAAGAAGATAGTGGACAGAATGTACCAGCTACAATGAGCGATATTCAAAACCAATGAGGACAGAGTTGAAGCATCGCAAACCCTATGAACAGAATGAGCTAGATACATGATGGAGTCTATAAGTAGTACAAAAAACATACTATTGTTAGACCAAAAAAGAGTAACAAATCCAGTAGATATAGCATACAGAGATTGAGCAATATATCTATGTGACATCCTACTGAATAAATTGAGTCAAATGATAGAAAATAATAAACCATCAAAGCCACTCTATTAGTGGCTTTTTTTAGTTAAGAACTAGGAAAACTCTCAAAAATGATAAAAAGTATTGAATAAGTGATATATTACTTAAAATAAAGGCAATCTATGATACAAAGTAGAGATTTTAATTTCCTAAGCCTAAATGGAATGGAAGAAAACAAACAATTAGATCCTAAGACCGAACAAGGTAATGGACAAGACAATGGTACAGATGATTCTATGGTAAGTATTACTCGTGAGGAGTACGAAAGATTACAATGAGCTGAAAGAGACTACAAAGCTAGTACTCGTGAGGCACAACAACTAAGAGCTATTAGTGAATGTTGAGCTGATGAAAGAGCTTTTGTAAAGTACTATAACAACGATAAAAAACTAGCCGAGAGAATCGCAAAGCACTATGGTAGATGATCTGCAGATGATTTAATGGCACAGCTAAAAGAAAAGTATGGAGATAATATCCAAACACCAATTAGCAGTGATGATATTAAATCTACAGCTAGACAAGAAGTACAAGAAGAACTTGCACAAGCAGAACTTGACAACTTCATAAATACCAAAGGGCTAAAAAAGTGAGAAAAGTCGTACAGTCGCTTTATGAGTGAATATCAAGACCTTATGGATGGTAAAGCACTTACAAAAGAGAATGTAGCAAAAGCCTCACAAAAGGCACGAAAGCTAATAATGGATGATAAAGACATTAATCTAGCATGAGTACCAACTTCTTGATGATGAAAGAGTGGAGAAACGGCTACAATAAAAAGTGAGCCACAATCTATCTTTGAAATGTACAAGAAGAAATAATATTTTATATGTTTTATACTTACAATTATGATTAAAACTAACAGAAGATGAGGAGGTATAGACAGAGTGTACGAAGTTACAGCTGCAACTACAATACATAGAGGAGAATTTGTAGGAATTACCTCTTGAAAATTAGTAAATTGTGCATCTGGAACACCTTTTGGTGTTGCTATGGCAGATGGAACTGGATGAGATTTTATACCAGTTGCTTTGAACATTCCATGAGTAGAATGGGAAGTAGATGTTAAAGCTGCTGACCAAGCTAGTACAGTAGTATGATCTGGAATGATCGTAAACGACAAAAATTCTGTAAAATTAAAAGGAGAGGCTGACCCAATCTTTAAAGTAACAGAAGTTGTAAATGGAAAATATTTTGGATATTTCCTAGCTTACTAATATTTTATATCAATAAATTATCAAAGAAATGACTAAAGTTATGAGTACTAGCATCTACTTTGATGTGACAGCACACTTAAAAAAGATAGATGAGATATACGAAGAACACATGGCAGACATTTTGGCTGACCAAATTGGTTTGCAGATTTTTGGAGAAAAGAGCAAACCAACTAGAAATTCAACATACCTTGTAGGTACTTGAATTACTGGAGTTACATTGGTAAATGAAAATGCTGAATATCCACAAGCTGAATGAGATCCAGATGTAACAGTTACAATGACAAAGCATAAATATGGTGCTAATGTAATTATAACAGAAGAATTAAAGTTGTATGATGAATACGACACTATTAAAGATAAGATTGAATCAATCGTAGATGATTGAATGGAAAAATTAGATGCTTGTCTTGCTGATGTATTCTTACATGGATTTGCTACAACAGCTTATGTAGATAAGATGTGATTGACAGTAACTCCTATTGGACAAGAGGCAAGAGCTTTATTTAACTCTACAGATGGAACATTGTTAGCTTACAACAGCAACAATAACCCATCATTGTCTAGTGTATCTCTAACAGAGGCAAGAGTAATGGCTGCTAAACATAGAGATTCAAATGGAGAGTTGAGACCAGTTAAATTAGACACATTACTAGTTTGACCAGCTCTACAAAGTAAAGCTGAAAGATTAGTTAATAGTGATAAATTAACAAACAATAATGACATCAATCCTAATAAATGAAAATTCAAAATCGTTGTTTGGGATAGATTGGCTCAAGGTATTGGTTGAAATTCTACAGATGCTTACCGATTTGTTTTGAATGCTGCTAAAGCTAAGAAACAATTGAAGTTTGAATGGGCTAGAATGCCAAGATTGAAAGCACCTAAAGAAATCGTATTTGACTCAAATGATGTACATAATTTCTCAATGATCTATTCTTATGGATTCTTAAATTTACCATATGTAATGTGATCTCAAGGAACTTATGCTACAGTAGATGAGCCATTGCAAGTTTACGACCAAGCAAGTGCCTAAGATATTTCTAGAGGGCTAGAGCTACAGCCTAGTCCTCTTTTTATTATATAATTCATATATATGAGCAATATAACAGTCAATTGGGGGCTTTTGATGGAACAAGACAAATGTCTAGCTATAAATGTGCCATTTACAGATGACCAATTGAAAGAGCTTATCTGACTAGATAAGAAAGCAAAGCATGAAAAAGTCCTCCAATGGAGAGAAGAATATGCTAAAAAAAATAGCGAAGTTATAATAAACAAAGCTATGAACTTGTGAGAAGAAGACAAAGGATGATTAAAAATCCTTAGAGATGAGTACAAAAAACTTATCTGAAAAAATGTACCAGTAGCAAAAATAAACGATGCTGACTGGATTAAAAAAGCTATCGAAGATGCTAAAGATGAGAGCAAATAATTTTATCATTAAATCGTAGAAGATGAGTAACACATTAAGAGAAATCGTAAAAGAAGTTTATGATGTTTTAGGTGAAGAAGATTCTTCTACGATTTTTGATAAAGATACTACAGTAATACCAAATATAAATAGAGAGATACTGAATGTCTGTAAATGAAATGTAAGGAATTTCTTTACAAAGAGCATGATGAGATGTAATACATTATGATTTTTGTACCATGAAGAAATTGGTAAAGTACCTAGACCAAAGAAATTGACAGCAGATGCAGAAGTTTGAGACACGACTCTATCACTATCTGATATAGAAGATTTACCAACTAATTGATTTCTATCTATATTTGGTATGTTTGTAGAATATAGTATTGTTTGATGAGTGGTAACATTGAGTACATGACTAGATAATGCTGTGAAAGAATGAGAAATAGTTAGGCGATGTATCCAAAAACCACTACAGTCAATACAATTCAAAGATGTAAGAGAATATCCAAGCAATAATAAATTAGAATATTATGATTTTCAAAATAAACCTATTATGAGACACAGAGCTTATACACTAAAGCCAAACTGACAAGTAGAATACCTAATATTTGATGAATTTAGCTGAATGGCTATAGTACCATATATAGCAAAACCAACAGATTTAACAGATCTAGATGATGAATGTATATTGCCAGATAATTATGGAGTAGAAGTAGTAGCAAGATTAGTGGCTGGACAATTATTAATGGATGACTCACAAGTACAGAAATGACAAAATGTATTGCTAAAAGCATACGATAGTTTGACAAGTATGTATAATTTTTATAGTGAGCCTCTAAAAGATAGGAGAAGAAGTGTAAAAGTAAGACCAATAACTTTAGACATGTACTAATAGAACTATGATAGAATGATTAAATTATTATAGCAGCAAAAAACCAATCTTTAGTAGATGAATATTGAGAGATATAGGAATACACTTAAATTCTGATGAATTTTGTGTTGATTGTAGGAATATAAGGATAAAAAATGGTGCAACAACCAAAAGAAAATGATACCAAAAAGTAGCTTTATGAATGTGAAATAATGACATAATCTACAAAATGGTAGTATGAGATAAGATTTATGCTAATATTAGTGGAAATTTTTATGTAATAGATGTAACAGCTGATCCAGTAACATATACTTTACTGAAATCATGAATTTGAACAAAGGCTAATTTTGTAAGATATGGTAGATATATAGTAATCTGTAATAGTACAAGTGATACACGAGTATATGATACAGAATATGATGCTAACGACACAACAAAAGAAAGCCCATTGCCAAGCACTTATATACAATTGGAGTATTTGGAATCAAAAAGTACATGACCATACTTGAATTTATGAAGTATAACAACAGATAAACCTTGAATATATGCCAAAATCAAAACAGCAGAATGAAGTGGAGATAATTATTTATTCTGATTGTATGATAGTGGTAGTAATTATGTATGAATAATAGGAAACACACAAAAAGAAAGTGTAAAATACCAATACAAGAGCAAAACAAAGAATAGTGTAAGTATGGAGTATAATTGAGATACGCAATATACATTGAAAACTACTTGTAATGTGTTGACTATGAAAAGTGGAGAAAACAGCGAAACGATAACAACTGATGATGATACAGCAAGTATCACTGGTAATATGTATGTATTTGCAAGAGATACAAGTAGTATAAGTTATGGTATGAAATTGTATGAAATGAAAATCTATAAAGATACAGATATATACATGAATCTGATACCAGCAAAGAAAAAAGCTGATTGAACTATCTGATTATATGATCTAGTAAACGACCAATTTTACACAAATGTCTGAACTGGAGAATTTACAGCATGAGCAGAGATGAATTACAAGGATTGAGCATGGAGAAAATGTACATTGCCAGATAGTGCTAAAATAGCATTTTGAGCAGTTTTTCAAGACAATATATGGCTAGTTTGAGCAGAAGAAAAGAGCAACACAATATATAAATCTAGGGCATGAAATAGAGAAAAACCACGACAAGTGCTAGACTTTATCTGAGAATGAAGTGATGATCTAACAAAGAAATCTAATATACTATGAGTAGCAAGTTTGAGATGAACATTTTATATATTTACAGAAGATAGCATTGATGCTATTACAACTGATAGTGTAACAAGTGTTTGATGAGTTTATACAGTCTACTCTACCCCAATTGCATGAGAAAACCAACTAGCTAATTATAGAGCAGTAGTAATAGCAGATGATAGTGTATTTTTCTGGACAAAAGGTAATAGGCTAAAAACATTGAACTATAAACAATGATTTACTGAAATTTCTGTGTGAGATATAACAGTAGGAACACCTATACAGAAATTTTTGGATACACTTGATCCAGATCAAAGTCAATGCTTTGGATACCATAACAAAGAGGAATATACAGTACATTTTCATCTAAGACAACATGCAGAGCCATTTAATAATATTGTATTAGTATATGAAATAGCAAATGACAATTTGCTAATAGATAATAACAAGTATTTCTCTGATGTAGTAAAGTTTGACTGAAAATATTATGCTGGTAGTGGTATAAATGATGAGATCTACCAAGATGAAACATGAAATAATGATTGTGGTACTGAAATATCATGGTACAGAGAATCAACGAACTTATATATAAGCAACCCTAACTATCGCAAGGAGTTTAGAGAACTAGATATTGTATGAGAAAAAGACAGTTTGGGAGACATACAAGTAGATATAAGTGTAGATTGAAAAAATGTACTAACAACTATGATAGAGTGACAGCAATGATACCCAATTTGATTTGCTAGTACGGCAACAGCGACAGAAATGACAGCATGAGAGGCAGTAGAAGTAGGAACTACACCATTTGAAAAGGTAGTACATGCTGGAAATTTAAGAGCAAAAGGGAAACGAATACAAGTAAGATTTAGTGGTAAATGATACTGAAAATCAGTTTTATCAAATATGACAATATGATACAGACCTATGACAGACCATGAGATGTCTGATAGGTTGAAACCTTTTAATTGAGATAATGTATATTAAAACATGGCAACAAGAACTTATAAATCAAGCGATTGAGCAACAATTAGAGTAACAACTAATAGCGATGGTAGTAGAAGTGCTACAGTTGTAAATAGTGGTAATTCTAATATAACCGCATGAACTACATATAATCGTAGTGCTAGTTGAGAGGTCACACAATCAAGCAAGCCAGCTAATTACAATTTAAGCTCTGAGAGATATATAGATTGGAATGAGGTATCAAAATGAGCATCACCAGATATCGCTTGGACATCCACCCCTAATAGTAGCACTTGATGAAGTTTAGTATGAAATACTGGATGAAAAGATTGGTGAATGGTGACCGATAGTGCTTGAACATATAATACAACACAAGCCACAAAATCTGTAAATAATGCAATAAAAGGTTTATCAAACACATATAATTACTGAAATATTTATTGAGACACTGGATGAGCAAATACAAAAACACAATACCAGTGATTTGGAACAGCTGCGAAATATAATCCAACAATAACATTGGGAACATTATGAGGATGATACCAATTTTGAACACAAGCAGAACTTGCAGAAAAGAATAGCCCATGATATTTGGAATGAAGAAATAACGAGTTGGCTAGTGCATTTTTGAATAGCTGAATTACTGATATAGCTTGAATTAAAGATTTTCTATCTAAAAACTACGAGTGATATGCAAGTTATGATGTAAGCTGACAAGATAATACAGCACAAGCTATTTACAATAGAATCTGACAATTACAATCGCAACTATGAAATAAAGAGGACAATTTACAAGACCAGATAATGACATGAGCATATTGGGACACTGTAAATAGCATATTGAGTAGTGCTTTTGGAATTGGTGACATGGATAGCATAAAAGATATGTATGGATCTGATGTTTACTACAGTATGATGAATGCACTAAAAGATGTAGAGTGAACATGGAATGCTACAGATCCAGCTAGTAGAAGTCAATTAGAATGATATTTACAAGAAATAATTTGAAGTGCTGTAGGAACATGAGTAGATCAAAGTAAATTGAATCTAGCAATGAATGCTATATTAAGTCAATTTACAGATAATGCACAAAAACAAATACAGCAAGATGTTTTGGCTGTACAGAATCTACAAACAAAATGATACAGTGCAGAGCAGATAGCAAAGGAGACATGAATGAGTAAAGACCAAGTAAACCAATTAGTATTGCTATCACAATGATTACCAAGCCAGATTGGTAAATACTATGAAATGAATAATGATGCTGAGGATCTTATTACAGAAGACTATGAGAGGAATAGAGAAAACTTAGCACAACAATATAAGTTTAATCTAGACCTTGCAAACCAAGAGATAGTGAAAATGAGAGAAGATTTTAATAAGACATATCTAGATCAACAAGAGGCTAATGAGAACACATTACATAATATGGATCTTATAGCTTGAATGACTGGTACATGATACTCTAGAAGATGACTAGAGGGAATGAGTTATGCACAGCAACAAGCTAATGCAGTATTGAATAATTTATTGGATAATTACGATAGAAATAATCTAGATATAGCCAATAGTATTAAGAGCATGACTATGGCATACCAACAAAATGATGCTGAGCTTGTAGATCAAATGAATGATGCTATACTAAATGCTAAGAATAACTATATAGCACAAGTAAGTAATATACAAGCAAAATATGGATTAGTATGATTGGAATGACAACAAGCAATAGCACAAGCAGTACAATGATTTGTAAACCAAGCAGAGACAATATATAATAATGCTTTTAATAGAGCATGGACAAATACAAATAATTTGATTAGTGCTGTAAGTAGTATCTGAGCTATAGAACAGCAACAGATGCAGACAAAGCAAATGAAAATAGCTGAGTTCCAGCAAGATAGTATGTACATGACACAAAACCAGTTGAGAGATTATGCACAAAAGAATTGATTACAAATGGAATACCAGCAATTAGTAGGTTATCAACAAGAGGCTACAATTAATACATTGAATAGTGTAAGCCCATGATTATGAAACCAATATGCTAATAAGATAAGCCAGATGTTATCAAAATGATATACACCACAACAAGCAGTAAGTGAAATATTAAATAGCCCAGAAGTACAAAATACAACTGGAGGTAACCGAGCAGTAAGTGGAGATTATCTCTATGATAAGAATACATGAGAGGTAAGAAGTTTAGCACAAATGACAAGTAGTGGATATTCTACACAACAGATACAACAAGCAGTAGCACAATGAGCATTGAGTTATATAAATAGCATATCAGATAAGATAGATAAAAATGCAAAAATAAGGACATGATGATGTTGAACTGTATGTAATGATTATCTAAGCAGTTTATGATTATGAACACCTTATGATAATAGCAAAGCAAGTAAATTGAATACTATTAATAGCGAAACACCTACTATATGAAGTGTCGCTGTTTGGAATAGTACTTGAACTGAACTTTGAAATAAACATTGACATGTGGCTATTGTAACATGAATAGATAATACTAATTGAACTATAGAAGTATTAGAAAGTAACGAAAGTACATGATTACAATATCATACATATCCTATGAAGAATGTAACATGATATTATAATCCAGCTATAGATTTAGCAAAGCAATATAGTGCAACACAGCAAGAAAATAGAGATACAGATGCTTATAGAATGGCTCAAGCAATATTAAATGGTACTTGAAGAATGCCAGCCAAGAACTCTAAAGAATACACAGCAATTAGTATAGCATTGGATAATTTAGTACAAGATAAACGAGGTACATGATACCCAGAGTGAATGGAACTTATAAATTATAGTATCATTAATGATGATCCATTAGCTACAGCTACAGCTGAAAGCATAGCATCTACAATGTCATCTTTGTATAGTACAGATACTTTGATGAAAACTTTAGAAGATAACAATTATAAAGTTTGACCTATAATAAACAAATTCGCAAAACTTAATCCACGAGATGCTGATTATGCCTCTATAAAAGCAAGTATTAACCAAATGGCTAGTAATATAGCTAGGTGATTCTGAGAAAAATGAGTATTAACTGATCAAGATATTGAAAGATATATGAAAACAATACCTAATGAGAAGATGTGAAAAAATGCTAGAGAAGTTGTTTGAACATTATTGAAAGCAAAATTGTATAGCTCACTGATATATACACTAGAAGCTCAAGCTAAGAATAAAAAAGATGTAAGTATGTATGCTAGTGATTACCAAGATGCAGTAAATTGGCTTGTAGAAAATTGATTTAGAGAATGAACAACAACAAATTGAGCAAGATGATCTATAATAAATTAAAATAAAGGCTAGTCTGATGACTAGCTTTTTTTAGTTTTATTTAAGATAATTTATTTCTTTTTTCCACTCATTTTCTGCTTTAGAAGCAAAGCAATCTTCCTTATATTTATGTTTATTTGTAAAGTCTGATGAAAAATTGCAATAATAATCTGATCATGATGACCGTGAACTGCTAAACATGGCTTTGTCTACACCTATTAAGTCTTCAATTATATAATCATAATAACCATACTCTTTTGTCCTAGCATAGCTATAATAAATTCAAATACAAGAATCTATTTTTGGAGAGTAAAACACATTTACTGACGATTCAGTCCAGTTTCTCTCCTTATATACCTCAAGGAATTTATTTTGACAATCAATGTTTTCTTGTAAATAGCTCTGTTTGCTACATCCAATCACAAAAAGACACAATAGCAACGCTAAAACCCATAATTTTTTCATGATTAAAACTTAAAATATAAATACAAGAATTATAAAAATAATATGTTTCCATGCAATAGTAAATTTTATTAGTTATAACCTATATTTTCTCTATATTTCTGTAAAAAGTATTGAATAGAGTAAAAAGTCTATAAATATAATCGTAATCTTTATAATTATAAACTCAAACATGGTAGTAGATCAAAGATTATTAAAATCGCAGATGATGAAATACAACATCTGAAGTAATGTGCTAAATAAACTTTCTGAAGTGCAGCAAAAAACAAGCACAAATTGAACAACAGCAGTAGATACACCAATTACTCAAACAAGATGATTTCAACAGACACAATCGACACCACAAGTACAGCAAACACAACAGACTTGACCTATTGATACATATAAAGTAATTACAAATAAATTTCCGACATACGATATAAAAGATTTGATGTGATTCTGACCACAAGCTGTAAAGAATCAGCTTTGATTTGCTAATAGCATGAGTCATTATAATAAGTTGCAAGCACAAGCCGAAGCTAATACTGATCCTAATGTAAGATATAATCTAACAAAGCCAGAATTGACCAACAAACAAACATTACAAATAGAGCAAGTTACACCACAAGTAAACGACCAATGATTAAAAATAAACAAGACAAATAGCTTTAAAGATTTGGTAATAGACTTGAAAAATTGAGCCGACCAGTGATGAAGTTTGAGTTTTATGAAATTTAGAGATCTGTATCCAGAATATGTAGAGAATTGGGACAAAGTGCTTGATTTATACGAAAGTATAAAAGCTAACCCTAATTATACTACTGAACAAATTACAGAGAATGCACAAAAACAATATCCAGAACTTTTTGGAATAAACGAAAATTACAGTGATAGTGATAAAATGACAGCATTAAAAAAGCTATATGATGAAATGGTAAGTAACAAACAGAATTGAATCCAACTAACACAGCAAGATATAATTGATAGGTATCCAGAATATGCTAACACTGAAGATATTAATACTGTAATGGAGGTACAAAATCTAATAAATAAAGATAAGAAAAATACACCTACATTTATAGATATATATGAGAATTTTGATAGTTTGATAAAATGAAATACTGAATATTGAAGTACAGAACAAAAGCAAATAAGTAGCGATCTAAAATCATTAGATAAAATTGATGCTAACATATACAATTACCTATCTGAAGAATGACAAGATTATGTAAAGACTTTAGCACTGGCTAAAGAAATTTGAGATATGGTTAGAAAAGATTACCGAGTATCAGACAATATAAGTGACTATGATCTTTTGATGAAAGTAAAAGATGAGATGCCAGAAGTTTATAGTGAACTGACAAAATGATTGAATGTTACAAATGAATTGTCTGATTATGATAGAAAAATCTTTGAATGAAAAACAACATGAAAAAAATTTGCACAACAGTCATTAAAAAAGATTGGAGGTAATTTAATGTCTGTATTATGACCAGATGCTGTAAAATGATTGTGAATTTTAAGTAATAGATTATGAGACTTAGTAGAATCATGATATACTTGAATATCAAACAAGTTAGAGAATGCTACATGAAATAGAGGTATTTTTACTGACAATGAATGAATAAGTGAATGATCACATGCTTTATGAGATACGCTTATACGAGCAAGTGGCTGGCTGAAAGATGATCTAGAGTCACAAGACCGATACCAAGAATTTTTACAAGAGCAATGAGCAGAAAAGTCAAAATGAGCATGAATAAACTTTAAATGATACAAGAATGCAATAAAAGAATGAGATATGAAAGGAATCCGAAATACATTTGTAAAAGATATAAATGAGGCTAAAGATTTGTGATGGTGAACATGGTTATCTAAAAACTTATGATCATTGTGATATTTATTGCCATCTATGTTTGCTTGAACAAAAGCAGAAATGTTTTTGTCGTTTTTGCCATCATGAGTAGGTAGAGCTTATGAAGATTATGCTAATGATGAATGAATAAAAGCAAATTTAACAGATAAACAGATACAAGATAGAGCCATCTTAGCATGAGGTTTGGAATCACTTATTGAAGTAATGGAGACACCATTTAGAAAATGAAAAAGATGATCGTTTATGGAGAATTTCCCATGAATGAGAAATGCTATTGTAAGGACAATTATGATGACAGAGAAATGAGCTGTTTGAGAATGATTAGAAGAAGTTGCACAAGAATTTAGTAATAGATTAATTGCTAAAGCAAGTTGATCTGAAAGGAGTTTGTGAACATTAGATGAATACCTAGATATTTTTGCTGAGACAGTGTCATCTAGCCAATTAGTATCATTAATCTGATGAAGTGCTGAATGAATAGACCAGCAAAAATTAAATAATTTAGAACAACAAATAGCAGAAGATACAGAGTATAGAAATAAGATATTAGAATGACAAGCATTCATTGCTAATGATTTTAACGAATATGCAAATGCTGTAGAGGTTGTGCCTTGAACTACTACAGAAGAATTACAGCAAGTATGGAATAATGCACAACAAAAAAAGCAAGAACTAGAAAACAAGGCTAATATGATTACATCTAATAGCTATAATAATGTGACTACACCAACTTATGAGAGAGCAACAGTAAAAGAAAATGTAACACCAAAAATGTCAGCTAGTGATAGCCAACAATATACAGACATTTTAGATGAAATGATAAAGAATAAAGAAATTACAGAAGAAGATAGAAAAAGAGTAGAAAAAACACTATGAGTATTTACCCTCAATAATAAATCAGAACAAGGCAACAAAATAGAACAACAAGAAAAGTCATCATGATTAGCAAATATAAATCAAAAAGATAATACTAATACAGAAGAAAAAAGCAACATAATAAATAGATGACAGACACAGCTAGTCCAGAACTACAACAGAATGAATCCAAAAGCTATAAATGATTTCAAAAAGCAGTTCAAGCAAGATTATGGACAATTTTTAATGGATAGATGATTTACAAAAGCATGAGAAGATAATCTAAACGATTTGGTAGAATATGCTGACACATTATTAAATCTAAAGGATAAAGCACTTTTGCCAATGCAATGAAGATACCAAGATAGATCACTAAAAGATATGCTAGAAATGGTATACGATAGAGCTGTAGAGACAAAGGATTATGCAAAGATGGAAGAATATGAGAAATTATTACAAAAATATAATGAATGATGAATTGAAGTGTCAGAAATATTATCAATGATGAGGCGATTTAATAACAAGATAAAAACTGGATTTTTCAAAGAACAAAATAGTGTGTGATTAGAAAAAGCAACTAATGTATATATGGCTACAAGAGATTTCTTAGATAAAACAGCAAGCGAAAATTGATTTGAAAGTCTAGATAAAATTAACAGAGAAATAAGAAAGGTAGAACATATAATCTGATGAATAACATATAAAATGCAATGATCTAGTGCTAATAATATGCTATGATTGAATGATTATATAGCATTATGAGCAGTAATCGCTAACCCAGAGGCATTTGCTTTTGCATTGACAAAATTAGCCTTAAAAGAAAAACGAGCAAGAAATCTATTATTGAAAGTGGCAGTAGGTAAGAGATGAAATGCAGAAAATAGAATAACACAAGAAAAACTTGATGCTGAATTAAAAAATATAAATGACATCGCTGATGGAAAGAAAAGGGATGCAGCAACAAAAGAATTTGTTGAAAAATTAATAAATTTTGAAAATCAAAAAGCACTACCAGAATATAAGCCAATTGCTGAAGTTTGAGAAAATTGACCAAAAATAAATAAGCCTAACACACCACAACCGACAATAAAAAAAGATATAGTAGAAATTAACAACACAAAACCCCAGTCACCATCTGAAACAGAAAAAAAATCTGAAAAGAAAACAGACAAAGCTGAACAAGTACAAGCAAAGAAAAAAAATAATCAAAATACGAAACCAAAGACAAAGTGATTAGCCAAAATTAATGAAACCAAAGAAGAAACAAAAACAGAGTGACTAGCAAATACTAACAAACAAGAAATAAGGCTATGAAATGAAAGTGACTATACAAAAGATGAGGTATTTTATGATCAAGATTGAGATGTAGATTGAAAAATATCTAAATGAGATAAAAGCATAACATATAATGTAGATGGTAACACTAATAATACATATATTGATTGAAGAAGTATATCAAACTTTATATGAAAAGAAGAATGACTACTATGATTAGTGGCGAAACTAGAAGAAAGCATGAAAGAGAGATGACTAAATAATCTATATGTGGAGATAGATATGTCTGATTATTATCCAGATTGAAATGTATTGAGTGAATATGATGAGGATTGAGTAAAATTAGAAAAAGATAAAGAGCCAGAAGATAGAGCTATTATTGAAAACGATCCAAGATGGAAATCATTTGTAAATGAGATGGAAGAATTGTGATTTGAATTACAAGATGATAATATATGATACAAAAAATTCTATAAAGATACAGAATGAAGTTTTTTGATATTAGATGAACATGCTGGAGAGCAGCCACTATTTAATATGGAAAAATATCAAGAAGAATGGGCAAAAGATAGTTATTACAGAGGTCAAGCAAATAAATTAGATCAAAAACAGATGGACAGAGATACTATTGCCACAATGGAAAACGAAGATATGGAAACAGATTTTAGAGAAACTGCTAAAAATCAAGTAGAGGCTGAAAAACAAGGATTGGCTGAAATATCTGTAAAAGTAGAAAATGGTAAAGTGGTAAAAGAAAGCGAAACAGTAGAGACACCACAAGAATTTGAAGTATTGCCAGCAGATGTAAGTGTGTATGATGAGTCTAAAACCACTTGACCAAAAAGAATATCACCAGATAGATGATGATGGTGGCAACAATTGACACCAAAAGAGGCTATTGATAAGAAAATTGAGCAAATAACAAAAGATAGGCAAAGAAGAACAGAACAGTATGATAAAAAACTAGATATACTAAATTGATATATAGAAAAATTTTGAGATTCTATATCACAAAACGATAGATCAAAGGAGGCGACAGAGGCAAGAAAAACAATAAGAAATGAAATAATAAATCCATATAGATTATGAAATTTCTTTACAGCATGAGCATTATGACAAATAAAAGAAGTTTTTGAAAGATGGAAATCACAACAAAATGCAGAAATAACTGATAAAAACCGTGAAGATATTAATAGGGATTATATCCAGCATGTAAAAGAAGATATCTCTCACTGATATAGATATCCAGAGGCAGTATTGTCTTATAATCCAGAATTTAGAACAGCAGTGGATAACAGAGCAAGATATGAAAAATGATTATATACATCTTTTTCCACTGATGATACAAGAATTATAGATTATAAAAAAGACCAAATATGAGCATGAATGAAAAGACAAGATGGTAAAGAGCTTACACAAGAACAAAAAGATGAAATAGCAAATTGAGTAATAAATTATCAAGAAACTATGTGAATAGATGTTAAAAGGCTTGCAGAAAACAATAATTGGGTATATGTACACTTAAATGGTAAAAATCCATTTTTGATGTGATCTCAATGAGGTATAGCTTGACTATATAGATGAAGTGTGGATGAAAAATGAAGAAGTACGGCTAGTATATCAGTATGAGGAACAGAAAGCTACCAAATAAGAGAAGATGGAAAACTAGTGACAAAGAAAAAGAAAACAACTATGGCACACGAGCTTACACATGCTTTGGATGCATTATCTTCTCGTAAATTATTAAGCGAAAGTGCATATAATGATTTAAGGTTAAAATTTAATGATTATGATAGCAGATGATTGCACCACTCTAGTTATTGGACAAGCAAAAGTGAAATAACGGCAAGAATGGTAGAAGAATATGTAGCAGTACAAAATTGAGATACAGAAATATTTAACGAAAAATGATATTGGGATCAAGAAACCTACAACAATGTAATAGAGCCAGAAATAAATAAAATAAAAAATAATTTTTTCCAAGAATATAAGGAGTGAATTTGATGAGATAGTATAGAACAAATAAAGGCTGATGCGATAAAAAGATGATTGGCTGATATTAGCAACTTTTAATTAATAACTATCAAATATGCGAAAATACATAATAAATCTAATAATCTTACCAATCCTACGAATAAGCCTATGTCTGAATGTGTTTATGATCTCAAACTATCAAAGCACTTGTGAAAATATAGATAGTAGATGGAAAGCTGACATTTTATATAAATTGTGACATAGAAACCTAGATTGAGATGGAGATGGAATCGCTTGTGAGAATTTACCATATAACCAAGAGTAAATGCAATGTCTGAAATGTGGTAAAGAAAGCAAATGGGAGTTTTGCAGAGAGTGTAAGGAGAAAAAACATAATGCAAGTGCTATATTGAGTCAAAATAGGAGTAAATTGATAAAATTATTACATTGAGATTGGTTAAGTCCAGAATGATTTGAGAAATTTATACTCTATACAAACAACATACTGGCTTATGGTAAAATCTATATGGAGTATAAGAGTGTAAAAAGAGATAAAATTTTCAAAGGAATAATAAATTGAGTGTGGTTGCTATGAGGTTGTATATTGCTACACTGATTGATATCGTTGGTTATAATTCATCTATAAAAAATTGCTGATAGTCGTTACCTATCAGCATTTTTTGTATATTAAGAAATTGTTTTTATAACATAACCAACATTATCATGGAAATGAAAAGAGAAATGTTTTTTGATTGACACAATCTGAAAACAAACGAAGTAGTACAAGCAATAGTTAGTAATCCTAATTATTGAGTACAGATTTTAGACTTTATTGGAGAAGTAATGAGAGCTGATGAAAATTTTGAGCACGAAAAAAGAGATCTAAAAGAAAAGTACGAGCATGAGATGAAAGAGCTATGCGAAAAGTACTGACACACTTTAGATGACTAAAAGTAGCAAAATGAATATTTGGAATGTAATGAGATGAATGGGGCTACTCTCCTCTATCAGAGAGAAACTAATCAAAGCATGAGTAAATGCTAACGAACTACAAGGAGTAGATTTTACTAACCCAGAAAGTCTAGATAAATTGGCACAAAAAATAATGCCAAATTTATTGAGGAATAACCCACAAATAGCAAAACAAATAAAAGAAAGCTGATGGTTGGATTGAAAGACTAAAGATGAAGTGGCAGAAGTAATTGACAGCATATAAAACATTGGTGGCTATAGCATAACACATGAAAACACCGATATTTTATATTATTACCACAATTACTATGGACACAAACACAATGGGATTTTGAGGAATGGGAATTTGGTTGATTATCTTATTGTTATTCTTATTCAATGGTAACTGATTTGGAGGATTTGGTTGAGCTAATGCAGCATGGCTTATGAATAGCAACAACAACCATGACAACACTGTAGACATTATAAACAATAATACACAGTGGCAACAGCAACTAATGGCACAAAACCAATTAGCAAACCAAACAACATTGATCACTCAATGATTCTGTAACACAAACCAAAACATTGAGAGAGCTATACTAGCATGACAACAGAATACAGCTAGTATAATAGCTAGTAGTGCAGCAAATGTGCAAAGAGTGCTAGATAAATTGTGCGAACAAGAAACAGAGAGATTGAGGACACAATTAGCTGAAACTAGAGTTATTGCACAAAACAATGCACAAACAAATGAGCTATTGAGCAAATTACAACCAGTAGCAGTACCTAGCTATATTGTAAGTAGCCCATACACATCTATTTATCCACCAACAACAACCACTACTACAGCATGAGCTTAGTATAAGAAAAGAGTAGAGAAATCTACTCTTTTTTTATAGGTACAAAGTAAGAAAACTCTACATTTTAACAAAAAGTATTGAATAAAAATATATCATATTAAAATGATGATAATTTATCATTACACAATCAAAAACATGAGAAACCAATGGTCTTTTAGGACAAAAAGCAGATTAAAAGCTATAGACAATTCTGTAAAAATTTCACAAGTAATAGGAAAAAAGAACAGTAGTGGAAATCCTTTTTATCCTAGTTTTACTAATACAACAGTAGTGTTGGTAAGTGAAGATAAGAGAGTCTATGAGACAACAAAAGCTACAGCAGATTGAAATGGAAATCTGACATTTCTGAAAAGGTGACTATCTGATGATGGTACAGACACAGAAGTAGCAAGTTTCAAAAAAGCATGGATGCCTTGAACTTTGGCTTTTGTGACAATTGCTAGTGAAGACTACGACAAAAAAGCCGACATCTCTAGCATACCAACAAAAACAAGTGATTTAACAAATGATAGTGGATTTATAGATAATACTGTCAATGATCTAACAAATTATACAAAAACAAGTGATTTGTGAGCAGTAGCATTGAGCAACGATTACAACGATTTGAATAATAAATTAACAGCATGAGCAAATATCAATATTGATTGAAATAACGAAATAAGTGCAACAGATACGACTTATGTTGCTGGAGATTTTGATATTAAAGATTTGGCTGATTCTACTAATCTGAGAACAGAACGAAGTGGAAAACAAGACCCAGTAATTGCTGGAACAAATATACAAATAGCGGCAGACTGAAAAACTATTAGTGCAACTGATACAATACCAAACAATGCAACAATCAAAATACAGAAAAACTGAACAGATGTAGAGAGCTTTACAGCAAACGAAAGCACGAACAAAACTATAAATATCACAGTGCCAACAACTGCAGCTGATGTATCAGCATTGCCAGCTAGCACAAAATATTGAGCAACTATAGACATGTCTATAAATTCTACTACTTATGTAGTAACAGTGACATTGAAAGACCAAGATTGAAATACTTTGTGAACAGCACAAACAATAGATTTACCACTTGAAAGTGTGGTAGTAAGTGGAAGTTATGATGATGCAAGTAAAAAGATCATACTAACATTACAAAGTGGAAGTACTGTAGAATTTAGTGTGGCTGATTTAGTAAGTGGGCTGCAGACAGAAATAACAAATGATAATAAATTGAGTGCAGACCTAGTAGATGATTCAAGTACAACAAATAAATTTGTAACAGCTAGTGATTTAACAACATTGAGTAATACAAGCTGAACGAACACTTGAGACCAAGTAGCAAGTGATTTTGATATTAAGGATCTAACAGATAGTACATGATTGAGAACACAACGAAGTAGCAAACAGAAAAGTGTAATAAATGTAGAAGTAGCAACTGGTAATAGCACAGCTGCAAAAGTCTGAACAACATCAGCTGGTAATTACTCGCCAACTGCATGAGATATTTTACTAGTACACTTTAAATATTGAAATAGTGCAACAGCTGTAACATTGGCTATAGATAGCAGTGCAGCTAAAGCTATCAGAATCTGATGAGAGTTAACAACAACAGCAACATTCACAATACCAAATCAAACAGATATGTATGTATATCTAATGTATGATTGACATGCTTATATATGATACCCAACAAAAAATACAACATACAGTGCTGGAAATTTTGACATAAAAGACCTTGCAGATAGCACAAGTTTGAGAACTGCATGGAACTGAAAACAAGATGCTATAAACGATTTAGCAACAATTAGAACTTGAGCTTGACTATGAGCAACAGCAGTACAACCTTGAGATGATGTAAGTGATCTAGTAAACGATGCTTGATATTTAACAAGCTCTGATTTGAGTTGATACCAAACAACAGCAAATATGGTACAAGATTTATCAAGTCCAGATCATGACCACTACCCTACAGCAAAAGCTGTAAGTGATGCCATACAATCATCATGATGATGAGATATGATGGCAAGCACATACGATCCTAATAATGTAGCTGATGATGCTTTTGATATGGATAATATGGTACAATGAACTACTAATAAATTTGTATCTGTTGCTGATATCGATAATTGGGATTGAAAGGCGAGTGTGATATGATTTCCTAGTGGAACAACAAAAGCACAGATAAATACGATATTAAGTTGATTAGAAGATTTACAGCAAGTGTTGTTTAGTACAGCTAATGGTACAGTTACGAGGGCTTGGTTGTGAAATACAGCACCTAATGCAGCGATAAAGTGAATAATAACAAAATATACAGCTACAAATTCTGTGCATATATTAGCACATACTTATAATGGAGATGTGTTTACAGTAGCATATAAATATTCGGATTGAACATTGTTGGCAAGTGTAGAATATAAACAAACTCAATTAACAGCATGAAGTAATATAACAATAAGCTGAACAACAATCTCTGCAACAGACACTACTTATGTTGCAAGTGATTTTGATATTAAAGATTTAACAGATAGTACAAATTTAAGAACAGCATGGAGTGGGAAACAAGATGCTTTAGTAGATTGAACAAATATAAAGACAATCAATAGTCAAACAATAACTTGAAGTGGTAATTTTGATGTAATAAACCTCATAGAAGAAACTGATTATAGTGGAATCACACCACAAAACTGAACTCTCTACATTGGTTGGGAGGAATAATTTTATTTTTAATTTACAAACATGAGAAACCAACGATCATGGAGGCTACTAACAGAAATAGAGCCAAACGATAGTAATATCAAAGTATCAAAAGTAATTTGAAAGGTTGATAGTAATGGAGATTCATTTTATCCATTATTTACTCAAGAAACAACAGTAGTAATAATGTCTGATGACAAAAAGACTTTTGAAACTTGTAAAGCCACAGCTGATGGTAACTGAAATATGACACTAACAAAAAGGTGATTAGCTGATGACACAAGCGAAACTCAAGTAGCAATATTCAAAAAAGATTGGTTACCTTGAAGTTATATGTTTGCCACAATGTGAGCTAGTGACCTAACATCTTTGAATGAAGATAATACATGGAGATGAGATCAAACTTATGAATGAGATTTGAATGTAGTTTGAGCATTCAATGTATCATGAGATTTTAGTATGGATACTACTTGAAATATTGATTTTGTGACCAGTGGTTGAAATCTAACTTTTCAAGACAAGGATGTGTGACCAGTGACACTACAGCAGATGATCCATCCAGCATGAAGTGGTAGCGAAATTATCGTAGAGGAAGAAGATGACTACGATAGCTGAACTGCTGTGCTTAATACTGCTTATTTTACTTACATAGAATCATAGACACATGACAAAAACTATTACAAAACTACACTATAATGGTGTAGATTACAACATTGGTGGTGCTTGAAGTCTTGCAGAGCCTACCAATCTCGCAGTAACAACAAGTGGAACTACTGCAACAATAACATGGACAGATCCAGATGATTTAAGAACTATCCCACCTACAGCTTTCTCTAAATCTGTATTGGTAAGAAAAGTTGGTAGTGCACCTACTTCTCCAACAGATTGAACTGTAGTAGTGGAAGAAACTACAAGAAATCAGTACAAAACTACTTGATATGCTGACACATGATTGACAAGTGGTACTGATTATTATTACAGAGTATTTACTTATGCTACAACATGAGTAGCAAGCTATGGAGATAGTGCTCATACTGTACGAGAAAGAACATTTACAGTAACATTTACTGAAACATCATCACCAAGCTGATTTAGTCCTACATATAGCGATGATGCAGCTTGATTGACAGCATGAAGTACAGATTTTGATGAGTTCTTTGGATATAGTGCAGTAAGACTATCTACAGCATGAGTTGAAACAGCAGAAATCACTCAAGCACAAAGTGGATGAAATGGTAAACTTGATATCACACAATTATGAACTCTAACGAGTGGAGATAATGTAATGATTAAGTTCCCAGTAAGATGAATAAAGATGTCAAAGAGCTGAAGTACAGTAACATTGTCTATTACTAATGCTATATGAAAAGAAAGCGATTGATATCAATATTATGCTTTCCAAAAGACTTGAGATATTGAGGCAAATGCAAGTGCTACAGTAGCCACAAGTCCATTGTATCTCTGAACTTATCTATCTTATACAGATGGAAGTACATTGAAGTCTTGGAGTGGTAAAACACCACAATGAAATTATACAATGTGAAATGCTATAACTTATGCTTGAAACAATGGTACATGATATACAATTACTGGATT
>Ga0265298_10002458_pt1 | contig 25791 bp, 22 predicted proteins | sample AusTroGonzalo_MG_3_FD_193486 | JGI IMG/M metagenome (GOLD analysis project Ga0265298, IMG submission 193486) | Bovine rumen microbial communities from tropical cattle in Woodstock, Queensland, Australia - Gonzalo_01 | ecosystem: Host-associated > Mammals > Digestive system > Stomach > Rumen ...
AAAAACCTGATAAGGTAATAATGTTGGAGGCTGACGAAAAGTACGGCAAGTTCGAATTTCGTCCTCTTGAAGGTGGTTTCGGTACTACCGTCGGTAATGCTTTGCGCCGCATTCTTCTCTCTTCATTAGATGGTTTTGCCATTAACACAGTAGCAATCTCAGGTGTTGAGCATGAGTTCGCTACAGTCCCCGGAGTCAAGGAGGATGTTACCAACATTATTCTGAATCTGAAGCAAGTAAGATTCAAACAAATTGTAGAAGAATTCGAGAACGAGAAGATTAGTGTCACTGTTGAGAACGCTACAGAGCTCAAGGCTGGTGACTTTAACAAGTATCTGACTGGATTTGAAGTGTTAAACCCTGAATTGGTAATTTGCCATCTAGATTCAAAAGCTAGTATGCAGATGGAGATCAGCATTAATAAGGGCCGTGGCTATGTTCCCGCTGAGGAGAACAAGGTTTTCTGCACTGACGTTAATGTTATTCCCATTGATTCAATTTACACTCCTATCAGAAATGTAAAGTACTCAGTTGAGAACTTCCGCGTTGAGCAGAAGACTGACTACGAGAAACTGGTACTCGAAATTTCTACCGATGGTTCCATTCACCCAAAGGATGCATTGAAGGAAGCTGCTAAGATTCTGATTTATCACTTCATGCTGTTCTCTGATGAGAAGATTACATTGGAAAATACTGATGTTGACGGTAATGAAGAGTTCGATGAGGAGATCCTGCACATGCGCCAACTCCTGAAGACCAAACTTGTTGATATGGATCTTTCTGTACGTGCCCTCAACTGTTTGAAGGCTGCAGATGTAGACACCCTTGGTGATCTGGTTCAGTACAACAAGACTGACCTTCTGAAGTTCCGTAACTTTGGTAAGAAATCGCTCACGGAGCTTGATGATTTGCTCGAGAGTCTGAATCTGTCGTTTGGAACAGACATTTCTAAGTATAAATTAGATAAAGATTAAAACAAATGAGACATAATAAGAAATTCAATCACCTGAGTCGTACTGCATCTCACAGATCAGCTATGTTGAGCAACATGGCCGTATCTTTGATTATGCACAAAAGAATCACTACGACTCTCGCCAAGGCTAAGGCCTTGAAGAAATATGTAGAGCCCCTGATCACAAAGTGCAAGCAGGACACTACAAACTCACGTCGTGTTGTATTTAGCTATCTTCAGGATAAGAAGGCTATTACCGAGTTGTTCACTGTAATCTCTCAGAAGGTTGGTGACCGTCCCGGTGGTTACACCCGCATCATCAAGACTGGCTTCCGTGCCAATGATGCTGCTCCTATGTGCTTCATCGAGCTTGTTGACTTCGATGAGAACATGGCTAAGACTGCAAAGAAGGCTAAGCGTACACGTCGTTCTTCAAAGAAGGCCGCTGAGGCACCTGCTGAGGCTCCTGTGACAGAAGCACCTGCAGTTGAAGAAGCTCCCGCTGAATAATTCTAAATTGCAATAATGTGAGCCGCTCGTCCGTGAAGGATTGAGCGGCTTTCTTTTTTCCCTGGGGGCGCTAGATTTACTAGTCTTACTAGATTAACTAGTATATCCCCTTTTAATCGGTTAGTGGTTAGCGGTTAGCGGTTAGTGGTTAGTGGTTAGTTTTTTTTTGTTTATCTCTCACTTATTCGTAACTTTGGCTGTTGCCGAAGATACTCTTGTTCGGATAAAGAAATAATTGCGAATTTATTTCGTTTATCTCTCACTTATTCGTAACTTTGGCTGTCGCCGAAGTTACTCTTGTTCGGATAAAGAAATAATTGCGAATTTATTTTGTTTATCTCTCACTTATTCGTATCTTTGGCTGTCGCCGAAGATACTCTTGTTCGGATAAAGAAATAATTGCGAATTTATTTCGTTTATCTCTCACTTATTCGTATCTTTGCATGAAAATAAAAACTTTTCTTTTATGAAGATACTATATAGAAATATATTTTACGGCGTTTGCCTGATGGCTGTCTTGTCTTCTTGCGTTTCTGACAAGAAGATGATTTATCTGCAAGGCGCCTCTGAGGCATATGCCGTTCCCAAGGATCTGGAAGCTAACTTTGAATTGAAGGTTGAACCGGACGACCAGTTGGCTATCTCTGTTGCCAGCAAGGATCAGGAGTTGCTGCAGCGATTCAACAATAACACTCTGATAGGTGGTGGTAACAACTCTGCAACAGGAACCAATACTGTTAACGTTACTTCAGGTGTGGCTTATTTCCAGGTTGACAAGAAAGGAAATATTGAATTCCCCATCTTTGGTACTATAAATGTGGGTGGCCTTACCACACGAGAGATTTCTTCTTTGATTCAGAAGAGAATTAAGGATGAGGGCTATATCAATGACGCCGTTGTTAATACCAAGATTATGAGCTTCAAGGTTACCGTGATGGGTGACGTAAAGAATCCTGGCACTCAGACTTATCAGGGCGAGCGTCTGACCATCCTGGAAGCCTTGGGCAAGGCTGGCGACCTGAATAACAGTGCCCATCGTGATCATATTCTGGTGATCCGTGAAGAAGGCGGCAAACGCGTAACATACGAACTGAACCTGCTGGATCAGCAGAGCATCTTCAATTCGCCTGCCTATTATCTGCAGCAGAATGATGTAATCTATGTTCAGCCCAACAAGAGCCAGCGTGTGAAGGGAAGTACCAGTTACACATGGCTGACGGTGGGTAGTACTGTTGTGGGCATTGTTGTTTCTGTGGTGTCCTTGATTGTTGCACTTAAAAAATGATGACTAAGTACTTATGGTAAATAAATCTGCAGAATCACAGGTAAGTTCTCGTCAACGAATGAGAAACAGGGGAAATGAAGAGATGTTTTCCCTTCGTGATATTTTGGATATTTTCCTGAATAACTGGAAGTGGTTCCTCCTTTCTGTTATTGTATGTGTGGGTCTTGCCCGCTTGTATCTGGCAAGCAAGTCCTATGTCTATCAGCGTCAGGCTGTGATGTTGGTAAAGGATGATGCCAGTGGCTCTGGTGGCAGACGTTCCAATATCAGTACCGATGCTTTGATGCAGCTGAACGGTGTATTAGCAGGTGCCAGCGTTAAGAATGAGGTCTACATTCTGCATTCTTTCCAGCTTTCACAGGAGGTGGCAAGGAATCTGCACCTGGATGTGATGTATAACTTCAAGAAGCGTCTTAAGAATATCTCCCTGTATGACAATCGTCCTGTAACGGTTGATTTCCTGCAGCCATTCACGGCTCCTGTTAGCTTCAGTATGGATATCAAGAGTGCTCGGGAATGTTCTATCCATGATGTAAAGATGGGTTCTCCTATGAAGGAGTCTCCGTTTACCGGTACCGCACGTATGGGACAGGTGTTGCAGACCCCATTCGGACAGCTCGTTGTTACACCCATGGCAGAGAATCTGAAGGATTTCATTGGCAAAACAATAACCGTAACTCGCATCAGCATAGACGATGCCGCCATCATGATTATGAACAAATGTGGCAGCGGTGAGTTGGACAAGGAGAGCACCCTCGTACGTATCACCTGCAACGATACCAATATACAGCGTGCTGATGATATTCTGGCCGGACTCTTGGACGCCTACAAGCAGAGTATTATCGAGGATAAGAACCAGATTGCACAGAGTACAGCAGCTTTTATCGATTCACGTATCCAGTTGATTCACGAGGAACTTAATGACGTGGAAGGTAAGATGGCTGAGTTTAAGCAGAACAGTGGTTTGGTGGATATCAAGGCCAATTCAGAGGCCTTCCTGACTCAAAGTGGTACGGCTCGCCAGCGTACTATCCAGTCTGAGATGCAATATAGCATGGTGCAGTATCTGGTGGACTATCTGACGGAGAATAGCAAGGGCAACAGCCTTATTCCCACTATGGGTGGCATCAATGATAATGGTATCCAGTCACAAATTGCCCAGTACAACCAGTTGATGCTGAACCGCAACAGGCTGGCTGAGAATACCAGCGAGAACAGTCCTGCTATCAAGGAGATGGATAACAATCTGTCTCAGATGCATGCTGCTGTCCTTGCATCTCTAAAAGGTTATACATCCAGTCTAAAACTGCAGTTGGAAAAGGCCAGGGTTGAGGAAAATAAGATTCAGGGAACCATTAACGCCGTCCCTCAGAAAGAGAAACAGGTAATAGATATTACCCGTCAGCAGGCAATCAAGGAAACACTGTACACCTTCCTGTTGAACAAACGTGAGGAGACAGCTCTGCAGCTGGCCATCACAGAAGCTAATATCCGTATTGTGGAACATCCCTTTGGAAGCAATGTTCCTGTTGCTCCCCGTAAGGCTGTCATCTCTCTCCTTGCATTGATAATGGGTATTATCATCCCCTTTGCCTTTTTCCAGATTAAGGAGCTGCTCAATATGGGTGTCCGTGGACGTAAGGATGTTGAGTCCTACACCACCATTCCTATATTGGGAGAGATTCCTCATCGTAAGAGCAGTATCAGCGACTCGGAAATTGTTGTTTCTGCACAGTCTGATGATGTGATAGGTGAGGCTTTCCGTTTGTTGCGTTTCAGTATGACCTTTATCAATAAGGATGCACGCATTATCATGTTCACCAGTACGATGCCTGGTGAGGGTAAGACATTCATAAGCCGTAACTTTGCCGCTACATTAGGTATGGCTGGCAAGAAGGTTGTGCTGGTGGATACGGATATCCGTAAGCGTACCCAGAGCAAGTTGTCTTCCAAGGGACGCAGCCAGGGACTAACCTCATACCTTTCCGGTGCTGTGGATGATGTCACAACGTTAGTGGTTAAGCAGGATGATTCCTGCAATCTGGATATGCTGCCTGCAGGTATTACACCTCCCAATCCCGCCGAGTTGTTGATGAGCGACCGTCTGGAGCTGTGTATGGAGGAATTGAAGAAACACTATGACTATATAGTAGTTGATAATGTTCCTGCTCAGGTAGTTGCTGATGCCGGAATTGTAAACAGAATAGCAGATCTTACCATCTATGTTATTCGTGAGGGCTTGATTGACCGCAGGTATCTGCCTGAACTGGAGCGCCTGCATCAGGAAGGCAAGTTCAACCATCTGTGCATTGTGTTGAACGATTGTCAGAGTCGTAACAAAAAGTACGGTTATGGTTATGGCTATGGTTATAATTACCGCGATGATTCAAACAAGAAGTCGTGGTTAGCTAAGCGCATCAATCATTCTTCCAGAAAGAGCTAATTGTACCCCTTGTATTTGCGCCAGGCAAATTGGGTAAGGCGGTACCATGGGTTCCATAGTACCTCTCTGTGGTAGTGTGATATGAAGCGCCAGTTGCGCAGAGTCATCTGCCAGAAGTTTCCCCATTGGCTTTCCTTTAGGTGGTTACGTTCGTCTGCATGTCCGAAGTTTCCTGCCTGTAGTATTTCTGATAGCAGAAAACGTCCTTCCTGTTCATCGGGCGTTAGAATCATCCTGTCCTCTTGGAGTCCGAATGCCTCCTGTAATACATACATCAGGGCGCTGCAGAAGCGTTCCATGTGAAGATGTTTTATCATCTCTGCTGTTTCTTTGATAAATTGGGGTACATCCTTGCACTGGAGCAGATAGTAGTAATCCATCACCTGGCGAAGTCCTATTCCCTCGTTGAAGAGGTGACGGTATATGTGTGTCAGTTGGAACAGCATGTTGACCCGTGTTGTGGGTACGCGCATCTCTCCGTCTTCCGTCGTGACGGGTGTGTTAGAGAATAATTCCTCTGCATGCTGCTCAAAGTAATGTTTCAGCCTTCTGTTGTCAAATGGGTTCGACATGAAACTGGGTATGGTATGCACTTCTATGCTGCATCCTTTTTTTACGGGGAACTCCATTTCAACCCATTGGATGCGTATCTTAGGGAAGAACTTTCTGACGTAACCGATAATCCTCTCGCGTGAACCTTCCAGCCATATGTCCACATCACCTGGATGTCTCAGTAATGGATCGGGGTAGAGGAGGGCATTTCCCTGACCTTTCAGTATAACATTCCTGAAGCCTGCCTGCATAAACTTCTTGCTGGCCCATGTGGCATTATGGTTGGCTTCTCTGCTATCATTTCTTATCTTTTCTGTTGTGGCCAGCCAGTCCACGAATATCTTTCGGGGTGGACGTTGCTCAGCAGGCAGTCTATCCAGAGCAGCAAAGAGAGGCCCTGCAATGGTATGGTTGTTGGCCATACGGAACAGGAACTTCCACTCTTGTTCTGAAGGGATATAGGGAAGGCTATCAGCATTTCCTACAGATACCTTTGTCAGGGCAAGGAATAGTTTCAGGTTATTGTCCATCGTGATTAGAATTTCTTTCCGAATATTATACTCACAAAGGTCATTACAAGCACCTTGCAGTCAAACCACCACGAGCGGTTCTTCAGATAGTACAGATCCAGTTCCAAACGACGTAGCATCTTCTCCATGGTGTCTGTATATCCGTAGTTAAGCGTTGCGTAGCTGGTGACGCCAGGCCTGATCTGATACAGGAAAGCATATCTGGGGTCATGTTCCATAATCTGGTCTATATAGAACTTCCTCTCGGGACGGTAGCCTATGAAGGCCATGTCGCCTGTGAATACATTCCACAACTGTGGCAACTCGTCCAGATGGTGACTTCTAATGAACTTGCCGACTTTCGTCAGACGTGGGTCTTCTTCTCCACTGGCATGACTAAGTGCCGGACCTAACTTTTCGGCATCAGTACGCATGGAACGGAATTTGTAGATGGTAAAGGGGCGTCCGAATCTGCCCAGTCTTTCCTGCTTGTATATGGCAGGTCCTCCATCTTCCAGCTTTATCAGGACGTAGCATATTACGAATAGCGGAGAGAAGATGACAAGGCTGCATCCTGATATCAGGAAGTCAAACAACCTCTTTGTCATTCGCCCGAAGCCAGTCATACCGTCAGCAATGAATTCTTGTGCATTGCCTGAAAGCATGTTGGATGGGAGCCCCATGGTACCAAAGTTCTGGATTTTCTTATCCAGTGTCTCCGTAGGGATGTTTGCTTCCCAGGCCTCGCGTCCGTATTCCTTGTTCCATTGCTCGTGGGCATAATTGGCCTCGTGTCTTGCTATGCACCAGTCAATAGAGAAGACACCCATTGTCCATATTAGTATGTCTAGGAAGAAGGTGACTGTCTTTCCTACGCCGTAAGATACACAGGCCAGATTAAACAATGTAAAGCCCACGATAATCAGTGTGATGGTCAGTGTGATGTATTTCTCAGGCATTCCAGTACGCATAAGACGGTGCTGCAGCTGGTTCTTGTCAGGTGTCAACAGGTCTCTGTTCTCCAGAACACGACTCTTTAGCATGCGTACGGCATCCAGAACAGGAACAATGGTAATACCTAAACATACCATGATAGCTTCTTCTGGCAGACGACTTCCACATTGTCTTGTCAAGCCTATTGCCAGATAGCTGAGGATGTAGCCAAGGATGTAGTTTCCAGAGCTACCCATCAGTGTCTTCTCCCACCTCTTGAAGAATCTCTTGCAGATGGTAAAGGGTAGGGTAACACCTATGGCAGCAGAGGCTATGATGGTACTTATAGCAAAGTTGCCATATATGCTGAGGATAAGGAAAAGAAATACCAATAAAGTTCCGGTACCAGCGGTCAGACCATCGGGACTGTCTGTCATGGATGGCAATTCCGTAAGATACATTGCCACCAGAACGGTAAAGGGCATACCCACCCATATGGGTATCTGGTGAATGCCAAAGAGTCCGTACAGGTCATTAATCCAAAGGCCTGATGCCGGGAACATCGCAGCAGTCAGGAAGAGAACCATAAACTTATTCCAAGAGCCTGTTCCGTGGAAATCATCTTTCACACCCATAATGTACAGGAAGGCTCCTCCTACAATAATCTGTAGGATACGCATGGTGGTTGGCTCCACCTGTTGCCTCAGTTCCTCCATCTCCAGCATGTGCGGAAGCACCATGGTGATACACATAGAGATGAGCATGATGGGGAACAGTGACAGACCGCCCATCTCCATTCCCATGGCTTCATCCTTCTTTTGCCTTATATAGACATTACCGTTATAGCTGATAATTCTCATCCTGGGTATTATGAACATGCTAAGCAGAAATGAGATAGCAAAGGGAATGGCTAAAATGATGAATATGTCGTTCATTTGTGTAATTTGTTTTTGAGTTTATATTTTAACATGTTCCATGCTTTGGGTATGAGCCTCTTTATGAGATAGAAGCGGGATGGCTTGAAGCCATTATCACGTAGTGCACGGAGTATGTTCCTGTTGCCTTTTATGATGTTCCGGATAGAGCCTGTGCTTTCTCCACCCATTCTCATCTTCACGAAGTAGCGGTCCAGATATGCATTCCTAATCTGACCTTTCTCTATGAAGCGGAGCATCAGCTCAAAGTCTGCTGAAACGGCATATTGCAGATTGAAGCCTCCAAACCGTTCAAACCATATTCTTTTGGCATAGAAGGTAGGGTGGGCAGGATGCCAGCCTCGTAGGAAGGCTCCGCATTCATGTTGTGAGCCTTTCCAGATGCGTAGTATATTGTTTTTGTCTTTTACGTCTATAAATACCAGATTGCCATAGATGCAATCAACTTTCTTCTGCTCAAAGGCATTGGCAATATCCTCTACCACACGTTCATCGTGATAGAAGTCGTCAGAGTTCAATACGCCTATCACATCTCCGCTGGCCATCTGTATGCCTTTGTTCATGGCATCATAGATACCCTTGTCAGGTTCGCTAATCCAACGCATGCGTCCTTCAAAGCGAGACTCGTATTCACGCACGATGTCCATTGTCCCGTCCTTCGAGGCACCGTCCACAATGATGCTCTCTATGTCAGGGTAAGTCTGGGTCAGAATGCTGTTCAGCGTATCTCGTAGCGTCTTCTCGCTGTTATATGTTGCTGTTATGATGGATATTTTCATTGTTGCTCGTTTTGGGTAAAGGCTTTGTTAAGGTCTTCCAATGTGGGATTTTGTATATGAAACACATCTTTTATGCGAGTAATCTTTTTATCTGAAAGTTTCCACCATTGGATTTCCATCAGTCGGTTGATGATTTCTGGCGAAAAACGATACCGTAGGACCTTTGCTGGTACACCCGCTACAATTGCATATGGTGGAACATCTTTGGTTACAACGGCTCCGGCTCCGACTACACATCCTGCGTGAAGCGTTACGCCTGACATGACAATGGCATTGCTGCCAACCCAGACATCTGCTTCTAATGTTGTTCTTGCGGTGTCCAATGTGTTGGGAGCATAGTCTCTCTCTGTCCAAGAGATGCCGGTTGCATTCTTTCTTAGCTGAAATATTGGAGAAGAAGAAATGGTATCAAGCGTATGTGAGGTTAATCCCATATTTGTGTTAGCTCCAATACTACAGTATGGCCCAATGTCGCAGCATGTAGCCCAACTACCGACTCCAATGTAAGAGTGTTCGCCAAGTTTGGTGCTTATCAGTTTTGCGAAACGATGCACCTTAGCCGTTTTGGCAATTTGAGAATACTCGTCGGCGTATGCTGTCATTGAGATATTATGACGGAATACATTTCTGATAAATGTGATGAGCTTTTTCATGCCATAATTACCTTTTTTATTGTTTCTAGTTGCTTGTGAGGATTCCATTTCTCCTCTATTTCCTTATAACATGCTTGGCGTACTTTTTCTCTGTCTTCATGGTGCTTTTCAAGCCACTGCATGATTGCATGAGCAAGGTCTTCGGTGTTGTTATACTCAAAGAATAATCCTGTAATGTTCTCCTGTATGGCTTCGAACTCAGGTCCTTGATGACAGAAATTATTATGGGTGATAACGGGCGTACCAAATGTCATAGAATGTATTGCCGTTAGACCTATGTCGCCAGGTGAAACGCATATATCGGCATTGTATATTAGTTGGGCTATTTTTGTCTCATCATAACAAGGACCATAAAACCACACGTGGTCTTGTAAATCACAATCTTTTGCCAATGTTTCAAGATTTGCTTTCACGGGTCCATCACCAACATAGGTCATATTTAAATTGATGCCTTTGTTCCTGAGCAGTACCATTGCGTGAATAATCAAATCCAATTTCTTATCTGCAATTAACCGACCAATAAACACCAAATTAGAATTGTCATTATTAAAATGAACCTGATAGAATGTTGAGGGCTCAAGCCCTTGGCGCACTTTTATTTCTTCATCGTAAGCTAGAGAATTGTGTATTACGAAGAGTTTGTCTGACGAGAGTCCCTGCTTTAGCATCAAATTACGAGCATACTCCCCATATAACATGACGCCATCAGCTAATCCGAAATATATCTTTTTTACAATCTTTTTTATCCAGTTTTCACGTCCATACCATCCGTGCGTCCAAAAGATAAAGCGTTTACCAAGTAAACGTGACAAGATAAGAATGACCCATGATGAAATGCATTTAGGCTCTCCTAACATGATGAAAGTGTCGTACTTCCCCCAAACAAGACGGACAGTATTGGCTTGCCATACTAATGGACCAATGTGGACGTTCTTTACCTCGGTTACTTTATGTGTCAGTAGAGAGTAGTCCATCTTCTTTACATTCTGATAATGATCTCCAAAATAGAAATCAACATCCAGTTCTTTATCCATCAAAGTGAAGATGTTTGTCCGATAATGCTGTGCAAAGTTATATATTAAAGCAATCTTCATAAAGTGGGTCTTTTGCGAAATAGATTATAAAACAGCTATAGGTGGAATCACAATCGTCCGTCAACAATGTCTCGGGGCAGAATTCCCTTTACATCATATACAACGCCATTTCCTTTTACTAATGTGCGTATATCTAAGGTCTGGAATTCCTTATGTGCAACCGCCAATATTACTGTGTCGTACTTTTCTTTATTTGAAATGTTATTAACAATATCTATATTGTATTCATGTTTAACATGTTCTTTGTTGGCCCATGGGTCATATATGGTAATGTTTGGCGTATATTCCAATAAGGTGTGATATATGTCAACAACCTTGGTGTTGCGAATGTCGGGGCAGTTTTCTTTGAAGGTGATGCCAAGTATCAATATTTTTGAATCTTTTACCATTACTCCCTTCTTGTTCATGGATTTAATAGTTTGCTCAGCAACATAAGCCCCCATGCCATCGTTTAATCTGCGAGCATTACTCATAACTCTTGGAAGTACACCATATACTTGAGCTTTTTGAATAAGATAATATGGGTCAACACTGATGCAGTGTCCGCCTACTAGTCCAGGACTGAGTTTTATAAAGTTCCATTTGCTACTTGCTGCCTCTATTACATCGTGTGTATCAATGCCCATAGCATTGAAAATCTTTGCCAACTCGTTCATGAAAGCAATGTTTACATCTCGTTGGCTATTCTCAATGATTTTCGAGGCTTCAGCAACTTTAATACTTGGGGCTTTGTGCGTGCCATTAACTAATACGGAGTTGTAAACGCTATCTACCAAGTCTGCTATTTCTGGCGTGCTGCCGCTTGTTACTTTCTTGATTTTCTCTACAGTATGGGTTTTGTCTCCAGGGTTGATACGTTCGGGACTATATCCGGCAAAGAAGTCTTCGTTGAATCTCATTCCACTTACTCGTTCTACCACAGGTAGGCATTCTTCTTCTGTCACTCCAGGGTAAACAGTACTTTCATAAACAACAACATCTCCCTTGGAGATAACTTTTCCAACTGTCTCTGATGCGCCCCAAAGGGGTTTCAAGTCAGGTCGGTTGTTTTCGTCAACGGGAGTAGGAACTGCTACAACGTAGAAGTTGCATTTGCGAATTTCTTCTAGGTTGGTGGTACAGCGAAAGCCATATTTGTTGATTGCTTCCTGCAACAGTTCATCACTCACTTCTAGTGTTGCGTCATGTCCCAGCATTAGAGCATCAACACGTTTTTGATTCATGTCGAATCCTATGGTCTCATATTTAGTCGAGAATAAACGTGCTAAAGGTAGTCCCACGTAACCGAGGCCTATCACACAGATTTTGATGTTTTGCATATTTGTTGTTTAGCTTAATTTATTACTTCTGGTTTCTATGATAAATGAATCTAATAATCATGTCAACTATCATCTGACTCTGGAAAATCGTTTTCTTCTGTGGCCGAGATATAGTATGTTGAATCTTCATCGAAGTTGCTAATTAGTAGTCCTACAAATAGAGCAAAATTGGAGTTTATCAAGAACGAAGAGGAAGCCATTAAAGGAAATACGCATGCAGAGAGGCAATAGTGTGTAGCGGTAGTGAAGAGATCGGTATAATCGCTCCATAGTAGCCTTATAGCTCCATTTTGCCAGTAGATAGGGCCGAAACCTATGTTGTGAAAGTATCCTTTGAAATTCTTCAGGCACGAGCTGTCGAGCTCCCGGATGGCTCCTTGCTTGCGTGAGTCGCCAAAGTAGAAGTCGATACCTAACTCCTGGTCCATGAGCATGAAGATATTCTTGCGATAATGGACCGAACTTTGATTGAAAAAACAGACTTTATGTGGCATAGTGTTTGCAGGTTCACAGATAGTTTTCAAATAGTCTAATTATTTTTGCAGCACGATTCTCTATGCGTAACGATTGGACATATGCCAATGCTGCATCGGACATTTGTTTACGCAATACTGGATTTTCCTTCATCTGCTGTATTGCATGGCATATCGCATTGATGTCGGTAGGCTCTACCATGATGGAATTATGTCTGTCGAGGATGTCCCAATTGAAATCACGGTTAGAAGAAATGACAGGGAGTCCACATGCCATGGCTTCTACCACAGCATTGCAACAGCCTTCGTTGAGGGTGGGAAGTACAAATACGTCGGCAGCATTGAGGTAGCGAGGAACATCATGATGTGGCACTTTCCCTTTAAAGATAATTCCAGTGCAATCTGGCTCTTCTGGTCCAGCACCCAGAAAGACAGATTGTATGACGGGGTCTTTACATGTTTGGATGGCTTGTGCCACTCGTTTTGAACCTTTCCTGTTTATAAACCATCCCACGAATGCAACTACAAAGGCATCTTCTCCTATACCTAATTCCTGCCGGCATGTAGCCTTGTCTAATTTGCGGAACAATTCTGTATTGACAGCATTGGGTATGACTACGCATTTACTCTCCTCTGTTAGGCCTAACTTAATGCTCTCTTGCCTGTTCTTTGTTGACACACAGACAACACCGCTTACATAGTTGCAAAATTCCTCTTTGTCGTTCCACTTACTAATCATCTTGGCAATGTTACTCTCACCGGTTGCCACGAACAGAGGTATGTTATGTTTCTTTGCATAACGGAATCCTTCATGTGCCTGTTCCCAAAAATGGCCATAGATGATGTCTGGCTTGCATGGTAACTGTCTAAGAGCACGTTGTACAGCCCTGTCATGCAGTATCCACGAAATGCGGCGTCCACCTATTGTCAACCGTGAGATCGTGATATAGTTTGGCCGGAGGATGGTGATGTCACCTTGTCCTTCATGCCGAATAACTTCCTTGAATGCATGAAAACGCTTGTTGAGTGTGATACTATATGGTGCAATCACCCAACAGTTGTGTCCCTGTTTTGCCCATTGTTCGACAAGCTGTGCAACGAATGTGAAAACAGCCCGTCGTTCGTCGGAATAGTCATATGATATAATAACAATATTCATAAGATTGCGTTCTCTATATAATCATTTTCCTCTTGATTAGCTATCTCCTCAAGCGCTTCATACTTCAATCTATGACTTTGTATGGTCAGCATGTAAAGCGTCCAAAACATGATACTGCCAGACTGCACGCCAGTGGAGTGCGTTTGCGAATATAACATAAAACAAAGGCATCCTATTGCCATACCCATAGTACGGAAATCTTCTTCTCGACGTGAGAATAGAACTATCTCAATAAGTGTCTTGCACAAATAATAGAATAAAGCGATATAAGTTACTAATAGAAATATTCCGCCAAGGCGCAACGAGTCTGTAAATGTGTTGTGTCCAAGAGTATGAAATATAATATAGTCTTCTTCCGTAATGTCTTGGTTATGACCCAACAACAATCGTTTGGGGTTTCTGATGAAATCATCCAGGACAGTCATAGTACTTGAACGTAGTTCGTCTTCAGTGTTAGTGAGTCGTCCTAATTGTGAATAGTCATAGTTTAGAATGTCATTCATAAAGAGGGCAAGAATAGCAATTGTGGTGGCCATGAACAAGAGTCTTGTTGTCGCAGATACTTGTTTCAGCATGACAATGGAAAAAAGGTAGGCAACGGAAACTACCAGAGCCATACGCTGTTGTATATTGTAGATACAGATTGCTGCCACGGCAAACATAATCAATGACCATAATGTTTTAAATCCAAGCTTATTCCAGATGAAATAGGTCATGACGGGAAGCATTGTTGCTGTAAAGTAGCCATTGCCAACAGCATTACCCATGATGCCAGTAAGTATGGCATGGTGGAAATCTTCGGCGTTTTCCAATGTTGACTGTATTTTGTTCAATTCGTCCAGTTGGGAGGGGTTGATTGCCATGCCTATTGCCCAGCCCAATGGAGAGTTCTTGTATTGCAGGAAGGTTGCTGCTGCATTCAATAGGAAACCGAATACAAGTACAATATAAGCCCCTCGGATAGACGATTCTGTCTTAAAAATGCGGGGAAAAGCGAAAATTGCAATGCAGCAGACGAAGTGAACGGCAATAAGATCTTTGATGAATACGGAACTGAATGCTGTAAGATTGATAAGATTTATGAAAATATATACGGCAACGTAAACCAAATACAATTGTATACCACGTGTTGGCATATAATCTGTTCTGCCGCGCCACAAAACAAATCCCAAAATACCATATGCCACTAATAAACGTACTGATAAAGGACCGACATGAACTCCCCCTAAGAATGTTAACGGAAAAACGATGAGGAAAGCTATTGCAATCCATTTGATTCGATCTATAAATGTCATTTCTTCCATTGTGAAGGGTTTTGCTCTAAAGAATGTAAGGTTGTATGAAGAAAATGTTCTAACTCTATACGGTTGCCATATGCTAGTTCTATCAGACGTTGATTCAACACATAATTCGATGAGCGGAAAAAGGATTCCAGCCTGCTTCCAATATTAGAATCAATGGCAGATAGGGCAACACAGTTGTGTTCATTGTTGGCCATTTTGTGAAGACGGGGGGTCTTCGGATGTGTCCAAACAGAGAACGTGTTCTTTCCGAGAGCGAGTGATGTGATGCCAACATGAAGTTTCGTCGTGATGATATATTGTGATGAATTAATAGTATGTATCAACTCCTTGCATGTTTTGTATGGCTGTACGGCATAGTTGACACCTTCCTTGTCGAGGTATGCTCGGGCAGGGGCAAGGGAGGGATTGTCAAACCAATGTGTTCTACTATCATCGTTTATCAAGATAAGGTCAAATTCTGGGAATACATCTTTTGCCTTTTCTACAATGATCTTTATTAGCGGCAAGAGAGAGTCCTCATTTTGGGGCAGATGTAGGAGGATCTTTTTTCTTCCACCTATTTCGGTGTTAGGCTTAATTTCATCAGATAGAGTTAAAACTGCATCTGCTGACAGAATGGCATTCTGGATGCCATGCGAAGAGAGAAACGCCAACGACTCCTCATTTCTGACGACAATAACCGATGCATGTCTTGCCAGCCATAGACAGAACCGGCGAAACCAGCAAGAGCTGATAGGACCAAATTCAACACCTATGATTGCAAAGGGAATGTGAAAAAGAACTGCTATAAGTCCGATAATGCCATGTCTCAGAAAGTTTCGTATAGCCCATCTCTGATGACGTTTTGGCTTTTCACCGAAATAACCGCCTCCGCAGAATATGAGCGCTTTGGAACGAAACAGATTCATTATGCCTGTCATGTCGTATTCAAGGTCAGGTGCAGTGCTTCGTGAGCCCAAAGGCATATTGATTACAATATCGGGATTTGAGTTGCGAATCCACTTAGCAAAAAGATTAACTAAAAGGATATCGCCATAATTGTTCCCAAAATAGGACCCGTGAAGGCTGATTATATTTTGTTTTATCTTAGTCATGTAGAATCTTTTTTCTCATTTTTTTTGCGAAAGCGATTGTCTGGGCACGTTCTTCTTGCGATAATCCTATGAGATATGCACTCGAGGCTGTAATACCGGCAATCAGAGGGATGGAGATGATATGCATGAATAATGTATTGACATATTGCATGAGGGTAATGCTGACTGCGACACTGATTGCTGTAGATGTGAGTAGAGGAAAAGCTATATTCCGAAGATAAGAGTTTACGGTAAGGGTCGGAATTATTTTCCTTGCAAAGTGGAGACGGACGCCAAAGACGATAAGCATGATAGCACTTTTGAGATACGTAGCCGTAACTGGTGGCATGCCTGCAGAGAACAAGGCATATAGAATGAAGAGGTCGGAAACGAAAACCAAACCTGTTGCTATCTGGAATGCTTTGATGTTTCCACTCGACATAACACAGAAGTTAAGGGGAGAGGAGGATGCTTGTAGGATGCCACTCACAATCATCAATATGCAAAATTCTGCTGTATATTGTGGAACTTCTGTGAGCCAAAGGTCGAGAATAATGTTGAGGTTGAATATCAGTGGCATGGATATAATGGTCAGCAGGAAAAAGGATATTTTTGTTGTCCCATAAACAAGCGAGCGAAGAAAAACAAAGTCTTGTGCAGCGTATGACTTGGTTATTTGTGGGTTGAATGCCGTCTGAAAGTTATTTGTGAAATTCAATACGGCCCGATTGACCTGTGAGGCAATTGCCATGGCTGCATTCACTGTTACGCCAAAGAATTGGTTTACTAGGATGATATTACCTTGATTCGTAGCTATAATGAGAGTGTGACCGAATAATGCCCACCCTATATAATCAAGCATTTGCTTGATGAGACTCTTTTCCCATAGAACTTTTATCGTGACTTCTTCAAATTTTCTCATGCAGTATAAGAGATACGCCAGAAAGTTCAGGGTGTTGACTATTAAAATGCATATTGCATAGAAGATAAGGTGGTCATTGCCGGAAATCGAAATCATAAAGGCTGCAGCAAGATTGAGCAAAGCATCCGCGATACTAACGAAAGCAAAGAATCCCATTTTCTCATGTGCAATGATGCAGGCACTAAAGGGGATTGTGCAGATAGTGAATGACAACCCAATGACAGCTGTCTGATAAACGCAATTCGCTGCAAATTCTCTGCCCTCGGGTATGTTGACATGAGAATTAAGAAACCAAAGCCCAATAGTCTCTGTTAAAAGAAATGCAAATAGGGCTATCAGTAAATGTATTGTTAGGGAAACACTAAAAGTATCTTTAAGTCTGCCAGAACCTCGGACCATCTCAACGTTAAGGAAACGCTGGGTGCACTTTTCCATAGCTGTGCGCAGAAACAGAAACAAACCCACAACACCGGCAATTACATTGTACAAGCCAAAATCTTCAGCTCCTAAAGCAGAAAGGATGATGCGTGAAGTGTACAGTGTTATGACCATGACGAGAACGGAACGCGCATATAGCACAAAGGTGTTCTTTGCTATCCGCTTCTTGCTGTTTGTTTGCTCGCAGTTAGTCATCTCTTTCCCTTTAACCCATAGTACTTTGCATACCACTGTGCAAAGGCGCGGAGACCTTGCCGAAGTGGTGTTGATGGCTGAAATCCAAAGTCCTGCTCAAGAGTAGTGGTGTCTGCATAGGTGACCGGGATATCGCCTGCTTGCATGGGAACAAGTTCCTTGTGAACCTCAAAGTCATAGTCAGTAGGAAGGATACCTGCATTGATGAGTTCTTCCTGAAGGATAGTGACGAAGTCCAATAGATTCTCTGGACTATTGTTCCCTATGTTGTAAATCTTGTAGGGAGGGATTGGTAAACCGTCTTCGCCTATCTGTTTTGCTGGTGCACCTTGCATTACCCTTACAATACCCTCTACGATGTCGTCTATATAGGTGAAATCTCTTTTGCAGTTGCCGTAATTGAATATCTGGATAGTCTTTCCTTCACGCAGTTTGTTGGTAAAGCTGAAGTATGCCATGTCAGGACGACCGGCAGGACCATATACGGTGAAGAAGCGTAGGCCTGTGCTGGGGATGTTGTATAGCTTGGAATAGCAATGGGCAAAGAGCTCGTTGCTCTTCTTGGTGGCAGCATAAAGGCTGACGGGGTTGTCCACACGGTCGTCTGTTGAGAATGGAGTCTTCATGTTACCGCCATAGACACTGCTGCTGCTTGCATAGACAAGATGCTCCACAGTATGATGTCGGCAGGCTTCCAGTATATTGTAGAATCCGATGATGTTGCTCTCGATGTAGGCATCAGGGTCGGTGATGCTGTAGCGCACACCTGCCTGGGCAGCGAGGTTGACAACAACAGCTGGCTTATATTCTGAAAAGACGTTGTCGATGCATGACTTGTTGGCTATAGAGTCCTTGATGAACGTCCAGTTGCGACCAAGTGCTTCAATCTTTGCCAGACGATCGTACTTGAGGTTTACGTCGTAGTAGTCTGTGATGGAGTCAATGCCAACAATCTTGATTTCTTTGAAATCCCTGAAGAGACGCATAACAAGATTGCTGCCAATAAATCCAGCAGCTCCTGTCACAAGGATGGTTTTGTTTTCAAGTGATATGTTTATTTTTAACATAATTTTTACCCACAAATGTACGCTTGCGCATGTATTGCGCGCATGTGCACATAAATTCAAGCATGCAAATTTAGGGATTTTTTGCGATATAACAAGAAAACAGGGAAGTTTTCTTTCGTTTTATATAGGAGACACTCCTTAAGAATGATAAAATGTGAGGATGAAATGGTTGTCGGATAGAGGAGACTCGAACTCCCGACCCCTACGTCCCGAACGTAGTACGCTACCAACTGCGCTACTATCCGAATGCAATGTAATCTTTAATTGCGGGGACAAAATTACGAAAATTCGAGAGAAGAACAAAAGAAAAGGTTGTTTTTCTTTTCATTTCCAAGCGAAAGTATCTTCGAGACGTAGTCTCAAAGTTACGAAAACCCGAGAGAAGAACAAAAGAACGGGGATGGTTGTAATAAAATTCTTTAAGCCTCGTATAAAAGTTCCTTAATCCTATGTTATAAACTATTTTCAGGCTTTGAAAATTTATAACCAAGCCTTGAAAATAAATAACCAAACCATGAAAATATATTTTCAAGCCTTGAAAATAGTTTTGTTAGGTGTATTAAACTCTTTTCTCCTTAGGGTAAAACCATTATATGTAGTGACTTAATGATATTTATGTCCTATAGTCATTGGTTGATACCGGCAAAAGTGAAGGTGGCGGCATAATGTAGAATGAAAATATTACGGTATACCATATAATATTGGAAAATGTAGTATCTTTGTGCGTCACAAATTTAATTTTGTCGCCAAATGAAAAAGAGAGCTATTGTTATTGGTGCCTCATCAGGTATTGGTAGGGAAGTGGCGTTGCAACTCATGCGGCAGGGCTGGGCACTGGGAGTGGCTGCTCGTAGGGCAGACTTGTTGGAATCCATCGGTGCTGTAGCAACCGAACAGATAGATGTGACACAAGACGATGCTGCAGAGAAACTCAGGAATCTGATAGAGAAGATGGGAGGGATGGACCTTTTCTTTTATGCCTCTGGAATCGGCAAACAGAATCGTGACTTGCATGAGGATATAGAACTGGCGACGATGCAGACAAATGCTTTGGGATTCACAAGGATGATAGGGGAGGCATACCGCTATTTCGCAGAACGGGGTAAAGGTCATATAGCTGCCATTACGTCGATAGCTGGCACTAAGGGCTTGGGGCCGGCACCTGCATATTCTGCTACGAAGGCCATGCAGAACACATATCTGCAGGCGTTGGAACAGCAGGCAAATGCCCGTGGATTACGCATTGGCTTTACGGATATCCGTCCTGGTTTTGTGGATACAGCCTTGCTGAGTGGTGATTTCCATTATCCCATGATGCTAAAGCCCGAAAAGGTGGCTCGTGAAATTGTCTGTGCCATCAATGCCAAAAAGCATATTCGTGTGATAGATTGGCGCTATAGGCTGCTGACTGCCTGTTGGCGTATGATACCTAATTGTATCTGGCGTAGAATTAAACTGTAATGTAATGAGGAGAAAGGAAATCTGCGAGATGCTTTTTGTTCTTGCCTTTCTGTTGACAGCAGTCTGGTTTTTCTTTCCTGGATGGAAACCTGAGGGTGTTCTGTTTGCTATGCGACTGGCATTGCCTGCCGTTGTTCTGGCTGTAGGAAGCATGTTGTTGCGTGCCAGGCTGATGATGACGGGCTTCTGGTTCTGTGCCTTAGGCGATGCTATGGGCGTGTTGGGTAGCTTCGAGGGACAGATGGGTGGCTTTGCTTTGGCTCATATCTGCTTTATCCTTTATTTTATAAAAGGTATAAGGAAGGGGAATGTGCAGTCTGCTGTGATAGCTGCCATTTCTTCGGTTTGTTTAATTCCCTTGGTTATTGCTGCATGGAAGGTGATACCTGCCATAACTGATTTGCCTATCCGCATGGGCTGTTCGGTTTATGCTCTGCTACTCATAGGAACTGTGTGGACGAGTGCCGCACGAGCTCTTACTGTGTGCGATAGCAGAAAGACTCTTCCCCTTCTTGCTGCATTGGGCGGTATACTTTTTCTCGTCTCTGATTTTGTACTTGCCTGGAATAAGTTCGCTGAGCATATCTCTAACGCTTCTTTCTGCATTATGAGTTCTTATTATGCGGCTTTGCTTCTCCTTTTTGTAGGAACTTGTGATTTTTCTTCAAAAAAAACTTGATTTCTTTTGGCTGGTCAAAAAAAAGTGCTTACCTTTGCACCCGCAAACGAAAAACGGTGCCATAGCTCAGTTGGTAGAGCAAAGGACTGAAAATCCTTGTGTCCCCGGTTCGATTCCTGGTGGCACCACACAAAATAAAAGCATCAACCCAAACAGGTTGGTGCTTTTATTGTTATGCTTTCATTTTGCATAAAAATGCAAGAAATCTACGTTTTGAATGCATATTCTTTGCATATTCCTATTATTATTCCAAGAATATGTCGTATCTTTGCACCCGAAAATTCAGAAAATATGCAAAAAAGACAGGATAAAAAGACCCGTTTGCAAGCCATCAGACTGATAGTTAGCTCGCAGGCACTTGAAAGTCAGGAGGATTTGCAGATAGAACTGGATAAGGCTGGCTTCCCTTGCACACAAACTACATTGAGTCGTGACCTGAAGCAACTGCGTATCAGTAAGGTGCGCGGACGCAACGGACATAGTGTGTATGCATTGCCCCGAGAGGGTATGTTCTCACCCGTTATGACACGTGAGGAGAAGGACAAGAGGTGCTGGCGTGTGGTCTTCTCGGGCAACCTGATGGTGGTGCATACGCCACCCGGGCATGCCAGTATGGTGGCCTACGACATAGACAATGCCGGTAGTCCTTACTTCCTGGGAACGGTTGCCGGTGACGATACGGTACTGGTGGTGTTACAGGAGGATGTGGAAAGAGAAGTAGCCCGAGAGGCAATAGGGGAGATAGTTTCCCAATTAGCTTGAGGTCAAGCTAATTAGAAATGAAGAGTGAAGAGTGAAGAATGAGGAATTTGCTGCCGCTCTTAATCGGGTACTATGAACTATGAATTATGAATTATGAATTAAAAAAGCGATGAGCGATATAAAGATTGAGGATATAAAGATTTTGGTGGCTGCACCTGAGCATGAGGTGTATGTGGACACCATTCTGGATACTATACGTGAGGCTGCCAAGAAGCGTGGCACAGGTATAGCAGAACGTACACACGAGTATGTGGCAACTAAGATGAAGGAAGGCAAGGCTGTTCTGGCCCTGCATGGTGACAAGTTTGCCGGTTTCAGCTACATTGAGACTTGGGGCAACAAGCACTATGTAACCACCAGCGGTCTGATTGTTCACCCCGATTATCAGGGACTGGGCATTGCCAAGCGTATCAAGGACTATACCTTTACGCTGGCTCGTCTGCGCTGGCCTCATGCCAAGATATTCAGCCTGACCAGTGGCGATGCTGTGATGAAGATGAATACAGCCCTGGGTTATGTGCCTGTCAGCTTCAACCAGTTGACTGATGATGAGGCTTTCTGGCATGGCTGTCAGGGATGCATCAATCATAGTATCCTGGAGTCTAAGAACCGTAAGTTCTGTGTCTGTACAGGTATGCTGTGGGATCCTGAGAAACATCATGGTGAACCTACATCACTTGAAGTCATCAAGGATGTGATGAGAACTTTGGTGTTGAGAGGGATTGAATAAGGCCCCCTTCCCCAGAGAAAAATTAAAAGAGAAAAAGATAAAAGTATAATATAAGATGGAAAAGAAGAAAGTTGTTGTTGCCTTCAGTGGCGGTTTGGATACTAGCTATACGGTGATGTATCTGGCCAAAGAGATGGGTTATGAAGTGTATGCTGCTTGTGCTAATACCGGTGGTTTCAGCGCTGAGCAGTTGAAGACTAACGAGGAGAACGCCTATAAGCTGGGCGCTACCAAGTATGTAACCTTGGATGTTACACAGGAGTACTACGAGAAGAGCCTGAAGTACATGGTCTTCGGTAATGTACTGCGTAATAACTGTTATCCTATCTCTGTTAGTTCAGAGCGTATCTTCCAGGCATTGGCCATTGCCCGTTATGCCAAGGAGATTGGCGCCAGCGCTATTGCTCACGGTTCTACAGGAGCAGGTAACGATCAGATTCGTTTTGATATGACCTTCCTGGTAATGGCTCCAGGCGTAGAGATCATCACCTTGACACGTGATGGTAACCTGAGTCGTCAGGAGGAGATTGACTATCTGAACAAGAACGGCTTTGCTGCAGACTTCACTAAGTTGAAGTACTCATACAACGTAGGTATCTGGGGTACCAGTATCTGTGGTGGTGAGATTCTGGACAGCACACAGGGTCTGCCTGAGAGTGCATACCTGAAGCATCCCACCAAGCAGGAGCCCGAAGAGTTGAAGCTGGGCTTCGAGAAGGGTGAGTTGGTAAGCGTAAACGGCAAGAAGTATGACGATAAGATTAAGGCCATTCAGGCTGTAGAGGAGATTGGTGCCTCTTACGCTATTGGTCGTGACTGTCACGTAGGTGATACCATCATTGGTATTAAGGGTCGTGTAGGCTTCGAGGCTGCAGCTCCTATGTTGATCATAGGCGCACACCGCTTCCTGGAGAAATATACTTTGAGCAAGTGGCAGCAGTACTGGAAGGATCAGGTTGCCAACTGGTATGGTATGTTCCTGCACGAGAGTCAGTACCTGGAGCCCGTTATGCCCGATATTGAGGCTATGCTCACAAGCAGTCAGCGTAATGTAACAGGTGAGGTAACCTTGCAGTTGCGTCCCTACACCTTCCAGACAATGGGTGTTGATAGTCCCAACGACTTGGTTAAGAATAAGCTGGGTGAGTACGGTGAGACTGCCAAGGCTTGGTCTTCTGAGGATGCCAAGGGCTTCATCAAGGTAACATCAACTGCACTCCGTGCATATTATCTGGCACATCCCAATGAAGAGCGTTAAAGTAGGTGTCCTTGGTGCTGCAGGTTATACTGGAGGTGAGTTGATTCGCCTCCTGCTGAATCATCCCCAGGCAGAGATTGTCTTTGCCAATAGTGAGAGCAATGCCGGCAACCCTGTTAGTGATGTTCACGAGGGACTGGTAGGTGATACTGATTTGAAGTTCACAGACGAGATGCCATTTGATAAGGTGGATGTGGTATTCTTCTGCTTTGGACATGGCAAGAGTGAGCAGTTCCTGAAGGAGCATGAGATTCCTGCCAATGTGAAGATTATCGACCTTGCACAGGACTTCCGCATAAAAGGCGACCATGACTATATCTATGGTTTGCCTGAGACACATCGTGAGCAGGCACGTACAGCTCAGCATCTGGCTAATCCCGGTTGCTTTGCCACCTGTATTCAGTTGGCTATGCTGCCTGCTTTGAAGGCTGGAATCATCAGCGGTGATATCCACGTGAACGGTATCACAGGTAGCACAGGAGCTGGTCAGAAGCCTGGTGCTACTACGCACTTCTCATGGCGTAACGACAATATCTCTGTCTATAAGACCTTCACGCATCAGCATCTGTTGGAGATTAACCAGACAGTGCAGGAACTCTGTCCGGGTTATGACGGTAGGGTGCTGTTCATACCCCAGCGTGGTTGCTTCACAAGGGGTATCTTTGTGACTGCCTATGCCAAGTGTGACAAGTCGCTGGAGGAGGTGCAGCAGATATATGCCGACTACTACAGGGATGCTGCCTTCACACACTTCGTGACCAAGAGCCCTGATATGAAGCAGGTGGTGAATACCAACAAGGCTGTTGTCTATGTGGAGAAGTACGAAGATCAGCTGTTGATGATTTCTTGTATCGACAATCTGCTGAAGGGTGCCGTAGGTCAGGCTGTTCAGAATATGAACCTGATGTTCGGTCTTGACGAGAAGGCTGGCCTTCAACTGAAAGCGTCTGCTTTCTAACAGGGAAGCGAAATACAATTAATTAAGGTATAATAAATGCTGCATTATTACGGATTAGTGGAAATTATTTGTAATTTTGCAGCACTTTTTCAATAATAAGGTATTATGAATTTGTTTGATGTATATCCACTCTTTGATATAGCCATTGAAAGTGGCAAAGGTTGTCATGTGTGGGATAGTGAGGGGCAGGAGTATTTGGACCTGTATGGCGGACATGCAGTAATCAGCGTTGGTCACGCTCATCCGCATTATGTAGAGGCTATCAGCAAGCAGGTAGCTAAGTTGGGCTTCTATAGTAACTCTGTACAGAATCCCTTGCAGAAGGAGTTGGCAAAGCGACTGGGTAAGGCTAGCGGCTATGAGGATTATAGCCTGTTTCTTATCAACTCAGGTGCCGAGGCTAACGAGAATGCCCTGAAGCTCTCGTCTTTCTATAACGGACGTACCCGTGTGCTTTCTTTGGAGAAGGCTTTTCACGGTCGTACCTCTTTGGCTGTTGAGGCAACCAACAATCCTAAGATTATTGCGCCCATCAATGCCAACGGACACGTAACCTATCTTCCCCTTAATGATATCGAGGCTTGGAAGAAGGAAATAGAGAAGGATGATGTCTGCGCCTGTATCATAGAGTGCATTCAGGGTGTGGGTGGTATCCGTATGGTCAGCGCTGAATTCCTGCAGGCATTGCGTGAGCTGTGCGACAAGCATAATACTGTTCTGATCTGCGATGAAATCCAGTGCGGTTATGGACGTAGTGGAAAATTCTTTGCTCATCAGCATCTGGGCGTGAAGCCTGATATTATCACGGTGGCCAAGGGTATCTGCAACGGATTCCCCATGGGCGGCGTGCTGATTTCTCCCAAGTTCACTCCTGTTTACGGTCAGTTGGGAACAACCTTCGGTGGCAATCACTTGGGCTGTGCCGGTGCCTTGGCAGTATTGGATATTATGGAAGAGGAACATCTAGTAGAGAATGCTGCCAAGGTGGGTGCCTATCTGATTGCCGAGCTGAAGAAGCTTATTGGCAGCTGCCATGTGGTAGATGTCCGCGGCGAGGGCCTGATGATCGGCATCGAACTGGATATCCCCTACAAGGAGCCCCGTACACGTCTTATCAAGGAGGAGCATTGCTTCACGGGTTGCTCCGGTACCAATGTGATTCGTCTGTTGCCTCCCTTGTGCCTGAGTATGGATGAGGCTCAGCAGTTTATTGAGAAATTCAAGCGCGTATTGGCATGAAGAAGCGTATTGTAGTAAAGGTTGGCAGCAATGTGCTGACCATGGCGGAGGGTAAGCTGAACATCACCCGCATGTCTGCCTTGGTGGACCAGATAGCATGGCTCCGCTG
>Ga0265298_10002459_pt1 | contig 25786 bp, 28 predicted proteins | sample AusTroGonzalo_MG_3_FD_193486 | JGI IMG/M metagenome (GOLD analysis project Ga0265298, IMG submission 193486) | Bovine rumen microbial communities from tropical cattle in Woodstock, Queensland, Australia - Gonzalo_01 | ecosystem: Host-associated > Mammals > Digestive system > Stomach > Rumen ...
ATGCCGACAATTGCAGAATGCGGCGGATTTATGTACCTCCACGATGAACTGGCAGACAAAAGCGGCGCTATGTACTCTATGGCAGGTGTTATATCCGGCAGAGCTTTCCCGACTGAAAGATTACAGCGATTCGGCTATATAACGCTGAATGCGAACCGTGATAACGTGATATGCGGCAAAGGTGGAAACATAAGGGCGCATGAGTTCCATTACTGGGACAGCACAAACTGCGGAAGCGGTTTTACTGCTGAAAAAAGGGACGGCAGAACGTGGGACTGCTGCCACGTCAGCGACAGTCTTTATGCCGGATTTCCGCATATTTATTTCTACTCAGATATTACAGCTGCGGAAAATTTCGTGAAAAAGTGTATCGTATACGGAGAGAGAAATGGACAGGATAAAACAGATAGTACAGACTGACAGATCAGAGTATATCGCAGCCAAACAGCGCTGGGACAGCATAGCAAAACCTCTTGGCAGCTTCGGTATGCTTGAGGAAATGATACAGAAGACAGCTTCTGTGCAGGGTACTCCCGATGTGGATATATCTAAGCGTACAGCAGTAGTTATGTGCGGCGACCACGGCGTTGTATGCGAGGGAGTTACACAGTGCGGACAGGAAGTCACAGCGGAGTGTGCAAAGGCTGTCGCAGAGGGACGTTCAAATGTCAATGCCATTGCCGCCGCCTGTAATGTCGGCGTGATAGCTGTCGATGTGGGTATCGCGCAGGATGTTGACTGCGACAGTCTGATAAATAGAAAAGTTGTTTACGGAACGGGAAATATAGCCGCCGGAAACGCTATGACCGAAGCTGAGACAAAAGCTGCGATAAAGGTTGGAATGGACATAGCCGGAGAACTTGCCGAAAACGGAACAAGGCTCATTATCACAGGTGAAATGGGCATCGGCAATACCACTCCTGCTGCTGCGATAGCATCGGTGCTGCTTGGACTTCCGCCTGAAAAGGTCACCGGCAGAGGTGCAGGTCTTACTGCTGAGGGATTGCAGCGCAAGATAAATGTTGTTCGCCGTGCAATAGAGGTGAATAATCCTTCGCCGGACAAGCCGCTGGAGCTTCTGCAAAAGACAGGCGGAGCTGAGATAGCGGCAATGACAGGACTGTTTCTCGGCGGAGCATATTACCGTGTTCCCGTAGTTGTAGACGGTGTTATATCAGCGGCTGCTGCGGCAGTTGCCTGTGCCCTGCAGCCTGTCTGCTCAGAGTATATGCTTGCGAGCCACTGTTCGGGTGAACCTGCCGGAGAGGGACTTCTTGCATACTGCGGACTGACTGCACCGATAAATGCCGGACTGCGGCTCGGCGAGGGTACAGGCGGAGTGCTGCTTGTCTCACTGCTTGACGGAGCGCTGGCTCTGTACAATAATTCCCACAGATTTGACGAAACGAATATAGAAAGGTATGTTGAGCTGAAATGACAACTCTCATAACAGGCGGTTCAAAGTGCGGTAAATCAAGCCTTGCAGAGAAACTGCTCAATGATTTCACAGGGAGAAAAATATACATCGCAACTATGCAGCCATTTGGCAGAGACGCCTTTGAAGCTATCGAGCGCCATCGTAAAATGCGTGAGGGCAAAGGCTTTGAGACTGTTGAGAAGTACACAGATATAGATGAGCTATCACTTTCTGCTGACTGCGCTGTATTGCTTGAATGTATGGGCAATCTCTGTGCCAACGAGATGTTTTCCGGCGAAGAAGTAAAGTCGCCTGTTGATAAGATAGTCAGTGGAATAAAGTTGCTTGCAGACAGCGTGTCTGAACTTGTCATAGTAACGAATCAGGTGGGCGGTGACGGTATCGCATACACTGACGGAACAGCAGAGTACATCCGTGTACTTGGTGAGATAAACCGTGACATTGCCGGATTTGCCGACAATGTCATAGAGTGTGTCTACGGCATACCATTATTGCTGAAAGGAGAACTGCCATGCTGAGATCACTGCTTTCGGCATTCCTGATGTATTCCAGAGTGCCTGTGCCTAAGGTGGAGTGGAAAGAGGAGAACCGCCGCTATGCGCTTGGATTCTTCCCTTTGGTAGGCGCTGCTATAGGCGGACTGCTGCTGTTCTGGCGGTATGTCTGCAATGAACTTGAGATCGGTCAGTTTCTTTTTGCGGCAGGAGCGGTATTCATACCAGTGCTTGTGACCGGTGGCATACACCTTGACGGTTTCTGTGACGTAAACGACGCAAGAGCTTCGTATGCAGACAGGGAAAAGCGTCTTGAGATAATGTCTGATCCGCATATCGGTTCATTCGCAGTGATGAAGTTGTGTCTTTATCTCATCATACAGACAGCTCTTTTCTCACAGGTCAACTCTTATGAGATGGCAGCGGTGATAGCCTGCGGATTTGTGCTTTCAAGGGTAATGAGCGGATTTTCAGCAGTCACATTCAAAGCTGCGAAGAATAAAGGCACTTTGCAGAGTTTTGTGCGTCCGGCACACAAAAAGATAACAATAGCCATGCAGGTATTCTTTTTGCTTGTGAGCGGAGCGATTATGATATTCATCAGCCCCGTACAGGGAATTTCAGTCCTTGCAGCAGCGTTCATAGCACTTGCATATCACAGGTTTGCTTCATATCGTGATTTCGGTGGTATAACCGGTGATCTGTGTGGCTGGTTTTTGCAGATGTGCGAAATATCAATGCTTGCTGCGGCAGTATTTTCAGAAAGGATCATGGCATTATGATAATGGTCACAGGCGGCGCATATCAAGGAAAAAAAGCCTATGTTATGCGAAAATTCAAAATTGCTGAGAACGACATAGCTGACGGTGCGGAATGTCCGTTGGAAGAACTTAAAACTTCACGCTGTATCAAAAATTATCACCAGCTTGTTAAACGGCTCGGTGATGAGTGCATTTGCTTCACGGAGGAGCTTTGCCGCTCTAATCCTGACGCTGTCATCATCATAGATGAGATAGGCTGCGGTATCGTTTCGATGGAAAAGAGCGAGCGCGTATGGCGAGAGAATGTGGGACGCTGCGGATGTATCATCGCTGCAAATGCCGAAAATGTGATCAGGATAGTCTGCGGTATCCCGACAGTTATCAAGGGTGAAGAATAATGAGGATCGTATTCATACGGCACGGTGCAACCGCCGGAAATCTTGAAAAGCGATATATCGGCACAACGGATGAGCCTCTTTGCAGCGAGGGTATCGCTGAACTGAAAACGGGGCGTTACCCTGAGTGTGAAGTTCTCGTTTGCAGCCCGATGAAGCGGTGCATACAGTCAGCTGAACTGATATATCCAAAGCAGAACAAGGTACTGTGTGATGACCTCAGAGAGTGCAGTTTCGGCGATTTTGAGGGAAAAAACTACGCTGAACTTTCCGGCTGTGAATACTATCAGAAATGGATAGACAGCGGCGGTGAACTGCCGTTCCCCAACGGCGAAACACCGTCAGGATTCCGCAGACGGTGCGCTGAAGCGTTTGAAAAAACGGTCAGCCGTTATGCACACTGCGATTCAGCTGCATTTGTTGTACACGGCGGAACTATAATGTCGATACTTGAAAGATATGCTGTTCCACACAGAGATTACTTCAGCTGGCACTGTGAAAACGGTCACGGCTATGTCTGTGAATGGAACGGTTCAGAACTATATATCACGGAGAAACTATGAATTATCTGATTCCAGCTATACCGCTGATACTCGGCTTTCTGCTCGATTGTATCATCGGTGATCCATATAATATGCCGCACCCTATAAAACTTATCGGACGGCTTATCGGCGGACTAGAAAAGCTTGTCCGGAGACATATGAAAAATCTGAGGGCTGGCGGGACACTGCTTGCGCTGACAGTTATATCGCTGTCTACACTGGCACCCCTTGTTCTGCTGTTATTCTGCTACCGGATTAATGTGATACTCGGCGTTGTGATTGAAACTGTGCTGTGCTGTTATATGCTTGCCGCAAGATGCCTTAGAAACGAGAGCATGAAAGTTTGCAAAGCGGCAGGATCCGGCGATACAGAGGCTGCACGGAAGGCTGTTTCGATGATAGTCGGACGTGATACGGCAGTCCTTGACCGTGACGGTATAATCCGTGCGGCAGTTGAAACTGTTGCGGAGAATACCTCCGACGGTGTCACAGCTCCGCTTTTCTATATGGGTATCGGCGGCGCAGTAGGGGGATTCTTCTATAAATCCGTGAATACAATGGATTCGATGATAGGCTATAAGGACGAGAAATACGCTGATTTAGGCAGATTTGCAGCAAAACTCGATGATGTTCTGAACTTCATACCGTCAAGACTCACTGCGCTGCTTATGGTGCTTACAGCGCCGCTTTTCAGGCTCGACGGGCGTAATGCGTACCGTATATGGAAGCGTGACCGTATGAAGCACGCAAGTCCTAATTCAGCACAGACTGAGTCAGCCTGTGCTGGAGCACTGCACGTCAGGCTTGCAGGCGATGCGTGGTACTTCGGAAAGCTCCATAAAAAGCAGTATATCGGCGATGATGACCGCCCGATAGAAGCTGAGGACATACGCCGCTCAAATCGCCTGATGTATGGCTCATCTGTGGCTATGCTCATTATATCTGCCGCATTCAGAGCGGCAGTATTCGGAGGACTTTTATGATACAGCATCACGGCGGCAATATTTACGGATATGCTGATATCCTCGATTTTTCAGCAAATATAAATCCCCTCGGAATGCCGGAGAGCGTAAAACAGGCAATTGCGGCAGGTATTGATGATATTGGATGCTATCCCGATCCATACTGCACTGAGCTGCGGAAAAAACTTGCTGTACGCGAGGGCGTAAGTGCTGAAAGCATAGTTTGCGGAAACGGTGCGGACGATATAATTTTCCGTATCGCCCACGCATTCAGACCGCGGAAAGCGCTGATATGCGCTCCTTCATTCACTGAGTACAGCCGAGCGCTTGCAGAAACAGGCTGCGAAGTCGCAGAGTATCAGCTCAGCAGGGAGAATGGTTTTGCAGTAACGGATGAATTCATTTCTGTGATAAACAGTTCATACGATATCTGTTTTGTGTGCACTCCAAACAATCCCACAGGGCGGCTCATCACGCCGGAGATACTTCAAGCACTGGCGCAGAAGTGCAGTGAAAACGGAATAATCCTTGTGTGCGATGAATGCTTTCTGGATTTTGTTGCTGAGAGTGAAAAATACAGTCTTAGGAACTTTTTGAACGGGAATTCTGTTATCCTCAAAGCCTTTACGAAGGTATATGCTATGCCGGGGATAAGGCTTGGATACGCTGTTTGCGGCGATAAGGGCATTGCTGAAAAAATACAGCAGAACGGTCAGTTCTGGAGCGTTTCATCGCTCGCTCAGACAGCCGGTATCGCAGCTCTTGACGAGGAAAAATATGTCCGCGAAACACAGGATTACGTCGCTGCGCAGCGGCAATATCTTGCGGCAGAACTGAACAGTCTCAGCGTGAAAGTATACAGCGGAGCGGCTAATTTCCTGCTTTTCAGGAGCATTCTGGGACTTTGCGAGAAATTGCTTGCGAATGGAATATTAATCCGTGACTGTTCAAATTTCAGCGGACTGTCTGACGGATACTACCGCATTGCAGTGCGCACACACGATGAAAATATCCGGCTTGTAGATGCACTCAGGAGGTGTATGAATGGCTAAAAGCATAATGCTTCAGGGCACGATGTCAAATGTGGGAAAGAGTTTCCTGACTGCGGCTCTGTGCAGGATATTCCGGCAGGACGGTCATACTGTCGCGCCGTTCAAATCTCAGAATATGGCGCTGAATTCCTTTATAACTCCTGACGGTTCAGAGATAGGCAGGGCACAGGCTTTGCAGGCAGAAGCCGCAGGCATAGAGCCGTCTGCGCTGATGAATCCAATACTTCTCAAACCCACAACTGATGTAGGTTCGCAGGTGATAGTCAACGGAAAGGTTCGCGGAAATATGCGCGCAGCTGATTATTTCCGGCACAAAAAGGAGCTTATTCCCGACATTATGACTGCCTACGATACTCTTGCGTCACAGCATGATATCATAGTTATTGAGGGCGCAGGAAGTCCTGTTGAGCTTAATCTCAAAGCCGATGATATAGTGAATATGGGACTTGCAGAGCTTGTGAAATCGCCCGTGATGCTCGTCGGAGATATCGACCGCGGTGGAGTTTTCGCGCAGCTGATCGGTACGCTCGAACTGCTCGAACCGCTTGAGCGCGATATTGTAAAGGGGCTTGTCGTGAACAAGTTCCGCGGCGATATATCACTGTTTCAGGACGGTATCGACATTCTTGAAAATCGTTCGGGAAAGCCTGTCGCAGGAGTTATCCCCTATATCATCTGCGATCTTGAAGATGAGGACAGCCTTTCCGAAAAGCTGACAAAGAAAAACTCAGGCGGAGTTATCGACATTGCCGTTATCCGTCTTCCGAAAATATCAAACTTCACTGATCTTGACGTTTTCGGACAATATAAGGATGTATCCGTCCGCTATGTGACCAAGGCAAGCGAACTCGGAACACCTGATATGATCATTATTCCCGGAACTAAAAGCACCATAGCAGATATGAAATGGCTTGATGAAAGCGGAGTCGGCAAGGCTGTAAAGCTCTGTTTTTCCGCGGATATTCCGGTATTTGGCATCTGCGGCGGCTATCAGATAATGGGCAGGAGCATTTCTGACCCTGACGGCAGCGAGGGCGACGGAAGTATAAGCGGTCTTGGTCTGCTCGACTGTGAAACCGTATTCAGAACTGAAAAGCGGCAGACACAGGTAAGCGGCAGATTCGGCAGTGTCAGCGGATTTTTCTCATGTCTTTCAGGGGCTGGATTCTACGGCTATGAAGTCCATATGGGAGTTACTGAAAGTCAGGGAACGCTGCTTACTTCATGCGGCGGATGCTTCAGCAGAAATGCCGCAGGATGCTATGTACACGGCATATTCGACAGCGCTGACGTATCGGGAAGGCTCATAAAAGCCCTCTATCAGCGCAAAGGGCTGACATACAGTGGCGAGAGCATTGACAGGTGGAAATACAGGGATATGCAGCTTGATATACTCGCTGATAATGTTAGAAAGGCTATGGATATGGAATTTATTTACAGGGTTTTGGAGGAGGGCGTATGAATCTTGAATATGTGCTGCCTGCGGACATCGAAAAGCGAAGCTTTGAAATAATCGAAAGTGAGCTTGAAGCCGAGATACCGCCGGAGATAAAACCGGTAGTCATCCGCGCGATACACACTACTGCTGATTTTGACTATGCTGAGAATCTCTATTTTTCGCCGCAGGTCATCGAAACTGCACTTAATGTGCTCGACAGTGGAGCTGTTATAGTGACCGATACTAATATGGCAAAAGCAGGCATAAACAAGGCAGCTCTGGCACGTCACGGTTGCGAATGTGAGTGCTTTATGGCTGATGAGGACATAGCACGGACAGCTAAGGAAAACGGCACTACAAGAGCGGCGGCATCAGTTGATAAGGCTGCAAAAATCGGTAAACCTGTAATCTATGCAGTCGGAAATGCTCCCACCGCACTTGTACGTCTTTGTGAATATATATCAGCAGGTACGTTTGTGCCGGAACTTGTCATCGGTGCGCCTGTTGGGTTCGTCAACGTTGTTCAGTCGAAGGAAATGCTCATCGAAAGCGGAGTTCCGTGTATAGTCGCAAGAGGACGAAAGGGCGGAAGCAACGTAGCTGCGGCTATATGCAATGCGCTTCTTTATATGCTTGACGACAAAAAAGGCTTCAAAAAGTGAAGGCCGATTGTTGTTATCGTATAAAATGTGCATTTTGCTTGCATTTGTCAGGAAATAGTGCTATAATAGGTATGTCTTAGGACGAAAACTGAATAGAGCAAGCGGTGCCTCCGACAGTTTTTTTACTGTTGCAGGAGGGTAAAAGGGAAGCAGGTGAAGTTCCTGCACGATCTCGTCACTGTAATTGCGGAGCGTTGTACTCTGTGCCACTGAGCGATCGGGAAGGCTGTACAGCGTTTTGATGCATAAGTCAGGAAACCTGCCGTTTTGCTGGTACATGACCGAAAGGTCAGGGTCACGAGGTATTGATCGTACTGTTATACAGGCTCTCAGTTAGAGTCTGCCTGCGATGCCTTCTGTGAAACAGAAGGTCTTTTTATTGCGCGGTCATGCCTTTCTCAGAAAGGAAGATCATTATGAAAAAAACACTCGCATTTTTAATGGGACTTGCAGTAGTTACTGCATCATTCACAGCCTGCGGAAGCTCAGACAGCTCCTCAAAGTCAGAGTCAAAGACAACTGCTGCTTCAACAGAGGCAACAAGTGAAGCTACAACTGAGGCAACAACAGAGGCAACTACTGCTGAGAAGACTACAGCTGCAACTGAAGAGGCATCCGAGCCTGAAGAAGATGACGAAGAGAACTATGAGACAGGCGACGCTTCACTCGATAATCCGAGAAACCAGGACAATATCGGTGAGAACGAGCTCCTCGTGCTCAGCTTCGGTACAAGCTATAATGACAGCCGCCGTCTTACTATCGGCGCTATCGAGCAGTCACTCGAGGATGCATTTTCCGACTTTTCAGTACGCCGCGGATTCACAGCCAATATAATCATCGACCATGTAAAGAGCCGTGACAATGAGGTAATAGACGACGTTAAGGAAGCTCTCGACAGAGCAGTTGCAAACGGCGTTAAGAACCTCGTGGTACAGCCTACACACCTTATGAACGGACTTGAATACAACGACGTCGTAGCAGAGATCGCAAACTATTCCGATGCTTTTGAAAAGGTTGCCATCGGTGAGCCGCTCCTCACAAGCGATGATGATTTCAAGCGCGTTGAGAACGCTATCGTTGAGTGGACCAAGGAATACGACGACGGAAAGACAGCTATCTGCTTTATGGGACACGGTACAGAGGCTGAGTCAAATGCAGTATACGCTAAGATGCAGGAACTCCTTACAGCTGACGGACATACAAATTACTTCGTTGGAACAGTTGAGGCTGAGCCCTCAGTTGAAGATGTACTTGAGCTGGTTAAGGCAGGCGGATACGAAAAGGTAGTTCTTGAGCCCCTTATGGTAGTTGCCGGTGACCACGCAAACAACGATATGGCAGGCGACGAAGAGGACTCATGGAAGTCTGTATTTGAAGCAGAGGGCTTCGAGGTCAAGTGTCTTCTCAGAGGCCTCGGTGAGAACGAGGAGATCAGAAAGCTCTATGTTGAGCACGCTCAGAAGGCAATAGATTCAATCAAGTAAGACAAGAATATCGGGCAGTATTTACTGCCCGATTTTGATATAACAGCAAATTTATAGTTTCAGAGGTACAATATGAAAAAGACTATCATCGCACTTTCGGTGCTCACTGCACTTGCACTCACGTCCTGCGGAAGCAGCTCATCATCCGGAACATCATCCCAGCCGGCTACCCCTTTTACAGGGACAACAGCAGCAGCCTCAGCTGCGGCGACATCGGCAGCAGAATCCACCACCCAGGCGGAAACCACCGAGCACGTTACTGCTTCACAGAACGAAGTCGGATATGAGGGTATGGAGGCTGTAACGGCCGAATCTCTCAATGCAGGAGACTATCACATAAATGTTGATTCAAGCTCATCTATGTTCAAGATAGCAGACTGCATACTTCACGTCGGAAATGACGGTATGACCGCAGATATTATCATCGGAAGCAAGTCATATGACGCTCTTTATATGGGAACAGAAGATGAGGCAGAGAGCGCAGCTGAGAATGAGCGTATAACGTATACTGAAAACGCTGAGGGACAGTCAGTCTTCACAGTACCTGTTGAAGCTCTCGACAAGGAGATACAGTGCGCAGCACTCAGCGCAAAGAAACAGGAATGGTACGGACGTACTCTCGTTTTCCGCGCTGATTCTCTCCCTGATGAAGCATTTGCAGCAAGCAGGTACAAAACGCCTTCTGACCTCGGAATTGCTGACGGTTCGTATAAGGTCGGTGTTACGCTTGAGGGCGGCTCAGGCAGAGCATCTGTTCAGTCTCCGGCAGAACTCGCAGTCAGTGAAGGCGCGGCTTATGCGAAGATAGTATGGAGCAGCGACAAATACGACAAAATGGTCGTACAGGAAAAGGAATACGCTCCGGAGATAATTGACGGCCATTCAGTATTTGAGATACCGGTTACAGGCTTTGACTTTAAGATGCCGGTCAGCGCTGAGACGACAGCTATGAGCGAGCCTCATATGATAGACTATACGCTCTATTTTGACTCCTCAACGATAGAATAATGCGCATGGTACGGCTATTATCCTTCATTACAGCTGCTGCACTTCTGTCAGTCACAGGCTGTGAAAAAAGGAAGGATACCGCGGAGTTTGACATAAAGGGCAGTATGGAGCTGAAGTATTCGGAGCAGTTCAGGGTTGACTACTGTGAAAACGGATGCTCAGTCGTTGATATAGGCGGTGCTAAGTATCTTATAGTGCCTGAGGACGTGGATATACCCGATGATACTACCGGTATGACAGTGATAAAGCAGCCTGTTGAGAATATCTATGTTGCCGCAACATCTGCTATGGATCTGTTCGACAGCATAGGCGGGCTAAACCGTGTCACTATGACATCAACGACTGCCGACAGCTGGAGCCTTCCGGTTGTAAAAGACGCAGTTTCTTCCGGAGACATAGAGTATATCGGCAAGTACAGCTCGCCGGACTATGAGACGCTTGTAGCCGAGAAATGCGGACTTGCTCTCGAATCGACCATGATATACCACACGCCTAAAGTCAAGGAACAGCTTGAATCATTTGATATACCTGTAATGGTCGAGCGCTCAAGCTATGAGACTCACCCTCTCGGACGTATGGAGTGGGTGAAACTGTACGGTCTTATACTCGGTGACTATGAAGCCGCTGAACAGCTTTTCAGTGAGAAGACAAAGGCATTCGAGGAGCTTTCTGTCGGTGATATACCCGATACTGAGCGGAAGACTGCCGCTTTCTTCTATGTGACATCAAACGGCTATTTCAATATAAGAAAACCTGCCGACTACGTTGCAAGGATGATAGGACTTGCAGGCGGAAAGTATATATTCACTGCCGATGATCTCAGCGTCGACGACAATGCTCTCTCAACGATGAACATTCAGGCAGAAACGTTCTATGAACTGGCGCACGATGCGGATATACTCATCTACAACAGCACGATAGACGGTGAACTGAACACTATTGACGAACTTATCGGAAAAAACAGTATCCTTGCTGATTTCAGAGCTGTCAGAGAAAGAAATGTGTGGTGTACCGGACAGAATATGTTTCAGCAGACCACCGGAGCAGCGGATATGATATGCGACCTGAACAGTATTTTTACGGATAAAGCTGACAGTGCAGAGCTGACATATCTGCACAGACTTGACTGAGGTGTTGCTATGAGCAGAAAAAGAGCTATACGCTGGACGATATGTTTTGTGTCCCTTGTGCTGCTCGCAGCGGTATCATTCGTGCTTGAACTCGTTATCGGAAGTGCGGATATCTCAGTCAGTGATGTTTTCAGCGCACTTACAGGAAATAATTCTGACAAAGCGGCAGTTACGATAGTCAGGGATATAAGACTTCCGCGTACACTTGCGGCAGCACTTCTCGGCGGAGCGCTTTCGGTTTCCGGATTTCTGCTTCAGAGCTACTTCAACAATCCCATAGCCGGACCTTATGTTCTCGGTATATCATCCGGAGCTAAGCTGACAGTCGCGCTTGCGATGATGTTCACAATGAAATACGGAATACTGCTGAATTCAGCGGAAATAGTCGGAGCAGCATTTGTCGGCTCGATGCTGTCTATGGGAGCGATACTCCTGCTTTCCGGCAGGGTAAGGAATATGGCGCAGCTCATAATCGCCGGAGTAATGATAGGTTATATATGTTCTGCTCTTACGGAACTGACAGTGACTTTTGCCGATGACGCAAATATCGTAAATCTCCATAACTGGTCAATGGGCAGCTTTTCAGGCATAAGCATGGACAACGTAAATGTCATAGCGGTCATTGTACTTGCGGCAACTGCGGCGGCTTTTATGCTTTCAAAGCCTATGAGTGCCTATCAGCTTGGCGAAAGCTATGCTAAGAATATGGGAGTTGATCTGAAACTGTTCCGAACAGCGCTTATATTGCTTTCAAGTATACTGTCAGCCTGTGTTACAGCATTTGCAGGCCCTGTTTCATTCGTGGGAATAGCAGTTCCGCACCTTGTAAGGTCTGCATTCGGAACTTCAAAGCCGATAGTTATTATACCGGCTTCATTTATAGGCGGAGCAGTGTTCTGTCTTGTCTGTGACCTTATCGCCCGAATGCTCTTTGCCCCTGTTGAGCTGAGTATCAGCACCGTCACAGCAGTATTCGGAGCTCCGGTAGTTATCATGGCTATGCTCAGCCGCAGAAATCAGAAAGGAAGTGTCTGAATGAGCGGTGTGATACTGAGTTCAAAGGAACTCTCTGTCGGCTACGGAAAAAAAGTTGTAGTCAGCGGACTCGCATTTGAAGTCTCCAGGGGAGAGGTTCTGACGATCATCGGGCCAAACGGAGCAGGTAAGTCCACAATACTGAGAAGTATCGCAGCACAGCTTCCGGCTATTTCCGGCACAGTCAGTATTGCTAAAAATGACCTTGCGGCTATGAGTGCCCACGACATCGCACAGAAGCTGTCGGTATGCTTTACCGAGCGGATAACTGCAGAAAGAATGACCTGTGAGGACGTTGTCTCCACAGGCAGGTATCCTTATACCGGAAGGCTCGGCATACTCTCTGACAATGACAGAAAAGTCGTACATGAGGCTATGGAGCTGACAGGTACAATATACCTTGCCGATACGGATATCCGCTGTATAAGTGACGGTCAGCGCCAGACTGTCATGCTCGCAAGGGCTATTGCGCAGCAGCCGGAGGTACTTGTGCTCGATGAGCCGACTTCGTTTCTGGACATAAACAATAAACTGAGACTGCTCAGTATACTACGTGAGCTTGCACGGAGCAGGGGAATAGCAGTGGTGCAGACGCTTCACGAACTTGACCTTGCACAGCGTTTCTCCGACAAGCTGCTCTGTATCAGAGAAAACAAAGCCGACAGGATAGGAACACCCGAGGAGATATTCACTGGAGCTTACATCAGCGAATTATACAGTATAACGAGCGGCACTTTCGAGCCGGTGTATGCCACAGCGGAAGCTCCGAAAGTCTCCGGTGAGCCGCAGGTCTTCGTTATTGGCGGAGGCGGCAGCGGCATTGATACTTACCGCCGTTTGCAGCGGCAGGGGATACCGTTTGCCGCAGGTGTCATACATGAAAATGACATTGAATACCCTGTTGCAGGAAGTCTTGCTGCTGAGCTTATCACAGAAAAGGCATTTGAACCGATAAGCAGTGAAAGTGTTCAGAAGGCTTTGGCAGTTATGAAAAAATGCAGGGAAGTTATATGCTGTGTCAATGAATTCGGTACGATGAATATGGGCAATAAAAAGCTGCTCGAAGAATACGAGCGTTACTCAAAGGTATGAATTAAGCTACCTTATGGTCAGCAAATACAACGAGATTTACCGCATCCAGATGCCTAACATCACGCCTCACGTCTGCCACTATACCTATTGCAGCAATCAGGCAAAGGCAGGCATGAACCCGAAAACGCTGCAATACCTGATGGGGCATAGCGAAATCGGCGTCACGCTTGACGTTTATACTCATCTGGGGCTGGAAGATGCTGCTGCGGAGCTTCTCCGCATGGAGGAAGTCCAGAACGCCAGACAGGAAATGAACAGAACAAAGGATGAAGCAGTATGATATGCTCAGCTACGGCTCACTTCGGTGAGCCGTTATTTTTTTGCCCGTTTTGACTTGATGAATTGGAAGGATTATGGTATAATGAGAAAAACGAGAGGAGAAGCTACGATGTCCATTGAATCCAAAATAAGTGCTGATGTATGCACTTTTCATATATCATCGCCTATACACATAGTACTCTACGGGTATCCGGAATACGATTATCTTAATCCCAATCTAAAAGCTATTATGGATACTATGGGCATATACATTGATGCAGAAAAGCTATTTGACTTCTTCTTTGATCAAAAATCCGGCGAAGGCGACCTCTGGGTAATTGGAAATCACAAAAACAACTGCATGGTGTTCAATCTTTACGCAGATCCGCATGATCAGATGGATGTCATTTCATTCGGTGTTATATGCAAAAAAGAGCATAGCGATCGTATCTATGATCTGATGAGTGTTATGAAAGAAGAAACACAGAAAAAGCTCCGTTTTGCTTCGTATGACATTACAGAAAAAACCGGTCGGTTATCTGCTGTATTAGCCGGTGAAAACGAATATACCACAGGTGCTTTTACGCAAAAGATCAGATATGCAGAATCATTCGCTGATTTTTGTGCACAGAATAATATTTGAAAAGAATACTACTCCAAAATCCTTAGTAGTAAAACACCCCGATTTCTACTACTATTTTACTACTAACGACGTCCGCAATTTGCTAAAACCTGCCGCGTTTTGTAGTTTTCGTCCCGTTCTGCCAAATTGGTAGTAGGAAAAATAAGCCGCGATATAACGCGCAAAATACGGCAATACTGAGCAAATCAGAGAGGAAAAAACGTATGATAAAAGTTATGTTTGTCTGCCACGGCAGCAGGGCAGAAACACATCTTTTAGAGTGCTGAAATGCGGCAAATACGCGACTTGTATGACCAGTTTGCCATCTGCCTACTACCAAATTACTACTAACGATTTGAAGTAGTTTTTTAGCCGAAAAATGATGTAAAATAGTAACCGCCAAGGAGCTTTGAACGAATAGGTGCATAAAGAAAGTGCAGTCGAAAATAATCGGCTGCACTTTTAATCTACTGGAATATATCACTTCAGAGCTTCCTTCAAAAAGGTCTCAATCTTGTCAAACGGAATCTTATCACCCTTTACGCCGCCATCATAAAGGTCGCAGTGTGTTGCTCCCTTGACCGTTACAAGCTCCTTACTTGCTGCGTTTGTCAGACGATCCATCATCATGACCGACTGCTGATATGACCACACCTGATCTCCGTGAATAAGCAGACAGGGCTGAGTGACCTCATCAGCATAGGCATAGATGTCATTGGTGTAGTGGCTGAGGAAAGTTGTCGGATTCCAGCCGACACCGGAATTGACCGACCTCTTGTGGTAGCCGCGCTCGGTACGGTAATATGCGTAGTAGTCCTTCATGAAATCTGGAGAAGTCTCATCAATATCGGGAACGGTGATAAGAACGGGAACTTCCTCGCCCTGAGTAAGTTTGGTGCGAATTTCATTCAGACTGCGGCGAGCATCAAGGCGCTCCGTTCCATTCGCAAAGCTGTCGAACACACCCATTGTTGCGCTGACAACGGCTTTCACACGGGTATCCATCGCAGCAAGCGGGAAAGTATAGCAGCCCCAGCCGCACACACCGAGAATACCGATGCGGTCAGCGTCCACGATCTTCAATGCTTCAAGATAGTCTATCGCAGATGCAAAATCATCAAGATTGATGTCGGCAGCGGAGATATTGCGGACTGCACCGCCTGATTCACCTGTGAAGGAAGGATCGAACACCAGAGTTACAAAGCCACGCTCCGCAAGTGTCTGAGCATAGAAACCGCCTGACTGCTCCTTGACCGCACCATAAGGGCTTGCGACAGCCAGTGCAGGGAGCTTTCCCTCAGCCCCTTTCGGGGTATAGAGATCGCCTGCAAGCGTGATACCGAAGTGGTTTACAAAGCAGACTTTTTTATGATCGACCTTATCGCTTTTCGGGAACACCTTGTCCCATTCGTTTGTGAGGTTCAATTCCTCTGTGAGCTTCATCTTGTACATAATGATCCTCCTTTACGATCAGGAACAAGGGCAGTATTCTGCTCGTCATCAAATGAAAAGTGCGAGAGTTTCTGAATTATCTCCTCTCTCGGACAGGTATAAACAACGACTATATCGCAGGTGCGGTCAAATACCTGCACCCTCTTTACACCGGCAATTGCAGACAGAGAATATTCAGCTATATCAGCCTGTTTCAATGTCATACGGCTTATGCAGAACCGCACACGGATACGTCCTTTGGATTCGTGTAATATCTTGCATTTCATAATGTGTCCTCCTATAAAAACAGGCCGCCAATGCGACCTGTTCCGGTTTAGTTTTCACTTGTATCTTAGATATCTTCGTATTCATCGGAGATTACGGCTTCCTCTTCTTTCAAAGCTCTCTGCTCATTTATCTCCCTTGCATCGGCAAGAATATCGTCGCAGTTCTCGCGGACTGTTGTAACGGTCTGCATAATATCAGATTTCGCACGGAGAACAGCTGCTGTAGCGTGTGTGTAGCAATTCTTCGCATCCTTGCTTGAAAGCACTCTGATACCGGCTGTTCCGAAAAGTACACCGCTTGCGAAAACTCCAACCTTTTTCCACGGAATGTCTGTAAATCTCATAATATCACCTCAAGTATAAAGTCGAAAGTTCGGTTTCGTTATATTAATAATACAATATTTACACCTCTTTTTCCGCTCCATAAAGTTCAAAACAGATATACTGTACTAATAACGTATTACAGGCGTTTGATTGTGATTTGCAGGGCTTGTTGAAGAATTACGCTCCATTCGGAAATAATTAAGCGTTGCATCTTTATAAACATTGGCAGCCAACGCTGAAAAATGCTTTTGGTATTTTACATCAATTATGATACCAGAAGAATATATTTTTGTTAGAAGCAACAAACTTTCTTGAATATACGCTAATCGCCTTGAAATGGAAATATTGATATGATATAATATGTTTGTGAATACTAACTATTAAAGGAGAATTACTATGGAACTAAAATTCGGAGATATTCAGGAAACCGCACTCATTCCACTTGCTATCAAAGCGAGTGAAACTGCACGTCCCGATGCCCGTATCAAGGACTTGAAAGCCAAAGAGATAATCGACACACTCGGTGTTGACGTCAGCAAGTACGATCCGTTTCTGTCACATGAGGGAGTTGTTGCAAGAACTATCATGTTCCGCAATCAGCTTAAAGCTCTGCTCAAAAAGTATCCGGACGCCCTCTGCATCAATCTCGGCTGCGGTTTCGATGACAAGTTCTCTCAGGTGGATAACGGACGTCTGCAATGGTATGATGTTGATCTTCCTGATCAGATCGCGGTAAGACGCAAGGTATATGTGGACAGGGAACGCTGCACGATGCTGGACGGAAGCGCTCTTGACGGCGAATGGACAAAGCAGCTGCCGAAGTCAAAAATGAACATCATCGTTATGGAGGGCGTACTGGAATACTTCTCAAAGGAACAAGTCAAGACCTGCCTGAATATGCTCTGTGACAGCTTTGAACACGGATTTCTTCTGGCTGAACTGCACTCGCCTTTTCTCGAAAAGCACGGAAGTCATCACGATGCAGTAAAGCATACAAATGCTACATTCGGCTGGGGTACAAAATCAGGAAAAGAATATCTCGCACTTGAACCCCGTATGAAATTTGTTTCCGAACACAGCTACAACGAGGAGATGAAAAAGTATTCCATTCGCGGAAAGCTGTTTGCCATTGTTGGAAAGAATATCAACAACAGACTTGCAGTATTCCGCTGGTGACGGGAGAATATATAATGGGAAAGAATAAGAATGGCTCCTTCGGGTGGTTGCTCAGTCAGGCAGGAGAGAGAAAAGGAAAATTCACCGTAAGCGTTGTGCTTGCAGCACTCAGTATGCTGTGCAGCATCGTCCCGTACTATTTTATCGCAAGGATAGTAAAAGACCTTCTTGTGGATAATACCGACAAAAGCGATTATATCATCAGCTGTGCGATAATTCTTGCGCTATGGCTCGGACATTCGCTCTTTCACGCACTGTCAACTGCAAATTCACATCTTGCTACATTCCATACACTTGCAGTGATACGCAAAAAAGCTCTTGACAAGCTGGCAAAAATGCCCCTCGGAAATGTCATCAGTCAGCCATCCGGTACTCTGAAAAGCACAATTGTGGAACGTATCGACAGCATCGAGACAACTCTCGCACACATTCTCCCCGAATTCACAACGGGAATCGGCGCACCGATAATAATTCTGATATATGCGTTCACTGTAAGCTGGAAACTCGGTCTCGCCGCCCTTATCACAGTTCCACTCGGCGTTGTATGCTATATGCTGATGATGTTCGGTTATGAGGAGAATTACAGCAGAACTGTCCGCGCAACAAAAGCGCTCAACGGGGTGACAACAGAGTATATCAACGGTATCGAAGTCATAAAGGTGTTTGGAAAAGCACAGTCCAGCTATGATAAATTCGCCGCTGCTGCAAAGGAAAGCGCTGCAAGCTTTGTGGACTGGATGCGAAGCTGCAATGTGTATATGACATTTGCGATGTGCATTATGCCTGCGACTATGCTCTCTGTTCTGCCCATAGGCGGTATTATGACTATGCACGGAACTATCAGCACTGCCGATTTCATCACTGTAATTATTCTGACTGTCGGACTTATCGAACCGCTTCTCGGCATTATGTCCTATTCCGATGATATTGCTCAGATGGACACTATCGTTACCGAGGTCAGAAATATTATTGATGCGCCGGAAATGGAACGTCCAGAGAAGCTAACAAAGACATTCAGCGGCGGTGATATAGTCCTTGACGATGTTCATTTCGGATATAAGGACAAGGAGATACTCCACGGTGTTTCTATGACGATACACAAAGGTGAATTCGTTGCCCTTGTCGGACCTTCCGGCAGCGGCAAATCAACTGTCGCAAGACTTATTGCAAGTCTATGGGACGTTAACAGCGGAAGCATATCGCTCGGAGACGTGAATATCAGGGACATTCCGCTTGATGATTACAACGACAGGATAGCCTATGTTTCGCAGGATAACTACCTCTTTGATCTGACCGTCCGCGAGAACATACGTCTCGGAAATCAGACAGCAAGCGATAAGGATATTGAGGAGGCTGCAAAAAAATGCGGCTGTCACGATTTCATAATGAGCCTTGAAAACGGCTATGATACGTTAGTGGGTTCATCAGGCGGACATCTTTCCGGCGGTGAGCGTCAGCGTATAGCAATTGCAAGGGCTATGCTGAAGAATGCTGATATCATCATTCTCGATGAAGCAACTGCTTACACCGATCCCGAAAATAAAGCCGTTATTCAGAAAAGCGTTGCAAAACTTGTTGAGGGAAAAACTCTTATCGTTATCGCACACAGGCTTTCGACAGTCAAAAACGCTGACAGGCTCTATGTCATTAAGGACGGTAATATCGAGGAACAAGGTTCGCACGATGAACTGCTTGCAAAGAACGGTCTGTACAGCAGAATGTGGACTGCTCATATCTCAGCAAAGGACGGTGCGGACAATGTTTAAGATACTCAGGAACTTCTTTGATTTCTGCAATACCGAGGATAGGAAACGCTTCTATACTTCCATTGTACTGAGTCTGTTTCAGGCGATGTTTGAAGCGCTGAAGATACCTGCTATCGCCTGCATGGTGTCTGCTCTCCTTGACGATGATGTGACGAAAAAGACTTGCCTGACCTGTCTCTGTATTATGCTTGTAAGTATAATAGGCGCCGGTGTAGCAAAGAGCAAGGCAACTATGCTTCAGACAGAAGGCGGCTACAATACCTGCGCAAACAAACGTATGGAGCTTGCAGAGCATCTGCGCTATCTGCCTATGGGCTACTACAACGAGAACAGTCTCGGACGCATTATGTCCGTCACCACAAACACTATGCAGAACCTTGAAAACGTTGCTACCCGTGTAGTCATGCTGGTTTGCTCGGGACTGCTTTCAACGGCAGTCATCACGCTTATGCTGCTGTTCTTTGACTGGCGAATAGGTCTTATCCTCTGCGGCGGACTTGTTGTGTTCTTTCTTATAAACAGCGGCCTGATGAAGGCTTCCGCAAGTATGGCGAAGCAGAAGATCGACAAGGACGCTGCCCTTGTCGCAAAGGTTATCGAGTACATTCAGGGCATTTTTGAGGTAAGGACATTCCGCCTTACAGGTAAGAGAAGCAAAGACCTCAACGCTGCCATAGACGAGAATGAACACACAAATTCAGCTATGGAGCTGAAACTCATACCATTTATGACATTGCAGAGTTTCTGGCTGAAAGCGTTGGGAACTATCATCGTGCTGGTATCAGTTCTGCTGCATATCGACGGGAATATGAATCTGCTGACAACTATCATTATGATAATCAGCTCATATCTTATCTATGCACAGCTTGACAATGCAGGAAAGTATTCTGCTCTTCTGAGAACTGTTGATGCTTCCGTAAAGCAGGCACAGGATATTCTTTCTACTCCTCAGATGGACATTTCAGGCAGGGATATACAGCCTGCACACTTTGAGATTACAGCTGAAAACATTGGTTTCTCCTACGACCAGAGAAAGATAATCGACGGTGTAACACTCAGAATCCCCGAGAATACCACCACAGCAATAGTAGGACCTTCGGGCGGAGGAAAGACCACTCTCACATCGCTTCTTTCCCGTTTTTGGGATGTAGATGAAGGCAAGGTCACTCTTGACGGCAGAGATGTGCGTGAATACAGCATGGATGCACTGATGAAAAATTACAGCTTTGTGTTCCAACGGGTGTATCTGTTCGCAGACACGATAGCCAATAATATCCGCTTCGGTCAGCCTGATGCTCCTATGGAAAAAGTAATAGATGCGGCGAAAAAAGCTTGCTGTCACGATTTTATAATGGCACTTCCCGACGGCTATGATACTGTAATAGGCGAAGGCGGTGCAAGTCTCTCGGGCGGTGAAAAGCAGCGTATATCCATTGCCCGTGCTATTATGAAGGATGCGCCTGTTATCATACTTGACGAAGCTACTGCAAACGTTGATCCCGAAAATGAAGCCGATCTGATGAAAGCCATAGATGCGCTCACAAAAGAAAAGACCATTATCATGATCGCGCACAGACTCAAGACTGTCCGTAATGCCGATCAGATAATAGTCATAGACAACGGCAGTATAGCTCAGCAAGGCACTCACGATGCACTTATGCAGACAGACGGCATCTACCGTACTTTCGTTGAAAGCAGGCGAGAAGCCGCTTCATGGAGGCTGTGATATATCGGACTTTTAATGCAGATATTGAAAACAGAAGCCTTGCGTTCGAGTGTACTTGCGTTGAACGGCTCATATAGCAGCACCGCTCAGGAGTGTTCCTGAGCGGTGTTGTTCTTTGCAATAATTCTTGCGGAATGTACTTACCTGATAAATGAGCCGGATGTTATTTCTATCTTTTCCGGAACCATACTGCATACAGATGTCCATATTTTACCGAACACTTTACGGGAGATTATATGGCTTCCGGACGCTGTGATCGTCATTGCATCAGATAGGAGTCCTTTTCCACTGCACTTTCCGACTGCCTCTTTGACCGTCCATATTCTTGTCATTGCATCCTCCGGACTTTTTGAAGCTTCGATCGCTTTTATCTCATAAGATGTGAAAAGCCCGTTTACTATATCAGGTTTCAGATGTATGATCTCTTCCGCATCAATACCTATACTGTGTTCGGAAACTGAGCATCCAATGCACTTCCGGCAATGCGTCAGGCTGAATTCGATAGCAGGGAAATCCGGCAGATAAGGTTTGCCATATCTGCCGGTCACTATTTCGTGTCCGCTAATGTCTGCACCTATTTCAGCACACATTTTCCGCAGCAGAAGATAGCTGCTTATACAAAGCCTGCGGTCAGTGTCAAAGGCGTACCTCTGCGCCTTTTTCTGCCTTGAAGCCGGCAGCATACCGATATATTCATCGACAAAAACAAAGCCGGCTTCATCATATATTACTCTTGTCACTGGCTGATAACTTTGTTGTGTATCTTCTCTGCAAGCATCTGTATGGACATTGGCTCAGCCAGCTTCATTTCTTCTGTAAGGTCAACACCGTATGTTTCCTGACAGGTGAGAAATACCTGTACTATAACGATACTGTTCACGCCGAGCTCCTCAACGAAAAGCTGATCGTCAGTTATCTTTGAAACGTCCTCCTCCATAAGCTCATTTAGAGTGCTTCTTATCTTTTCCTTTATTTCTTCAACAGTCACATTCATTTCAATTTTCCTCCGATGTTCATTTCTTTACCGATAATTCTCTGAAATCCGCACGGTTCTTTTCAAGGAAACCGAGCAGATAAAATCTTGCGGTTTCACCTTTGCTTGTTACAGGCATAGGTTTATCAGTTACGAAAATACGTGTTATCCTCTTTCCGAGCGGCAACCTGAGATCGGCTTCAACTATTCTTTCAAAAGCGGTGCTGTTTTCAAATTCAGCGGCACTTTTGCTGCTTATAAAGAGCACAGGCTCGTCCTCATATCCGACTGTCGCATACTGCTCGACAAGCTCATCCAGGAACGAAAAATGAGTATCAAGTTCCTCGGGATAGATATTCTCGCCGCTGTCGCTGATGATAACGCTTTTGCAACGTCCCTTGAAATAAAGTCTGCCGTTTCTGATCTCAGCAAGATCGCCGGAACGGAAGTACTCGTCCTTGTTTCTGAAAACTTCTTTGCCGTCTGAGAGCGTTGACGTGTGCATTGAGCGGCCGTTTACCGCAAGTTCACCGTAGCCCTCGCTTTTCACATCACCTGTCTCCGTGTCGATGACAACTGCGCTGTGCTTGTTATAGAAAATACCGACATAATCAAGCGCCGGATCATCTTTAAGAGGTCCCATAGTCACAAAGGAAGTTTCCGTCATGCCCCAGCCGTTTACTATGTATATGCCGGTTCCCATAAGCTTCTTTGCTGCGGCAGGATCAAGCCTTGCACCGGAGCTGCATCCAAATGTCAGCTTTTCGCCCATGAGCTTCTTCATAGACTCCGGACCGCTGTCTCCGAAACGCGCCTCTGCGATACGCATAAGCCCCTTCCATATTGCCGGAACGCTGCAAAAGAACCATATACCCTCATCGCGGCAGGTGTCAGCCATACCGAATATTCCCGGCTTAGCCGGAAGTACGATCGGGTAGCCGGCTGTGATAAATGCAAGCGTTACGCCAAATCCGAGACAATGTCTAAGCGGCAGCGTGAGCAGCATAGGATTTGCCTGAACTCCGCCTTCATTGCGTGTTCCGGTTATGCCTTTGTCATGGAGAAGATAGTCCGAAACATTGATGCACTGAGCATAAATAGCGTCTGCATAGAAAACGTAAATCTTCGCCATACCGGTAGTACCGGAAGTACAGAATGCGATCCTCGATTCCCAGCATACATTCTCCGGAGAGCTTTCTGCACATTCTTCAAGTTCTGTCATAGAGACGTTCGGCATATCACCGTGACTTTCCGGAGTATCCGTTACTATCGCCTTCATATGTGACTGTGCTGTAAATGCTTCCAGTGAATCTTCTGAGGCATTTGCGTCAAGGAGAAGCACGGGATATCCAATCTTCAGAAGTCCGAAGAATACTGCGAGCCAAAGATAGTGGTTGTTGCTTTTCAGTCCTATCCATGTGCCTTTTTCAATTCCGGAGAATTTCTTTTCAAGCACGGCTGCAACGGAATCTGTAATAGCTGCATATTCCTTGCCGCCTGCAATATGCTTTTCGCCGTTTTTGAACCATGTTATCAGGTGTTCACCCTGAAAATTTCCTATTGTGATATTATATACTTTGCTGTAATCCATATTACGTCCTCACTTTCTCTGTGATAAGTTCGTCTATTATTCTGCAAACCTCCGTGCGATAGTTTTTCAGGTAGAAATGGTCTCCCTCAAAATATCTCACACCGAGGAAATCATCAAATTCAAATTCCCATTTTTCAAGATCATGACCTTTCAGCTCAACATCGTCCGTACCGCATAGCAGGATTCCCAACGGCAGCTTTCCAAGCGGATGAGACGTTGTGGGCGTATAGCTGCTGAGAAGCCTGAAATCGCTCAGTGTCAGAGCAAAAAAGTTCTTCATCAGTTCACGATGCTCTCTGATATAATCCGGCAGTCCGCCCAGCTTTTCTATCATCGGGAAAGCTACCTCCGGAGAATCCGTATAATAGCCCTGCTCAACATCACAAACCGGCTTCTGTCCCGAGAGTATCACTATCGCAGGAGGTCTGCCGCAGTCAGTCATACGGCAGGCTGTCTCATAAGCTGTAAAAGCTCCCATACTGTGCCCGAAAAGAGCGTATTCCTCGTCCTCTCCGACCGCACTTGATACATAATCGTAAGCCTGAGCGATACACTCGTCAAAGGTCTTGGCAGGCGGTTCACCATAACGAGTGGAGCGTCCGGAGTATTCGTACACAAGCACTTTGTCAATGCTTAAAAACTCATAGCCGGAAATGAAATTATAGTATGAAGCAAAGCCGCCTGCATGGGGAAAACATATCAGCTTCATATCAGAATGTCGCAGACATTATGCCTTCGCTGATACCAACGCCGACACTGATACAGAAGGTCTTTGAGCCCTCTCTGACCATTCCGTTTTCAATAGCTTCATAAGCAGCGATAGGCACATTGCTTGAACCGACATTGCCGTATTTGTCAACTACCGAGACTATCTTCTTCACAAAATCAGATGCCGGAAGGCCCATCTGCGCCGAGAACATATCAGCAACATTATAGACGACCCACTTTGCTACCTGAGTCGGGATAATGACGTCGGCATCTGCAAAGGTCATACCGAAAATATCCTTTATCTTTGGAAGTATTCCGGCATATATCTCCTTCTGCTTGTCAGCGATACCCTTAGTAGTTCCGGGAACATAGAGCTTGTCCGAAGCGTGAGGGTACATAACGCCTCCGCCCCATACGACATTGTGGTTCCAAAGGTCGGAATATGTGTGAAAATAGGACTTGTTTATTCCGCGTTCCTGATCATCTGATGCACGCAGAAGGAAAGCACCGCCTCCGTCTCCGAGAGAAAGTGCAACCGGAGCTCTTTCCATAAGTTCAGCCTTGTTGTCGTAATCGAATTTCATCCAACGTGAGAAAGCTTCTCCGGAAACAACAAGAACAGTTTCTGCCTTGCCGGTCTTGATAAGACTGTCAGCAACGTCAACGCCGCTGAGGAAGGCATTGCAGGCATTCTTTATATCGAAAACAAAGGCGTTTCTTACCCCCATCTTGTCTGCAACTACATTAGCAGTCGCTGGCTCAGCAAAATCGTGAGTTACTGAGCAGAAAAGCAGTGCGTCTATCTCTGACGGCTCAACTCCGGCACGTTTGAGCGCATCCAGACCGGCTTTAGCGGCAATGTCGGAGCAGTATTCGCCCTCAGCTGCAAAGTGTCTTGTCTCACAGCCTGTGAGCATTTTTGTAAGTCCTGATTTTACCCCGAATTCTGAGAAATGTGCCATTTCCTCGACTTCTTCCGAGGTGACTATCCTCTCAGGCATATATCTTCCAACGCTGAGTATCTTAGCTTTTTTCATAGTATAGTCCTTTCTTAGTTCTGAAATTTTCTGATAACTTTTTCAATGCTGTTCACTGTGTCGAATTGTCCGACCTCAAGATCTTCAAGCGGGATAGAAATATCAAAAGCGTCCTCAAATTCAGAAATAAGCCCTATAATGTCAAAGGAATCAATATAGCCTCCGGTAATGAGTTCGAGGTCGTCGGTTAAATCAACGCCGTCAAGTTCATCTATGTTGGCGAGAAGTATTTCTCTGATTTTATCTTTCATTGGTATTCTCCTTAGATTATTTCATTTTTGGTCAGGCCAAGCTGTGAAAGCGGTACTGACAGATCATCGTCAGTTATTGGCGTGTTTATGAGTTCCTCAGCACGTTCACGCGACATCTCTCCGGAACGTACAAGATCACTGAA